>Ga0196964_10001459_pt1 | contig 12030 bp, 13 predicted proteins | sample S1_10metaG_FD_148615 | JGI IMG/M metagenome (GOLD analysis project Ga0196964, IMG submission 148615) | Soil microbial communities from Anza Borrego desert, Southern California, United States - S1_10 | ecosystem: Environmental > Terrestrial > Soil > Desert | place: USA: California | collected...
ATTGTTTAGCATCGGACAAATATAAACGTTAAATTAAAAGTAACACTGTCTGTCCTGACGAAGTGTAGCTTGTCAGGTCTGAACGACTCTGACGCGTGCCAGACGCTGTCATAAATGCTGATAGCACTGTTTTTAGTCACGCTCATCAGCATTCTTCGTTGAACATGGATGTGAGAATGGTCTATATGACTTGTTAAAAGACATTTTGAGAAAGTTCTGATTGCAAAACCATACAACAATCAAAAATGTTAATTTGGAGGCATAATACAACCACATGGATTTTGAGTTTAGCACAGCGTTTGCCCGAAGGGCCGATGAAACCGATGACCTTAAAAAATACAGGGACCAATTTCATTTTCCGCAGCACATGGGTTTGCCCGTTGTGTATTTTACCGGAAATTCGCTGGGGTTACAACCTAAAACCACCAAGAGTTATATTGAACAGGAATTGAATGACTGGGCCACATTTGGTGTTGAAGGTCATTTTCATGCAAAGCGTCCCTGGTTCGCTTACCATGAATTTTTAACCGCTTATTCGGCAAAGCTGGTTGGCGCATTGCCTTCAGAAGTTGTTTGCATGAACCAGCTAACGGTTAACGTACATATGCTTATGGTTAGCTTTTACAGGCCGACCAAAAACCGGTACAAAATAATTTGCGAAGCCAAAGCGTTCCCCAGCGATCAATACGCCCTGGAAACACAGGCCCGTTTCCATGGGTTTGATGCGAATAATGCTGTGATTGAAGTGCAACCGCGCCAGGGCGAATACGCCATAAGACACGAAGATGTTTTAAAAACAATTGATGAACATAAAAACGAATTGGCCCTGGTACTTTTTGGAGGAGTGAATTATTTTACCGGGCAGGTGTTTGACATGAAAGGCATAACCGAAGCCGGCCATAAGGCGGGCGCTGTAGTTGGTTTTGACCTGGCACATGCAGCCGGAAATATTTTATTAAACCTTCATGAATGGAATGTTGATTTTGCATGCTGGTGTTCGTACAAATATTTGAACTCGGGTCCAGGTAGCGTAGCTGGCGCTTTTGTGCATTCAACGCATCATGGAAAAGAATTGCCCCGTTTTGCAGGCTGGTGGGGACATGACAAGGACACACGGTTTAAAATGGAAAAGGGGTTTAAACCCATGCCAACGGTTGAGGCCTGGCAGGTAAGCAACGCACCGGTATTGTCCATGGCAGCGCATTTGGCCGCCCTAGCCATTTTTGATGAGGCCGGAATGGAAAACCTTGTCGGCAAAAGCAAACAGTTAACCGGTTACCTGGAATTTGTTATTGAAGAGATCAATCACCAAAAATTTGCCGGAAAAAAAGTGCTTGAAATAATTACGCCTGCGGCAAACCGTGGCTGCCAGCTGAGCGTGGTAGCGCATGGTTATGGTAAAGATTTATTTACAAAATTGATTGCAAACGGGGTAATTGCCGACTGGCGCGAACCGAATGTAATACGCATGGCACCTGTACCGCTGTATAATTCATTTGAAGATGTATACCGTTTTGGGAAAATACTCCAAACTTTGCTATAATATGAAGCGGATTTTTTTTATTATCTGTATCCTAATCACAACAACGGCTCAGCAGGCATATGCCCTGCGTGAACTTCCACGTGGAACTTTCCGGCACATAACGGGTTATTTAAAACAAAGCAATTTTATTTTACCGGGTATTCTTATTGCTGCCACGGGGTTACTCCTGTTCTTTTTGCTATCCAATAGCCGAATGACTTCTGTGGCTGCGTGGTCTATTACATTAACCGGTACACTCATCATTGGTATGAGTCTGGTTGAACGCTTACCCACCGATGTTAAAGTTTTTGGCGGGAGCATGTGTGGCGTTTCGCTTATAGCTTCGCATTATGTTTATAAAAAACTGCGCGAAGACAATTATTTGTAATTTAATCGAATCATATGTTATCAAAAAATATAACGATAGCCGGTTCAGGATTGGTAGGATCACTGCTTAGCATTTACCTGGCAAAAAAAGGCCATCACGTTGAGCTGTTTGAACGCAGGGAAGACATGCGCAAAGCCAGCATATCGGCCGGCAGGTCCATTAACCTTGCCCTGAGCGATCGCGGTTGGAAAGGTCTTGAAGGGGTAGGTATTGCCAATGAAATACGAAAAATTGCCATACCCATGTACGGTCGTTGCATTCACCACAAAGACGGGTCAACCGTTATGCAACCTTACGGAAAAGAGGGGCAGGCCATTTACAGCGTATCGCGTGCAACTATCAACAAAACGTTAATGACGCTTGCCGAAGAAAAAGCGGGTGTAAAAATACATTTTGATGAACGGTGTACGCATGTTAACCGCAAAACAGGCGAAATTGAATTTGAAAACAACGTGACGCATAAAAAAAGCGTTTTAAAGCCCGATTTGATTTTTGGGGCTGACGGGGCTTTTTCGACCGTACGTTCAAGCATACAATTGCATAGCGACAGGTTTGAGTACAGCCAGCATTACATTGACTGCGGCTACAAGGAGTTGGAAATACCTGCTGGGCCCAACGGAAGTTTTATTCTGGAACAAAACGCTTTGCACATTTGGCCGCGCGGAAGTTACATGATGATAGCCCTGCCCAACCCTGGTGGTAATTTTACCTGCACGCTTTTTTTGCAATTTGAAGGTGAAAAATCGTTTGCGAAGTTAAAAACACGCGAACAGGTGAGTCAATTTTTTAAGGAAGAGTTTCCCGATGCGGTTGCGTTAATGCCTACCCTGTTAGACGATTTCTTTGAAAACCCCACCTCGTCACTGGTAACAGTTAAATGCTGGCCGTGGACCTTTGACAACCGCATTGCCCTGATTGGCGATGCCGCCCATGCCATTGTTCCGTTTTACGGGCAGGGGATGAACTGCGGGTTTGAGGATTGCGTGGTGCTGAACAGGTTGCTTGAAAAACATGGTGACGACTGGGCGCAATTGTTTGCCGAATACCAAAACCTGCGGAAACCTGATGGCGATGCCATTGCTGATTTGGCTGTTATGAACTTTATTGAAATGCGTGACAGGACAGCTGACCCCATGTTTTTGCTGCAAAAAAAAATTGAGGCCAGATTCAGTGAGAAATATCCGGAGAAATGGACCCCGCTTTACAGCATGGTGACCTATAGCCCGCATATACGTTATTCAACGGCCTATACTGTTGGCGAAAAACAGGAAAAAATAATGCAGGAGATTATGAAGATGAAGGACATTGAGAAGATTTGGGACAGTGAGGCAGTGGAGAAGGAGATTTTGGAAAGAGTACAAAGTATTTAGTACAAAGTACAAAGCCCGTATCTTTATTCCTTGTATTCTGTACTAAGTACTTTGTACTGTACTCAGTTCTTCTCCCTAATTCTCAATACACTGTACATAACTGAACCAAACGGCCTTTTTCTTGTACCGATAGTTAAAAACAAGGTATGAGGACATTGATTTTTGCGTTATTGATTGCCTGTGCAGGATGCGGTTATAAGTATACGGGCGAGGGCCCAGGCCATAGTTCAACAGGATCCAAACTTAGTGCGCCCCAGGCAACCGTTAACCTGGTTAAACTGGTTGACTCTTTAAAACTAAACAAAAATAAAATAGCCGTTCACATATACAAAAGCGCGTACAAACTGAAAGTGAAGTACGACACACTTACGTTGAAAACGTATGCCTGCGTTTTTGGGTTTAATGCACGCGATGATAAATTGAAAGAAGGAGACGGCTGCACACCCGAAGGAAAATTTGGGATACGCGCCAAATACCCGCATTCAAACTGGTCAAAATTTATCTGGATTGATTATCCCAATGCATCATCATGGGCCAAACACAAAAACGCCAAGAAAAATGGCACACTAGGAAGCAAAGAAAGTATTGGTGGAGAAGTGGGCATACACGGTGTGCCGGACGGGTATGATTACCTGATTGATGAACGTCAAAACTGGACGTTGGGTTGTATTTCACTCAAAAATAAGGATGTGGATGAATTGTATGCGGTATTGGGCAGTAAGAGCGTTGTTTGGATTTACCATTGAAAGGCGCATGCGGATTATACAGAAATGTGCTGAAATCACCATTCTGCGAAAGTATACGGTTCTGTGAGAGAAAAAAATCGTAAATTTTCCTGATAAGTTAAGAACGGTTAAGAATTTAATTGAAAACTACTTCTGAATTAAGGTGATTTTTCGTACATTCACACCCTATGAAACAATGCCTCCTGTTTTTGACCATTGCTGTTATGGCTGTAAATGCGCATGCCCAGCGTGGCATTGGCCGCACCAAGTATGAAAAACTGGCCGACTTTAACGGCCACAACCGTATGAGCGGTTTTCATTTTGCACCGGGTATTACCTGGACGCCTACCCTGGTTAACAAGAGTGACATGGAGCTTGCCCGCAATGGCGACACAGTTACAACTGCTGATTTAACGGGCAAAGGAAAAATTGGTTTGTACATTGAAGCCGGTATGTATCACCTGCTTAAATACGGCAGGTTTTGGAAATATGTTGATTGGAGCCTTGCCTACAAAAAACTCAAAGCCATTGAAGACTATACTTTCAGGACCGAAGTGGAAAGCTCAAGCACCATGTTGTCTGAAACAGAAGGAACAAATTCATTTAAATACGGTTTCATATGCGCCAACGCAAACCTCAACAACATTATGCAAATACGCAATTACAGCTTTATCCAGAATTCGCTGGGATTGAATTTTGATTATGCCATTGGGAAACGCGAGACCAATAACGGCCTTGTTTCGGGATCAACGTTCAACAAAATGATTTTTTCGCTGCATTATAAACTTGGGTTTGGCTATAAGGTAAATCAAAAATTATTCATTATTCCTGCCATTGAAACACCGTTGGTTAATTTCATACCTTTTGAAAAAGGAAAATCAACATTAGGTGTTTTTGATTTGCGTTACAGGCCGTTTATTTTGACGTTGCGCATTGCCTGGTTACGGCCACCTAAAGCAAATTCATGTCCGCAGGTTGATGGTGCCGAAGGCGACAAAGACCGCCAGGATAAATACATGATGGGCCGTTAACGAACATCAACCTTTCTAAATTTTCTTTATCCAGGCCTTCTCTTCCCTGTATTTTTTTCTTGCTGCTTTTTTCAGCACCCTTTTGATTTGACGTTTTTGTATTTTGTTATAATACCATGCGCGCTGGTGCCTGAGTTTTTTGTTGGCATCAAATTCGAGGTAGCCGTTAGGGCCGGAAAATACCTGGAGAAAAAAATCGTTCCGGTCATTGTCAACAAGTACATTTGAAACAATGTTGTAATCACGGGCCAGCCTGCGGGCATAATCAATGCGTTGGTATAAATATGTTTGTCGTTCAATGTATATGTTTTCCTGCACATTTATAAAATAATTGTCCATAATAGACCCGTACGGAGAACCTTTGACCGGATGAGCTTCGTGCAGGTATACAAAATAAATATCATGCGTTTGTGATTTTTTACGCGTTTCTTTGCGTATGCGTGCTGCATTGTTACGGAAACCCGGGCAGGTATAACTCCCGGTTATAAAAATCACAGGTCGCCCTTTGAATATATCTTTTGTTCGAATGATTTTACCGGTTGTATCGTAAAAATAAATATCAGGAAACGTTGCATTGTCTTCAAGCCATACGTAGCAATTAGGACCCAAAGGTACATCGTTGGTGTCAAGCACACGCAAAGTATCGGGCTTTTGGCAAACACCCTGTTTAACCTGCAGGAATAAAACACAAAATGTTATGTAAACCCCGTATTTCACTTTTTCAATTCCATTGCGGGTTTTTTGACCTTGCGTTTAACCGGTTTCATATACCCATTTTTATAATACCAGGTGCGTCTTTTGAGCAATAATTGTTCGCTTGAAAATTCAAGGTATGAATTGGGCGAAGCATTGAATTTTAGGAAAAAATCGTTGTTTTCATTATCAACCAACACCCTGGCGTTTATATTGAAATCATTCCGGGCTTTAGCGGCCCATGCGATGCGCTCCTGCATATATTTTTGTTGCGTTATAAATATGCTGTCCTTTTTATTTTGGCGCGAACTGTCGCGCAAACGACCATACGGTGACCCTGCCAAAGGATGCGCTTCCAGTAAATACACAAAATAAATGTCGTAATTTTTTGATTTCCTGCGAATGTCTTTATACATGCGTTTGGTATTGTACCTGAATATAGGGCAAGAATAACTGCCCGTTATAAATATAACGGGCTTTGCTTTAAACAGTGAATCACTCCCACATTTTTCACCTTTAAGATTGTAGAAATAAACCGGGGGAAATTTATCTCCGGGATTTAGCCGGTCAAGCTGGCTAAGCTTTACGGTGTCAACAACAACAATCCGGAGGCTGTCATCAACCTGCGCAAAACAATTGGTAAACACCATAAAAGGCATTAAACCACATAAAAAACTGAGGCGGTAGACCAGGGGAAACATGCAGGGAATAAGACGTAAAATTTTTCAAAAGTAACTGTTTTGAGTTAAAAATTGTTCTATGTACCGATAAATCATTAAAATAGTATATTTGGTTAAATCAAAACTTGAATACTTATGCGTTCGGGATTTATTGCTTTTTCAATTATTACCCTGGCAGCTGTTGGTGTTGCCGCCTATTTTTGGTTACCCATTTTATGGAGCCTGGTTTTACTCGGACCCATTATTCTCATAGGATTTATGGATTTATATCAACCCAGCCACACCATTAAACGCAATTTTCCGGTTGTTGGCCGCATGCGGTACTGGATGGAACATTTACGCCCGAAAATTTACCAGTATTTTATTGAAAGTGATACAGACGGAACACCATATAACCGTTTAAACCGCAACGTAATTTACCAGCGCGCCAAAAAGGTAAATGACACTACTCCTTTCGGTACACAATTAAATGTGTACGAGGTGGGCTATGAATGGATGAATCATTCCATTGTTCCGCTTGACGGGCATAAACTTAACCACGACCCACGGGTTACAGTTGGCGGTCCTGATTGCAAGCAACCGTATAGCGCAAGTATTTACAATGTATCGGCTATGAGTTATGGTTCCCTTAGTCAAAATGCCGTTATGGCTTTGAATGGCGGGGCAAAGCTTGGGAATTTTGCACACAATACGGGTGAAGGTGGATTAAGCCCTTACCATTTGAAAATGGGTGGCGATTTGATCTGGCAGATTGGCACCGGTTATTTCGGTTGCCGGAACATGGACGGTACGTTCAATGCCGATTTATTTGCCGAAAAAGCGGCAACTCCCCAGGTAAAAATGATTGAAATCAAACTTTCGCAGGGGGCTAAACCGGGCCATGGCGGTATTTTGCCTGCTAAAAAAGTGACCGAAGAAATTGCAAAAATCAGAAATGTGCCCATGGGCAAAGACGTTATTTCGCCTCCTTATCACACGGCTTTTGCTACCCCGGTTGAATTGTTGCAGTTCATAAAAAAACTGCGTGAGTTGTCGGGAGGTAAGCCCATAGGCTTTAAATTATGCATTGGCAACCGCAGCCAGTTTATTGCTATTTGCAAAGCAATGGTAAAAACCAATATCATGCCCGATTTTATTACGGTTGACGGTGGTGAAGGCGGAACCGGAGCTGCCCCGCTGGAGTTTTCCAATTCGGTAGGAATGCCTTTGCGCGAAGCATTGGCTTTTGTGTACGATGCACTAAACGGTTTTGCATTAAAGCGTCATATTAAAATTATTGCCTCAGGAAAAGTGGCCACAGGTTTTGATTTGGTCAAAAATCTTTCGTTGGGTGCCGATATGTGCAACAGCGCGCGCGCCATGATGTTGGCACTGGGTTGCATACAGGCATTGGAGTGCAATACCAACAAGTGTCCTACCGGTGTGGCCACGCAGGATAAAAATTTAATGAAGGGACTTGTGGTGGACGATAAAAAAGTACGCATTAAAAATTTTCATAATGAAACCGTAAAAAGTGCTGTGGAATTAATGGCGGCTGCCGGTGTTGATCACCCGAGCAAACTGCACCGCCACATGGTTTACCGCAGGATAAGCGCCAGTGAAATAAAAACATATTCTGAAGCCTTTCCTTATATTTTGCGCGGATCATTGCTGGAGCCGCCTTATCCCGAAGCGTACCAATATGACATGGCCAATTCAAGTGAAGATACGTTTGTACCGAATATTAAGTAGTTGACGGATGTAATTAATTTAATGGTAAATAAAACAGAAGCACTACAGCCTGAAGGAACTTATTGAATGGTTTGGCAATTTGGAGGACTTTATTGAGGTTCATCAGATCCGGTCGCAAGACCATTATGAAATATTTACGCCTGAAAACCTACTTTTTCTTCCGTGTTTGCTTTGCTGCCAGCATCTCTATACTTTTTTGCAAAGCGACCATTTTTTCCATTATCAGGTCCACCTTTGCCGAAACCAGGGCTACATCGTTAGTAGTTGCATAACCATAAGGGGGCGGGGTATCATCAACTGTTGATTGATCCCTGTAATATTGAAAGAAATCATGGCCGGTGATGGCGCCTATTTTACGCAATTGGTCCATCGGAATGGTTTCTTTTTTCAACATTTTGTATGCGGCATCACGTGTAAGGTGTATTTTTTCGGCCAGTTTGGCCACAGGTATACGCTCTTTCCTTAATACTTCTTTTACTTTATTCCCAATGTGTACCTTTACCATGTATGCAAAATTGTAGTATTAGCCTCATTTAAATGTTAAAGCATGCATACTGATTGTATACTATTTGTATATTTTAATTATACACCGGTGCATGTGCTGCCGAACTATAAAAAAATACCAATTATGAAAAACCAGATAGAACCGGACGGTCAGCATTTTCTTCGGCATATTGGTGAATGAATTTTTTGTTAAATTGCATTTAGTAAAAGTACAATGCAATTTGGACGCCTTGAAAATATAACCAGCGTTGATTTCGGTTTTCCGCCCACCCACCCGGGAACGGAAAAAATTTTAGGTGGAACAAGAAACCAAAATTTCAATGTTTACGTTGGCGCGCCCATATGGAACGATCCCGGTTTTAAAGGTAAAATTTACCCGGAAAAAGCACGTGACAAAGATTTTGTTAAATACTATGGACAGCAGTTCAATTGTATTGAATTAAACGCAACACATTACCGCATTCCTGAAGCAAGCACCATTCAGCGTTGGGTTAATGCGGTTCCTGAGAAATTTAAGTTTTGTCCGAAAATTCACCAGGACATAAGCCACAGTGAGAATATTAACCAGTGTATTCCCGCAATGAAGGCGTTTTATGAACGCATAGCCGGGTTCGGGTCCAAACTAGGTACTTGCTTCTTACAACTGCCGCCAACCTTTGAAGCAAAAAAAATGGATGCATTGCGATCATTTTTAGACAACTGCCCCATTCGTGATTTAGCCATTGAGCTGCGCCATGAAAGCTGGTTTCTGGATATTGACGCATTAAATCAATTTTGCAATTATTTATACAAAAACAATTTTTCGCTGAACATAACTGATGTAGCCGGAAGAAGAGATGTCCTGCATCAGCGTTTGACCAATAAGACCGCTTTCATACGCTTTGTTGCCAACAATTTACACTCCACCGATTTTAAACGCATGGATGACTGGGTTGACCGTTTAAAGGCATGGATAAACTCGGGATTGGAAAATGTGTATTTTTTTGTGCATACACCCGACAAAAGCCTGGTGCCGGAACTGGCCATTTATTTTATACACCGTTTAAACCATGCTGCCACATTAAGTCTGACTCCACCCACCATTCAGCAAACCGTACACGACCGTAAATTGTTTTAAAATTAAACCCGACAACAGGGCCTTACTTAACCCATTCAAACTCGTACCACTCCCGTAGTTCATTTTTATCCAGCGAGTTTGTTCTGCGCCATTCAACCTTGGTGGTTTTGCCGGTAGCATCCGAAAAATATACCCATTCGCTGATGTCGGGCTCTTCGGGCGCCTCGTTGGCAAACGTATAATCATGCTGGCGTCTGATGCGATAACCTTTATCATTGAACGTTTGAGTATCGCTACTGATATCCTTCCCCCTCTCGGTTTTTCTTTGATAACTTATCTTTTGCTTTTGGTTGTTGTAGATGTATGTTTCTTCAATCCGGGTGGCATGTTCGATGGCAATGCGCTTTAGTAATAAATTGTTTTTGTAAATAAGCTGTTCTTTCTTTTCATTGCTGGTGTAAAGAACTTCCCCTTTATCAACCCGCTTCTCATATGTATAGGTTTCATGAATATCCTCCCAGGCTCCCGCACGGTTAACCGTCCATTCATAATGCTCCTTGCGTTGGACAATTCCCTCAGGATAGTAAAACATACTGTCGTATACTATACGAGTACAGGAACTGTGCGGGGTTCGTTTATTGGAATCAATCGAAACAATTAACAGGTCATGTTCATTATAAATATAATCCCTCCGCCAGCCTACAGTCGTGTCAATGCCGTTGCCATACTTATGCGGAATACCGTAATAGTTTTCACGTATTTTATTTCCCTTGGCATCATAGGTCCAGTAGTATGAATCACCGGCTTTTTTGTCTTTACCCTCCCGAAATATTTCAGCAACGATGTTTTTGTACTTATCAAATTGCAATTCAAATCCTATATAAATACTGGTGTCATTCACCATCACATTGCGGATAAAAACGCTTTTTGCACCGTTGGCAACAGTGAAAGTAGGATAACCCCGGTCTTGCGCATGCAAAGCCAGGGAAAAAAAACATACCAGTAAACTCAAAGCAGGTTTCATGCATGAGCAAGTTAAGAATTTTTTGGACTCATTCCAATCGGAACTCCGTTAAACACTTTTTGGGCTTTGGTAAAATAACTATGCAATAAATATATAACAGTTTTTTGTTATGCTTCTACCAGACGATAAGTAAAAAGTTATCAGTGAATCATTGTGCCTGTAGGGAACACTGCTATAGGTACATTGAAAAAACCGGGCAAACTTTTGGTTCAACCCGGTTTCATGAAAAACTTGCTATTGTTCAAACAGCTGGCTTGTTACTTCTTCTTCCCCTTGCCGTTCCCGTTGCCATTGCCTTTTCCATTGCTGGCGCTACTTTTGTCAGCCTTATCTTTTTTTCCGTCTTTATTGCCTTTATCTTTTGCTTTACCTTTCAATGCATGGAATTCTTTTGAACCAGGTTTAATACCCATTTCCTTTGCAATTACACCCCATCCCTTGCTTTTGTTTTTTTCATAACTGGCAACCACTATGTCAACCGGTTTTGAAACTATTTTCCCGATTTCAAGGCTCATATATACATCAGCCGGCTGCATGGTCAATAAAAGCTTATCCAATTTACCACTCGTGATGCCAAAACTAACGCTCATGTCTTTTTTAAACAGGGTCAGGTCCAGTTTTGCTTGTGCATTAATGTTGGAAAGCGAGGCATCCAGTTCCGTATCACCTGATTTGGCCTGGAATTGGGCGCTGAATTGGGCATTTGCAATTCCTATTGTCAAAAAACCCGTAAAAATTAGAATTAGTTTTTTCATGTGCTACCGCTTTAAATTGTTTGATTGATCTTTATAATAAAAACAAGTATGCATGCATACACCCCTAAAGCATGTATAAATAATACTATCCAAAGCCAGGCCCATTGTGTTGGCAAACTGGCGTAGTGGCGGATTAAAGGCTCAGGGCTAGCTGTTTAGCATAACCGGCATTACCAACATCAGTATATTTTCGTTGGCATTCTCATACTCGGTTGGGCTTAAAATACCTGCACGGTTTGGGGCGCTCATTTCAATAAGCACTTCTTTGCTTTCAAGGTTATTCAGCATTTCTATGAGAAAACGCGAGTTGAAACCAATTTCCATGTCTTCACCTTCATAACTGCAGGTAAGGCGTTCACTGGCTGCATTGGCAAAATCAAGGTCCTCGGCCGAAATTGTTAGCTCACTTCCGGCAATTTTCAACCGAACCTGGTGCGTTGTTTTATTTGAAAAAATCGATACGCGTTTTAACGAACCCAGTAAAGCTGAACGCTCAATGGTGAGTTTGTTCGGATTTTGTTTGGGAATTACGGCTTCATAATTCGGATAT
>Ga0196964_10001460_pt1 | contig 12029 bp, 5 predicted proteins | sample S1_10metaG_FD_148615 | JGI IMG/M metagenome (GOLD analysis project Ga0196964, IMG submission 148615) | Soil microbial communities from Anza Borrego desert, Southern California, United States - S1_10 | ecosystem: Environmental > Terrestrial > Soil > Desert | place: USA: California | collected...
ACACGCCCGAGCATCTCATCCAGAACGCGGTGATGCTGTGGGGGCAAAACGTAAAGGACCTCGACTGGTTCAATATTTCGCCGGACGCCTTCTCGACCGAAAATTATGTCACCTACCGCGGCGGCCTTCCGATCTGGCGCACGATCCGCAACGTCTCGGGAATGGCGGGTCTGATCGAAGACGATCTGCTCGCCGCGCGCCCGGCCGCGGCGCCAGTTGCGATGCTGCTGAGCGAAGCCAGCGACGTGTGGGAGCTTGAAGGCAAATCGCAGAACGATATCAATCCCGGCTCAGTCGCGACCAACGTGTCGCAGGAAGAGCGCAAGAATATCTGGTACGCGCTGCGCCTGGCAGGCTATCGCGTGGACATGCTGACAGAAGAGGACGTCGCCGACGGACTGCTGAAAAAATACAAGGCGCTCTACATCTGCGGACAGAATCTCGAACGCAAAGCAGCGGCTGGGATTAAAGAGTGGGTGCAGTCCGGCGGCGTGGTGATGGCCACTGCGGGCGCGGCGCGCAAAAACGAATTCGACGAGAGCCTGACTGTGCTCGACGACATCTTCGCGCGCGGACCGCAGAAAAGTTACGACCGCTACAAGGGCGCGCTACGCGCCAAGATTGAGCTCCTCTTTGAGAAACCAAAGGATCAGCTGGTGATCGGCTCGTCGGTGCTGGATGTTCTCTGCAGCCGCGAAGTCTTCGAGCCGCAAGCGAGCGCGGAGGTGCTCGGGCGTTACAAATCAGACAATTCTGCGGCGTGGATCAAAACAAGTCCCGGCAAAGGCAAGGCCTACTACACGGGGACGCTGCCGGGCCAGGCCTTCGTCAGGCAGGCCATGCCGGTGCTTCCGGTAGGCAAGGGAGGCGGCGAGAAGACGTTCAGCCACTTCGAGCCCGTCAATTACAACGAAACGGCCCGCGAGATGATCCTCCGTCCGCTTGCCGAGAACAAAATTCTGCCCGACATCTCCATCGCCCACCGGAGCGTCGTCGCATCGCGCCTGGACTGCGCGGCCTCAACGCTGCTGCCCATTTCGCACCTGGCGGAGCAGCACGACGGCAAGCTGAAGAATCTTGAGATTCGTTTGAGCGGCGTCGAGAAAAAAGTCAGCAAGGTGTGGTCGTGCTTCCACGCGAAAGGATTCTCGTTCAAACAGAACGGCAGCGAGGTGATCTTCAAGCTGCCATCGCTGCAGTCGGCGGATGTGATCGTGCTGACGTACTAACCCGCGTTCGTAGGCATCCTTGCCTGCGAGAAAAGAAGAGAACAGATTCTCGCAGGCTGGAAGCCTGCGCTACAAGAAGGAGACGCATGCTCGATCGCTTCGCTTTCGCTCTGCTGCTGATGTGCTCCTTCGCGCGCGCCGGTGAAGGCGTTGCGCCGCTGGCGTACCGCTCGCCGCACGCGGAGATTCCCGCCGGATTCACCATCCGTCATCCGGTCGACGGCGCCGAGATGGTCTGGGTGCCCGAAGGCTATTTCCGCATGGGCCTGAATGCCGACACGGCACAGAAGCAGGCCGAGCAGCTCGGCCTCAAAGATTTCCGCATCATGGCCGGCGAGGAAAGTTTTCCGGAGCGGGTCGTTTATGTGCAGGGATTTTACATCGACATGTACGAAGTCACGTTCGAGCGCTGGAAGCAGTTTGTCGACGCTACCCAGTGGAAGGCCGATAAAATTGTTCCGACGTGGACCGGGCCCGATCTGAAACCTGCTGAAGCGAAGCTGCCGATCGCCAGTGTCACGTGGAAAGCGGCGCAGGAATACGCCAACTGGTCGCACAAGCAATTGCCGACGGAGGCGATGTGGGAAAAGGCGGCGCGCGGCACCGACGGCCGGTGGTATCCCTGGGGCAACGAAAAGCCTTCGCGCGAGTACGGTGTGATCACGCTGAAAGATTCGCTACGGGGTCCGGAGCCGGTCGGTTCGTACCCGAAAGGCGCCAGTCCCTACGGCTGCATGGACATGGCCGGCAACGTGTACGAATGGACGAGCGAATGGAAGGAGCCATATCCGAACAGCCCCGAGCCCGCGCCCAAACCGGGAAGCGCGCACACCTATGTCGCTCTGCGTGGCGGCTCGTTCTACCATCCGCTGCATTCCTACCGCACCGCCAAGCGCATGGGCTTTGAGCCGCACGAGACGTATTTCCACGTCGGCTTCCGCACGGCGTGGTTTCCGCCCGATGATTTTGATCACAAAAAACATGAGGCGAAATGAGCTCAACGATTGTTGGAAAAAAGTGTAGTTACTCCTGTAAAGGAGGGACGAACAACTTGAGCATGCGCGGCCGTTCGGCATCTTTGAATCTACTCCTTATGATAGCGCTGCTGCCGTGTGCGCTTGCCGCTGGATCGAAGTCACTGCCGGACGCCTCGCAGAAATTTCTGCAGAATTACTGCATCAACTGTCATGACGACGAGCGCGCCAAGGCGAAGCTCTCGTTTGAATCGCTTCCGCTCGACTTCACCGATCGCCGCTGGGTCCGCACGTACGACAAGCTGATTTCCGGCGAGATGCCGCCGAAAGAAAAGAAGCAGCCGTCGGAAGCCGAGCGCAAGCAGCTCACGCAATGGCTGCACAAAGAACTCTATGCGGCGTCGCTGGCGAAGCAGAAAGCCGAAGGCCGCGTTGTCATCCGGCGGCTCAACCGCATCGAGTACGAGCATACGCTGCATGATCTGCTCGGTATCGAAGTTCCGCTCGCGGGCCTGCTGCCGGAAGACAATCCCGTCGGCGGCTTCGATACGGTCAGCGCCGGGCTGGAAACCTCCGCAACGCACCTGGTCCGCTACCAGAATGCCGCCGATCGCGCGCTCGACGCGGCGCTCTGCCCGCGGCCTGTCGAGACGAAAAAAATCCGTACCACTGCAAAGAAGTACATCGAGAGCCGCCAGCCGGTGCATCGCACCGGCATCGATCCGTATGTGCGATACGAAGGCGAAACGGCGATTCTGTGCGCGGTGCCCTACAAGCACGGAACGGTGCTTACGGCGCCCGCGTCCGAGAGCGGGCGCTACATTATTCGAGCATCGGTGCGAGCCGTGAATTCGAATGGCAAAATCATTCCCGTGCTGATCGGCAAGATTTCCTGCGACCGCTTCGCGCACGAAAAGCTGCAGCACATCATCGACTACCGCGACGCTGCTCCCGACAAAGCGACGCTGATTGAAATTGAAACGACTCTGCCGCAGGGCGAGCAGATTTATTTTGAAGGCCTCGGCCTGCCCAGCATGGACGCTTTCAAGAAGAGCATGAAAGACACCAAGCTCGATGAGAATTACAAGGGAATCGGCCTGGCCATCGAGTGGGTCGAGCTCGAAGGACCGCTCAACCCTGAGGCCGGGTACAAGCGGCTCTTTGGCGATCTGCCGAAAATGACGCGGCGCTATGCCGACGACGTGCTGGCCGGAAAGCCAGTCGATCCGAACTGGACCAAGTGGCACCCCGGCGAGTTCAGCAAACATCCGCTGGTGCCCATCACTAAGGACCCGAAAGGCGACGCCGAACGGCTGATGCGGGCGTTCCTGCCGCGCGCGTTCCGTCGGCCTGTTCCCGACGCGGTCGCGAGTTATTTCCTTCAGTTTGTTCACGCACAGCTTGCGAAGGGAGAGCGCTTTGAGGAGGCCATGCGCGCGGGCTACAAAGCCGCGCTCTGCTCGCCGTATTTCCTCCTCTTAACGGAGAAGCCGGGCAAGCTGGACGATTACGCCATCGCGTCGCGGCTCTCGCAGTTCCTGTGGAGTTCCCTGCCGGACGAGGCGCTGTTCGAGGCCGCGGCAAAGGGCGAGCTCAGCAAGCCTGACGTTCTGCGCGCACACACCGAACGCATGCTCAACGATCCCAAGTCCGCGCGTTTAACCGAAAATTTCACCGGCCAGTGGCTGGACCTGCGCAAGTTCCACGCGATGAAACCCGACGACGCGTACTTCGAATACGACGACACGCTGGCCTGGTCGATGCCGCTCGAAACCACGCGTTTCTTCGAAGAAGTGCTGCGCAAGGATCTGCCGGTCACGAACTTCTTCCACTCGGAATGGACGTTCCTCAATTCGCGCCTAGGCAAGCACTATGGCATCCCTGGCTGCGAAGGGCTGGAGCTGCGCAAAGTCACACTGCCGCCGAATTCGCATCGCGGCGGCGTGATTACGCACGCCAGCGTGCTGAAGCTGACCACGAACGCGACGTATACTTCGCCGGTCAAGCGGGGCGCGTGGGTGCTTGAACGCATCATTGGCAAGCCGCCGTCTCCACCACCGCCGGACGTACCGGCCATCGAGCCGGACATTCGCGGAGCGGTGACGATTCGCGAGCAGCTCGAGAAGCACAAGAATGTGGCAGTCTGTGCGTCGTGCCACCTCCAGATCGATCCGCCCGGTTTTGCGCTGGAGAGTTTCGACGTCGTCGGCGGCTGGCGCGAGTTTTACCGCGTCAAGAAGGGCGGAGACGGGGTCAAGTACACCGAGCATCCCAACTATCCCGAAAAAAAGATGTACCTGGCCAAACCCGTTGAGCCCGCGTACGAGACGGATACGGGTGAGAAGTTCCAGAACATCGATGAGTACAAGAAGCTGATTCTGAAAAACCCAGACCAGCTCGCGCACAACATGGTCGAGAAACTCATGGTTTACGCGACAGGCGCCGAGATTCAGTTCGCCGACCGCGAAGTTCTCGAGCACATCGTGAAAGACGTTCGTGGGAAAAATTATGGCCTGCGCGCGATCATCCACGCAATCGTGCAAAGCCGCGTGTTCTTGCACAAATAGAAGAGGCTGCTGAATCACAGATGAATTGACCGTCATCATTCATCTGCGGTTCTGGAAAAAGCCGAGGGGAGTTCAGCATGTACGTTTCTAAAGAACCCGCTCTGTCGCGCCGCACGTTTCTGCGTTCGGGCGCTGTCGCGCTCGCGCTGCCGCTGCTGGATGCCATGCTGCCGAGCGGGCTCTCGCCGCGCTCGCGCGCGCATGCCGCGGCGCTGCAGCCCAAACGCATGGTGCTGATCCACCGGCCGCTGGGCACGTACCATCCGTTTCTGTTTCCCGAAAAAACCGGGCCCGGCTACGAAGCGACGCGTTATCTGAAACTGCTCGAGCCCAACCGTGGAAAGTTCACGCTCTTTTCAGGCGTCGGACATCTCGGCTATCCCAATTCGCATCATACCGAACCGGCCGTGTTCACCGGCGTGCATCCTGACGGCGTCAAGCGTGCCGACGACATACACAATTCGATTTCGCTGGACCAGGTCGTCGCCTCCAAAGTCGGAACGCAGACGCGCGTGCCGCACCTGACACTCAACTGGGCTAATTGCGCGTCGCTTTCGTGGAATGAAAAAGGCGTGCCGATTCCTTTTGAGCGCGAACGCAGCAACGTGTTCAGGCGCCTGTTCATCGACGGCACGCCTGACGAAATCGCGCGGGAAGTCAAGCGCCTCGAAACGGGCAAGAGCATCCTGGATGGCGTGCGTGATCAGTTGAAGTCTCTGCAGCGCGACCTCGGCGCGGCCGATCGCGAGCGCATGGATGTGCTCACCACGTCCATCCGCGAAGCCGAAGGATTTCTGCAGCAGGACCAGGCGTGGTGCAACCGGCCCAAGCCGAAAGTCGACGCGAAGCTCAGCGAATTTCAGCACGCCGATCACTGGGTCGCCGCGCAGATGCAGTGGTACAACCTCATTCATCTCGCGCTGCAGACAGACTCCACTCGCGTCATCGTCATCGGCCTGGGCGAACACAGCCAGCAGAACCAGCCGGACCTGCTCATCGGCCATCACGACGCTTCTCATCACGGCAAGGAGCCGGGCAAGATCGAGCAGCTGGCGCTCTACGAAGAAAAGGAGTACCGCAACTTCAACGCGTTCCTTGAAAAGCTTTCGTCCGCAAAAGAAGAGGACCGCACGCTTCTCGACAACACGCAGGTGCTCTTCTCAAGCAACCTCGGCGACGCTTCGGCACACTCGTCGGACAATCTGCCGGTCATCCTCGCCGGCGGCGGCTACAAGCACCAGGGACACGTCGGCTTCGATCGCAAGAAGAACGCGCCGCTCTCGAATCTGTTCGTGCGGATGCTGCAGCAGATGGGCATCGAAAGCGAAAAGTTCGGCAGCAGCACCGGCGTGATGAGCGAAGTCTGAACGGACATCTCACCACAGAGATCACAGAGTACACAGAGGAAAAAACCTCTGTGATCTCTGTGTTCTCCGTGGTGAAAAAAATCACTGCTGCACTCTTGACTTGACGGCCTCGGCAGTGTTTATTGAGCTCTGGTATGATTCCATCATCCGCACGTTCTCGCCTGATCTCTAGCGGCGCTCCGCGCTGACGTTTTCTTTCATCTCTGAGCTGCTTTCGCCTGCGCTGAAGTGTTTCAGCGCGTGGCTCACACACGTCCGGCTGCTGCGCCGCACCGACGCGCGCGCACGCCTTTATGAAAAAGGATCGACGCATGAAAACAGAGAACAAGGATGGCACCTGTGCGACTAACACGCTGCCGCGCTGGCAGCAGATTTCCGGCATCACTCCCGAGCGGGAAGCGAGCATGACTGACGACGAACGCGACGCAGGCGTTCGCGCGCTGCTCAAGGAAGTGCAGCGCCTTGCGCGGCAGGAGATCACGCGCGGCGAAAAAGCGCCAAAGGGTGAGCGCACTGTTTACTGGGAGCCGCTCGAACGCGTCTGCCGCATTCTGGGTCTCTCGCGCACGAAACTCTCGTCGTTCTCGCGCGAGCTCACCGGGCTGCGTGCGCACGAGATCACCGACCGCATCAAGGCCGAGACGCTTCCGGCGCTGATGCATGCGCGCCTCGAAAAGGAACTCCAGCCGCTGCGCAGTTTGATTGAGCGCAAAGCAGAACGCTCGCGCGCGCAGGACCCCGCTTACATTCTCAAATGGGTTCGATACTGCTTGAGAATCGTCCGCACAGCCCGCAGCGGCTCGGCGCGTGGGCGCTTTGCGCTGGAGCTCGGTTTCCCGAATCCCTCGCGGCTGCAGAAGGCTTGTCTTCTCGCGCAAGGCATGTCGATCGATGAGCTGGAAGATTTGATCCTCACCGACATGGTGCAAAAGTTTCTGAAAGGCATCGCCGAACCCGCGCGCACGAGCGAGACGAAGCCGGCCGCAAACAAGGGGCAGCCGAAGCCACCTGTGATGACGCCCGCAGAAGGCGAGAAACTCATCGACGACGCGGTGAAAGAGGTGCTGCGCGGCAAGTCCTCTGCGGCTTAAAGGCGCTGCGTGGATTGGCGTTCGACGAGCACCGTGCCCAGGCGCTGAATCAACGGCGGATCCGGATCGAGCACCGTTTTCACCGCCGTGCGGCCGACGGCCTGACGGTCCACGCCGATGGTCGTCAGTCCGGGCGTGCAGATCTCAGCCGCTTCGATGTTGTCGAAGCCAATCACGCTGATGTCCTGCGGCACGCGGATGCTCGCGGCGGCGAAGGCTTTCATCGCGCCGATGGCCATCAGGTCGTTTCCGGCGAAAACGGCCGTGGGCCTCTCGCGCGAGGAACAGAGCTGCTGCGCAAGCGCGAAGCCCGCATCAATGCTGCCGCGTTTGAGCTCGCTTGAAAGGATGATGGGCTTTATGCCATGCGCGGCGCATTCGTCGCTGAAGCCGCGCTGAACGTCGACCCAATGCGGCGTGCTTTCACCGCTGTTGAGATGCGCCAGCCGCCGGTGGCCGAGCTCGATCAGGTGCTTCACAGCCATGCGCGCGCCGCCGTAATCGTCCGGCAGAAGGGAGGGTACCTGCGGTATCTCAAAGTTGATCGCGACCGCGCGCAGCCCGGCTTTGCGCAGCTGCATCACACGCTGCGCCGACGAACTGCCGATCAGCGCGACGACACCGGCAATGTTGCGCGACTTCATGTCGGCCGTAATCGCGTCCGCTTCAGTCAGGCGCGTGTCATCAAAGAGCACATGATGCCCGCGCTCGGTCGCTTCACGGCGGATGCCTTCATAGACGTCGCGGAAGTACATCGCCTCGTACGTGCCGAGTTCCGCGGGTGACCAGCCGACGAACAGCAGTGCCGGCATCAGCCGCGGCGTGTTTTCGCGCAGCGTCGCCAGTTTTTTGGAGACATACGTTCCGCTGCCACGCCGGCGCTCGAGCAGTTTTTCATTCACCAGCTGCGCGACGGCCTGGCGGGCCGTGAGCAGGCTTACGCCGTAGCGCCGGACGACTTCGCGGTCGGAATAGTACTGCATGCCCGGCTCGAAATTGTTCTGCAGCAGGTCTTCGCGGATGTGGAGAGCAATCTGGTGGTAGAGCGGAACGGGGCTGGAGCGCTCGAGGCTGCCGGCCGCTGCAGATTTCTTCATCGCATCTCCCGCCAGTTAAACTGCTATAAAACTGTATAGCAGTCTGATCAGGAGATGCAAGCGCCTCTTTACAGGCGCTGTCCTTTATTAGCGGGCATTCAGCCGGGCGCTGCCGCCCTTGCCCTGCTGCGCCTTGTACAGCATCGGGAGGACGTCGCTGCGGAAGGCGAGCACACCTTTAAGGGCCACGCACGCCTGCGCCTGCGCCGGGACGCCGCTGCTGGCGGTCGTTTGGTCGAGCGCCGCAACGCCGCTCAGCGAGAGCGCGGTGAGCGACTGGTTTTTCAACGCGATCGAAAGCTTCGCCGGCCGCGCGGTGAAGGCTTCGCCTGCCGCAGGCTTTTTGTAGCGCAGGCTGACCTTTGCGCCGCCAGAGACGGCAGTGGCTTTCGCACCCAGCGTCACGCTGCCGCTGACGCCCGCGATGTTCCACTGCAGGATCTGCCCTTCAGGCGCGAAGTCGTCGCCGAGCTGAAGCGTGGCCGAGAGCAGCAGCGCGTCGCGTGAAGAAGAACTCGGGAACGCGAGCTTGATGCCGAGCTTCTGAACGGCGAGCGCGCTGACGGGCAGGCCATCGCAGATATCGGTGCTCGCCGCCGAGCCGACTGTGAACGGCAGGGTCGTCGTGGTGCTCTCGCCGGCGGCGTTGGTAGCGGTGATCGTCACCACGTAGTTGCCCGGTGCTGTGAACGCGTGCGAGATGGTTCCGTCGGTCGAGGAGGCAGTCGTGCCATCGCCGAAGTCCCAGAGATACGTGAGCGGCTCGCCGTTGCCCATCCCAACGGTGAAGACGACGTTCTGGCCCGGCTGCGCCGTGGTGACATTCGTCGACGGCGGCACGGTGATAACCGGTTTGTTATGGGGAGCGACGACTGAAATCTGCAGTGTGCTCGCAGCGCTCTGGGCGTTGGCATCGGTCACCGTCAGCACCGCCGAGTACGTTCCGGTGGCCGAATACGTGTGAAGGACTGATGCGCCCGTGCCCGAACTGCCATCGCCGAAGTCCCAGCTGTAGCTCAGTGCGCTCGAGCCGCTCGCGGCCGCCGAGAACTGAACGGCCTGGTTGACCTGTGCCGGATTCGGCGCCGCCGATGGCGCGCTCGAGAAACTTGGCGCGGCCAGGATGTTGATGGCGATCGTCGCCGGCGTGGAATCTTCGGTGCCATCGTTGGCGACGAAGCTGAAGGTGTCGTCGCCGCTCGCGCCGGCCGCGGGTGTATAGGTGAATTCGCCGCCCGGTGTCACAGCCAGCGTGCCTTTGGCCGGGCTGGCCGCGACGCCGTAGGTCACCGCGTCGCCATCCGCGTCACTGGCGCTGAGCTTGCCGCTCGTCGGCGACGTCGCCGGCGCACTGAGCGTCGAGCTGCTGGCGGTAGGTTTGCGATTGAGAATCGTGACGGTCACCGTTGCGGTATTCGATGTCGCTTTGCCGTCGCTGACCTTAAAGGAGAACGTGTCCGTTCCCTTGTTGTTGCCTCCTGGCGTGTAGGTGAATGCGCCCGTGGCCGCGTTGGTGATCGTTGCCGACCCGAGTGTTCCGTTGGCGACGAGAGTGAACGTGAGCGCGTCGTTGTCGGCATCTGACGCCTGCAGCGTCCCGCTCACCGCCGTGTTCTTGAAGGTGCTCACAGAGGAGGACGAAGCTACAGGCACCGTGTTTTTCGTGAACACCGCGCTGGCGATCGCGCTGTCCGAGTTCCCGGTCTTAACGGCGAAGGCCTTGATCGTCGTGGTTGCGGAAAGTGCGAGCGCCGCTGAGTAGACGCTGGACGAACGGGAAGGCATGCTGCCGTCGGTCGTGTAGTAAATCGTGGCACCGGCGGTAGCCGTTGTGATGGAGACGGTAACCGAGCCGTTGAACGTGCCGCCATTTGGAGAGAAGACCGGCGTTGCCGCTGCGGCGTTGCGGGTGAACGTGGCCGAAGAGACGGTGCTGTCATTCATACCGCTCTTGGTGGCCATTGCTTTCACCGTCGTTGTGACGCTGAGAACCAGCGGGTTGGTGTACACAGCCGACGCGGTCGTCGGTGTGCTGCCGTCGGTCGTGTAGTAGATGGTGGCGCCGGCCGTGGCACTGCTGATCGCAACGCTTACGGTGTTGTCAAAGCCGCCACCCGTGGGTGTAAAGACCGGCGCAATCACTGCGGAGGCCGGCGTGAATGTCGCGCTCGCGATTGGACTGTCCGAATTTCCAGCCTTCACGGCGAAGGCCTTCACCGTCGTCGCGCTGGTGATCGTCAGCGGCGCGGAGTAGACGCTCGAGGAACGCGTGGGCGTGCTGCCATCGGTCGTGTAGTAGATCGTCGCCCCGGTTGCGGCACTGATAGTAACCGACACCGAGGAAACAAAGCTGCCACCGTTGGGCGTGATCGTCGGTGCCGCAAGCGCGGCGTTCCTTGTGAACGTCGCCGTCGCAACAGGGCTGTCTGAGTTGCCAGCCTTCACCGCGAAGGCTTTGATCGTGGTGGTCGCGCTCAGATTAATCGCGGCCGAGTAGACACTAGACGAGCGCGAGGGCGTACTGCCGTCCGTCGTGTAGTAGATGGTGGCGCCGGTCGCGGCGGCGAGCGTGACACTCACCGCGTTGTCGAACGTTCCGCCGTTTGGCGTGAATGTCGGAGCGGCCAGAGCGGCGTTCTTTGTGAAGGTCGCCGATGCGACAGTACTGTCGGCCATGCCGCTCTTTACGGCGAGAGCCTTCAACGTCGTCGTGGCGCTGAGACTGAGCGCGGCCGAGTAAACCGGCGAGGCCGTCGTGGGAGTGCTGCCGTCGGTCGTGTAGTGGATCGTGGCGCCAGTCGTGGCGCAGGCGATGGTGACGCCTACGGAATTGTCGAACGTTCCCCCGTTCGGAGTGAACGTCGGCGTGGCAACGGCAGAAGCCGGCGTAAAGGTCGCGCTCGCGACGGGACTGTCCGAATTGCCCGCCTTCACCGCGAATGCCTTCAGCGTGGTGGCCGTCGTGATCGTCAGTGGCGCCGAGTAGACGCTCGAGGAACGCGTGGGCGTGCTGCCATCGGTCGTGTAGTAGATCGTCGCCCCGGTTGCAGCACTGATAGTAACCGACACCGAGGAAACAAAGCTGCCGCCGTTGGGCGTGATCGTCGGTGCCGCAAGCGTGGCGTTCTTCGTGAACGTGGCCGTCGCAACGGTGCTGTCGGAGTTGCCGGCCTTCACGGCGAACGCCTTGATCGTGGTGGTCGAGGAGAGATTGAGCGCCGCGGAATAGACACTCGACGAGCGCGAGGGCGTGCTGCCGTCCGTTGTGTAGTAGATGGTGGCTCCGGTCGCGGCGGTGAGCGTGACACTCACCGCGTTGTCGAACGTGCCGCCGTTCGGCGTGAACGTTGGCGCGGCGAGAGCGGCATTTTTGGTGAACGTGGCCGTCGCGACGGTGCTGTCGGCCATGCCGCTCTTTACGGCGAGAGCTTTCAGCGTGGTCGTGGCGCTGAGACTGACCGCGGCGGAGTAGACCGGCGAGGCAGCCGTCGGCGTGCTGCCATCGGTCGTGTAGTGGATCGTGGCGCCAGTGGTGGCGCAGGCGATCGTGACGCTCACGGCATTGTCGAACGTTCCGCCGTTCGGAGTGAACGTCGGCGTGGCAACGGCAGAAGCCGGCGTAAAGGTCGCGCTCGCGACGGGACTGTCCGAATTGCCCGCCTTCACCGCGAATGCCTTCAGCGTGGTGGCCGTCGTGATCGTCA
>Ga0196964_10001461_pt1 | contig 12026 bp, 15 predicted proteins | sample S1_10metaG_FD_148615 | JGI IMG/M metagenome (GOLD analysis project Ga0196964, IMG submission 148615) | Soil microbial communities from Anza Borrego desert, Southern California, United States - S1_10 | ecosystem: Environmental > Terrestrial > Soil > Desert | place: USA: California | collected...
GTAAAGCCCTGGCCATCTACCAGCTCCACCTCGTTGGTGTAGACGAGCTGGTTGACCTTGCCTCGCTTCGCGTCGACCACTGCGATGACCGGGTCCGACGGGTCTCGCTCCTTGATATGCTCGTTCATGTAGATGCGGAGCACCAGTCCTCCTGAGGTTTACGGGTCGGGCGCTGCCACCGAGTGGTTACGGCCGGCCTAGCGCCCTTCCCAACCCCGCCGGTAACCGGCGAGGCACGCGTGTTAGCCGATCCCGCCTGCTGTAGGAACCTCCACGACTTCCGCAGGCTTTTCTGCGGCCGCTACCGGCTCCGTCAGCTTCAGCAGCTTTGCCGCGACCTTGTTGCGCGCCGCGTTGGCCTTCTCGTAGGCTCTGCCGGCCTCGTTCACGACCTTCTCGGCTGCCTTCAGCTGCGCCTTCAGCTCCTTCACCTTCTCGGCGGCTTTCACCTTCTTGCTTGCGCCCGCCATGATGGCGGACTGTGTGCTGCGTGCCATGCTGTCTCCAGGTTGGGATTAAAACGCCGGCGGAGGCTATCTGCGACTTAACGTTTTGCAGGCTCGTACTCCGCCGGTAAACTGTGCCACTTGCCCCGATCTCACGAATGGACGGCTCCTAGTGGCAATCGCCGGATGCCTGCGCAGCTTAGCGGCGGCCCTTCTTCACCTCGACCTTCTTGTAGCCCGACACGTCGGGCTCCTGCAGCAGGCGCTGACGCGCTGCCGCCTTGCGGGCGAAGTGCATCTCGAGGTTCTCGTTCGGCCGCGGGTTCCCGAACCGCAGGCTCTGGAACTCCGAGCTCGGGTCGAAGAAGATGTCCGTCACCACGGCGACCGGAGGCGCGTTGTACTGCGCGCGGATCGTGGCGACGTAGCTGTCCCACGCCTTCGTCGCCGTTGGCGACACCTTGATGAGGTACAGCGGGGCGTCGGGGTCCGCACCGTCGTCGCCGATGCCCGCCACGATAGCGAGGATGCGGTTGTTGGTGCAGGCTTTGCCCTCGCCCTTCGAGCCCCACTCGTTGTTCGGACACGTGTTGCACGCGTCCGCCTGGCGGTCCGGCGAGTTCTTGCTCGGCACCAGGGAGCTCGGCTCGAGGCCGATGGCGAAGCACGCCGGCGGCGTGATCTCGCCCTCCTTGTACGGCCGGTCGAAGAAGTTGTTCGCCGACACGAAGTCCAGCACCACCACCTCCAGCGGGCCGGGGTGCTTCGTGCCGTCCGGCAGCTTGAAGTGCTTGTCCTTCGTCAGCTTGATGAAGTCCCCGCCGCCGGCCTGGATGCGGCTTCCCATCGCCGCGGTCTCCGCCGCCAGCTGCTCGCGCAGCGCCGCGGGGAGGTTTGCGGGCAGCACAGCGACCTGCGTGCTAGCCACCGGCTTCGCCGGACGCTCGACTTCCACCACCGGCTTCGCCGGGCCCTTCGCCTTCGTTGCCATCAGTTGCTCCTAAGGTTGACGCGACGCTTCGTGAATCGGTCGACGCCGGGGATAGCCCCCTTCGTTTCAAACAGCTCGCGGCACCCCGTCACCGACGGGCGGCGCTCCAGCAGGTGCCAGTACTTGTTGCGGTGGATGAACTTGTAGAACGAGTCCCAGTCCGTGACCTGCGGGACGACGCTCTCGGCCACGGTGAACGCGGCCTTCGAGCCCTTGCCGGACGTCAGGCCCTGCTCGTCGGCGGCCTCGATGATGACCTTCTCCAGCTCCTTCATCTGCTCGTCGAGGGCCTTGGCCTCTTCCTCCTTCAGGCGCTTCGCCTCGCGCAGCGCCCACAGCTCGTCGGTAAGCTGGCCCAGGGTCTTCTTGCTCATCGCGCCCTCGCCGCTTTGCGGATTAGCTCGGCCATGTGCACCGCCTCGATCGGGTCGAGGCAGGCCACCAGCGTGTCGAGGTGGTCCTGCTTGAGCACTCGCTCGCCGGGGTTAAGCCTCAGCGGCTGGCCGTGGTCGGCGCACCACTTGATCGTTGGCTCGTGGCAGCGGCAGCTCATGCCGACCCCGCGGGTGGCTCGTTCTCGAGCCGCTGCTTGTTGTGCTGCATCGTGGCCAGGATGACCGAGCCCAGGAAGCTCACGCCCATCATGATCTCGTGCAGCGACGTCTGCGTGTCGAGGCTGTCGATCCCGTCGGTGAGCGCCTTCACCACCGCCAGGAACTTGTCCTTCGACACGCCCTTGAGCTCCTCCTCCCCCTCCGGGGTCGAGGCACGCGCGACGGCCGCCTCGTAGATTGTCCCTGCGAACGTCTGCTTCTTCTTCGGCTCGGTCATCGTCCCTCACTTGGAGTAACAAACATCGTGGCCACCCTCGGCGGCCACCGGAAGATCCGGCGCCCACACGGGCGGCGTGTGCATCACTTCCAGGCCCCACTCAAGGGCCTTGTCGGCCTGCCGCGCCGGCACGGTGAACACGACCTCGTCGTGCGTCATCATGACCACGCGGTACCGCTCCGCGATCTTCAGCATCTGCTCTGCCACCACCACCCGCGCCAGCGCCTGCACGACGTTCTCCGTCACGATGCCGCCGTACAGCTTCGTGCGGCCCTCGATCGTCTTGTACGACGCGTCGCGCACCACGTTCACTGGTCGGCCCAGTCCTCGGGCGGACGACTTCGCCATGTGCACGCGGCAGTCGGGGTAGTGGAGGTACAGGCCGTTCGGCAGCCTGATCCACTCCCTGCCCCATGAGATGCCGCGGCGCTCCCCGGCCACCGCGCCTTCCTCGGCGAATGCCAGGTCTGGCAGCAGGTCGTTGTGCATGAAGTCCCACAGCGCCTCGATCTTGCGGTTCTTCTGCCGGTACGCGCTGACCAGCGTGTAGCAGTGGTTCAGCTCCAGCCGCACGGGGGGCAGGCCCTGGTTGATGGATTGGTTCAGGATCGTCTTCTGCAGCTTCGGGCCGCCCATCTGGAAGCCGAGGCCCAGGATGCAGGTCTTGCCCACGAAGCGCTCGAGCTTGTCAGCCTTTGTTATGGGTCGCCCGTACGCGACCGACGCGAACTCCACGTACAGGTCGCGCTTCTCGCGGAACGCCTCCAGCACCCACTCCTCTTCCGCGAGCCACGCGAGCACGCGCGCCTCGATCTGCGAGCTGTCAATCACCACCAGCCGCTCTCCGGCGGGGGCCAGGATCGCCTTCCTCAGGTCGCCTTTCTTCTTGAAGTTCTGGTAGTTGAGCTTGTCGCCGCCCGACCACCGCGTCGTATGCGCGCCGCAGTAGTTGAGATAAACTGGGAGACGCTTGCGGCCGCTGCCCGAGCGAAGGAGACGAGCCGCGCGCGTCTCTCCGATGGTGCTTTTTGCAGCCAGGCGTCCACGTACGAGCGTGACGACCTTCTCGTCGGGATGCGCGACAAGGTCGGTGAACTCTTCATCCGTCTTGGACAGGGCATAGGTGGGCTTTCCAGTTGTCCGCGATGTCTTCATCGGCGGCTCTATCCCCGCCTGCCGGAGCAGCTCGGGGAACACTTTGTTAGACGACAGGGCTTTCTCGTCGGTGAGGGTCTCGCCCTTCTTCAGCTTCGGCAGGACGAGCATGTCGTTCTCTGCCATGCGCCAGGCCGTGTCCGCTGCCTTCGTGGCGGCGATGAGCTCGGCGCGCTCCTCCCTCTCGCGCTCGTACTCGGACTTCGCCAGCTTCGTGTCCAGGCGCATGACCGGGTCGGCGAACATGCGCACGGTGATGTCGATCAGCTCCAGCTCGGGAGCGGGATAGTCCCTCACCATGAACTCGTACGCCTGCGCGCACGACACCACGTCTCCGGCCACGTACCGCGCCATTAGCGCTCGCAGCGTCGGGTCGATGTCGGCCAGGCGCTTACCTCTGAAGTCGGGCATCTCCAGCTTGTTCGCCACCCCGAGGCGCTCCGCCAGAGTGCCCAGGTCGTTGCGCTCGCTCTTGGCAAACAGCGCCCGGCCCATCGACAGCGTGTCGCGGTACTTCCTCGGCACTATGCCGTAGTGGTGCGATAGGATGAGCCCCTCGAAGTGCGTGTGGTGCGCCAGCAGCTCGTGCTTCGCCCAGTCGACGCGCCTGAGCGCGGCGCCGGCGGCGTCGTGGCCCCACACCACCTTGGGCTTGCCGTCGCCCACCTTGATCGACACGCACAGGACCTCGAATCGCTTGTCTCGTACGTACTCGGAGGTCGACAGCTTCTTCAGCGAGTACTCGTCGTCGTGGTACGTCTCGAAGTCGACGGTTACGACCATTCCCCCTCCTACGGGTTTATCCTGCTTCCCACTAGCGCGACGGCCTCGGCCTGTTTTCGCGCGGTCTCAGCGTCCGGCCGCTTCCCCACCAGGGCTCCGTCCACCATCACGAACTGCACGAGCGGGTGGCGGCAGAGCCCCTGCGCCTTCATCTTCTCTTTGTATTCCGGCGTGCAGTCCCAGCAGTACGACCGCGCGGCGTCCGTGACGGTCTCCTCCAGGAGGTCCGTGTACGCCTCGAAGTCCTCCGCGGACTCAAAGCAGGGCGGCGTCGTCATTCTGCACCGTGTAATTACCTGCCTCGACCCGGACGGATCTGCAGCCTAGCTCTTCGCAGATCGCATCGTACACTGCGTCGGTTGGCAACAGTTCGTGAGGCTCGAACGGTGGATGGGAGTAAATCCAGAGGTCCTTCACTGCTCCATTCCTTTCTCGTCGAGCAGCTCGGGCGTCACCCGCAGCATCTCGACCCAGTACGCGTTGAGGGGCTCGTCCGCCTCGAACCGGTGGGTCCTCTTGCCGGAGTCGTAGCGAGCGTAGTAGTTGCGCTTCGTGTCGATGTACACCACTGGAAGTTTCCCTTGTCTCACTCGAAGAACTCCAGCAAGCTCTTCACCTTGCCTCCCTTCACCATCATGCGCTCGTACACCTTCTCCTCCAGCGTGCCCTGCGCGATGACGTTGATGTTCTCTGTCTCCTGCGTCTGGCCTCGCCGGTCAATCCGGTGCTTGCCCTGCACCCACCAGCCGAGGTCGTACGTCGGCGACGCCCAGATCGTGGCCGTCGCCTTCGTCAGTGTGAGCCCGTGGGCAGCGCTTTTCGGGTGGAGGAAGCCGACGCGGTACATGCCGGCCTGGAACATCTGCACGTTCTCGTTGCGCTGCTCATCGCTGCGCACCGAGCCATCGATCAGCATGTGCGTCAGGCCGCGCTTGTCGGCCTCCGCGATCAGCTGGTCGCGCTGGTGCTTCCAGAGGAAGAACACCAGTGTGTGCTTGCGGGCCTCTACCATGTCCATCACCATCTCGTACCGCTCGGTATTGATCAGGTGGTAGTTCTCCTCGCCGTCGTACACGGCGCCGCTGGCAATCTGCAGCAGCTTCGTGACGACCGCCGCGGCGTTGACCGCGGAGATCTCGCCAGATTTCAGCTGCAGGACGGCGTCCCGCTCCATCTGCAGGTAGTTGGCCAGCTGCTGCGGCTTCAGGTAGAACGGCACGACGTAATTTCGATTGGCCGGGACGTCCGTAAGCTTGTGCCGGATGGTTATGTCCTTGAGCAGGTCCGCGACCTGCTGCTCGGCGCCCTCGCGGTCCACCCACTTGACCATCTCTGGCTTGGGCCCGACTTGCTCGGGCGTGGCCACCGCGGAGCGGAACGCGAAGTACGACGTCCCGAGGCGCTTCCCGTCGTCGACGATGAAGGCCTGGTTCCACACGTCCAGGATGGTGTTGGTGTTCGGCGCGCCGTTCATCAGGCAGCGGAACTTGAAGTACTTCTTGATCTTGTTCATGGCGCGCGACCGCTGGCTCGTCGAGTGTTTGAACGCGTCGCCCTCGTCCACGACGAGGTAGTCGAACTTCTTGAAGAAGTCCGGCTTCTGCGCGGCCAGCCACTTCGCGGCGTCGTGGTTCGTGACGTAGATGTCCGCCTTGGCCTCGAAGGCCTTGACGCGGTTCGTCGCGAACGCCACGGACACCTTCAGCCACGGCGTGTACCGCCGGGCGTCGATCTCCCACGCGGAGCGCAGGAGCGACTTCGGCGCGATGACCAGCATGGCCTTCGCGCCCTTGGAGCGACGCCTAGAGAAGACCTCGAGACGCGACCTCGTCTTGCCCGTCCCCGGCTCCGAGAAGTCCAGGACGCGGTCCCGCTCCATCTCGAACTCCACCGACTCTTTCTGCGACGGAAACAGCTCCGGCGCCTTGCGTACCAGCCCCATCCTTCGCTCCTCCGATGGTCGGCTCCAGCTCGCGGTAGGTGAACTCGCCCGCGGCGAGCTCTCCCCACTTCGCCAGCAGGAGCTTGTAGTCCTCGTAGCTGTTCGCCCACACGGCGCCAACTATCTCTTTCTTGGACTCCACGTGCGCACGCACGTAGAGGTACTGTTGCTCGAGCCAGACGCAGGTAACGCCGCTGGTCACGTCGTCACCTTCGGCCGCTCCTTCAGTACTTCGATGATGCCGGCGTCGATCAGGGCGTCGAGGTCGCGGCCGTCGACCGTCGGGATCAGCGGGCAGCCGCTTAGCACGAGGCCGTACTGGCCCACGGCCTTCGTGTCGGTGCCCACGAACATCAGGCGCTCTGCGTCGAAGATGGTGCCGCTGGGGAGTTTCACGAGCTTGGTCATGACTTCCTTTCAGTAAAGCAGTTTGGCGTTTGACGAGATGTTGTTGGCGATCTGTCTGAGCTGAGCACCTACGTTGGTGAGCCCGAAAGTCTCCGCGGCGTCAGCTATCAGGCGTAGCTCGTTTGCGTTGTGCAAGAGGTTCTGCACGCGTCCGTTGCGCATCTCTTGGTCTATGGTCATGGCTTCTCTGCGGTGGATGCAGGGGCGGGATTCGAACCCGCGACCTCCGGAGTATGAGCCCGGCGCTCTGCCAAACTGAGCTACCCTGCGGTTGTTGGTGCCCCGATAGCCGTTTGCTAGACGGTAGCAGCTTCGCCGGGCTCGAGGCTACACCCGGGTCATCAGCTCTCAGACGCCTACCGAGCAGTGGCCTGTGCCACCCTTCTCGACGGGCTTGTACGGACACCAGCGGCAGCTGAACACGTTGGGGTTCGGCGGGAAGTCCTCGCACAGCGTGAGGGCGTCGCCCCGCTTCTCGAAGCCCGCGGCGAACCGCAGCCCCTGCTCGCGCCGGTACTCAGCCGCGTGCAGCTCGTCCTGGTCGTGGTACCACAGCTCCACCCGAACCTTCTTCAGCTTCGGGTAGCGGAGAAATGTACCAAGTTGGTACAACTGCATCTGCTCGTGGTGCTTGACCTCGTTGCCGAACCGCTTGCCGGTCTTGTGGTCGATGACCACGGCGAACTCGGGGTCCATGAAGACCACCACGTCGCACTTGATGCGGCACCACACGTCGCTCGACATCCACGCCACGGGCGTCCAGTCGCGCGCGAAGGCCCACTCGCCCTCCATCGACACCTTTCCCTTGGCGGCGAGGTCGCGCAGGCGCTCCATCTCGGGGGCGAAGTTCTCCAGCTCGGGGATCAGCTCGACCCCTCCGCCGACGTACTTCTCCGCCGCCAAGTGGACGCGCGTGCCGCGGTCGTTCGGGTGCTCGGTCTTGCCCGGCGGGAGCGGGCGCGGTGGCTCAGGGATTCGCTGGCGGAACTGCAGGTCAGCGCGGAGGCGGCAGGACTCGAAGACGACGATGCGGGAGTGCGACCATGCGGGGATCTTCTTATTCATGTCGAGGCTTTCTTTAGTTACGTCATTGAAAGCCTCGATCATATCACACTCCCGTCGTCAAATCAAGCGGTTAGCTGAAGCAGCCTTTCCGCTCCGTGACCGACCACTTCGTGTCCACGTTCGCCAGGGCATCGTCGTACACCGTCTCGGAGTTGGCGTCGTACAGGTACTGGTCGTCGTCTGTCTGCACCCACACGTCCTCGAAGTCGCCGCTGCGATACAGCTTGTCGGCGTGCTGACGCGCCTCCGCGAACGTGTAGAATCGCGCGTTCTCGAAATCGACGCCCCAGCCGTCGTCGTCCGTGTACACGAGGAACCTCTTCTCAACCACCGGGGTCTCCGTCAGCACGTTCTCGTCGCGCGCCACGTAGTCTGTGACCTCGCCTACCACCACGTACTCCGACACGCGCATCTTCGTGTCGTTATAGTCCGCCGGGATCGCCACCACGTTCTCGGGGTTCACCTCGCAGACCATGACCTTCGTCGTGCCGCCGTTGCCGAACTTCGGTAGGTAGTCGTACGAGCATACGTGGAAGCCCGACGAGCACGTGCGGTTTGGGTCCTCGTCCACCCGGTTGCGCGGCATGCTGTTGACGGCGCCGACGCTGTTGTCGAACTTGCCGGAGTACGAGTCCAGGTAATCCGCGCGCACGTACTTGTACGCCAGGAAGTTCCCGCTCTCGGTCAGCGGCATCTTGCCGTGCTCGAGGAAGCGGTACAGGTCGTCGACCACGCGCTTGCTCGGGTTCTGGTACAGCTTCTCGAGGAAGTTGACCAGCGGCGTGACCGACAGGTTCGCCTCGAGCAGCTCGACGAGCTTGTCCACGGCGTAGTTGTGCAGCTCCTCGCCCTGGTAGTACACGATTCCGCCGGAGTACTCCAGGTTCGGTGACAGGCGCGTCGCCTCCTCGACCTTCCGCGCGTTGCTCTGGATGATGTCGAGGATGGCGCTCGGATCGTAGTTGCTCAGGACCGCGTCGCGGACCTGCTCGAAGTACGTGTCCTCGGTGGCGACAGCGTAGGGCTTGCCGTTCAGGACTACTGTGATTCCGTCTTTCGTGTGGATGTGCGGTACCATCTTTTACCTCGTCAAAAGGAACTGCATGAAGTCCCCGAACCTAGCCGGGGTGTTGGTTCTTACGTTGTACACGTCGCTGGACCCGAACAGCTTGAGCATCGGGAACTCCTTGACCAGGTGCTGGTCCAGGTCGGCTATAGTCAGGAACGCGCCGCTACGCTTGCGCTGCAGCGGCTCCAGCCCGTATTCTCCTGCCAGCGCGTCCCACGCCTGCAGCGCCGGCGGGGAGACCTCGCCCGCCTTCGCGCCAGCCTTGACCGAGTCCGCAGCGACGTCGTCGATGTACTTCGCTACCACTGGTCCAAGGTGCGGACGGACTGCCGCGTCGTACAGGGTCTTCTCGTGGTTAAGCATCCACACGAGCTCCGCGACGTGCCCCGCGTTGCCCTGCGGGTTCGTGAGGCGCACTGTAGGGCGCCACGCGTCCATGGCCTTGGCCAGCGCGTCGCGGGTGGCCTTCTGCGACAGCCACCCCTTCATCACGAGGTACGTCGGCCTCCATCCGCGCTTAAGTAAGTCGTACTTGATCACCTGAATCGGTTTGAGGTGCGTGTAGGTGGAGTGCGTGGTCATGCCTATCGCGTCCGCAACCACGCGGCTGAACCTCCATAGGTTCTGCCAGCGGTTCCAGTCGAGCGACTTGTCCCTCTCCTCGCTCTTCTCGAACACCCTAGCCCCGCGCCCGCCCCACGTCATGAAGCTCTCGGGCGCGGCGTCCAGGGTGGACGTGGAGTGGGAGCCGTCCTTGTTGTATATCTGCACGTTGACCCCGGCCGGCAGCGGTTGCAGCGCCTGGTTGCGCTTCTTGCGCTGGCCCTTCGTCCGCGGCGTGTACCCCGGCGGCAGCGGCATGGTCGCCAGGTCCACCACGTCGGTGATGCCCAGGGCCTTGGCCACCGCGAGCGCCTCGGCCTTGCAGGGCGCGGTGTCCGACCCTTCCGCGGGCGTGAACACGAGCATCTGCTCCGAGTCGCCGTCCTCCAGCTCGTGGCGCGTCTTGATCTGAGACAGGACGCGGGACCCGTATGCCACTTTCGTGGCCTTCGTCAGCCTGACCGTGGCGGCCCCTAGGCTGTCTCCGACCGAGTTGACCGCCATCCCGTGCTGCACTCGCGTTATCATCGGGCGGCGGTACCCGCGCGTCACGACCTTCGCGGTCGACGCCGCGCCCATGTGCACCGGGACCCGCAGGTCCGCGCCAGCTAGCGTGCTGGCGTACTTCTCGGCATCGGCCTGCGGGAACCCCACGGCCCTGAACAGCGTCTCGAACGTGTGCGAGATGCCATACGTGTTCGGACCGGTCCAGATCTTCGCCATGTCGTGGACCTCGCACCGCTTGTCCCACGTCTTGGCGGCGTCCACCAGCTTCATCGCCTCGGCTGCGACGAACTCCGCGACCCGTGTCATAGCCACGTGCAGGGCCCGTATCGACGCCTCGTCGTACTCCAGCGTCTCGCGGGAGGCCGCCACCTGGACCTCCCCGATCCTCATCTTCAGCACCAGGCCGTGGAGCTGCCCTACGGCCTGGGACTTCGCCTGCGCCCGCATGTCGCCGAGCTTGCCGACCTCCAGCGGGTAGAAGACGTTACCCATGACCACGCCGAGGCCGGCGAAGTCCTTCACCATCATGAACTGCTCGTTCTCGTATGTGATTGACGCCCTGTCGACTTGCTTCCCGCCCACGATGCGCGGGGTGACTTTGAACCAGCGGTAGATGTCGCGAGCACGCTGCTCGAAGACCGAGAAGTGCTCAGGCTTGACGGGCAGCTTGATCTGCACCCCGTGTTCCCAGTCCTTTGAGGCCGGGCTCTCGGTGAGGAGGGAGATAGTGGGGTTGCCGTCGTTCCCGATGTAGGCGGAGTACGTGCGCTCGACGCCGCCGTGCACGGACACGATGGAGAAGCTGTCCACGTAGGAGAACGGGGACTTCGAGCCCAGGCCGAACGCACCCGTGTAGTCGTTCGAGTCCTGCTTCGTGGACTCGAAGTACGTGGTGTAGAGGTGCATCACGTCCTCGTGCGAGAGGCCGGGGCCCCAGTCCTTGACGTAGAACTGGTTGTCGATGCGGTTGGGCAGCTTGACTTCGATAGGGAGGTCCGGGGTCCCGTATTCCACGTGGGCGTCGGCGGCGTTGCACGCGATCTCTCGCAGAACGGCGGCGGGCTTGTCGGAGTAGAGACCGGAGGACAGCATGCGGAACGCATGCGCGTTGGTCTTGATGCGGAACGTGCTGGTCTGATCCAGCCCGTGGCTTCCGAGCACTCGCTGCTCGGCGTGGGCCACCTTCATTGCGTTGCCTTTCTGTGCTCAGATTTACGTCCGGAGCTGAGGGACGTCGTGGTGAATCCGGGTACCGCTGTCAACAGACGTGTTTCACTTCCTTAGAGTCCAGCCCTCGTCAATCATCCTTGCGTCCATGGTGGTTCGCCGGGGTTCCGTTTGGATTGGTACCCGTGCCATAAGAAGTACCGATGGCTGCCCCACGCAAGGTCCGCGAAGTACCCTCTGAGGCATGGCCAGTACCCGAGTCGCAACCCGAACGCCGCGACTGGTACGCCATCAGGACTCTTCGCGTTCGCCGACTTCTTATACCACCAGCGTCTCTCTAATGCCTGCTTGTCGGGCGGCGGCAAGGTCCCTCCGTAGCTTGTGAAACCCACCTACTCGGCGACGAAGCTTCTCGCGCTCGCTCTGATGGGGCTTGTACTTCGACCGCTCTCCGGCGCGCTTCTTCGCCGGGCGAGCGAACAGGCTGATCGCGTTTCTGAACATCTCAGCCGCTGTACTTTGTGTCGGGGTGCTCTTGGATCAGCACCTGGATGCGCCTGGCCACGTCGATGGGCTCGATGTCACTCGAGCTCTTCCGGTACTGCGAGGGTGAGAACAGCCAGTTCGCCCAGTTCGTCTCAATGTCGAAGAACTCCGCGCCCGCTTCCTCCCCGCTTCCTCCTCTGAACACGGGGGTGAAACTGACCGACTCGCCGTCCTCCGCGTCCGGCACGAGCCTGAGCCCGGCCCGGCGAAACTCTGGGATCATCGCCGCCTCGCCGAGGGCGCATGCGGACGTATGGCACACCGCTTGGGCCGCCACGATCTTGCACTCGCCGTTGCGAGTGACCTTGAGCTTCGGGGCCTTGGTCGCGACGATGTCCTGCTGCATCCACAGGCCCATGTTGAAGACGTGCTTCGCGTTGCCGGCCTCGTTCTTGAGCTGCAGCTTGCGGAGGTGCTTCTCGAGCTTCCTGAGACGTTTGACGTTCATGGTTTCCTCGGGTTAGGCAGAATTGGGCAGGGCTCCGCCCATACCACTGGACCTACGGTCGCGAC
>Ga0196964_10001462_pt1 | contig 12022 bp, 23 predicted proteins | sample S1_10metaG_FD_148615 | JGI IMG/M metagenome (GOLD analysis project Ga0196964, IMG submission 148615) | Soil microbial communities from Anza Borrego desert, Southern California, United States - S1_10 | ecosystem: Environmental > Terrestrial > Soil > Desert | place: USA: California | collected...
CCCTTATCTTGATACCTAGTTACGAAGTAACTAGGGGTCAAACTGAAAGCGCGTGCCAGTCGCCGGAGGCCCCGGGGTGGGCCTGGCCGACGCCCTGCGTGCCCAAAACGTGCGAGAAGCGACTCGGCGTCGCCTTTTGCCGGGAAACCGTTAGGAAGTACGAACAGGGCTGTTGCCGCGGGGACTGCTGGGGGTGCGAGGATCACCTTCGGGACCGGACGGCGGTCAAGTTCCGAAAGGAGTCGATCACCCCCCACCTGGCCGGCCGGGCGCTCTGCTACACCGTCCCCACCGTCCCGGAGCACCGCCGCCAGGCCGCCGCCGACTGGGCGACCTGGGCGCGCTGGACGAAGCTCTTCCTAAAGGCTCTCCAGAAGCACTTCGGCCTGGTCTGGGCCTGGGTCCGCACGGACCCCGCCGGGAAGTGCGACTACGCCAACAAGACCGAGGAATTCTGCCTCTGCGCGAAGTGCTCCAAGTGGCACCCGCACCTGAACATCCTCTGGGTCCGGGAGAACGGCCGCGGCAAGCTCGACGACGACGAGCTCTGGCTGATGAAGTCGCTCTGGGCGGAGATCGTCGGCGCCGATCACGCCTGGGACGGCGACTATCTGCGGCCCATCGTCTCGGTCCATCACTCGTTCGTGCTCGACCCGGCGACGCTCCAGGGTGAGGAGGCCAAGCGCGCCGAAGGCAAGCTCTGGCACCTGTACCGCTACCAGGGTCGGAAGTGGCCGGCCTGGCAGAAGGCGGCGAAGCAGTACCTTCGGATTCGGCCCTTCGGCAAGTTCCCGAAGAAGGTCTTGACCGAGGAGGCCGTCATCAAGCGCCTCCGCGTGCTCTACGAAGAGCTCGAGGTTGCCAAGCGCCGCGGCGACCCGAAGCTCGAGGCGGAGATCTTCGACTTGGAGCGCCGCCTGGCGGAGGCCAACCGCCAAGGCCTCGCGCGCGTCGCGGCCAAGCTCGAGAAGAAGATCGCCGCGAAGCGCCGCCGGCTCCCCGCCGAGCGGATCCAGCGCCGGATCGACCGGCTGCGGACGAACACCGCCTGCCGCTGCGGCTGCGGCGTGACGCGCTACCCCGAGCCCGAGCCGGTCTGTGAGTGCTGCGGCGAAAAGGTCCGCTGCATGCCGGTGCTCGATCAGCAGGAAGCGGACTACTGGATCGCCCAGGGCCCGGCCGCGATCCGCGAGGAGATCAAGCGAAGGCGCCGGGTCGGCGACAAGAACGGCTACGAGCCCTTCGAAGGCCAGTTGGTGCGGGAGTGGTCGGAGCCTGAAGTCGGGCTTTTCAGCTGAGGAGGTGGGCATGCGCGAGAAGGAATGCGACAAGTGCCGGTTTTACCCGGTGCGGTACCGGGTCCAGCGGGTGAACTGCCCGAGCTGCGGCCTGAAGTTCGAGCTGTGCTCCAGCTGCGCGGGCGTGTTCGTGGCGTGCTCGGAGGAGTGCCGGAAGCGCTGGCGCGCCGAGGCCGCGGGCGGCCTGCCGAAGCGCCCGGTGGACGTTCCGACGTGGGCCAAAGTGAAGCGCCCCGAGGGCCTGGCTGTTCACCAGGCTGACATGTTCAAGGGCGCGAAGCCTGGAGTGGCACCGCTCTGCTAGGAGCGGTGGAGGGGCGAATGTTCTGCCGGGTCTGCGCGTGGCTCTGGGTGGTCCGGAATTCGAAGGCGACGGTGTGCTGATGTTCCGCGTGCTGCCGAAGCTCCGGAAGGCCTGCCCGTGCTGTGGAGACGTTTTCATGGCGGACCAGTTCACCTACACGGGCAGGCCTGAGAAGAACGCCGAGCTGAACAAGTTGCCGGAGTGGTGTTTCGAGTGCCTGGAGGAGAAGCGCGGCGGCGCGGCCGACCTGGCGCCGCTCCCGTCGCGCGGCTGGGGCTCCCCGAGCCGTGGGGCGAAGGCGGTCGCGGAGCTCAGGCAAGGACTCCGGGAGGAGGACGACAACTCATCTTGGGATGGAGTGGTCAAGGCTTACGAGGAAGCACCGCTGTTTTAGCAGCGGTGATCGGAGAGAGGACGATGACGAGAAGCGAGCGGATTCATCGGGGCAAGCTGCGGCGCCTGGCGAAGCGGCGGAACCTGTACGCCATGCATCGGGCGGGCCTGGAGGAGCGGGAGTGGGACCTGAAGACCGGCAAGCGGAAGCGCACGGAGCCGGATCGCCTCACGACGAGGCCGAGGAAATAGCACCGCTTCCTAGATGGCGGTGGTGGAGGACGGCATGGTCTGGCTGCTCGAGAAGATCTTCATGGGGCTGTGGATGGCGGGGAACCGCCTCCAGTCGGCGATCACGTGCCCGCGCGGCCGGCACGAGTTCCTGGGCGACGGAGAGCACAGCCCCTGCAAGCGCTGCGCGATGACGCGCGGCGGGCACTACGGGAAATGAGCACCGCTTCGCGGTAAGCGGTGATTGGAGGAGCGATGACGGCGAAAGGCGAGGCGGCTGTGCTGCGGCGGATCGAGCGCGCGGCGGCGAGCGTGGCACGGGCTCTGACCAGCCCGAATCTCTACGACCGGAACCCGTTCGACGCGAAGTCGCCGCTGAAGGCGGCGCTGATGCTGCTCGAGGCGGCGGCGTCGAGGCAGAAGCTGGCGATGACACCGCTTTGCGAGAAGCGGTGAAGGAGGCGACGTGCAGAAGCCAATCGACATCGGCGGCGTGTGGGTGACGACGTTCCCTTCAGAGCGGAAGTTCGCCGTCTGCGTGCAGGTCGACGGCCAGTGGCGCCAGCTCGGGGTCTGGCCGACGGAAGGCTCCCTCGTGAGCCACATCATCGAGCCCCTGGGGATCATGCGGGCGCCGCGCGTCGACGTCCCGCGGGTGAGGACGAAAGCACCGCTTTCCAACAGGCGGTGAAGGAGACGTGGTGAAGGTCAACGAGAGGCACCGGCACAAGTACGGGCGTTGGTTCGACGGCACGATGGCCGGCTTCTGGCGCGGCTCGCGCGTGAAGTTCTGCCTGGTCGGCAAGTGCAACGCGTGCGTGGTCTCGGAGAAGCCGAAGAGGAAAAGCACCGCTCGCGGATGAGCGGTGAAGGCGAGATAACTCATGGGAGCCGGTAGGACGAATGGGAACGGCGGCGGATGCCGCTCAGTACTCGGGCTGCCGGCCACGCGGGCCTTAACGCGTAGGCCTTTTGCCGAGGGTGTGCACAAGCCCAACCCCTCGGACGGCTCCCTGCGAATTTGTGAAGTAGCCCCGCTCTCCGAAGAGCGGTGACCGTTTTCTCCTCGGGGCCCCCGCCGGCGTGATTGCCCTCACCGCCTGGCGGGGGTTTCTTTTTCCCTTGACTCTGATGTGCCATCCGGGTACACATAGCGTCGAGGGCAGACAGGAGCAATTCCGTGCTGCCCCCCGCGCCGCGCCCCAACGGCAAGCCTCCCTACCCCGCCCAGCTCAAGCGCGACGAATTCAAGGAAGTCCCCTGCTCCGGCTGCGGCTCCACCTGGCGCCGCGTCGTCGGCGGCTTCTGCCGCTTCCTCGTCCACCGCCTCGATCCGCGCGTGAGCGGCCCGGAAAACTGGGAGTGGCACTTCTGCGTCGGCTGCGGAAAGCAAGTCACCCTGCTCGGCCAGGTCGTCGAGCCCGGCGCCGAGGGCGCCGTCCCTCCCGAGATCTTGAAGGAGATGAACCGTGCGTAAGATCCTCTTCTCGAACGATCCCCCGCCCGCCGGGTCCGGCGCGGGCGCCGGCGGCACGACTCCCCCCGCGCCGCCCGCCCCGCCGGCCCCGGCCCCGGTCACGCCGCCGACCACGGCCCAGCTCGAGGCTCGGCTCGCCGCGGCGGAGAAGCGCCTGGCCGACATGACGACGGGCGACCCCGACCGCGCGAAGCTCCTCGAGCGGATCGACGTCCTCGAGAAAGCCGTCGCCGCTTCGAAGAGCGACACCCCCAAGCCGCCGGGCTTCTGGCGGCGCTTCTTCGACGCCATGGACTTCACGAGGTAAGCCGATGAAGCCGCTCGACCGCAAGCGCCAGCAGGCCGTGACGCGCATCCTCGAGGGCCTGTCCGATCCCGCGACGGAGGCCCAGGTCCTGGGCGTGTCCAAGCGCCAAGTGCAAAGGTGGGTGGAGGCGGCCCGGGCCGCCGCCGGGAAGCCCGGGACGACCACGTCGCCGAACGTCACTCCCCCTGGAGCGACGTCATCCGCGTCGCCCAACGCCGCTCGGGACGCCGCCAGGAAGGGGGCCGGGCTGGATGGCGGAGGGGCGTCGCAAGGGGGGCCCACCCCCGCCGACGTCCAGGCGGCCAAGGTCGACATGGCGCAGCAGTGCGTCGACGCGGTCGGGATGGTCTGGACGGGCGTCTTCAGCGCCGTCGTGTCGTTCAAGTACTCGCCGCCGCTCGACCTCACGTCGCCCGAGGTCCAGCAGGCGATCGCGCTTCACCCGATGGCGGAGGGCCTGATCCGCGCGAACGCGCCGACGCTCTTCCCTTGGATCGCGAAGCTCCAGTCGGGGCCCTTCCAGCTCGTCGCGGGCCTCGTCGTCGCGGGCGGCATGACCGCGATGAACCTCCACACGATGGCGAAGAGCCGCGGCTGGGAGGCCGCGCCGAAGAAAAAGCCCACCCCGGAGGCCGAGCGCGACCAAGCCTACCGCGACATCGACCGCGCGCAGCGCGCGACGGCCGCCCCGCCGCCGCCCCAGGCGCCTCCGCCGCCTCAGCCTGACACGTCCGCGACGCGGGAAGCGCTCCGGCCCGGCTCGGGCGACGTCGAACCGGGCACGTACATGGGCGCGGCCATCGTGACGCCCGACTGGGCGAAGGCGGGATGAGCGAAGCCTATCTCGTCCTGGGCTGCCCGGGCAGCGGGAAGACAACCCGCGCCCGGGCGCTCGCCGCCGAAATGACCGCCGTCGGCGCCGCGCTCATCGTGGTCGACACCGGCCGCGTCGAGGCCTTCGACGACATGTACCACGCGCGCAGCCTCGACGAGCTGATCGACGTCGTCTGGGAGGACGGCGACGATATCGCCTTCACGCCCAAGGACGGAGAGGAGTTCGACCGCCTCTGCGGGGCGATCTACGGCGGCCGGAACGTCGTCCTCCTGGTCGACGAGCTCTACAACGTCGTCCCGTCCGTCCGCTCGATCCCCGAGAACTTCCAGCGCTGCTTGCGCGAGCGCCGCCGCGTGCTGGCGGGCGCCGTGGTGACTTCCCAGCTCTACCGCGATTGCGGCCGCGCCATGAAGGGCCTGGTGACGCACATCCTGGTCGGGCGCATGACCGCACCGGAAGACCAGGCGGACCTGAAGGCGGACTACGGCCTCGAGCCTGAGCGCGTGGGCCAGCTCCCGCCGGCGCGCGAAAATCCCGACGGCGCGTTCATCCCGTTGAAAGTGGGGTTCTGATGGCTAAGCCCACGCGCCGCCCCGATCCCCCCGCGCGCCATCCGCTCGGCTGGGAGCGGAAAGGCTTCTTCCTCCCGCCCGACCTGGTCGACGCCTTGCGTGTCATGTCCAAGGGCTTCACCGGGGAAGGCGACTTCCTGCGCTTCCTGCTCCGCCAGGAGTGGAACGCCTGGAAGAAAAAAGCGTCGCCCACGACGTAGCCCGCGACATCGCCCACGACACACCGCCTTCCTGTCTCTTTCTCCGCCGGGTATTTGAGGGCATCGAGCGCGGCTGAGCCGCGGCGACGGAGGAAGAAGACCATGAGCGTGACGATCCCCACCCCCGGCGGCGCGAACGTCGGGATCGCGAAGTTCGTGTTCATCGCCGGCGGGGCGACGGTCGGCATCGCGGCGGTGCAGTCCTTCGTGCTGCCTGCGCTGCCCCAGGCGGCCTACCAGTGGAACTTCGGCCCCTACTTCGACGGCATCAAGTTCTGGAGCGCCGTCGGCGCGATCCTGGGCGGCGCCGCGGGCGCCATGCTCTCGAGCAAGCTCTAAACCCCGGCGCGGGGCCCTGAGAGAGAGAACGGAGAAACAGAAGATGGCCACGACCTACAAGACCGGCGTCTCGAAGGCGAAGGCGAACACGACCGCCGAGACGCTGCGCTGGTCCGAGAACGAGATGCTCTGGGGCCCGGCCATCAAGAAGATCTTCGTGGACATGGCGCCCACCGACAACGACATGGACGCCCTCACGAAGATCGAGCTCTTCGCCGCGGGCAACCCCATCTGGCGCCTGAACGAGCTGCAGTTCAACGCCGTGATGTCGACCCTCGCCAAGCGCGAGGTCGCGGGCGCCACGGTGAAGCGCTTCACGATCGACTTCTCCCTCTTCGGGATGGTCGATGGCGGCTGCGCGCCGAACAAGGCCCTCTCGCTCGAGATCACGACCGACAACACGGGCGCCAACGGCACCTGGCGCATCGGCTACGAGGTCTCCGACGCCCCGGGCAAGGCCTACCCGACGCTGCTCGCCCAGGACATGAACATCGGGGCCTCGGCCGCGCCCGGCACCTACACGTTCACCCAGCGCGGCCTCCTGCGTGGCTTCGTCCTGCCGCGCACGACCTCGATCGACCAGCTCCAGCTCTGGGACTCCGGCGGGAACCAGATCTGGACGCTCAACACCGAGGGCCTGATCCTGCAGGCTCAGGACTACATCAGCGGCTTCTCGACGACCCTGAACAAGCTCTTCCTCCTGCCCGAGCCCTTCATGCTCCCGGGCGGCCGCGTGGAGCTGACCGTCGACGGCTCGTTCGTCGCGACGGACCAGATCGTGCCCTGGGTGGACCAGCCCGTCGAGGCCTAAAAGGAGAACGCGACATGTATCTCTTCATCCACCCGGACGGCTCGGTCAAGGCGGTCGCGAAGCGCGAGGACCTGAAGGGCCACTACAAGTTCGCGGGCTACGAGGGCAAGGCCGTCGAGCTCTCGGGCACGCCCTTCGCCCTCGACGAGTTCAAGCCGAAGGCCCCGGCGAGCGCCCAGCCGGCCGCCGCCCCCGTGTCGGGCGACGTCCAGGCCCTGATCGCCCAGAACAAGGCGCTCTCGGCGCAGCTGGAGAGCGTCCTGGAGGCCCTGAAGGCGAAGCCGGCGGACCCGAAGCCCTCCGCCTAATCCTCTGAAAGGAGGGCCCCGGCGTGGGCATCTTCAAGCGGTACTACGAGAAGGGCAAGGAGTACGTCCGCCGCTCTTCCGATCAGGTCAAGGAGTTCGGGCGCCGCACGGCCGACACGCGCGTGAAGATCACGCGGGTCGGCACGGCCGTCGGAGCCGGGGCCCTCGCCTTCGTCCCCGGCCTGGGCGTTGTCCTCGCCCCCGCCGCCGCGGCGCTCGGCGCGACCGCGAACCGCTACAACGCTTCCACGGCCGCGCGTCACGAGGGCAAGACGGGCCGGGACGCCCGCAAGGCCGGGCGCGCGGAGTTCGTCCGGACGGGCGTCTACGGCGGCGTCGGCGCCGCCCTCGGCATCGGCGCTTCCGCTGCGCTCGGCGCGGGCACCTTCCAGAGCGCCCCGGGCGCCTACAGCTACGGGGCCGGCCAGAGCCATTTCGGAGCCGTCGCCCCCGGCACGTCCGCGAACGCGGCCGCCGAGCTGACGATGGCGAACTACGCGGCCGCCGGCGGCCCCCAGGCCTTCGGCGTCACCCCGTCGGCGGGCGGCTTCGCCGGATCCCTCGGCAACATCGGCAAGGCGGCGGGCGCCGCGGCGGCCGGCGCGAAGAGCGCGGGCGGCATGGGCGCGGGCGCCGGCGCCAGCGGCGGCCTCCTGAACACCCTCGGCAAGGTGGGCTCCGCGGCCCTCGAGTACGGCGGCGCGGCCGGCGGCCTGGTCGGCCAGGCGGCGGGCATCCTCAAGGGCCAGCTCCCGCCCGGCGTCATGACGCCGCCCTTCAACCCCGGCGGCCAGACGGGAGGCCATCCCGGCGGCGGCGACGTCCCGGGGGGCGGCCCCGGCGGGGAGTCGGGCTTCGCGGGATTCACGCGCAAGGACGGCGAGGCGTCCGGATCGGCCGCGCCCATCCTGCTGGGTCTCGGCGCTCTCCTCCTTCTGCGGAGGGCCGGGTGAACGCCGCCGATTTCTCCGGACAGGACGCGTGGAGCCTCGGGGCTCCCCGGAAGAAGGTCCTCGCCTCGGTCGCGACCTCCACGGTCGACAAGACCGCCTGGCAGTGCGTGCAGATCATGCGGCCGTCGATCCTGAAGCCCGTCGGCGCGCCGCGCCTGGTGCGCTTCACGTGCGTCCCGCCCGACGACACAACGATCTCCGACGGCCGCTTCTACACGGCTCAGGACGGCATCTGCTACATGCTGGTCCCGGGCATCCACAACTGGTATGTCAACCTCCCGACGGACGGGACGCCGGGGAACGAGGACTTCGTCCTTCTCGACGCCATGTCCGCGATCGTCGCGCCCTACGTGGGCGGCTCGATCGGGAGCTCGGCCGGGCTCTCCCCCCAGGCTCCGACGACGGCCGCCATGGCGGGCTCCTCCGCCCAGATCATCGCCGCGGACTCCGCGCGCGGCCGCCTCTGGGTCTCGAACCCGCACGCTTCCGTCAAGGTCTACATCGCCTTCGGCCAGGCCGCCGTGAACGGGAGCGGGGCGTTCATCGCCCCCGGCGGCATGCTCCAGCTGGAGCCCGAAAGCGGTCTCGCGCAGCTGCAGCTGAGGGGCATCACCGACGGGACGGCGGTCACCGTCGGCGTGCAGGCCTTCAAGTGAATGGGCGGCGTCATCTTCACGCCCGGCTCCTCGCCGATGTCGGGCCTCGACGGCAAGTGGATCTACGGCCCCGGCTCGGACGGGGATCAGACCCTCGTCGCTGATACCACGCTCGCCGCGGGCGATAACGTCAAGCTCTACCGGGACCTCACCCTCGCGGGGTTCACCCTCTACATTCCCTCCGCCGCGAACTACGGCCTGATCTGCGTTTCCCGGAACCTGACCGGCGGCGGCGGCTTTATCTCCGCTCAGGGTCGAGGGGTCGGGACGCCCGGCGCGGCGGTGGTCGGCAGCAGCAACAACGGAGCCTCCGGCGCGGGCGGCGCCGGGGCGGGCGCGATCCTCGTCTTCGCCTACAGCGCGACGAACGTCACGGTCACGGCGGCGGGCAGCGCGGCGGGTGCGGCGACGCAACCGAGCAACGTCACTTCACAAGCGAACGGGACGGCGGGCAACGCCCCGTCGGCGACCTCCCTGTGGTTCCTGAACAGCACGTCTTACTCGGCCTCGACGGGGACGGCGGCGGCCGGCGGCGGCACGCAAACGGCCGGCGGCACCGCGACGGCCCAGCGCGACATCACCTCCGCGAACCGGACGATCATCCGGCGCGGCCTGAAGATGCACACGCGCTGGCTCTGCCTCCCGTCCGTCGCGAACCTCACCCTTGGGACGGACCTCTACGGCATCGCGGCGAGCGGCGGCGGCTCCGGCGCGCTCGGCTTCGGCGGGCTCAACGGCTCGACGGGCGCGGGGGGCGGCGGCGGCGGCCAGGGCGGCATCGGGCTCTGGGGCTACGGCGGCGCCGGCGCCGTCGGCGGCTTCGAGGGCGGCCTCGACGTCGGCCCCGGGCAGTTCTGCGTGGGCGGCCCGGGCGGCTCGGGCGGGGGCGGCGGCGGCTTCGCGTTCTTCATGGTCGACGTCGGCGTGAACTGCGCCGTGAGCGCCGCCGGCGGGCAGAGCTCGAACGGCACGGGCGGCGCCGGCCGGGGCGGCGGCGCGGGTGGAAACGGCGGCGGGGGCGGCGGCGGCGCCGCGATCGGCGTCGGCCCGGGCGTCACGGCGGCCGCCGGCGGCGGCGCGGGCGCCCAGGCGGGTGAGGACGGGATGGCCTGGACCCTCCCGAGGGCGGGTTGACGATGGGCAAGTGGCTGCCGAAGTTCTGCGCGTGCCTGAACCGCTGCGGCGAACAGATCGCCTGGGTGCGGAATCCCGCCCCCGGCTGGGAGAATCACCGCGACGTGAAGTTCGGGCACCCGCCCCGGCCGGTCTTCGTCCAGAATCAGGCCCGCCGGATCCACGCCTCCCAGCTCGAGGCTCTAGCGACGGTGGACGCCTACACGGGAGGCTTCACCCCCGAGGCGCGGGCCATCCTCGACCCCAAGACGCCCGTCGACGTGCGCGCGCGGCTGATCGGTCAGTCGCTCTCGCGGCAGCGGAAAGGAAAGGTGACCGCATGAGCGGCGCGATCTTCACCCCGGGCGTGACGCCCGCGCTCAACGGCTTCGAGAACCGGCTGATCGTGAACGCGGATCTCAGCCTTGCGACCTGGAACACGGTCGCGGGACACGCCATGTTCTCGATCACTGGGCCCGTCCGCGCGATCTTCATCTACTACATCACCGAGACGTTCACGTCGGGCGGCGCGGCGACGGTCTCCTTCGGCCTCACGGGCTTCCCGGCCGACTACGCCGCGGCTCAGACCTACGCGAACCTCCAGGCCGGGCGGCACGTCGACCCGGGCGCGACGATCGCGACGCTCTCGATCTGGTGGTCCAGGTTCATGAACAGCGCGCGTCAGGCCGACTGCATCATCACGAACAGCATCAAGCACGGCTACACGATCGCGGCCGCCGCCATGACCGACGGCGCGCTGCGCGGCATCTGCTACTGGTCCAGCCTCGACGGCGCGGGCGCGGTGGTCGCGGGCGACGGCGGGGCTTTGTAGGAGGGCTTATGAAGAAGCTCGCGGCGCTCCTGGTGGCGCTGGTGACCCTGTGCGGCTCCAGCTGCCCGAAGACCGAGGTCGGCTGAAAGCGCTCTCCGGACGGCACCGTGGAGTGCACGATCAGCCTCGAGGGACACAAACACGAGTAGAGCCATGCTGACGAGAAAGCAAAAGGCCGGAATTGTCGCGGCCGTCCTGACCGTGCTCGGCTCGCTCGCCGCCGGCCTCAACGGCCAGGCGACGGCGAACAGGCTCTCCGAGCGCGTTCGGGTGCTCGAGGTCACCATCGCTGAGCGCGAGAAAGCGCTGCTGCATCGCCTCGACTCTGTCGATCGGCAGCTGGAGAACGTAAACTTCAAGCTGGATAGGCTGATCGAGAGGGGGCGCTGATGGCCTACGATCCGAGAATCGTCGAGTTCGCCAATATCGCGCAGCGTCGGCACGCCGAGCTGATCGCGGAGGCGAATCAACGGCGGACGCGGGAAGGTCGGCTGGAGATCGCCGACCGCCTGAACGGTGTCCGCCGCGAGTTCATGGGCACAGCCCTTGCTTACCTCGGACTGACGATGCCTCTCGAGCTGAAGGCGTTGGCGAGTGAAAACCACGCCTTGGTCATCTCGATCAACGACGACTTCGAGGACACTATTTCCCAGCTGCGCGCCCTTGTCAATCAGGAGACGCTGGCGAAGCAGATCAGGCTGCTGGACGTGAACGTCCTCGGGGGCGGGGGCGGTAGCCCTTTGGACCCGCCGAAAGGATGGGTCACCGTCCTCGTGGTCGTCGCCGTCATCGTTGTGGCCCTCTCGTTCAGAAAGTAGTGGTATAATCCCTCGCCTAGTGGGGAGGGATTATGACTGACGAGAAAAAGCCCGACGCAGTCTCTGCCGCTAAGATTGCGGTCCTGGGGACCGTAAACAGCATTCTGATTCTTGGCGCCCTGGCCGCTATCGCCTATGGCGTGTGTGGTTATGACTACAAGGTCTGCCGCGGCTGCGAGGGTATCGGTAAGTTCATCGTAAGCTGCACCGCGTGCGACGGCGACGGCAAGGTGTCGCTGTGGGACGCCTATCTGCAAGGGGAATCCAGGCCTCGTCAGATCCCGATCCCCAACCCTCCCGCCCCACCGCCTCAAGAGCCGAAGGTGACCATCACGAAGAAGTGTTTCCTTCACGAGAAAGCGCCCGATCAGATGAAGTTCCCGCCGCCTGAGCTCTGCCCCGACTGCAAGCGGGCCAGCCAACGCTGACCGTCACGCCTCGCATTCTGCTTTTCACTTGACAACCCTTCCTAGGGCCGGGTAATACTTCTCCCGATCGGAGTCACCGTTCTTTGGCAACCGGGGGAGCGTGCAATACGCTTCCCCTACTCGGTAGGGGCCGCTGTCCGGATGGACTGCCACCGCTTTCGTAAAGCGGGGGTTGTGGGTTCGAATCCCATTCCCGGCTCCACCTGA
>Ga0196964_10001464_pt1 | contig 12012 bp, 8 predicted proteins | sample S1_10metaG_FD_148615 | JGI IMG/M metagenome (GOLD analysis project Ga0196964, IMG submission 148615) | Soil microbial communities from Anza Borrego desert, Southern California, United States - S1_10 | ecosystem: Environmental > Terrestrial > Soil > Desert | place: USA: California | collected...
GTAGTCGCCGGCATATTTGCCTGAGATAAAGCGCGGGTAAGCTTCGGTGAGCAGGCGCTGCCAGCTTTGTTCTTCATTGCCCGGAAGGATGGGGAAGAACAGCGCGCCGGCGGCTTTTGCGGCTTTGTAATCGCCGAACGCGTCGCCGACCATGAGCGTGTTTGCGGCTTCATAGCGCCCGCGGCACGTGCCGCAGAGATGCTCTTCTTTGCTCCCCATCTCCTGTCCGCAGATCAGCTGCACGTACCCATCAATGCTGTGTTCGTGCCACTCGCGCTGCAGCGCTTCCGTTGGCGTCTGGCTGCAGACGAGCATGTCGCAATCTGGCTTGGCCTTCTCGAGCAGTTCGCGCACACCGGGGAATGGAGGAACGCCGTAAACCATCTCCGTCACCCGCGTGTTGATCATCTCCGACCATTCGAGCGTGCGTTTGAGAACCGGATCGCCGCTCGCGGCGACAGCTTTTTTCAGTGTCGCGTTGCCCAGCGCCTTCTCGCTGGCCATCCACTGCCGGAGCGGCTCCAGGTTCGGCAGCTTGTATCCACGCGCGCGGGCCTGCGAACGCTCGGAGAGCATTTCCAGCGTGCGAACCAGCGCGGGAAAGCGGTTGATGCCGCGCCACTTCGAATAGAGATTCACAAATTCATGGCACTCACGCGCGTAGCGGCTGACGGCCTGCAGGTCCCACTTCCAGATGGTCACGGGCGTGAAGCATTCTTTGTGCTTCACTTCCATGCTGTCGAAGACGCAGCCGTCGGAGTCGAAGCCGATGAAGAAACGCTTTCCGGCAGTGGGTTTGAACGTGCTGAGAAGTTCGGCGCCTGAAGCCATGGACGTATTCATCCTGTTGAGAAGATCCGTGCCGCGCGACTCGCGGCGAAAAATTCTGGAGCAAACATAATCTTTAGCCGGCAATGCGCAAACAGCAGTCCTGTCTTTGAAACGTAAGTCGTTCTCGCGTATACTGTTCGGGTCTGCCGCGTTGTGTATTCCGGCCCGCTGGATTCCGCCGGTATCGTCGTTCAAGGCAATAAGGAGAGAGACGTGAGCATCGGTAATGGAAAGCTGTCCAAAAACGGTTCGACCCATCCCTTCGCGAAAAAAGATCCCAAGCCTACGCGCGCCCGGCTGGTCAGTCTTCTGGACCCGCTCGGACGAAAGCGCTATAGCGAGGTCGAACGATTCCTTGCCACGGTCACGGGTGCGACCAGCGGCTTGTTCTATTATGGCACCAACTGGGGCTGGGCCGTGCGGTATCTGCTTGGCGCCAAGAATACCCTCTGCACACTCCATCTGCTCCCCAACAGTTTCGAAGCGACGGTGCAGCTCGGGAAGGAAATGGACGAGCCGCTGAAAACCGCTGCGATCTCCGCGGACCTTAAGCGCCGCATCGCCAAGGGCAAATTACAGGGCGGATCGCGCCTGGTGCGCATGCCCATTAAGAATGATGGCGATTACTCCAGCTTCCAGGCTCTGATCGCATTGAAGGCTGACGCGCTGCGCGCCAAGAAGCCGAGCAAGACCGCAGCGAAAGAACCGGTGGCAGTCAAGAAAGCTCCGTCGAAAGTCGCGATCGACTAAACGCTGCAAACGTCCCGGAATCGAGCAATGCCCACGACGCAGGGTCTCTTTGTCACTGGCACGGATACCGACGTCGGCAAGACGCTGGTCTCGGCGGCCATTGTCCGCATCCTGCGCGAGCAGGGCGTGGATGCCGTGGGTTTCAAGCCGGTTGCAACCGGCGAAGTCGGCGGCAGCTGGGGCGACGCGGTTGCCCTGCATGAAGCTTCCGGCAAAGTCGAACCCATCGAACGCATCTGTCCGCTCCGCTTTGCCCTGCCGCTGGCGCCAACGTTGGCCGCGGCCCGCGAAGGCATCGAGCCCGACACGAACCTGGCGCGCAACATCGTGGTGGATCTGTGCGAACGCCATTCGGCGGTGATCGTCGAAGGCGTCGGTGGAATCCTGTGCCCGATCGACAGCAACACGCTGGTAGTTGATTTCGCCGCGCAGATCGGGTTTCCGGTTCTCGTCGTCTGTACGGCCCAGCTTGGAACGATCAATCACACACTGCTCACGATCCGCGAAATCGAGCGCTGCCGCCTGCGCGTCGCGGGCGTGATCATGAACATCACGCGTGCGAGCGATGCACACCTGGCCGAAGGTTCGAAGGCCGAAATCGAGCGCATCAGCGGCTGCAAGGTGCTCGCCACTCTGCCGCACTTCACGACCGATGACGACCCCGATGCGCCGCGTTCCGCGCTGGTCGCGCGAGCGATCGCCTCGCTCATCCGGCAAGTCGAAGTCAAGAGCCTGCTGGGAAGCGAAGGCAGCGCAAAGAGCAAGTCCTCGGGACGATTCAAGCGGCGCCGCGCCACAGACTGAGGAGCTTTCAGTATCGAGCGGGGTTTCAAAGCGGGCTGAGCAGAAAAGCACTTTTGAAATTTACCCTCGAACTCATACCATTTAACCCCCATGCGTCGCGCCATTATCTCAGATATTCATGGCAACCTCGTTGCCCTGGAAGCCGCGTTGGCTGATTGCGACGCCCAGAAGGTGGACGAGATCGTCTGCCTCGGGGATATCTGCGGCTACGGACCCGATCCCATCACGTGTGTGGACATCACCCGCAGCCGCTGCAAATGGGTGCTGGCCGGCAATCACGACGCCGCGCTCTTCATGAGTTTCGCCATCGGCTTCAACAAGTACGCGCGCGAGGCAATCGAATGGCAGCGCAGCGTGCTGATGCCCCGCTGGTACAGCCTGCCCAAGCGGCGCGAGCGCTGGAACTGGCTGGGCAACCTGACGCCGATCCGCGAAGAAGGCAACGTGCTCTACGTCCACGCCTCGCCGCGCGATCCGATGATGGAGTACGTCGAAGAAGCCGACTTTGCCGACATGGGCTTCGGCAGCTCGCAGAAGGCGCAGGAAATTTTCGATCGCATCAAGTGGCTGAGCTTCTGCGGCCACAGCCACCGCCCCGGCGTGGTCACGACCGAGTTCCAGTGGATGAAGCCGGCCGAGTTGCCCGATCTGCAATATCACCTTAAGCCCGACATGAAGACGCTCGTGAACATCGGATCCGTCGGCCAGCCGCGCGACAACAACCCGGCTGGCTGCTATGTGATCTACGACATGGAAAAACAGATAATTCAGTTCCGCCGCGTTGCCTACGACGTGAAAAAAGCGCAGGAACGTTTCATGGCCGTCCCGCAGCTAAGTGAACGTCTCTGGCGTCGGCTGGAAACCGGGAACTGAGACTTTATTTCACCGCTGAGACGCAGAGGCGCAGAGAACAGCTGCGGGGTGGCCCAGACACCAACGGTGTCTGGGCGCGCCAGCGCAAGAGGTTACATCGTACGCGTGTCGCGCGGGTAGAAGCGCCGAACCTGTCAGCACCTCGCCACTGTGCTCTCCTCTCATATATAAGAAACGATTTGCCCTCGCGATTTTGGACGAAAATCTTGCGAGCTCTTTTTCTGCGCTCATAAGCAGCGAGGCCAAGAAGAGTTACACGAAGCGAAAAGTTAAGAATTCCGGATAATTCGGACACTCGTATGGCTCGGCGCCGGAGTGAAGCACAATTCCTTGTGATCTGAGACTCAAATCCCGGATGGTCAGACGACCACGTCGTCTGGGCGCACCAGCGCAAGAGGTTACTTCATACGCGTTGCCTGAGCAGTTGGAGTGTTAAACGTCGATTAATCTTCCTGAATTCGCACGTCGGAACTGCTATGCCAGCGCGTGATGTAACCTCTTGCGCTTCGCGCCTAGACGGAAAATCTCGTCTGGGCCACCCCGCCTCAAAAAACATTACACTGATTTCTTGCGTACTCATCTTTTGCAAGGTACGTTTATGGATCAGCCCGGCATCTTGCCGAGCCGCTCAAGAGGAGGGCCCGCATTATGGATAACGCCGATACCGTCGCCAACAGCCCTCTGCTGAGCCGCGCCTCGATCTGATTTTTTTCACTCGCTGAAATCGGTTGCAGGCCGCTCGCCAGAGCGGCTTTCGTCACGTCGTTGGTTGGCCCGGACGCCGCAGGCGTCGGGGCGCGCCAGCGCAAGAGGTTACATCACACGTTCTGCACAGCAGAAGCAGCCCGGAGTTACTCGGCGGGCCGTTCCTGAAACCACGCGTTGCCGGTTGGGCTACGCGTACGAAGTAACCTCTTGCGCTTCGCGCCCAGACGACTGCGTCGTCTGGGCCACCCACTCAAACCATCATGTCTTCGCATAAGGAGGAATCGCTATGGGCGAACTCAACGTTTTGCCGTGCTCAAACATTTTCGGTTTCATTCACCACCTTTTGATTGGAGATTACGACCTTGGAAGAAGCACTCGAAAGTTTTCTCGATTCAGGCTGGATCACTGAAGTCATCGGCGTTGTAAAAAGCGGAAAGGAGGCCACCGTTTACTGCTGCCGCGGCGGCGAGAAGGCCCGCGCGGAACTGGTCGCGGCAAAAGTGTACCGCTCGCGCGAGCACCGCAATTTCAAGAACGATACGCGCTACTGGGACGGCTACGTGATTCTCGGCAGCCGCTACCGGCGTGCGTTCGAGAAGAAAACCGCGTTCGGCAAAATCGTTCAGGCCGGCCTGTGGCAGATGCGCGAATATGAAATGATGAGCGCGCTGCATGAAGCCGGCGCCGACATCCCCCGCCCCATCGCCGGTGGCGAGAGCGCGATGCTGATGGAATATATGGGCACAGCAGACGCGGCCGCGTCCAAGCTGCAGGAGTGCCGCCCGTCACGCGACATTGCGCGCGCCATGTACGAGCGGCTGATGTGGAACATCGAGCTGTTTCTATCGAAGAACTGCATCCACGGGGATCTTTCGCCCTACAACATCCTCGTTCAGGACGATCGCGCCACGATCATCGATTTTCCGCAAGCCGTCGATCCACGCATGAACCGCCAGTCCAGCGAGCTGCTGCAGCGCGACATCCGCAACGTCGCCGCATACTTCGAAAAGTACGGCGTACGCGATGACTATTATCGAAGAGGCGCCGAGTTGTGGAGCAGGTTTGTGAATGGGCAGATGTGATAAAGTTGGGTGGCCCAGACGACCACGTCGTCTGGGCGCGCCAGCGCACGAGGTTACTTCATACGCGTCGCCCAAACAGTTGGAGTGTTAAACGTGGATTAATCTTCCTGAATTCGCACATTGGAACTGCTTCGCAACGCCGGTGATGTAACCTCTTGCGCTTCGCGCCCAGACGGAAAATCTCGTCTGGGCCACCCAATTGATAGTGTTCTGAATTCGCACATTGGAACTGCTCGGCGACGCGCGTGGTGTAACCTCTTGCGCTTCGCGCCCAGACGAAACATCTCGTCTGGGCCACCCGGATGGATATTGCCTCACGGCAAGGTTAAAGATACGTTGATTCTGTATGGCACATCGAAAAATCTATGACGACGAAGCACACGTCCACTTCATGACATTCTCATGCTACAAGCGGCGCCGGCTGTTGGACACGGATCAAGCCAAACGACTCATGGTAGGCGTTCTGGGAGCGAAGTTAGCGGCTCAGAAGGGGAAGTGTATTCGATTCGTAATCATGCCCAACCATGTTCACAGTCTGGTCTGGTTTCCGGAACCAAGGCAATCCAGCTGTTTTCTGCAGCAATGGAAGCAGCGCACTTCAGTGCTGCTTAAGGAATATCTAAGCAGCTTCTTGAAAAACTACGCGCAGCAGTTCAGCCTGGACGAGCCAATCTGGCAGCCGCGCTCGTATGACTTCAACGTTTTCACCGAGAAGAAACTGCTGGAGAAGCTGGCATACATTCACAACAACCCCGTAAGAGCACGACTGGTTGAAGATCCATGTGACTGGGCATTCAGCTCAGCCCGCTTTTATTTTCAGGGAAAGTCCGTTGGTTTACCGGTCGGAATGATCTGAGACTCAAATGCCGGGTGGCCCAGACGACGAAGTCGTCTGGGCGCGCCAGCGCACGAGGTTACTTCCTACGCGTCGCCCAAACAGTTCGCGTGTAGAACTTGGAACGATGCCTGAATTCGTACGATGAAATGCTCCGCCACACGCACGGTGTAACCTCTTGCGCTTCGCGCCCAGACGAAAAATTCGTCTGGGCCACCCACTCAATGCTGTTTTGAATTCGTAGATAAAACTGCTATGCCACGCGCGTGATGTAACCTCTTGCGCTTCGCGCCCAGACGAAACATCTCGTCTGGGCCACCCCGGCAATTACACCATCGGCGGTTTTTCGGGGCCTTCGTCGGGTGCGCGCTTAATGCTGGCGCCGAGGCTGCGGAGCTTGCCTTCGAAATTATCGTAGCCGCGGTCGATGTGGTAAATGCGCTTCACTTCCGTCTCGCCTTCGGCCGCGAGAGCAGCAAGCACCAGCGCGGCGCCGGCGCGCAGGTCACTGGCCATCACCGGAGCGCCCTGCAGCTTGTCGCTGCCGATCACCACGCAGGTGTTGTTCACGCGCAGCACGCGCGCGCCCATGCGCTTGAGCTCGGCGACATGGTTGAGCCGGTCCGGGTAAATGCCGTCGATAAAAACGCTCGCACCCATGCCAAAGCACATCAGCGCCATCATCTGCGCCTGTAGATCGGTCGGGAATCCAGGATACGGCAGCGTCGCGATCTCAACTTCCTTCGGCCGGCCTTCCATGCCGACGGAGACCACTTTGCAGTTGCGGTTGAAGCTGATCTCGGCTTCCTTGAATTTGTCGAACACCGCTTCCAGATGCGTCGGGTCGATGTTCTTTACAATCACTTCGCCGCGCGTGATCGCTCCGGCCATGAGCAGCGTTGCCGCTTCAATGCGATCGGGAATGACTTCGTAGCTGCAGCCTTCCAGCTTGCGCACACCGCGGATGCGGATGCGGTGGCTGCCTGCACCTTCGATGCTTGCGCCCATCGAAATCAGGAAATTGGCGAGGTCCACGACCTCCGGCTCGCACGCGGCGTGTTCGATGACCGTCTGCCCTTCGGCGAGTACCGCCGCCATCATCACGTTGCCCGTGCCGAGCACCGATGACCCCATGTTTCCGCCGAGGTAAATATTCGCGCCGCGCAGCCGCTTGGCGGTCGCGATGACATAGCCGTGTTCAATCTTGATGTCCGCGCCGAGGGCACGCAGACCTTTCAGATGCAGATCAACGGGGCGGTCGCCGAAGGCACATCCGCCCGGCAGCGACACCTTGGCGTAGCCGCGCTTGGCCAGCAGCGGGCCAAGCACGCAGAAGCTCGCGCGCATCATGCTGACCAGTTCGTACGGCGCGACGCTTGCTTCTTCGCTGACCACCTTGGTATTGAGGCGTCCCAGCGCGTCACGTTCAACGCTGACTCCCAGCGTCCCGAGAATGCGGGCGAGAAAGTCCACATCGCGCAGGCGTGGGACATTGCCGATCGAGCACGGCCCCTCGGCCAGGATGGTCGCAGCCATGATGGGCAGCGCCGAGTTTTTTGAACCGCTTGCGACGACTTCGCCCTTCAGGCGGCGGCCGCCTTCGATGATGAACTTTTCAAGACCCATTTTTGTCTCCGTGGCAGAGGCTGCCGGACCGGCAGCGTGTGTCTTCTAACATCGTCCAGCGGAGAGGGTTGGCTGAAGCAAATCACATCGTGAAGTCTGAATAAAACTGGCCTTTTGCCTGAGGCTGCTTAAAGTGTTCTGTGAGCTGTTCCTGTGATGTGAGCAACGCCTTCCAGCCATGCGGTGCGCCTATGCTCATTGTTTATTGTGACAATTGCGATTTGCGCATCCTGCAGAAGGACATGGAATCCGGCGGCGTCGTGCAAGTCGCTGAAAACAAATATCTCTGCCCAAAATGCGCGCCGCTTCAGCAGGCCAAGCCGCCCTCCGGACGCAGTCCGGCCAGTTCCCCCGTCAGCGCCGATTCACCGGTTGTCCGTCCTGCGTCTGGGGAAGTCCGTCAGTCTCGCGCAACGATCCGTCTACCGAAGCCTGGCGAGCGCGCTTCGGCGGCGATGACACGACCCGAATCTGCCGCCATGCGCGCACCCGCGGCTGGCGCCGGACCGGCGCCAGGGGGTGCAAAGAAAAACAATCTCATCATTATCGGCGCGGGCGTTGGTGTGCTGCTGATTATTGCAGGGATCCTGATTTTCGGCGCATCCTCTCCGCCGCCGGCTCAGAAGGTCGCTCAGGCGTCGCCAGCAAACGCCTCCGGGAGTAAGCCGCCGCCCTCGGCGATTGATCTGGCAAAGAACGCGGAAAAGACAGAGGGCGTAAAGCTCGCCGAGGCCGCCGATAAGGCCTCCAACTCAGACGAACGCAAAAAGAATCTGCCTTCGTGGATGCGCGAGGCGGCGCAGGACCCTGAAAAGCCCGGCGCGCGGCGCGCGGCGCAACTCAGCGAGGTGCCGGCATTGCCTCCGCCCGAAGCGCAGCGCACGCAGGGGAATGAAACCATCTTCTTCGACGATGCGCTGCCCAAAGGCGCTATTGCGAAGGGAACAATGGGCGACAAGTCGTGGAAGTGGGTGGGCGCACCTGAGCATCCTGTTTTCAGCGGGAAGTTCTCACACACGTATGCCGGAGCCGTCACGAACCCGCGTGATCAGCATTACTTTGACAGCGCCAGCCCGCCATTGAGCGTCGGGCCGAACGACACGCTCTTCGTTTACGCTTATCTCGATCCCAAGTCGACGCCGCGTGAAATCATGATGCAGTGGAGTTTCAAAACGTTCGAGCACCGCGCGTATTGGGGCGAGGATCTGATTCCGCTGGGAACAAATTTTTCTCCGAGCCGCCTGCCGATGGGGCCGCTTCCAAAAGCCGGCGAGTGGGTGCGGCTGGAGGTCCTGGCGTCGCAGATCGGCGTGCAGTCAGACAACGAGCTGCTGCACGGATGGGCCTTTAATCAGTCAGACGGCGTGGTCTACTGGGACAAGGCCGGTATCGTACGCGGTCCGAAGCCCGATGTCGCGCTGAAGACGCCGCCTTCCACACCCACGCCGCCGCCCGCGCAGACACCTCCACCCGCTCCTGTGCCGGCCAGCGGAGGCCTGGCTTTGGCGTCCTCCACGCTGGCTCTCCGATCGAACGATTATGCGCAGCTCGCCAGAGTCAGCTGCACGCAGATGACCGGCGGCGGAGACTACGACAATTTCCTGGGCAAAGGCGGAAAGTCGAAGGCCATCTGGGCGAAAAACACGCCGCAGAATACGCTTACGGCGACATTCACTCTTCCTGAGAACCGCTACGCCGATGGCCTGCTGATTGTGCGCAGTCTGCGCCACGGACGCAAAGATCCGTGCCGGCTGGGGCTGGTGCTCAACGGCCAGGAAATTTTCAACGGCGTGGACCCGGCGAAAGACAACCAGGCCTTTTACGACCACAAGTTCAGCATTCCAACGGGCATTCTCAAAGGCGGCGCCAACGAACTGAAAATCCAGAACCTGGAAGAGTCCGGCCCTCCCGGCGGTGATCCGTGGTACATGGTTCAGAGCGTCGAGGTTTTCGGCGCGCTGCTGCGGGAGTTCCCGCCGATCGTCAGCGACTTCCAGCGGGCGCAGATGAAAACGTACGAGCAGGCCTTTGAGCTGCTGTTGAAAAAAGACGTCGACGTCGCGGGCCGTCTTGAAACGATCATCCGGATGAATACGTCCACCCCGGCCGCGGCCAATGTGTTTGCCGCCGCGGAAGCGAAAGAAAAAGGCGAGCCGTCGCTGAAGCTCTTCCCCGCCGTCGAGCGCGCGCTTGAACTGCACGTCCAATCGCTCGAGAACTTCCGCAAGAAGCCGCCGGCCGAGCAGGTCAAAGTGGAGAAGCTCAAAGCCAGCGGCACGATCTCGCGCGTGGACGGCTCGAAAGTTTTCGTTAAAGCCGGAGGTATCGAAATGTCGCTCGATATCACCGCGCTGCCGAACACACTTTTCCTGAAAGCGCTGGCGCTGGATGAAACCAAGCCGGCCGGCCTGGGCGACAAGGCAGCGTGGCTGCTCGGACAGGGCAACGTCGAAGAGGCGCAGGCTGTTCTGAAAAAGCTGAAGAAAGAAGAGCGCCCCGAGTGGGCGGGAATGTTCAGCGAGTATGCCGCGCTGGATCGGCTGATGAAATTCGAGACCGCTGTCCAGTCGCTCGATCTATCGATCAAACACGGTAAGCTCGACACCGCGCAAATCGTGCTGAACAACCTGAAGAAGGAATATCCGGAGTTTATCGACGCCAACAAAGAGCGCTTTGATTATCTCGCCGCCCGCGTCGAAAAGAAGAAGTAATCGCCGCCGCCCCTCCCGTTACTGCATAGAATTCGTCGAGTGTTCACCTAGCCTGCGCCGCGTCCATACTCTGCCATGGCGCGCTGCTCGAGGGCCTTGATGAAGGCGTCTTTGCCGTCCATATACGCTTCACGATCGTCGCGGAAGTTTTCGGCGAGCTCCAGCTTCAGCCGCCCATAGGCAAGCGCCTCATCCGGATGCGTGCGGAGGTAATCGCGAAAAGCGATGTGGCGAATCCAGAAATCGCCGCCGCGCTCGACCATGTGAATATGCTGCGCGCGCACGCCGTTTTCGAAGCGCCTGAAGAACCGCCGCTCCGGCATGACCTTTTCAAATTCCGGCACGTACTCGTACCCGAGTTTCTGCAGCAGCGCGATCCACAGCGGCGCATCGGACATGCGCGGCAGGCCGATCAAAATGTCGATCACCGGCTTGGCCGCGAGCCCCTCAACGGCCGTGCTGCCGACATGCTCAATCTCCGCCGGAGCCTTGATGAGTTCGCGAATGCGTTCACATTCGTCCCGGAACAAAAGCGGCCAGCGCGGGTCGTAGAGTGTGACGATGATGGGCTCGGACATGGATGAAAACGAGATACTCCATCAATTCTTTCGGTGGATGTAGAACGTCGTATCGCCCGTGTATTCTTCTGTAGTCTGCAGGAACGGGCCATCACCGCCGCCGATGGCGTAAACTTTGTCTGGAGCGCTCACCGCGGACAGGTATGAGCGCGGTGTGTTCAGGCTGGCTCGGGAAATCCAAACATTGAGAGTAGGATCGTATTCATGAACAGACCCTTGAGCATCACCTCCAATAGCGTAGAGCTTGTTGTTTAACACTGCAACGCCGTGGGCCCAGCGCACTGCCGGAAGACTCGACTTTGTAGACCATGTATTGTTTGACGGGTCGTATTCTTCAACGGTTGCAACCGCTCCACCGTTTCTACCGCCAACCACATAGATCTTTCCGTTGATCGCGCCCGCCGCTGTATACGAGCGCGCGGTAGGCATGGACGCTTTCGTCTGCCAGGAGTTATTTGCCGGATCGTACTCTTCCACCGTATCGAGGCTGGTGGTGCCCTGAAGCCCGCCGATGATGTAGATCTTGTTATCGAACACTGCGGCAGCGTACGTCGCGCGTGCGGTCGGCATCGGCGCCTTCGTCACCCAGTTGTTCAGCCCGGGATCGAATTCGTAAACGGTAGATTGAAAGGCGCCGTCGTAGCCGCCAATTACATAAATCTTCCCATTGACCACGCACGCCGTGATATCAGTGCGATTTGCGGGCAGAGCTGTGCCCCCAGTCCAGGAATTATTGGCGACATCGTAAATTTCAACAACTGACAGATAGCCGCCGTTGTAACCACCAATCGCGTAAATCTTCCCGTTGAGAAACGCCGTAGCCAGTACGTTGCGGCCTGTGGACATTGCAGCCTTAACAGTCCAGGACGTATTAGGCGGTGCTTGCATCACCGCTCGGCCGGTAAACGTAAAACCAGCTGGAGGAGTTGCCGTCTCACCCAGAATGCTGAAGCCCGAAGGAATGGAAGTCGACAACACGGAATCCACGTACTGTTTTGTGGCGGCATGCAGTGCCGCCGTCGGATTGGCGTTCAGCGTGAGAGCCCCGGTCATCGTGTCGCCGGATTTGCTCACCTTCGTTCCCACGCTTGTGCTGAGCGAGGCATCGGCGGCGTCCGTGTATTGTTTGGTCACTGCCTGCAATGCTGCCGTCGGATCAGCATTCAGTATGAGGGCGCCAGTCATCGTATCGCCGGACTTGCTCACTTTCGTTC
>Ga0196964_10001465_pt1 | contig 12005 bp, 8 predicted proteins | sample S1_10metaG_FD_148615 | JGI IMG/M metagenome (GOLD analysis project Ga0196964, IMG submission 148615) | Soil microbial communities from Anza Borrego desert, Southern California, United States - S1_10 | ecosystem: Environmental > Terrestrial > Soil > Desert | place: USA: California | collected...
TCTTCGCGAGATACACATCCGGCTGGGGGATGAAGGGGCGGTCTTCCGATTCAGACGCCGGGACGCCGGAATACACCAGGTACTTCTTCCCGTTCACCTCGGCGAAGTGCGGATCGTAGAGGCCGGCCTCGACCGAGCCCTTGGGCTTCACGAGGGTGCGCATCTTCGTGAAGATGTGGCCATCGGCGGAGACGAGGTAGGCGATATCGCCGCCCACGTCCATGAAGTCTTTCTGCACCGCCATGTGGAAGAGCTTGTCCGCCGGGTCGTAGTAGACGGAGGGCGCCGCGACATGCGGACCGTGGACGCCGCGGAGCAGGCAGGACTCGACCGCTTCGGTCCAGGGCCCGTCGATGGTGGGCGCGGTCGCATGCAGGATCTCCCATGTCTCGGTGATGACGGTGCCGCGGGAGCCGTAGATGTGCCAGGTATTCCCATCGAAGGCGATGCAGGGGTCCTTGAGGTCCTTGAACCGGAGCGAATCGAATAGGGGGCCGATCTTCCTGATCGGCTCAAGCGGCGTCATATCCGCGAAAGGGTAGGGCCTCGGCTCTGAATGCGCCATGAATGGGTGTCATTGTACGCCTCTTCGGGTGCGGTATCATGGGGGCTACGATTCCTATGGTCTGACGGTCCACCGGCTTCCCGTTATTCATCTAAGCGATTACGCCATGGACCAGTACGACCACCTCAAGCAAGAAGACCGGGAGATATTCGACGCCATCGTGGGCGAAGAGGAGCGCCAAGCGACGGGCCTCGAGCTCATCCCGTCGGAGAACTACGTCTCACGCGCGGTGCGCGAGGCGATGGCCTCGACCCTCACGAACAAGTATTCGGAGGGTTACCCCGGCAAGCGTTACTACGGCGGGCAGCAGTTCACCGATCAGGTGGAAGTGATCGCCATCGACCGCGCGAAGCAATTATTCGGTGCAGGATACGCGAATGTGCAGCCCTTGGGGGGCGCGAACGCCAACATCGCCGCATACATGGCGCTCATGGAGCCCGGCGACACCATCCTCGGCATGGACCTCTCGCATGGCGGACATCTCACGCACGGGCACCCCGTGACCTACATCTCGAAGATCTTCCGCTTCGTCCGCTACAAGATGAAGGACGTTGAGACGGGCGAGATCGATTACGCGGCGCTCCGCGAGACGGCGCTCGCCGAGAAACCGAAGGTCATCCTCGCGGGGTTCTCGGCGTATCCGCGCGAGCTCGAGTGGCAGCGCATCGCAGACATCGCCAAGGAAGTCGGGGCATGCGCCGTCGCGGACGTCGCGCACATCGCGGGGCTCATTGCCGGAGGGGCGGCGAAGAATCCCTTCGATCACGGCTTCGATGTGCTGACCTCGACGACGCATAAGACGCTGCGCGGGCCGCGCGGTGGCTTGATCCTCAGCAAGGACGAGGGCATCGCGAAGAAGATAGACAAGGCGGTCTTCCCAGGGCTCCAGGGCGGTCCGCACATGCACCAGATCGCAGCGAAGGCGGTCGCGTTCCGCGAGGCGCTCGACCCGTCCTTCAAGGAATACGCAGCACAGGTGGTACGCAACGCCGCCGCGATGGCCGAGGTGTTCAAGGAAGACGGCGCGCGACTCATCGCGGGCGGCACCGAGAACCATCTCCTCCTCCTCGATGCATTCTCCTCGTACGGCATCTCCGGGCATGACGCGGAAACCATGCTCGATCAGGCGGGCATCACGCTCAACAAGAACTCGATCGCGGACGACCCTAGGAAGCCCATGGATCCCTCGGGCATCCGGTTCGGCACGCCTGCGATGACGACCCGCGGGTTCAAGGAGGAGGAATCGAAAGAGGTGGCGCGCCTCATGATCGAGGTCCTCCGGAAGCGCGACGATGCGACTGTCGAGAAGGTGCGTGCGCGGGTCGCGGAGCTCGCCGCTCTACACCCCATCCCCGAGTCCTTCGTCTAGTGCTAGAGTTGCCCCATGGAAGAACGGATCAGGCAGGCGGTAACGGGGGCGCTCGAAGAGCTCGGCGCAGGCGAGGTCGCGTTTGTCGTCGAGTGGCCGGCAGAGCTTGCCCATGGCGACTTCGCGACCAACGCAGCGCTCGTGGCGGCCCGCGAATTAGGAAAGAGCCCGCGGGAGATCGCGGAGGCGCTCGTGCCGCTCGTCGCCGAGGCGCTCGGTGATACGGCGTCAAAGGTCGAAGCGGCAGGTCCCGGCTTCGTGAACATCACGCTGGCGCAACCCGTCATTGCCGAGACCATTGCAGCTGCAGCTGACAATGGAACGTGGGGCAGCAGAACGGATGGTATCGGCACGCGGGTGATGATCGAGTATTCGAACCCGAACCCCTTCAAGGAGATACACATCGGTCACCTGATGAGTAACGTGATCGGTGAGGCACTCTCGCGGCTCATGGAAACCTCCGGAGCGACCGTGCTGCGCGATACATTCGGCGGAGATGTCGGCCCGCACGTGGCCAAGGCTCTCTGGGCACTCCGGCGCGCAGGTACGACTGATGTCGCGAACGCCGGCGAGATCGGCAAGGCCTATGCGCAGGGGTCGACCGCTTATGAGGAAAGCGAAGCGGCTAAGCAGGAGATCGATGAGCTCAACACGCGCATCTACGCAGTCGTCGCGCAGGCCGAGGCACCGGACGGGTTTTCGGAAGACGATCGCGCGCTTCTCGCGCTCTGGCGCAAGGGCAGGGAAGTCTCCATGGAGGAGTTCCTGCGCATCTTTAAGCAGCTCGGGACCAATTTCGACTACATCTTCTACGATAGCGATACGACCGACACCGGATTGCGCATCGTGCGGGAGGGGGTCGCTCAAGGCATCTTCGAAGAGAGCGATGGCGCGGTCATCTATCGCGGCGAGAAGAAGGGTCTGCATACGCTCGTGTTCATCACGTCCCGAGGCACGCCGACCTACGAGACCAAGGACATCGGCCTCGCCTTCCTGAAGGAGGAGCGCGCGCCAACGGATAAGGTGTATATCGTGACCGCGGTCGAGCAGGTAGGGCACTTCAATGTGGTGCTGGCGGCACTTTCCGAGATCGCACCGAACCTTGCAGCGAAGACCACGCACATACCGCACGGACTCCTCCATTTGACGACCGGCAAGATGGCATCGCGCAAGGGGAATGTGATCACGGCAGCCGAATTGATCACCGAGGTGATTGAGCGGGCGGCTCAGAAGAACGAGGATCTTTTGGTCGCCGAGCAGGTGGCGATCGGCGCGGTGAAGTACATGATCCTTCGTGCGGCGCCCGGGTCCAACATCGTGTTTGATCCCGAGAAGTCGCTCTCCCTCGAAGGAGATTCGGGGCCGTACCTGCAGTACGCGCTGGTCCGCGCGTCGTCGGTGCTTGCAAGCGCAGGGGAAAAGGAAGTGGGTGATGCTCCCGATGCCCCGTACAGCATCGAACGGCTCATCACCCGGTTCCCGGAAGTGGTGCGCCGGGCGAGCGAGGAGTGCGCGCCGCAGCAGGTTGCGCAGTATCTCACGCAGCTCGCTGGCGAGTGGAATTCTTTTTATGCGCAGGAGCGGATCATCGGCGGGGAGTACGAGGGATACAAGCTCCGGCTTGCACGTGCGTTCGTGCGGACCATGAAGAACGGGCTTACGCTGCTTGGTATACCGACGCCGGAGCGGATGTAATTCACTTGCACGGACGAGCTTGAACCGTTAAGGTGCGAGGCAGGCCCGTACCTTTCGTGCGAGTCGTCACCATACTTGGGGGAATAGCGAGGATGGCGTCAGGTGTTACAGCAACGGCTCTCGAGTTCGATCGCGAAGAGCTGGACCGTCGGGATGTCAGTGGCGATGGCCACAGGTGGAGGAAGAAGATCACCGAGGCCTGTACCCGTCACGGCCTCTCGCTCGAAGAGCTCGCGCAGAACGCCGGGCACTGCTACTTCGCCGCGTGCCGAAAGCCGCGGCAGCAGAAGGAGATCCAGCTCGCGCTCCGCGCGCTGCAGGACCGGAGCTGGCTCCGGCGCACCAACGGTGAGCCCCATGTCGCTCACTTCATCCGCGCCTACGCGTCCTGCCTGCTCCAGCCACCCGAGCAGATGAAGCTGGCCGCCTAAGGACGAACCGCGGAATCAGGCCTGGCGCTCCGCGCGCCAGGCCGTTCCCTTTTTATGAAGCAGGCTATACGATAGGAAAATCATGGCTGAAACGGGCAAGAGCGAAGCTGCCAAGCGCGAGGAGGAGATCCTCGCGTTCTGGAAGGAGCGGCAGATCTTCGAGAAATCGCTCGAAAAGCCTTCGCCGAACGGCGAATTCGTGTTCTACGACGGCCCCCCGTTTGCGACCGGGCTCCCGCATTCGGGATCCCTCCTCTCGTCCGTCGCCAAGGACCTCATCCCGCGGTACAAGACCATGCGCGGGTATTTCGTCCGTCGCCGCTGGGGCTGGGACACCCACGGGCTCCCCATCGAGTCCTTGGTGGAGAAGAAGCTCGGCCTCAAGAACAAGAAAGAGATCCTCGCGCTCGGCATCGAGGAGTTCAACGAGACGGCGCGCTCCATGGTCCTCGAGTACGTGCATGACTGGAAGCGCTACATCGATCGCGTCGGGCGCTGGGTGGATTTCGATAACTCGTACAAGACGATGGACAATACGTTCATCGAATCGGTCTGGTGGGGCCTGAAGCAGATCTACGACAATGGCCGCTTGTACGAAGGGCGGAAAGTCCTCATGTACTGCCCGCACTGCGAGACCCCGCTCGCCAAGGCGGAGATCGCGATGGATAACACGTACAAGGACGTGACCGAGGAGGCGACGACCGTGAAGTTCAAGATCAAGGGCGAGCATGCATATCTCCTCGCCTGGACCACGACGCCCTGGACCCTGCCCGGGAACGTCGCGCTTGCGGTGGGCCCCGACATTGCCTACGGCCGGTACGAGAAAGATGGAGCGGAGTACATCGTAGCGAAGGAGCGCGCCGAGGCGCTCGGCCTTGCGAACCTCGTGAGCGAGCAACAGGGGAGCGCACTCGTCGGGATCGAGTACGAGCCGCTGTACGCGATCGATAAGGTCGCGAAGGTCGCTGGGAAGAAGTGGCAGGTCCTCGCTGCGGACTTCGTGAATACCGAGGAGGGGACCGGCATCGTGCACACCGCCGTCATCTACGGCGAGGACGACTACCAGCTCGGCGTGAAGGAGGGGCTCCCCATGGTCCCGCTCCTGAACCCGAACGCGACGTATAACGAGGACGCGCCGGAATTCCTTCGCGGCAAGTACATCAAGAAGGCGGAGGCGGACATCAAGGAGGATCTCGAGAGCCGCAGCCTCCTCTACGCCAAGGCCCCTCATACGCACTCGTACCCGCACTGCTACCGCTGCGGCACCCCGCTCATCTATAACGCGGTCTCGTCCTGGTTCATCGACATCCAGGCGGTGAAGGCGAAGATGCTTGCCGAGAACGAGAAGATCACCTGGGTGCCGGAGCACCTGAAGCAGGGCCGGGTGCGGCACATCCTCGAGAACGCGCCAGATTGGACCATCTCCCGCAATCGCTTCTGGGCGAGCCCGCTTCCTATATGGAAGAGCGAGGTCGGGGAGGTGACGGTGATCGGGTCGTTGGATGAGCTCAAGGCACGGACGAAGAAGAGCGGCAACCGCTACTACGTGATGCGGCACGGGGAGGCGGAGCACAACGTGAAGGGCATTGCGAGCTGCGACCCGACCGCGCCGTATTCGCTCACGGAAAACGGCTGCAAGCAGGCGGGGCTCGCCGCCAAGCAGCTCCTGACCGCGGGCATCACGAAGATCTACGCATCGCCCTTGGTGCGTGGTCGCGAGACGGCGCAGTGCGTTGCCAGCGCGCTCGGCTTTCCCTTTGAGGACGTCGTATACGATGACCGGCTCCGCGAATTCTCGTTCGGCGAGCTCGATGGCCGGCCGATCGGCGAATTCGTTGCCTACCGAGCGGCGCACGGGTATACGGATAAGGTGCCCGGCGGCGAGAGTTACCAGGACGTGAAGAATCGGTTCGGCGCGTTCCTCTACGAGCGCGAGGCCAACGACGCGGACGAGCAGATCCTGATCATCACGCATGGGGTCGGCATCGAAGCGTTCGAAGCGCTCATCAAGGGCGCGGACGCAGCGGAATCGAAGCGCATCGCGGAGGTCCTCGATCCGGTCTGCGCCGAGGTGCGCACGCTCTCCTTCGTCCCGCTCCCGCACAACCGCGACTACGAGCTCGACTTCCATCTCCCGTACATCGACCAGGTCGAGCTCGTCGACGAGCAGGGCAATACCCTCGCGCGCATCCCGGAGGTCGTCGACTGCTGGGTGGAGTCGGGGTCCATGCCGTTTGCGGAGTACCACTATCCCTTCGAGAACGTCGAGGAATTCAAGAAGCGCGCGCCCGCCGACTTCGTCTCAGAGTACATCGGGCAGACCCGCGCCTGGTTCTATTATTTGAATGCAGTCAGCACGCAGCTCTTCGAGCGCCGCGCCTTCAACAGCGTCATCACGACGGGGAACGTGCTCGCCGCAGACGGCGCGAAGCTCTCCAAGAGTAAGAACAACTACACCGATCCCTATCACCTCTTCGACGCGTACGGCGCCGACGCCTTCCGCTACCACCTCATGGCAAGCGTGGTGATGCAGGCCGAGGACCTCGTCTATCGGGACGAGGACGTGAAGGAGGCGCATAACCGGGTGGTGGGGATGCTGCGGAACGTCGCGAGCTTCTACCAGCTCTTCGCGGACGAGGCGCTCGAAAAGGCCGCACTCAGCACGCACCCCTTGGATCGCTGGATCCTCGCGCGTCTCCGCGAGCTCATCGAGGAAGTGACCGACGCCTTCGATCGCTACGACGTGCCGCGCGGCACCCGTCCCGTCCGCGCCTTCGTCGAGGACCTCTCGACGTGGTACGTGAGGCGTTCGCGCGACCGCGTGAAGGGCGAGGACGCCGCGGATCGCGTTGCGGCGCTTGCGACCCTGCGGCAGGTGCTCAAGGAGCTTTCGAAGGTCATCGCGCCCGTGATGCCGTTCATTGCCGAGGACGTGTTCCAGATCGTGCGGGAGGCGGGTGATGCCGAGAGCGTGCACCTCTGCGATTGGCCCGCCGTCTCGCTCACCATCGTGGACCGGATGCTCGGGCAGGAGAAGAAGGAGCAGGCGCTCCTCGAGGACATGGCGAAGGTCCGGGCGCTCGCCTCCGAAGGCCTCATGCTTCGGCAGAAGGCGGACGTGAAGGTGCGCCAGCCGCTCGCCTCACTCTCCATACCCGGGAAGCTCCCCGAGGAACTCGCCGCGATCCTCGCGGATGAGGTGAACGTGCATGAGGTGAAGATGGACGCGGCAGAAGTCGCGCTCGATACGGTACTCACCCCCGAGCTCGTGCGGGAAGGGGACGAGCGCACCTTCCAGCGAGCGGTCGCCGAAGCGCGCAAGGCGGAGGGATTCTCCCCGAAGGATAGGGCGACGGTCCTTCGCGGCGAGGACGGGAAGTACGTCGCGGAGCTCTCGACCGGCCCCGTGCGCTTCTCGCTCTCGCGCAATGCAGCATAAGTACGTCACGCGGGCGTTCGTGCTCGGCCGGCATCCGGCCAAGGAAGCGGGTGCGAGCATCGTCCTGCTCACCGCGGAACTCGGGCTCGTCCGCGCACGCGCCGAAGGGGTGCGCCGCTCGGGCGCCAAACTCGCGCACGCGCTCCAGACGCTCTCGGAGGTGGACGCGACCCTGCTGCGCGGCAAGGAGGGGTGGCGGCTCTCGGGAGCGGTCCTCATCGAGCCCTGGTTCTCGACACTCCCCCCGGCTGCCCGGCTCCGGGCGGGGCGCCGCGCAAGCCTCATCCTCCGCCTCGTGCAGGGCGAGAGCACCGATGCATCCCTCTTCTCCATCTACGCCGAATTCCTCGGTGCGCTCCGCAGCGAAGACGAGTCCCTGCAGGACAGCGCGGAGCTGCGAGCGACTCTGCAATCGCTTTCCGCCCTCGGCCACGACGCAGGGGCCATCCCGACCATGGAAGCGATACGGGCGCTCTCGAAGGACGAGCGAAGGAAGCTCATCGCACGCATCAATCAAAGCCTCACATCCACGGGTCTATAAACTGTGTACGCTATACTTTGAAGGATATGCCTCCCGAGGAAGAGAAAAGCCCGCTCGCGAGGGCGCAGGAACGCCTCTACGCACCGACGGGCAGTACGCCCGCCGCGGCTCCCGCGCTCGATAAGAAAGCGCCGCCGCCTCCCGCCGAGCGCTGGACCCCGCCACCTCCACCCCCGCCGAAGAAGCCGCGGCTCCCGCGCACCACGCTCTTCCTTATCGGGGCGGCGGTCTTCTTCACGGGCGCGCTCATCGTCGCAGCCGGACTCATCCTCTTTGGCGGCCGCACCGTTTCGAACGAGAACATCGCGATCGAGGTGACCGCCGCGCCGACCGCAGGCAGCGGGGACACCGTCGATCTCCTCATCACGGTCGCGAACGAAAACCCCGTGCCGCTCTCAGGCACGCTCCTTTCCATCGATTTCCCTGAGGGGACGCGCTCCCCGGAGAACCTCGAGGCGGAACTCCCGCAGTACAGCGATACGCTCGGCGAGATCCCGGCGGGCGGGAAGGCCGAGCGCACCGTGCGCGCGGTCATCTTCGGGGCGGAGGGCCAGCGGGTCTCGCTCCCGATCCGCTTCGAGTACCGGACGCCGGGGGCAAGCACCGCGTTCATCAAGGAGGCGGCACACGAGTTCACCATCACGACGTCGCCCCTGTCTGTCTCCATCGGCTCGCTCTCCCAGGTATCCGCAGGCCAGCCCTTCGATATCGCGGTCGCCGTGCGCTCGAACGCCGCAGCACCCATCAACAACGCCGCGCTCGTCGCCGAGTACCCGCCCGGCTTTGCGCTGCGCGCCTCCACGCCCGCGCCGGCGCTCGGCTCGCTCTACGATCTCGGCACCATCCAACCCGGGGAAGAGAAGATCGTGCGCATCACGGGCACGATCGCCGGCGAGGACCGCGAGACCCGCGTCATCCGGTTCACGACGGGCACCCGTGCCGAAGGATCGGGCGCGCTTTCGGTAACCTACACCACCGCCGAGAAGCCGGTCGTGGTCGAGAAGCCCTTCCTCGCGCCGGTCCTGACCCTGAACCGCGAGGTCGGGGCGGCGCTCGCGATCGCGCCCGGGGAGGAGGTGTCGGGCGTGCTCTCCTTCGCCAATACGCTCGATGCGCCGCTCGAGGACGCGAAGATCGTCGTCGCGCTCTCGGGCACCGGGCTCGATCCGACGAGCATCCGGAGCGCCAACGGCTTCTACCGCTCGGCGGACAACACCATTACCTTCTCGAAGGAGACCATCCCGGCGCTCGTGCGCCTTGCGCCCGGGCAGACCGGGAGCGGGTCCTTCACCTTCGCGACGCGGCCGGCATCCGCGGGGCTGCGCAACCCGACGGTGAACATAAACATCTCGGTCTCCGGACGCCGCATCAACCAGCCGAGCGCGCCCACCGAGATCAGCTCGACGGTGACGCGCACCCTCAAAGTCCGGACCGATCTTGCCGCGGCGGCCCAGGTGCTCCGCAGCGGCCCCATCCCGACGACAGGCCCGCATCCGCCGCGTGCCGACACCGAGACCTCGTACGCGGTGAAGTGGACCTTCACGAACTCGGTGAACGCGGTCGGCGGGGCGGTCGTCTCCGCGGTCCTCCCGTCCTACGTGCGGTTCTCGGGCGCCGTGAGCCCGTCTGACGCCGCCATCACCTACAACGAGGCGACGCGCACCGTCACCTGGAACGCGGGCGACGTTCCCGCAGGGGCTTCGCCGAAGTCGGCATCCTTCGGCGTGGTCATCACCCCGAGCGCGTCGCAGCGCGGCACGAGCCCTGTCCTCATCGGGGAGGCAAGCTATGGCGCAAGCGATCGCTTCACGGGCGAGCGCATCGAGGGGGCCATCCGGGAGCTCACGAACGACCTCAGCGCTTCCGGAGGGGGCACGGGTGCAGTACAGTAGGCCGTATGAAGCAGGTTAGTCTCGACATTATCGTCTCGCTCGCCAAGCGCCGTGGGTTCGTATATCCCGGCTCCGAGATCTACGGCGGGCTTGCCGGGACCTTCGACTACGGCCCACATGGGCTTACGCTCAAGAAGAACATCGAGCGATCCTGGTGGCGGTACTTCGTAGAAGGCCGCGACGACATGTACGGCATCGACTCGGCCATCCTCATGAACTCGAAGGTCTGGGAGGCTTCGGGGCATATCGGGGGATTTCATGATCCCTTAGTGACGGACCTGAAGACGAAGCGCCGGTACCGCGCCGACCACCTCCTCGAGGAGAAGGGTATCGACCCGGCCGGGATGTCGCTCGAGCAAATGGGCGCACTCATCAAAGAGAAGGGCATCAAAAGCCCGGACGGCAACGCGCTCTCGGAGCCGCAGCAATTCAACATGATGTTCAAGACCTCGGTGGGCTCCGTTGATGGCGCGGACACGCCGGTGTACCTACGTCCCGAGACCGCGCAGGGCATGTTCGTGAACTTCAAGAACATCATCGATACCTTCCACCCGAGGCTCCCGTTCGGCATCGCGCAGATCGGGCGCAACTTCCGCAACGAGATCGCGCCGCGCGAGTTCCTGTTCCGGGTCCGCGAGCTCGAGATCATGGAGTTTGAGTACTTCGTGGCCGAGAAGGACTGGGAGGAGCATTTTGAGTACTGGCTCAACGAAATGCGGGCTTGGTTCCTCTCGCTCGGGTTCTCCACGGAGGACCTCAAGGAGATCGAGATCCCTGAGGATGACCGCGCACATTACTCCAAGCGTACGGTGGACTTCCATTTCCGCTTCCCGCAGAAGTTCGATGAGATCGGGGGAATCGCCTACCGCACTAATTACGACCTCAAGAACCACATCGCGCATAGCGGGGAAGACCTCTCGTACCTCGACCCGGTGACGAACGAGAAGTTCGTACCACACGTCATCGAGCCGACCTTCGGGCTCGGCCGCATCGTGCTCGGTGTGCTCGCGAACGCCTATGACGAGGACGAACTCGGCGGCGAGAAGCGCGTGGTGCTCCGGCTCCCGGCGCACCTCGCTCCCGTGAAAGCCATGGTCTCACCGCTCCTGAAGAATAAGCCCGAGCTCGTCGAGAAGGCGAGGGATGTGCGCGCCGAACTCCAGATAGTGCACCCAGCGATCGCCTGGGACGATAACGGGAATATCGGGAAGCGCTACCGGAGGCAGGACGAGATCGGGACGCCGTTCTGCGTCACCGTTGATTACGATACGCTCGCGGACGGCAGCGTGACGCTCCGGGACCGGGATACGGGGGAGCAGGAGCGGCTCTCCATCGAGGAGGTACAGGCGAAGCTGCGCGCTGCTATTTGACGCGGGAAGCCGGTTAGGTGCAGGATGTCTCCAGAGCGTTCCGCTCTGGAGAAGAAGGAGAAGGCCATGAGGATGATCGCCCTGATCATCCTGCTCGCGGCCCTCGCTTCCCCGGGCGCCGCACAGGAAACCGTTCCGGTTGAAACGACCGTCCGTCCGCAGGAGATCATTCCGGCGAATACGGATATCCGTCCGCAGCTGCCGGAACCCAAGTTCGCGACGAGCGCGCACGCGTACGCAGTGACCGTCTACGAATTCGCCGGCTACGATGCCGAAGCGGATCCGCCGTTCATCCTCGAGCCGGTGCGGGAGGTGGAGACGGAGCTCGGTGCACAGGCGTACGCCGAGTTCAAGTGGAACCCGGGCTATACCGTCGTCGAGTATTGCCGGGCGGTCCCTCGCCCGGACGGCCTCTACGTCCTTCCGCAGACGCGCGCAGAACGGCTCCAGGGCTCCTGCATGGTCTACGGGTACGTCGCGGCGACCCCGCGGTCTTGGCACGAGTTCCTCGTCCCGGTCGCCGACACGGTCAAGAAGATTGCCAAGAAGCCGGTGAAGAAAGGGCCGGTGAGGCGCAAGCCGCCTCGTCGCAGGCGCTAGGGCCCGCTCCCGCTCAGGAGCGGCCCTTTGCTTTTTAGCGAGGAATTATCTAGTCTGTGCTAGCATTTACGCCATGGATAAGAACGTCACCATCTCCATCACC
>Ga0196964_10001466_pt1 | contig 12004 bp, 9 predicted proteins | sample S1_10metaG_FD_148615 | JGI IMG/M metagenome (GOLD analysis project Ga0196964, IMG submission 148615) | Soil microbial communities from Anza Borrego desert, Southern California, United States - S1_10 | ecosystem: Environmental > Terrestrial > Soil > Desert | place: USA: California | collected...
GCGAGTCGCTTGCCAGGCAAGGCTTCAACATCCTGCCCGTTTTTGCATACTCATTGAAGGAACAAGCCGAGGGAGGCCGCCCCGCCGCCTTCGATTACTTCTACACCCCTGAGGGCCGGCGCCTGCCCGATGTGCTCATCTGCACGATGTCGTTCGCGCTCGGTTCAGCGCTGCTCGACGGCCCGACTCTTAACGAATGGGACGCAGGCGCGCTACAAAATCTCGGCATCCCGACCCTGCAAGCCATCGCCAGCGGCATGGAACGCGACCAATGGGAACTTTCGGCGCGCGGCCTGGCCCCGCTCGACACCGCCATGAACGTGGCCCTGCCCGAGTTCGACGGGCGTATCATCACTGTGCCAGTTTCATTTAAAGACAGCGGCGCAGGCGGGACGCGCTACCTCCCCGCCCCCGAGCGCGTGGCGCGCGTCGCCGGGCTGGCCCGCCGTTTAGCGAACCTGCGCCGCAAGCCCAACTGCGAAAAACGCATCGCCGTGGTCCTGACCAATCAGCCAGGGCGCGCCGCGCGCATCGGCAACGCCGTGGGCCTGGATTCGCCTGCGAGTTTGTTGAACATTCTTGCCGCTCTAAACAATAATGGCTACACGCTAGAAAACATTCCGCCTGACGGCGACACACTCATCCACGAGCTGATCGACCGCTGCGCCTATGACGTCGAATACCTGACCGATTTCCAACTGGCGCAAGCCATCGGCAGCGTACCCGCCAAACAGTATGCGACCTGGTTCGAGCGCTTCCCCGAAAAGAACCGCGCCCAAATGGAGGCGCGCTGGGGCGCTGCGCCGGGTGCGGCCTTCGTCCACGATGGCGCGCTCAAGTTCGCCGGGCTGGAGTTTGGCAACGTGCTGGCGGCGCTCCAGCCGCCGCGCGGCTACGGTATGGACCCACAAGCCATCTACCACACCCCCGACCTGCCTCCCACACACCACTACGCCGCCTTTTACCGCTGGCTGAACGAGCCGCGCGAGAACGGCGGCTGGGGCGCGGACGCCATCCTGCACCTGGGCAAGCACGGCACGCTCGAATGGCTGCCCGGCAAGGGCGTGGGCCTTTCGGAGACCTGCTACCCTGACCTTTTCCTGGCGGACCTGCCGTTGGTTTATCCCTTTATTATCAATGACCCCGGCGAGGGGATGCAGGCCAAGCGCCGCGCCCACGCCGTGATTGTGGACCACCTCACCCCACCCATGACCACTGCCGACAGCTACGGCGACCTCGACGAGCTGCGCCAACTGGTGGACGAATACTACCAGCTTGAAGCCCTCGACCCGACGAAACTCCCGCTGCTGCAATCGCAAATCTGGGACCTGATCCGCCGCGCCCACCTGGATGAAGACCTGAAGCTGCTCGCCAAGCAGCAACACGGGAACCACACCCACGACTGGGACCCGACCGAGACCGAAGACGGCACGCCCGTCTCGCTGGCCGAGATGCGCGGCAAAGACTTCGCCCATCTGATGGAAGACCTGGACGGCTACCTGTGTGAGCTGACCAGCGCCCAAATCCGCGATGGGCTGTACGTGATCGGCCAGCCCCTAAACGGCGATGCACTGGTGGGCCTGCTCGTCGCGCTGACCCGGCTGCCGAACCTGGAAACGCCATCCCTGCGAGAAGCGGTGGCCGCGTCCCTGGGGTTCGACCTGAAGCTTTTGCTTGACGCCCCCGGCCAGCGCGTTTTGCACCCCACCCTCGCCACCCACGCCGACGCTATCGAATATGTCGACCAGACCTGCCATGACCTTGTCGCCCGTCTTGCAAAGGAAAATTTTCGACTCCCGACGTTCGATGTCCGACCCACAACTCCAAAAGTCGACCAGGTACTTACATTCATCAGTGAAAAACTGGTCCCTAACATCCGTCTCTCCCAAACCGAGGAAGTAACACAAATCTCAAACGCGTTGAGCGGCATCTACGTCCCCCCCGGCCCAAGCGGCGCACCCACGCGTGGGATGGCGCACGTCCTGCCGACGGGGCGCAACTTCTACTCCGTCGACCCGCGCAGCCTGCCGAGCCAGACCGCCTGGCGCGTGGGCCAAGCCCTGGCCGAGGAGCTGCTGGCATGTTACCGCGACGCCGAGGGCGGTTACCCCGAGAGCGTTGGGCTTTCGATCTGGGGGACAAGCGCTATGCGCACCCACGGCGACGACATCGCCCAGTGCTTCGCGCTCCTGGGCGTGCGCCCGCGCTGGCAAGCCGAGAACCGCCGCCTGGTGGACGTGGAGATCATCCCACTTGAGGAGTTGGGCCGCCCACGCATCGACGTGTTGATGCGCATCTCGGGATTTTTCCGCGATGCCTTCCCGCACCTGATCCAACTGCTCGACCGCGCCGTCCAGCGCGTTGCCGCCCTGGACGAGCCAGATGAGAAGAACTTCGTGCGCAAACACGTTCGGGCAGATGCGGCTCACGAAACGGAAGTCGGCTGCGGGGAGTCTGAGTCGACGCGGCGCGCCACGTACCGGATTTTTGGCAGCAAGCCCGGCGCGTATGGGGCCGGAATCCTGCCCCTGATCGACGAGCGTAACTGGAAGGACGGGCGCGACTTCGCCGAGGCCTATGTCAACTGGGGCGGCTACGCCTACGCCGACGACGTTTACGGCGCGGACATGCGACCGGTTTTCTCGCGGCGGTTGGCCGGGGTGCAGGTGGCCGCCAAAAACCAGGACAACCGTGAGCACGACATCTTCGACAGCGACGACTACCTGCAATATCACGGCGGCATGATCGCTGCCATCCGCACCTTGAGCGGAAAAACTCCACAGCGCATCTTCGGCGACAACAGCGACCCGGCGCGCGTGCGCGTCCGCGACCTGGCCGAGGAGACGCGGCGCGTTTTTCGCACCCGCGTGGTCAACCCCAAGTGGCTGGAAAGCATCCAACGTCACGGCTACAAAGGCGGGCTGGAACTGGCCGCCACGGTCGATTATCTCTTCGGCTATGACGCCACCGCCGACGTGCTCGAAGATTGGATGTACGCGCAGGTGGCTGAAAAATATGCCTTCGACGCCACGATGCAAGACTTCCTGCGTCGCAGTAACCCCTGGGCGCTGCGCGACATTGCCGCCCGCCTGCTGGAAGCCGCGCAGCGCAAGATGTGGGACGCCGAGGAGGACATGCAAAAACGCCTGCGCGAACTATATGCCAACATCGACGGCGATCTCGAAGAACGCCTGGACCGCGCCTGGCAGAAGGCGCAGGAGGAGAAAGCTATGTAAGATGATTTCAATGATGCATTCAATTCCAGGAGGTCGAGTAGCCCGAAGGGCGTATCGAGACCGGATATGATACATATCATGCTTCACGTTGGTTTCGATACGGTGGGACTGCACCGCCTACTCAACCAACAACAATTTATATATTTCAAGGAGACTTCCATGCTCAACACCCAACACCCCCCCAAAACCCTCAACCGCAACACGATCTTGATCCTGCTCGGCGCGCTGCTGGCCTTCCTGCTGTTGTTCTACCTGGTGGCCATCGATCAAGGCTACCTGCTCAGCCTGGTGCAGGGACAGGTGGCTTACTCACAAAACCTGATCCACGAACTGACCCATGACGCCCGCCATACAGCCGGTTTCCCGTGTCATTAAGGAGCGGCGCCATGCAAAACCTGTCCATTGTTAAAACCCTGAAAGCGGCCCTGCTGGCTGCCCTGTTGGCTGCCTTGCTGGTCTCGGTCTTTCATACATTTGTCACCGAGCCGCTCATCGACCAGGCCATCGCCATCGAAGAGCAGATCGCTCACGACGAAGCTCAACCCGCTGCGCACGGGCATAAAGAGGAAGCCATCATCAGCCGCGACATCCAGAAATGGGGGCTGTTCCTGGGCTGGGGCTTATACGCGCTCAGTTGGGCCAGTCTGTTTGGGGTGCTCTACTTCCTGGCACAAAACTGGATGCCCGGCGCAAGCCCCTGGCAGCGCGGGCTGGCAATGGCCACACTGGCTTATTGGGGCATCGCGCTGCTGCCCTTCCTTAAGTATCCCGCCAACCCGCCCGGCGTCGGCGACCCGGCCACCATCGACTACCGCCAGACGCTTTACCTGACCTTGCTGGGTCTATCGATCCTGGGCGGAACCATGGCACTAGCTTTGTACCGCCAGTTTGCGCCACAGTTGAGCGGTGTAAAATCCTGGCTGCCGCCGCTGGCCTTTCTGGGAGTTTTCAGCACCGTCGTCTACGTGACCATGCCAGGCAATCCTGATGCTATTACCATGCCGCTCGACATTGTGCAGAACTTCCGTGTCCTATCCTTGAGCGGGCTGACCGTTTTCTGGGTCGCCTTCGGGCTGGGTTTTGCCTGGCTGGCGCATAAGTTTGCTCAAACCGTCGCGCCGGCTGCTCGAAAGGCCTAATCGAACAAAAACCCACGGAGACACAGAGTTTTGGAAGATTTTCCTTGACAGGCTCCGTGTCTCTGTGGTTGATCTTTTTAGATTTCAGGAAACACTTCATGGAAAAGACTCTCATCATGCGCCCCTACGCCCGGCACGTCTTCGTCTGCAACGGCGCGGACTGCGATCCCAACGGTCAGGCCGAACACATCTACCGCCGCCTGGGAGAATTGCTGGGCAACCTGGCGCACATCCGCAATCCGGCACGCGTGCGGCGTGGCACCTGCCCTTGCCTGGGCGTCTGCGAAGCCGGGCCGATCTTGGTGGTCTACCCTGAAGGTGTCTGGTACCACCATGTGGACGAAGATCTGCTGGCGCGCATTGTCGAAGAGCACTTCAGAAACGACCGTCCAGTACTGAGCCACGTTTTTCATCAGATGATGCCGTCCGGCGAGCAGGCGGAACAGGCTTATAACCGCGATGGACAATAGAAGAGAGCAAGTGGTTAATGCGGTTGCGCGCGTGGTAATCGCTGCGCCTCATAGCGGTAGCGGCAAGACAACCATCACGGTTGGCTTGGTCGCTGCGCTGGCCCGGCGCGGGTACAACATCCAGCCCTTCAAAGTAGGGCCTGATTATATCGATCCCACTTATCACACGCTGGCTGCCGGGCGCGCCTGCCGCAACCTCGACTCGTGGATGCTCCCCGACGATCGCTGGCGGGAAGTGTTCGAGCGCACCACACATGATGCCGATGCCGCCGTGATCGAAGGAGTGATGGGCCTGTACGATGGCGCGGGCTACGAGGCCGAAACCGGCAGTACGGCAGAGATCGCCAAACAACTGGGTGCACCGGTCATAATTGTCATCGACGCATCCCGGATGGCGCGCAGCGCTGGGGCGGTTGCTCTCGGATTGACGATGTTCGACCCCAAACTGCAAATTTCCGGGTTCATTGTCAACTGCGTCGGGAGCGAATCGCATGGGCGTGGGGTGGCGGCGGCCATCGAAGCGGCAACCGGCAAACACTGCTTTGGCTGGGTCCCGCGCGATGCAGCCCTGGCCGTCCCCGAACGGCGTTTGGGACTGCTCCCGGCAGGCAAGCTGGAAGAATCCCAGGCGTTTATCAACGCCGCGTGCGCCGCCGTCGAAAAGCATATCGATATAGACGCCCTTTTGCCGGATATAAGGTCTGCTCCACCCATCTCCCCGGCAAAGCACCCGCGACAATCTCGCGCACAAGACCGGGATGGGGTTGTGATCGCCGTTGCGCGTGACGAGGCCTTTTCGTTCATCTACCCCGAAAACCTGGAACTGCTCGAGGAAGCCGGGGCGCACCTGGCGTTTTTCAGCCCATTGCGTGACCGCGCATTACCCGCGGATACAAAAGGCATCATTCTCAGCGGCGGGTTCCCCGAAGCGTATGCGCCGGTCTTGAGCACAAACGTGGCAATCCATACCCTGCTCAAAACCGCGCACGCGCAGGGGTTGCCAATCTTTGCCGAATGCGGCGGCCTGATGTATCTGACCCAGGCCATCCGCGAAACGAACGGCGTAACCTGGCCGATGGCTGGTCTGCTGCCCGGGACGAGCGTAATGACTGCGCGGCTGACCCTGGGCTACCGGCTGGCAGAGGCGGCCATCGATGGGCCGTTATTGGCTGCCGGAGAGAGAGTGCGCGGCCACGAGTTTCATTATTCGATCTGGGAGGACCAGCCACCCGACCTGTCACCTGCCTTTCTCCTGCACCCACCGCACGGAGGCGCAACCCCGATACAGCCCGAGGGTGCCAGCCTGGGGAGCCTGTGGGCCACCTACATCCACACTCATTTTTTGAACGCGCCCTGCATGGCTGCCCGCTTTGTTGCTGCGTGCCGGGCTGTTGGTTAGTCTATGCTGATTATTACCCTTTTGCTCGCCCTTATCCTCGACGCCGTCCTCGGTGACCCGCCCAACCGCTTCCACCCCGTGGCCGCCATGGGGACCTTCATCCGCTGGCTGGCGCACCGCGTTCCCCAAAGCAGCCCAAAGCGGCAGTTCGTCTACGGGTCTTTTCTCATCATCTTGGGACTGGCCCTTTTCACCCTGCCGCTTTTTTTCCTGCAAACCTGGCTCAAACCCTACCCCTGGCTGGACGTGGCGGCCCAGGCCGTGTTGCTCAAGATGACCTTCTCGCTGCGCCGCCTGCTCGAAGCCGGGCGCGAAGTGGAAGGCGCGCTCCTGGCCGGGGACCTGCCCGAAGCGCGGCGGCTGGTGAGGTGGCACCTCGTCAGCCGCGACACCGCCGCCCTGGACGAGGGCCGCGTCGCCTCGGCCACTGTCGAATCCCTGGCCGAGAACCTGGCCGACAGCTTCATCGCCCCGCTGCTGGCATTCGCCGTCGGTGGACTGCCGCTGGCTTGGGCCTATCGCTTCGTCAACACCGCCGACGCCATGATCGGCTATCGCAACGAGCAATATGAGTATCTGGGAAAATTTGCCGCCCGCCTTGACGATCTGCTCAACTGGGTTCCCTCACGCCTGAGCGGGCTGCTGATCGCCTGTGCGGCCCCATTCGTGCATGCCGACCCGACCAGCGCCTGGAAGGTGATGCTGACGCAGTACATGCGCACCGCCAGCCCCAACGCCGGTTGGCCGATGAGCGCCGCCGCCGGAGCGCTGGGCGTGCTGCTCGAAAAACCTGCCCATTACCGCCTCGAAGGCGGCTCGCGCCTGCCCCACGCCATCGATGTCCGCCGGGCGCGCTGGCTCGTCCTGGGTGCAGCCGTGATCGGCGCGTCGTTACTTGTCATCCTATGCTGGAAATAACCTTGTCCCCCGAGACCCACGGCAGCCCCGATTACGCCGAACTTCGCGCAATGGGCATCGACCCGGCTGTGTTGATTGACTTTAGCGTCAACACCAACCCCTTTGGCCCTTCTCCGCGCGCCCTGGCCGCTTTCCAGAGCACCAATCCCGCTTGCTACCCCGACCGCGAAGCCCTCGACCTGCGCGCGGCCCTGGCGCAGTTGAACGGCGTCAAAACGGAAAATGTCATCGCCGGGAACGGCGCGGCGGAGCTGGTCTGGCTGGTGGCTTGCGCCCTCCTGGAACCGGGCAATACGGCGTTAGTCATCGGCCCCAGCTTTGGGGAATACCGCCGGGCCGCGTGCGCCGCCGGGGCGCGGGTAAGCGAACTTCGAGCCAAGCCCCCATCTTTCGACCTGGACCTGGACGAAATCGTCACCCACATCCGTGCGGAGCGGCCGCGCCTCGTCTTTTTGTGCAACCCGAACAACCCCACCGGCCTGCACCTCCCCGACCCGGACGTGCGCCGCATCGCCGAGGCCTGCGCCCCTGGAACCCTGGTGCTCGACGAAGCCTACCGCAGCTTTGTGACGCGCTCCCCCTTTGGGCCGCCTCCCACCGGCAATACGTTAATCCTGCGCTCGATGACCAAGGACTTCGCCCTGGCCGGCTTGCGCCTGGGGTATGCCATCGGGACGCCGCAGATGGTGCGCGCCATGCGCGCCATCCAACCGCCATGGAGCGTGAGCGGGCCTGCGCAGGCCGCCGGGCTGGCCGCCCTGGGCGACCTGGATTACCTGCACTATACCCTGGAATGCACCCGCCAATCGGCGCGCGCCCTGCGGGAGGGGTTATCGGCGCTGGGCGCATCCGTCCTGCCTGCGGCCACGCATTACCTGCTGATCGACGTGGGCACTGCTGCCTATTGGCGCAAAGCGCTCCTGGCCGAAGGCTGTCTTGTGCGCGACTGCGCCTCCTTTGGCCTGCCGCAGTACGTGCGCGTGGGGGCAAGACTGCCAGAACAGAATGAATACTTGCTGACTGCCTGGCCGGATCGAAAACCTACCGGCTCAAGCCGCGACTTGAGCTGGTAGTATCCCGGTACCCTTCGATGGGCACCGGAATCCCCGCCACCATCCAGATCACCCTGTCTGCGCGAGCGGCCAGGTCACAGTTGGCGCGGCCCAACAGGTCGCGGTAGATGCGTCCGAGCGGGGTGGGCGGCACGAGGCCCAGGCCAACTTCATTGGAAACGACGATCCACTCCGCCTCACCGTTTTCGATGAATGCGAGCAGCGCGCCGATCTCGCCCTCCACCCGCGCCGAGACGGCGCTTTCGTTGGGCTCATCCGTTCCATCGAGCAGCAGCAGGTTACTGACAAGCAAGGTGACACAATCGAGCAGCACAACCCCCGCCTGCGGTGGATCAACCTGTAAAGCAGCAGCAATACCGTGCTGGATTTCACGCGTGCTCCAGGCAGGTGGGCGCTCACTGCGGTGCCGGGCGATGCGCGCCCGCATTTCGTCATCCCCGGCGGCGGCGGTTGCCAGGAAGGTGACCGGGCCGCCGTGTCTTTCGGCCAGGCGCTGGACGTAGGCGCTCTTACCGCTGCGCGCCCCCCCCAGGACGAGCGTCAACTTTCCCATACGATTTCCTCCAACTTTTTCATATCGAGCGCCGCTTCCACAGCATCGGCCAGGGCATCCAGCGATTGGTCCAGCCGGTCTGCCGGGTTGGGGAGGCGCGCACCCTGCCAGCCCAGGCTTGCAAGCCAGGCCTGCCTGAAAGACTGGTTCGCAAAAAGCCCGTGCAGGTAACAGCCCCAGATGCGACCATCCGGGCTGGCGGCGCCATCCGGGACGTGGACGGGCTGGCCGTTGCGGGCGCGGACATCGAGCCAGGGACTGCCGCCGTGCGTCTGGCCCATATGAATTTCGTAGCCGTCGAGTTCCCAGCCTGCGAGGGCGGCGAGCCACCCGCCCCCGGAGCGGACTACAGAGCGCGTGCGCGTGGTCGTTTTCTGGCTGGCGAAGTGTGTGGCGACTGGCAGCAGACCCAGGCCCTCGGCGTACCCGGCGTCTGACTCGATATGCTGCGGATCATACAGGCTTTTGCCCAACATCTGGAAGCCGCCGCAAATGCCGGCCACCTGCCCGCCGCCTTCGGCAAACGCGCAAACCGCCTGCGCCAGCCCGCTCTCACGCAGCCAGGCCAGGTCGGCCAGGGTGCTCTTGGTGCCGGGCAGGATGAGGGCTTGCGGGCAGCCAAGCTCCTGCACCGAAGCGACATAGCGCAGGCGCACGCCCGGCTCGGCGCGCAGGGCGTCAAAATCGTCGAAGTTGGCGATGCGCGGCAGGCGCAGGACGGCGATGTCCACGCCCACAAACGGGAGCAGGCCCGGGGGGGCGGTTTTTTCGATGGAGACGGCATCCTCGTCCGGGAGCAGGAGTCCGCCCAGATGCGGCACCACACCCAGGACCGGGACATCGCCCTTCTCTTCCAGGATGCGCACGCCGTCCGCGAAGAGCGCGGGGTCGCCGCGGAACTTGTTGACCACCATTCCGCGCACCAAGGCGCGTTCATCGGGTTCGAGCAGCCAGAGCGTGCCGAGCAGTTGGGCAAAGATGCCGCCGCGGTCGATGTCGCCGACCAGCAACACGGGGGCCTGTGCGTATCGGGCAACGGCCATGTTGACAATATCGTTGCGGCGCAGGTTTAGCTCAGTGGGGCTGCCCGCGCCTTCGATGATGACCAGCTCGTGGTTGGCGCGCAGGCTGTCAAGCGCGCTGGTGACATGCTCCCAAAGGGACATTTTGTGACGGTAATATTCGGCAGCCGGGAGCGTGCGCCAGGCGCGCCCAAGCAGCACGACCTGGGAGCGAGAGTCGGCTTCGGGCTTGAGCAGCACCGGGTTCATTTGCGCCGAAGGCTCGATGCGCGCGGCGGCCGCCTGCAGGGCCTGGGCGCGCCCGATTTCGCTGCCGTCGGGGCAGACGGCGGCGTTGTTCGACATGTTCTGGGCCTTGAAGGGCGCCACGCGCAGCCCACGACGGGCGTAGATGCGACACAGGGCGGTTGTGAGCAGGCTTTTGCCCGCCGAGGAGCTACTGCCCTGCACCATCAGAACGCGCGCACTCACACAAGCCCTCGCGCAGCAAAGAGCAGCAGCACGGCCAGTTCGACCATTTCGCAGACCGCGCCGTATACGTCGCCAGTCAGGCCGGGGATGCGCCGCATGGCGAAACGCGCCAGCGCCAGGAGCACGAGCAAGGCCAGCGCCAGTGCAGCCAGCCCACGCCAGCCTGCGAAAAGCCAGGCGACGAGAAGTGTGATGATGCTGGCAAACAAGGCTTGCCGCCAGACTGCCAGCGTCTTGATCTCACGGCCCAAGCCAGCAGGACGCGCATATGGAAACGCAGCAATCACCATCGTCATCGCCCAACGACCCAGCATAGGGGCCACCAACAGGGCCGGAACCTTCCAACCTGCCAGCGCCCCCAGGGCCGCAAACTTGACCAGCATCAGCAACGCGCCGCCCGCAAAGGCAAACGCGCCAATATGGTGGTCGCGCATGATCTCCAGCCGCCGCTCGGGTGTTGCGCCGCCGAGCAGTCCATCGCAGCAGTCGAGAAAACCGTCCAGGTGCAGGGCGCCGGTCAGGGCCACCCATGAGACCAGGAGCAGGGCCGCGGCAGGGGCTTCGGGGAAAAGCCGGTCGAGCAGGTACGCCGTCCCAGCCAGGAGCGCACCGAGCAGCAGTCCCACCAACGGGTAATAGGCCACGGCACGCCCCATCTCAGCGGCGCTGAATGGACGGCGCAGAAGGGGTGGCAGAACCGTCAGGAACTGTAACGCCGCGACGAAATCAACAAACAGTTTCACGCTGACTCTTTCTCAGAGACGCCCGCCTCGCCAAAGGTTGCCATTTCATCTAAAAGGCGGCAGGCCGCATCCACCAGCGGCAGGGCCAGGGCCGCGCCGCTGCCTTCGCCCAGACGCAGGTCGAGGTCGAGCAGGGGGCGCAGGCCAAGCCATTCGAGCATCAGGCCGTGGCCGCGTTCCTGCGAACGGTGCGCGGCGATCAGGTAGCTGTGCGCCTGCGGGGCAAGCTGCACAGCCAACAGCGCCGCTGCCGTGGAGATAAAACCGTCCAGCAAAATCGGGACGCGTCGGGCGGCGGCAGCCAGCATGGCCCCGGCCAACCCGGCGATCTCGAAGCCGCCCACCTTGGCGAGCACGTCCAGGCTGTCTGCGGGGTTGGGATGGTGGAGCGCCAGGGCCTGTTCCACCACCTGGACCTTGCGCCGTCGCCCGGCCTCATCCAGCCCCGTGCCGCAGCCGACGATCTCCCCCGGAGCCCTCCCCAAAACCGAGGCAGCGATTGCCGCCGAAGCGGTGGTGTTGCCAATGCCCATATCGCCAGGGACGAGGATATCCAGCCCATGGGCGGCCTCGGCTTCGACCACCTCTGCCCCGGCCAACACGGCGCGGGCAGCCTGGACGCGGCTCATGGCCGCTTCGCGGGCAATGTTGCCGGTGCCGCAGCCGATCTTCTTCGAGACCAGGCCCTTGTTCAGGGGGAGTTCGACCTCCACACCCATATCCACGACCACCACCCGCGCCCCTACCTGGCGGCCAAGCACGTTAATGGCCGCCCCACCCGCCAGGAAGTTTGCCACCATCTGGAAGGTGACTTCGCTTGGGTAGGCGCTGATGCCCTCGGCGGTGACGCCGTGATCCCCAGCCATAACGGTGATGACTTTATGCGCCAGACAGGGGCGGGGCTGCCCGGTCATCCCGGCGAGCTGGATGGACAGGGCTTCCAGTCGCCCGAGGCTGCCCTGGGGTTTGGTCAGCCGATC
>Ga0196964_10001467_pt1 | contig 11994 bp, 6 predicted proteins | sample S1_10metaG_FD_148615 | JGI IMG/M metagenome (GOLD analysis project Ga0196964, IMG submission 148615) | Soil microbial communities from Anza Borrego desert, Southern California, United States - S1_10 | ecosystem: Environmental > Terrestrial > Soil > Desert | place: USA: California | collected...
CGGCTAAGGCGATCGATCCTGAAGGTTGGTTTGATAGTGGTGACTTGGGTTGGGTGACGCCTGAGAACGATTTGGTGTTGACTGGTCGGGCTAAGGATACGATCGTGTTGACGAATGGGGAAAATATTGAGCCGCAACCGATTGAAGATGCTTGCTTGCGGAGTCCCTATATTGACCAGATTATGTTGGTGGGACAAGACAAGCGATCGCTTGGTGCTTTAATTGTCCCCAATTTAGAAGCACTGCAAAAGTGGGCGGAGTCCCAAAACCTGCAATTACGCTTACCTGACTCGGAAGTAAAGCCAGGTTTGGAAGCAATTGACCTCGACAGTAAGAAAGTCCAGGATTTATTCCGGCAAGAATTAACCAGGGAGGTACAAAACCGCCCAGGCTACCGCCCAGATGACCGGATTGTCCCTTTTAAGCTGATTATAGAGCCGTTTTCTATTGAAAATGGCATGATGACCCAAACGTTGAAGATCCGACGCCCGGTTGTCATGGAACGCTATCGCGATATGATCGACGGGATGTTGTGAACTACTCCTAGTACGACAGCGCTACACTAGGAGCTTCTGTATTCATAGGCGAGTGCCTAAACTTGGACTTTCGCCCTAGTTTGGGTCTTACCTCCCCTCCTACAGCAGAGACGGCTGAACCATCCGCCTTTAGCATTCTGATTCCCTCTGCTCTAATATTTGTAGCTGCGTTGGAGTCGCGATCGTGATGAGTACCACAGTGGGGACAAGTCCACTCCCTCACATCTAGAGGCATCTCACCAATCTGATAGAAACAATTTGAGCAGAGTTTGGAACTGGGGAACCATCTATCTACCTCAACCAACTTCCCGCCTTTGCGTTCTAGCTTATAGGCTAAAAAGTTGATAAACATTCCCCATCCACAATTCATAATTGCTTTTGCCAAATTGTGATTACGAACCATGCCCAAGACATGAAGATTCTCTACTATGACAGCTTGGCTATCGCTGACCAACTTGTAACTAAGTTTATGCAGAAAATCTTGCCGTGAGTTACTAACTCGCTCGTACACTTTGGCAACAACTTTACGATACTTGTTCCTGGAATTACTCCCCTTTTGCTTACGGGCTAATTTTTGCTGCTTCCGTTTTAGGTTCTTCTCATGCTTGGCAAGATGTTTAGGGTTGCCGTATTTAGATACTTTCTCGCCATCGGTCACGACAGCGAAGTATTTTATTCCTAAATCAACACCGTAAATCTTGTCTTCAGTCGTATTTGGATTATCACCTTCTACTTCAGTTAGGATAGACGCCAAATACTTGCCTGATGGAGTTTTGCTAACGGTAACAGTCTTTATCTTCCCTTCAATCGGTCGGTGTATCTTGGCTTTGACTATCCCAATGTTGCCAGGAAGTTTTACATTGCCATCTACAATCTTGACGTTCTGAGGATACTGAATAGACTGCTTACCATGCTTAGATTTGAATCGAGGGAACCTCGCCCTACCTTCAAAAAAGTTTTTATACGCTGTGGTTAGATTGAGTGTAGTAGCTTGTAAAACTTGGCTATAACAATCAGCTAACCACTTAGTATTTTCTGCTTTTTTGAGGGCTGGTAGAAGTGCATTGAGTGCTGAACGCCCAAGCCCAATGCCCGTCTCTCTATAAGTTTCAATTGACTTACTCAAAGCATAATTCCACCACCAACGAGAGCATCCAAATGTCTGTGCTAGTAGTGTTTGCTGTTCTTGAGAAGGGTATAGACGAACTTGTACGGCTTTGTGCAACACTCAACATTCCCTCCTTCGGGAGTAGGGAATAGGGAATCGGAAATCGGGAATCGGGAATCGGGAATAGGGAAAAAAGAAAATGACTTTCCCGACTCCTCACTCACCGGCAGATACTATATCACAAATATATATTGCGATAAGGTCAACCAAGAATCTTTACTGTCTCGCTTTCATCCCCAAGTTCCGCTATGCTGCACATGGGGACTTCCCGCGAGGTTTGTTAAAAAGCAGTCAGTGGTCAGTGGTCAATGGTCATTGATCATTGGTTATGCGCTTTTGACAACTGACAACTAACAACTGACAACTGACAAGGTTTATGGATATATCCCAATCACAGCTACTTTTGAAGCGACCCGTTACTATCAAAGCCATCGTGACTCCACGCTGGAAGGATGAGGCACAGCAGCAACTGCAAGCGCAGATCAACGAAATTGACAGCCAGCTGCAACAGATGGAAATGCAAGGACAGAGGGCAATCTCCGAAATCTCTAGGCAGAGTTTGCAACCTCCTGGGCCTCAAGTGACGCAACAAATTGAGAATATTCAACTCCAGGTCAATCAGCGCAAAAGCGAAATGCTGGATCAGAAAAACCAGATCCTGCAACAGCTACAGCAAGTGCAGTTTCTCGAACTAAACCAAGAGGTTAACCAGGGTCAGATAGAAGGCTTTTTCAACATTCAGCAGGGAGACAACCTGATCGTAAAAATGCAGGTAGAAATTCTCCTACGCGATGGTGTTGTGGAAGAAATTCGCGGCGATATATGATATAATATCCCGCTCATTGTTTATAGTCATTTGTCATTCGTCATTTGTTATTTGTCCATTTCCTCTTGACCAATGACCAATGACCAATGACCCATCCAAGATACAATGTTTGTCTGGCTTCACTATTGTTTTCTTAGACTGTCGATTCGGAAGACCACCCCATGATCCACGAAGTTTTCATGCCCGCCCTCAGTTCCACCATGACCGAAGGCAAGATTGTATCCTGGGTCAAGTCCCCAGGCGAGAAGGTGGAAAAAGGCGAAACCGTAGTGGTGGTCGAGTCGGATAAGGCGGATATGGATGTCGAGTCCTTCTATGAAGGGTACTTGGCGACGATTATTGTGCCTGCCGGAGAAGCGGCTCCCGTTGGGGCTGCGATCGCCTTAGTAGCAGAAACCGAAGCAGAAATTGAAACTGCCCAGCAACAGGCTTCTGGTCGTGGCAGTAGTGCCCCCGCCACCACGCCTCAGCAGGAAGCAACACCTGTACTGGCTAAAGTAGAAACAGCACCAGCAGTTACACAAGAAAGTGTCAGCCGCCAGAATGGGCGGACAGTTGTTTCTCCCCGCGCCCGGAAATTGGCAAAGGAACTGAAGGTTGATTTAAGCACCCTTAAAGGCACTGGCCCCCACGGGCGAATTGTGGCTGAAGATGTAGAAGCAGCTGCTAATAAGGGTAAACAACCGACAGGAACGACTGCTACGCCGGGAATGATGCCCGTAGCGACACCAGCACCCACGCCAGCTGCACCAGCAGTGCGATCGGCACCAGCACCCACGCCAGCTGCACCAGTCGCTGTTCCCTTGGGTCAGGTTGTACCCCTGAATACGCTGCAAAACGCCGTGGTGCGGAATATGGTTGCTAGCCTGCAAGTGCCAACCTACCACGTCGGCTACACTATCACTACAGATAATCTGGATAAGCTTTATAAGCAGATTAAGTCTAAGGGTGTAACGATGACGGCGTTGCTAGCTAAAGCTGTAGCAGTGACGTTGCAGAAGCATCCTTTGGTAAATGCTAGCTACTCGGAACAGGGTATCCAGTATCATGCTGCGATTAATATTGCCGTAGCTGTAGCGATGGATGACGGGGGGCTAATTACGCCTGTGCTGCAAAATGCGGATCAGATGGATATCTACTCTTTGTCTCGCAATTGGAAGGATTTGGTAGAGCGATCGCGCCTCAAGCAATTGCAACCGCAGGAGTATAATTCTGGCACGTTTACCCTATCTAATTTGGGGATGTACGGCGTTGACAGATTTGATGCCATCTTGCCACCAGGACAAGGTTCTATCCTCGCTATTGGCGCATCGCGTCCGCAAGTAGTGGCAACTGAAGGCGGCATGATGGGTGTGCGCCGTCAGATGCAGGTTAATATTACTTGCGACCACCGGATTATTTACGGTGCCCATGCTGCTGCCTTCTTGCAAGATTTGGCTAAGTTAATTGAAACTGATGCCCAGTCTTTGACGCTATAAAAGAACCTCACCCCGCCATAGCCTGCGGCTCTGGCTCCCCTCCCCGCACCCCCCTCAGTCCCCCCGCAACGGGGGGAAGATAAGGAATAAATTTTTTTCACGGAGGGGCTGGGGGTGGGGTAACAGCTATGTAGCATCGCCCACCATCAACAAAGCATTGCTGTTGGGTTTCGTTACTGGCTCCCCGCACCCCCCTCAGTTTCTCCGTAACGGGGAGAAGATAAGGAATAATTTTTTTACCGAGATTTGGGGTGTAGGGGCAGACCCATGTGTCTGCCCGCATATGTTTACTGATTTTCTGTGCGAACCGCCCTGCGAACGGAAGCGATCGCCTACCAAAAGGCAATATTTTTTTGATAGAAAATGGCAAGGCTACCCTCAGACATAACCCAAACCATTGCACTACTGAAACAGCGGTTATTAGATATTATTGATGATTATGATGAATAATTTTACTATGCCTGACCCAGAGAAAGTCAAGCAGACAAGTGCCAGAGCTAAGAGCGCCATTCAAGATATGGAGATAGCTGGATTGGAACTACAAGAAGCTATTGATATGTTAGAACAGTACGATCGCCAGCAACGTTTGACAAGATTGAAATCAGGACTAATTAATGCAAAAACAGAATAAGTTAGTAGTTAGGGTATTGCCCACATCAACCTGGCAAGTGTAACTATTACCATATTTTGTTATTTTAGTCAACTAAAGGCGAACCTGAACTAGAAAAAATAGTCACCCGTAATTTGCTCAAAGCCGGATTAATGCCGAAAGCTTCCACGAATTTACTAGGGTTTTAACTGATTTTTTGTTAACTGCTCAGACTGCGCCCTGAGTATGATTCTTTGTCAAGATGCCACAAACGGCGTGGATTCGTCAATAGTTGAGAATGTTGTCAATAAATTTTGCGGAGATTTCCGGCGTTAACTTTGGAATACTAAAATTCTCAGGTAGAGGAATTTGAAAAACTTATAAATTAGCTAGTGGGTTACTAGGCGATCGCCATCAGCATTCTAGCGCTAAGCTTCTGTTTTCTGCTTACGTAACAGTCGATAACCTACACTACAAGCTCCGAACGCTAACAGGCTGAACACAGTATTTGGTTCAGGAATAGGAGTAGAGATGGTTGATAGTACAACATTGTCAACTAATAAGCCTGAATTAGTTCCTGGATCGTTTACATCTACAACCCCTATACCTAATGTGTAGGTTCCGGTTGTTGGTATCGTGTAGGAAAAAGTTTTAAATCCAGTTTCTCTAGCAAAGGGTGTCTGAGAAGTTGAAAATGTTGAGAATGTGTCGGCTAGTTCGGATAGGGAATTATTAATTGTGAGGAAGGCAAAATCGTTGAAATCAGGATTTGAAGCTGTTTCATCTGTGAGAAAATTCCAGTCAAAGGTTAGAACTTGACCAGCATTCGCTGTAAAGCTTTGTTTAATGCTGGAACCTTCAAACACTTCCCCATTACCCAAAGTGTCTAACGCTCCCGGTGCTAACCCTAGAAACTGTTCGAGTTCGGCAAAGTTATCGTTTACATTCTCGGTTTTGAGCAATGCTTGTAAAGAAGCCTGAACACTAACATCGCCTAATGTTGTCCATCCGGAAAAATCGCCAGTATCAAAACCACCGTTAATAATTGCAGCTTGGGCTGGTCTAGTGCTTAGAATACTTGACAGACTAATCAAACTGACAAGGCTTGCTAGAGTTGAAATCTTGGCAAGGGTAGCGTTAGGCATAGAGCAACTTTTTCCAATAGCGAAGGTTAACAAAGGGGCGACTTAGCTTCAGGAGTCATGGCTATAAAGTCATGGGGACTTAGAGCACTTGGAAGTTGTTGGCGTGCAGATTGTTTGGGAGAATATTTTCTAGGGTGACTAGGGTTTTAAAGGCTGCGAAGCCAGCAGAACCGTCTAGATCGATCTCAATTTGGGTATCAGACGCACCTTGTTGAATTAGCTGCATATAGCCGTCACCTATGGGATCTGAGCCAGTGTAACCTAGATCTGCAAACATATCCTTCAAAACTAGGATGTCATTGCCAGGGTCGAAGTCGGTGATTTTATCGGTGCGATCGCTAAAGCTGCTGTAGACAAAGCGATCGCTGCCTCCCCCACCAGTGAGGATGTCGCCACCCAAACCACCTATGAGGATGTCGTTACCGTTGCCGCCTATCAGGATATCCCGACCTTGGCCGCCATCTAGGGTATCGTTACCACCCATGCCGATCAAGGTGTCACTACTGTCTCCTCCAATTAGATTCAATGGTGGGTCGGTGACAGCATCGACTATGACAAGCACTTGGGCAGTGTCAGTGCCACCGTTGCTATCGCTGAGGGTGTAATCAAATGTCGCCTGTCCATTAAAGTCGGTAGTGGGGGTGAAAACGATATTGCCGTTTTGGTCAAGTGCGACACTGCCGTTGGTGGCATTGTTAACATTACTGATATTTAGTGCATCCCCCTCAATATCGCTGTCATTAGCTAGCAGAGTTGTTGGTGAGATGGTTATTGGGGTGTTTAGGTTGGTAGCTGCTGTATCGTCGTTGGCTACAGGTGCATCATTGACGCTGGCTACAGAAATACTAAAGGTGTCTTCAACGGTTTGACTGTTCGATGTGCCTTGGATAGTAATTAAGGCATTGCCGAATTGGTTGGGTTGGTAGTCTAGGGTGAGGGTGTTGCCACTGAGGTTTGTGGAAACAAGAGTGGTGTTGCTGTTGGCAGAGACTGTTTTGGTAATAGCCGCATTGTCGATATCGCTGAAGATGTTGGTTAAGTCGATGATGGTGTTGTCTGCATCTTCGTTAACGCTGACATCGGCAATGGGGTTGGCAACGGTTGGGGCATCATCTACAGGAGTGATGTTGACGCTGACGTTGGCCGTACTGATGCCGCCTTTGCCGTCGCTGATGGTATAGGTAAAGGTTTCTGTACCGTTGAAGTTGGCATTTGGGGTGTAGAGGAGTCCGTCTTGATTGGGGTTGATGGCGAGGGTGCCGCCTTGGTTGGGTGTACTGATAGCGGTGATGATCAGGGGGTCGCCGTTGGGGTCGCTATCGATGCCGTTGCCATTGTCGGCGAAGACGGCTAAGAGGTTGTTGGTTGAGTCTTCGCTGACGCTGAAGTTATCGTCTTTGGCTTGGGGTGGGGTGTTGGATGGGGAGTTGACGGTGACGGTAACGTTGGCGGTGGCAGTGTCTGTGCCGTCGCTGATGGTGTAGTTAAAGCTGTCTGTACCCGTGAAATTTGTGGCTGGGGTGTAAATTAGTTTGTCGTCGGTGAGGTTGCTGGGGGTGCCGTTGTCGTCGCGGGTGATGCTGCCGCCTTGGGTGGAGGTGGGAGTAAAGGCACTCAGGGAGATGGGGTTGCTTTCAATGTCGCTGTCGTTGGCGAGGACGTTGATGGTTGTGGGTGTGGCGGCTAGGGTGGTGGCGGTGTCGTTGGTTGCTACTGGGGGGTCGTTAACTGGGTTGACAGTGACGGTAACGGTGGCGGTGGCGGTGTCTGTGCCGTCGTTGACTGTATAGGTAAAGGTATCGGTGCCGTTGAAGTTGGCGTTAGGAGTGTAGGTGATGAAGTCATCGCTGGGGTTGTTGGGGGTGCCGTTGTTGTTGAGGGTGGCAGTGCCGTTGGTGGGGTTGGTGCCAAGGCTGAGGGTGAGGGGGTTGCCGTCGGCATCGCTGTCGTTGGCGAGGACGTTGATGTTTATCGGGGTGTCTTCGTTTGTGGTAGCGATGTCGTTGACTGCTTGTGGTGGATTGTTACTTGATGAGGCGACATTTATCGTTACGGTAGCAGTAGCAACATCAATCTCATTGCTAACTTCATAGGTGAATGTGTCAGTACCTTGAAAACCTGCTGCTGGAGTATAAACTAATTGGTCATCAGTCGGGTCATTAGGCGTTCCACCATCATCTAGTGTGATTGTTCCACCAGCAGAGGTAGTCAAGTCATATGAAGCAATAACAAGGAGATTATTATCGAAATCAGCATCATTCGCTAATACATCGATAGTGATGGGGGTGTTGACTGTTGTACTAGAAGCATCATCCTCAACAACTAGGGTTGAAAGAGTAGGTAGATTGAATGCCTGAATTTCATTTCCACTTAGATTACCAACGATCTGGAGAAATCCGGGACCAGGGCTATTCTGATAAAAGTCTATTACAGTTAAATCTTCATTAGGTTTAAATTGCCCATTTTGATTTATATCGATTACCAGGTTTTTCCCCACTCTCCTGAGAAATTGCTGGCTAGTAGTAATTCCTTGAAGCTGATTGAAATCCAGTTGCCCATTTTCTTCTTTAATTTGGGCACCTCTAGCACTCTGGGGAGTTAAGATATAGGTATCGTCTCCTGCACCACCAAAAAGAAAGATTCCTCTATCGGCACGGCGAGTACCTGCACCTGTTCCTATAGCCTTTAGCGTATCGTTCCCATTACCACCAAGAAGAGCATCATTCTGATCACCTTCTAGGATATCGTCTCCCTCGCCGCCATTCAGAACATCATTACCATCATTACCAAAAAGAGTATCGTTGCCATCACCACCATCTATATAGTCGTTCCCATTTTCACCGCGAAGTTGATCGTCTCCCGCCCCACCAAACAAATCGTCGTGGTCATCTCCACCGTACAGAAAATCGTTACCAGAACCGCCATTTAGATAGTCATTACCAGCATTTCCTCTCAGTTCATCATTTCCACCCGCGCTGAAGAAGTCATCAGCATAAGGTGTGCCAATTTGTTGGTCTGTACCGGGAGTATTGTAAAAGTCTAGTAGTTGATAAGCATTTTTAGCCTTAATATATTTGTTAAGTCGGTCCTGATAACCATTAAAACCACCATTTATTGCTCGTGTTACTTGTCTAAAATCATTATTCTCCGCTAAAGGATTGATATCGCCTCCGGGAGCATAACCTGGAATTCCATTATATTTCCAATACCACAGAGAAGCTATTACACTTAGGGCTGGATCGGTTGCTAGTAAATCGGGATTATTAACAATATTTATATTCCCAAAACCCAAAGTTGGAAGTATATTATTTAATTCTGTATAGTTATCTCTGCCTGTAATTTGGATTAATCCACGTCCTAGAAATTTAAAACCATCCCCTGGTTGTGTATTGCCTAAATCGCTTCGTCCCTCATACGCTAGTTGTGCAGGAGTTGGCCCCCAAAGTTCTCTACTAAAACTGAAATTTCCAGATTCATGAGCAGTTTGTGCAATAAAAGCTTGTATTGCTCGAGCAGAAGTTATACCAAAATTAGGAGCATATTTCGTTAATAGTGGTAGATACTGGTTGATTCTCGTTTGAGGTATACCTACTGCACTAAGAATTCGCTCATCAATCAGTTGTAGAAATTGACGTTGTGCATTTGCTCTGATGACAGCTTCTTGATTAGTAGTAGTTTTGACATAGAAAGCGATCTGATCCTTGCTATTGATGGGGTCGTAAAGATCAAGATCACTAACTTGACCTGGCAATCCAGGAAGCGTATCCCCTACCCTAATAATTGGAGTTGGACTACCTACGACAAATAAAGATTCACTGCCATCTAATTGATCGTTTTTGTTGGCATCGTCCCAGGTCAGCCTACTAGAATAAATTCCTTTGTTACCAGCTTGATCAGTTGCAACGTATACACTTGTTAACCCGGAACTAATACCAACCCGATTGTCTATTGTGTTTTGGAAGTCAAAGCCAATATCCTCTCCTACATCAAATAGCCTATTGCCATTACTATCACTCCAGCTTTCTCCTGGATCAAGAAAACCATTACCTATTTGTGAAGAACCTGTGGCTACTGTCTCAATGGAAATGGGTTGCTGCCAATTATTACCTTTTTTAAAGCTGGCAAAAATCCCTGATTGAGTGTTGCTTATGCCAGCAAAAACGACTATCTGCCCATCATCGCTAATACCAGGGCTTCTACCTATCTGATTGAAACCGTTACTTGTTCCTGCAATTGTTGTAAAGCTACCTAGCCCGTTGTTATAAAGTCTTAATTCTCTTGCTCCGTTAATTGATTCAGAAATGATGACATCACCATTGTCTGCAATTAGCGGTTGAACTAAAGAAGAACTTGTTAGTACCTTGTCATTGAACGATGGAGAAGGAGGGGCAGAGGCAGTGATAAGCTTGCGATCGCCTAGCTCGTAACGTGGTCCAAAAATATTACTAACAAAATTTTTATCAAAGCCAACAAATGCGCTTTCCCCATCATTATTAACACTAACTATCGGTAAAATTCCATAATAGTCAAAATCATAAGTAGAACCTGTTTGACTTCCCCCTCCAGTAGCTATTACTTGAAAATTATTAACCCCATTCCCATTGTATAGCTCGACGGCTGATGTACCATTCGTATTTGTCCAACTTGCAATGACTTGATTGTTATTATTTATTTGTAAGGCTGTTCCAAAATTTCGAGCATTTAATGCTGTACCAGATATGTTGTTAGGTAAAGATGAACCATCACCTACAAAAACAGCGTTCCCACCAAAAACATTGGTATTAAGATCGCCAACAAATGCAATTTTACCAACATCGTTAATAGATGTTCTAAATTCAATTTTTTGGATGCCTGCATCTCCAGTCTTGGCAATTATGTCGTATTGATAGAAAGGGTTAGAAGAATTTGCGACTGCCTGCTCAATATTAACCGCTTGTCCATCAAGAACAATCGTTGCCGAGTCATTTTCTTGACGCAATTCTCCTAACTCTGCCTCAGTCAAGCTTTTTCCTTGTACCAAATCAGCAAAAATATTCCCCTCATCCCCCGCCGAGTCTTCCTCATTGACTACATCATCGACAAAATGCCCCACCTCTTCTAGCAAGACACTTGCCACTGCTGCTAGATTATTCTCATTGGCACGGATAAAATCTTCAGACAAATAAATTGTCTTCGTCGCACTTCCATACCCGCCATACGCCCCATTTAACGTATTATCAGGAAGAATTGAAATTACCGGAAGATTTCCAAAATCTCCAACTGTCCAATTTCGGGCTAATTCTTCTGCTGCCTCAACTCTAAAACCGTCCCCAAACACTAACTGCATCTTGGCAGCAAAATCTGGATCAGCCGTAAAAACTTGCAATTGCCTTTGAACAATTAGCAGTGCTTCTTCAACTAAGCTCAAATTAATATCACCCCCTGACAGGGATAAATCATTAGCTATAGCTTCTCCTGCCACTATGGATGGAAAAAATGCTGTATCAGTATTCTCAAAATTTGAATTTGCTTGTTCTTTTTGCGTATCCATGATTACTGCCTACCTTTGGCGCATACGTCAGACAACTGTTAACTGACCATATCGGCGCTATTTTAACTACGGCTTGAAGTAGATGTGTGTAGTTTGTAACATACCTTAACTCAAGGCGACAACGGCTCTGGCAACCCGGAAAAATGACCAATGACCGCCTAATCTCACGTACTTCAGTCGTGGTATGAGCTTCAACCCAAAAACTTGTTTGGCTGTGCCACCCTGGTGAGTAGTCCCACACCGAAGGCGCGATCGCAGATTTGTTATAACTAGGATATAGGGCAATACGCTTTATTGATACAAACTCAATTTTGACCATAGCTTTGACATCATCTTATATCTTCATAGTTGCTAAGTTAAAGCCCGATTTTCAAAAAAATTATTGATGGTTGCAATTTTTGTTGAATAAGGTCTTGAGGGTGCCTACTACGCCGTTAACCGCAACACGGTTAGTCGCTTTTAAGAAAGGCAATACGTGCTATAGCACATAGCAAGGGGGAACTGCCTCCTACTCCTTGCAGCTCCACTTAGTGGAGTTATTTCTGTCACAGTCCCCCTGCTCCCCCTCTCCCTGCTCCCCTGCCTCTTCTTGAAACCCATCTGTTGATTTTGAATTGGAAATAATAATGCAGACTTCCCCGATAATTTCCTCCGCTTGGGAAAAACTAAGAAAGCATGAAATTACCTGTGAACAAGCGCTGAACTTGCTGGTAGACGAACAG
>Ga0196964_10001468_pt1 | contig 11992 bp, 7 predicted proteins | sample S1_10metaG_FD_148615 | JGI IMG/M metagenome (GOLD analysis project Ga0196964, IMG submission 148615) | Soil microbial communities from Anza Borrego desert, Southern California, United States - S1_10 | ecosystem: Environmental > Terrestrial > Soil > Desert | place: USA: California | collected...
GCCTGGCGTGGCCTTGGAATAGAAATCCTTGCCCTTGGCGTAGCAGTCCTTATAGGAAGGAACCAGCTTGTCCTTGGCCGTCTTCTTGGCATCGTCTATGGCGACTTTCTCGATGGCTTCTACGTCCAGACCGGTGGCGGGAGCTGATTTGGCGACACTGCTGGTGGTCGTCGTTGTGACCGGCTTGACCGCGGCAACGCGCCTGGCTTTCTCCGCCCGTTCCTTCATCTGTTTCTTGGCTTCCGCCAGCTGCGCATCGATGTTGCTCGGCGGCTCAAAGTTGTTGGCCAGGAGCTGCTCGGCTTCGCGGCCGGCCTCGGTGCTGCCGTGCTTGGAAGCAATTTCCTGAGCCATCTTCGTGGCCTTGTCTTTTTCACCGATGCCCATGTTGTAAAAGACCTCGGCCAGCATCGCTGCAGCGATGCGCGCCTTGATCGGGTCGCCACGCGCTTCGATGGCTTTTTCGGTTTTGGCCAGGCCTTCTTTTGCTTTCTCATGCTGCGGTTTGAGAGCCAGGATCGAGGCGTAGGCTGAACGGGCTGTTTCGAGCTGATCGTCGTTAAAAGCTTCGTCGGCGAGGGGCAGGAGTTTATCGACGAGCTTGCTGTCGGCGGCCGTAATCTGGATGGCGCCGCCCCCGATTTTTTCCGCGGCGCTGGTGGCTTTGCGGGAAAGGACGAGGTCGTTTTCTTTTTTCGCCAGGTCCGCGGCAGTCTGATAGTTCTTAAATGCTTCCTTATTCTGGCGGAGCTGTTCGTTGCATTGCGCGAGCTTGAAATAGGCAGCCGGACACGAAGCGTCCTCGCTCAGGGCGCGCTTGCACATGTCCGCGGCCTTCTGGTGTTCGTTGGCGGTAATGAGAGAATCGGCGCCCGTCAGGAGCGCCATCGCCTTATCACGATCGCCCTTTTCCGCGGCAAAAAGACCCGAAGCTGCGACAATCAGGAGCAGACACAAGTATGAACAGCGCATGTCTTTACGTTCTCCAACCTATAAAACGGAAAGCAGTTAGAAGTAGGCTTTACGTTCTAACCGTTACGCAAACGTGAAGTCAAAGCAATTAAGCCCACTTTACGCATTCGTTACAAACTGGACGCACCTGTGCACCCTGTAATTCCTGTATTGGACTTCCAAACTACAGGATTGTTGCCGACTTTTTCAAAAATTTCGTCGCCTATCTATAAAGACGCTTTTTCGCTCGGCTGCTGCTGCAATTCTCTATGTTCTTGTTCAATAATTAATTGCACACGTTCAGTCGAACCATTCATCACGCTCGTCGAACGGCGGGACAACGAAGTTGAGTATCTTCATCTTGCCTACTGCGCGGTGCCGTGTGCCCGGCCGGATCATGACGGCCATCCCCGGCTTGACCGGATACTTCTTTCCATCCAGTTCCATGAAGCAGGGCCCGTCGCATTCCAGAAAGTAATATGTCTCGGTCAGCAGTTTGTGATAGTGCGCCTTGGCATCAGCCGAGATGTCGACCTGGTGAATGGTGGCGGTGCTGTTGTCGGGCCTGACGAATCCACGTCTCGATTGTCCGCAGGGGCATTTCACGGGAGCGACTGCCGGCAGGTCGGCGATGATGAACGGATCCTTCAGCCCGGTATCGATCGGAGTGTCATCGGCTCCGGGAATCGATACTGGGACCTTGACTGAGACTTTGCGCTTTGAATTGCGTTTCACGCCCGTGGCCGGCATAGATGCTCCTTCTTTCAAACGTTCAACTGAACGCCTGAAATTTATCCCATCCCGGCAGGCTCTTCTATTACAAACGCATACGTTTTTTGGAATCGCACACGTGCGCTACGGCTGCGTTTTGATGTTCAGCTTCCTGGGCAGCACATCCGGATCGATGTTGGCGACGTTTGAATTGCTGCTCAGCGCATTCGCCGCTGCCAGGCCGGCGACCTGGCCGGTCGTCATCCACACCGGCTCCATGCGCAGCACCGACATCGCTATATGCGTGCTCGACATCGCGACCGGCACCAGAAGATTATCAATGCCTTTGGGAAGCAGCGCGCCATAGGGAATCTGCCCCGGCTGTGCCGGACCTTTTGACTTGGATGGATACCAGAGCACGCCTTCCATAAATCCCTTATGCGCCCAGCGCCGGTCGTGACAGGGATGAATATCAAAGGAGTGCTCGCCCATCGCAACGGGGTGCGGCACCTGCGGCGTGCGGCCCGTTTTCGGATCGACAATGAAATTGTGCTGCGTGATGATCTCGCGCCCGACGATGCGCCGCCCCTGACGCACATAGATCTGCCAGGGCCAATGCTGATTATCTTTAAACTCCTGATCGTGCAGGCCGTACCGCCGCGCTTCGGAGGCGATTTCATCGGGCACCTGTTTTTCGGTCTGTAGAAAATGCATCAGCCCGGCGACGTGATCGACGTGGAAGCGGTCGAGTTCCACGCGCATCTGCCTGCCGGCATCCGGATACGCCCACGAGATGCCGGGACAATTGATCGACGTAAGCGCTTCGATGTGGCCGTTGATCTCTACTTTTTTGCGCGGAAGCGGGCACATCGCCAGAATACTGCCAAGCTTCTTCACGCGGCCGGATTTGAAGTCCTGCAGCAGCGGCAGGAAATCCTGCAGGTGCTGCTCGTAGGTGGCCGGCTTCTGAATCGGAACGCGGTGCTCCTCGTCCGTTGTAATAATGGACCGCGCGCAGAACGCCTGGATGGCGATCGAGGCCTCCCCGGATTGCGGCGTGGGAATCTCTTTTCCGCTGCGGAAGTCCATGTAATGGATGCCCGCGAGCGACTCGCCAAATTCCTGGCGCGACTCGCGCGCCACGCGGCAGGGTGCTCCCGCGACGGCCGCCAGATCGCCTTCGTATGTTCCGTCGATAAATGTTTTTGCTTTGATCTCGATTGTCTTTCCAGCGACACCCTCGAGACGCACTTTTTCGATCCGTCCATTATTCACCGTTGCGGCCGAAAGCCAGTTCTCCGGCAGAAAGCGCAGACTTTCATACTTCTGCATCAGAGCACGGAAACCGGCTTCAGCGACCGAGGGCTCGTAGTACCAGCCGTCGTGGCACAGTTTAAAATCAGGATGATTCTCGCCGAGATTCTTCACATACCACGCGCGCACTTCGTTGACGAACTCCGTGACGAACCCGCCAAAGAGGTGGCGCCGCACGGCATCGGTCGTGCACAGGCCGCTTGCCGACATGCCGCCGGGGTTTTTCTTAGGACACGCGAGTATCACGCGCGCGCCGTTGCGCGCCGCTTCGATTGCGGCCGCGACGCCGCCGGGAGTTGAGCCATACACGAGCACGTCGCAGGCGTGCGATTCTGCGGGCCGGTCTTCGCCCCGAGCAAGATTTGGGGCACACAGCAGTGCGCCTGCTGCAAGCGTGTTCTTCAGAATGGAGCGGCGGGAGAGAGTCATCAAAATGTATCCTTGTTTTCAGGCCTAAGCGTACGCATTGAGTACACCAGCCTTCCATCTTTTTTGAAGCGCCATGAAAGTCGCCGCAGGTCTTTTCGTTTCAAGCCGCTTGCGCCGAGAGGATGTGCTTTCGATCTATTCTTCGAACCGCGAACGAAACGGGCTCTGCCGCAAAAGCGAATGAAAATGTCGTTCGCGCGTCATGGGATCAGTGTATAAGTTCAGAGCCCGCTTTCGTTTCGAAAGCATTCGCTTTCAGGAGAAAAGTCCGATGAAGATGTGTGCGTTGCCTGTTGTCATTCTGCTGGCGCTCGCCGTGCCCCTTTGCGCAGCCGAGACCGACGGATTCAAAGACCTCTTCAATGGCAAAGATCTGACCGGCTGGGATGGCGACAGCAAGCTCTGGTCGGTGCAGGATGGCGCTATTGTCGGCGAGACCACGAAGGAGAATCCCGCGAAAGGAAATACCTTCCTCGTTTGGAAGGGCGGCGAATTGAAGGACTTTGAATTCCGCTGCCTCTTCAAGCTGGAAGGCTCGAACAATTCAGGCGTGCAGTACCGCAGCAAGGAGGTCGGCAAATTCGTGCTCGCCGGCTACCAGTGCGACCTGCAATACACCTTCCCGAATATGTGCAAGCTCTACGATGAGAAGAAGCGTGGCCGCATCTGCATGGCCGGCGAAGTCGTGACGATGGAAGAGAAAGCCAGGAAGAACATCACGGGCACAACGCCGGACCTGGAGAAGCTCAAGACCGCGGACAAGAAAGGCGAATGGAACGAGTGCGTCGTGATCGCTCAGGGCAACCGTCTGATCCACAAGATCAACGGTATCGTCTCGATCGACTTTACTGACAACGATGAAGCCGGCCGTGCGCTCTCGGGCGTGCTGGGTCTGCAGATTCACGGTGGCGCGCCGATGAAGATTTCGTTCAAGGAGATCAAGCTGAAGGAACTGCCGGCGAAGTGAACGCGACGCATAATGCATGATGCTTGAAAGAAAGGGCCGCTCATCGGAGCGGCCCTTTTTCTTTCTATCCAGATATTCCTGGCGCTGGAAGGCTGCAGTACGCTGTTAAAGCGAGCCGGGCGTGGTCATCACGAACTTGCCGTGGAGAATGCCTTTCGTACCGATCAGCGCTTCGGCATCGGCGCGCACCGTCGAGGCCTGTCCCAGCAGTGTCACGATCTCCATGTCCTGCTGAGGACTCACACGCACTTGCGTCGAAGCCAGCATGCGCTCGCCCAGCGCGCGCTTACCTTCTGCCAGGCGGCGCTGCGCTTCGATATTCTGGGTTTCGAAGGTGAGCGTCACGACGGCAACCTGCTCGCCTTTTCCTTCGTTCCACGCGTCCTGCACGAGGCGATCGCGGATCAGATCGCGAATGGCTTCCGATCTGTTCTGATTCTTTTTTTCAGTCAGAAGTTCATCGAATTTTTTCAATAAGTCCGCCGGAATTGAAATACCAAAGCGGATCAGTTCGGGTTCGGCATCGCCGCGCCCGCGCTTGCCCTTGCCACGTTTCATCTGCTTGGGGCCCCCCTCCCCGTTTTACGAGCACTGCCGCAACCTTTAGACGGCTGCGACCGCCGCCCGAAACATTACCCGAGCAGCGGCACTTGTCGTTCAAAGAAAAATCAATTCAGGCAGATAACATCCTTGTCCAGCGTACGCGTCGGCAGTTTTGCACGCGTCTGTTCCAGTTTCTGTTCCAGCAGCTTTTGTACCGTCAGCACGCGCACGCCCACATCGCAGTTTTCCAGCAGCGCCTGTCGCAGCGCCGGATCGTGAATAAACGCGCAGCCCAGCACGTCGGCGGCAATTCCCGGCGCCACATGATCTTCCAGCCGCTCCTTAAGCTGGCCGGCAGCCTCGGGATCCAATGTCCGCTGCGCCAATTCGATGGCGGTTCGCTTAAGCGCGTGCATGCCGCGCCGCAGCTGCTCTTCGGCCACTACGTTCGTCGGCATCGTGTCTTTCAGAATCTGAAGTTGGGCAATGCGATAGGGCCGGTGCGGGATTTCGGAAACGATGCGGCAGCGCCATTGTCCCAGCAGCGCGATGTTCCACGTGCCGTCCGGCGCCTGTTCCTGCGCCACGACGCGGCCAACGCCCAGCGTTTGAAAAACCGGCGGAGTCGCCGAAGACTGCTCGGCAACAAAGGAAGCGGGCTTCAGCTGCGGCATGCCAATAAGTTTCTCGCCCGACAGCACGTCCTGCAAAAGAGCCAGATAGCGCGGCTCAAAGATACGCAGGGGCAGCACCGTGCCGGGAAAAAGCACCACGCCTGGAAGAGGAAACAGGGGCACGCGTAACGTTTCCGGAATCGGCTGGGTCATTTACTTCATCCGTGAAATAAGTATCAGCCGAAATCGGGATGCGGCTTCAGCTCCGTCGTGAATGTTTGGTCCGCTCAGGCTAGGCGCAAGGAAACAAAAGTCAAGCCGGACATTAGCACCGCCCCGGGCTTTGCAACGCCGGGGCCGGTGCATGATGAAACGCTTTATTTAGTCAAAAGGATTGACGTCGCCGACGTTCGAGCTCTTCTTTTCCTTGGTCGGTGGAGGCGTTGACTTCTTCTTGTTTTCCTTAAAGGGATTCTCGTCGCCCTGGTTGGTCGTGGTTGCCGCCGGCGGCCGCGCCGCTTCTTCATAGCTGTCCAGCGCGCTGGCCAGCTGAGCGCCGTTACGGAGTACGTCCGTTTCCAGCGCTCGAATGGCTGAAGTGGCATCCGCAAAGCGCGAGCGCACGATCTGGTCGATCGTGTTGTCTACCAGCGACTGCATGCGGCTCTGCGCGTCCGTGACGCGCGCGCGGTACGCGCCCGCACGGCCTTCGGCCTTGGCGTCGATTGTCTTCAGGCGCCCCGCTGCGCTGGCAAGCTGGTTCTGCACCGAGCCTTCAACGCGCTGGAGCGCAGTAATACCTTCCACCACGCTCGAGAGCTCGCGGCGCATCGGATACTGCCTGGCAACGCCCTGAACATCGGCGATCGCGTCTGCGAATTGCCGCTTGGGAACGCGCTGCGCTGCCAGATCGATCGCGGCCTTGATCTTGCCGTCGACGTCGGCCTGCATCTTCTTGACCTCTGCAGTCCGTTCGACAAGTTTCGGATCGTTCGGGAAGAGCTTTCCGGCTTCAGCCAGATTAGCCAGCGCGGATGCGAAATCGCCCTGCTGCGCGGAGGTATTTGCCGCCAGCATGCGGTCGTCAAACTGCTTGCGGTTGAGCTTCTGCTGCGCTTCCTGCTCGGCAGCAAGGCGCCTGGCTTCCTCAACCTTGCGCCGCTCCACTTCTTCCGCTTTCTGCGTGTCCTCGATTTTCTTGCGAAGCGCCACTTCGCGCTGATCCGCTTCGCCGCCCTTCTTCAGGGGCTTGGCGCTGAGCAGCTTGCGCAGAGCGAGGTCGTAGCTGTTGAGCTTGTCGGAGAATTCTTTCTTCTCATCGCCGGCTTTTTCGAATACCGCCGCGCTGCTCAGAAGGTTCGCGTATTCGGCCTCAACGTTCTGAATCTTCTTCTGTTCTTCACGCAGTTCATCCACTTTGGCCTTCAGGCTGGTGAGCTTCGCATCGGCCGCGGGATTTTTCGACGCAAGAGTCAGGAAACGGTCGGCCTCATCCAGGGATGTGGATTTGATCGCTTCACGGATTTTATTCAGCAGCCCATCGTATTCCAGCTTGGCTTTGGCGAACTCTTCCTTCTTCGCAATTTCCCCGCGCAGCCTGGCAATGACCGGATCGTCCTTGAACATCTGCTCGGCTTGCGCCAGTTGCTGTTTTGCAGTGGCCAGATCCTGGTCGTTAAATGCTTTCTCTGCACTGGCGATGATGCCGTTAAACTCTTCCCGCTTCTGCTTCTGCTGCTGTTCCTGTTTCAGCAGGACCAGGGCATCATCGACCTTCTTCTTGAGTGCGACGTATTCCGGATCGGTCTTCTTGGGAATGCCGTCGAGGATCTCGCCGGCTTTTTCATACTGCTTCTGGTTAAACAGATCGTTTGCCTTGCCCAGCGATTCGATCAGCTCACGCTTGGCCTGTTCGGCCAGAGCGAGCTGCGCCTTTTCGTCAAGCTTGGGCTGTATGCGCTTGAGCGCCTCCGGGGCTTCCGGGCGCTCAGGGATCAGCTTGCGCAGTTCCCAGGCCGCCTTGCTGGCCGCTTCCCAGTTGCCCTTCGTCTCAAGCTCCAGCACTTCCTTCAAGCCGCGGTCGTATTCTTCGGAGCGCTGCTTTTCCTTGAGCACCACATTCAGTCTGTTTTCAAGGTCGAGCGCTTTCTTGTTGAACTCATCGCCATTGGCCGGGAAGAGACGTTTGACTTCATCGACCTTGCGCAACGCCTGCTCGGCTTCCGCCGGCTTGAGCATCTTTTCAGCTTCGTCCAGAAGCTTGCGCGCTTTCTCTTCCTGCATGACCATCTTCAGTTTTTCAGTGATGGTCTTCTCGCGCTGTTCGCCGACCTTGATCGCCGCGTCGTCCGGCGCATCTTTCATCGCCAGGTTCAGCCGGGTCAGCGCGTCTTTATAGTTCTTCTTCGTAACGAGCTCATCGACAGCCTTCAACTCGCTCTCAAACTTCTTGCGCGAATCAAAGGTCTTCAAGAGGTTGTCGATCTTGTCTTCGCTCTTCTTCGCATCCGGCCACGTGGAGATGCTCAGGCTCTTGGCGAGGTCCAGCGACAGGCGCGCGCCTTCCGGATCGTTGTTGGCGATGCTTTCGTCCGCTTCCTTGATCAGCTTGGCATGCCGCTTCAGGACAATGTCGCTTGGCGCCGGTCCGGTGGGCACAGTCGGCGTAACCTTTCCGGTGTTGCCAGTGCCCGTCCCTGTACTGCCGGTACCGGTATTGCCGCCGTTATCGACGACCGGCTGCTGCTTCTTGCCCATCATCATGAAGCCGACGCCGCCGGCGAGCGCCAGCGCCGCGACGCCCGCGGCGACCATCATCATGCCCTTGTTGCCGCCGCCGGTCTGCACGGTCGTCGTGCCGCCGGGGCTCACGAGCGTATTCTGGGTCGTGCCGCCGCGCCCCAGGGACGATCCCGGGCTCTGCACGAACGTGGAGTTCCCACGAACGCCGGCGCCGATCGATGATCCGCCCACGCCTCCGGTGAGGAGTCTGCGGCAGTCTTCCAGCGCGGTCAGAAGCTGTTTAGCATCCGCGTAACGGTTATCCTGTTTCTTGGACAACGATTTCTCGATGATCTCGTTGAGCATCGGAGAAACCTGCGGACAATGCGTAACCACCGGCTCGTGCGGCTCGTGCATGGTGGCCATGAGCACCTTCATGACCGTCTCGCCCTTGAAGGGAGGCTTTCCGGACAAGAGGCAGTACATGGTCGCGCCCATGCTGAACACGTCCGAGCGCTTGTCGGCGGTCTTGGCATCCATGGCCTGCTCCGGCGCCATGTAGCCGGGTGTTCCCATCGCCGACTGCGCGCCGGTCAAAGACTGGTTGCCTTCTTCGCTGCGCGCGAGCCCCAGGTCCATGAGCTTAGCGCGGCGCAGATCGTAATCTTTCGATCCCTTCGCGGCGTAGGGAATCATGATGTTTTCAGGCTTGATGTCGCGGTGCACCACGCCCTGTGAATGCGCGGCCCATAATCCTTCAGTGGCCGCGATAACAATATCGAGCGTGTCTTTCTCGGAGAGCCCCTGCCCGCCTTTTTCAATCAACGCTTTGAGGTACTGTCCGGCCGTGCAGCCGGTGACGTATTCCATCACCAGGAAGAAGAGACCGGCTTCCTCGTTGACGTCCATGACGTTGCACAGATGCGGTGAGCGGACCTGGGCGGCAATCTGCGCTTCGCGGAAGAAGCGCCGGATCATGCCCGGGTCCTGTTCAGCCAGGTGGAACGGCAGAACTTTGACAGCCACTTCGCTGCGCAGGCGCGGGTGGATGCCGTAATAAACAGCGCCCATGCCGCCCTGGCCAATCTTGGCGAGCAGAGGAATCGAGTTCAGCGCCGGGCACGTGCGGCCGTGCGCTTCCACGCGCGGTGCGGCCAGCAGGAGCCGTTCGCCGGTCAGATCCTGGATTTCAACAGCGAGCTGTACGTTTTCACCGCCAAAATCGGGCACGCTGGTGCGAGTGGTCTTGCCACCCAGGGATGCAGGGGTGGCCTGCGGCAGGCTGGAACCGCTGACGGGCATCGTCTGCTGCGACTGCACAAGCGTGTTCTGAGCGCTGCTGGGTGGCGGCTGGGCGATGGTTTTCTCTCCGCCAGGAATATACTGCATCGTCTTTTCGCTGGGCGGTGTGATACCTCCCACCGCGCCCCCGGCGCGATCTTTTTCACTGTCGGAATTCGCCGCCATAAATGACCTCAAACTTGTATTCTTGCAGGCTCGACCTTACTCGAACACATTGCGCAGTGCAATACAATCCCGCCTACAAAATGATTAGATGCCGCACCGTTTGATATAGTGCGCTGAAAGGCAAAAAAGCCTATCAAAATATTCGGTATTACAATGCTGCTGTGTCCGCTGCCGGACGGTAGTGCGCCGCAGCTTAGCGCCGGCTGTGCCTGCCCCAAAATAATTCGAGAATAAATGGGCTTGTTAAATAAACCCTGATGCCCTACTTTACGCACCAAAGCTATACACTTGAAGATAGGGGAGTCTTTTGAATGTTTAAGGCATCACACCGTGTCATCATGGCCTTACTTTCCGGCACATTGTCATTGCTGTGCCAGGTGTCAGCGGCTGAATTCACCGCCGCAGGCGCTGATCCGGTCTCGATCACGGGCAAAGTGGACGAATTCCGCACAGCTCTTGGCGGCGTGAACAATGGCACGGGTCCAGGCACAACCAGCGGCCGGCGCGAGATTAACTGGGATGCCGTACCAGACGACCGGGCTTCACCTTCGATTTTTCCCGATGATTTCTTCAAGACGACACGCGGACTGGTCATGTCGGCCGTTGCCGTCCCTGGCATTACCGGAGGCATCGGTTTCGAAGTCAGCGCCGACGCGGTTAACCCCACAGCTACACTGCCGCGCTTTGGTAACATCAATCCAGCTTATACAGAGACCTTTGCACCGTTTACTCCAGAACGCCTGCTGACGATCGTCAACAGCACTCAGATGGACGTGACCTTCTTCGTCCCAGGCGGAACCGCTCAGGCGGTCGTTTCCGGGTTTGGCGTGGTCTTCAATGACGTGGACGAAAGCACGTCAACGACCGTCGAATTCTTCGATAACGCGAACCTTTCACTGGGTATCGTCCGAGCACTTCCCGGGACCTTTTCATTTGCCGGGTTCATCTCTGCCGCCGACCGCCCGATCTTTCGGGTCCGCATCACGGCGGGCGACACGATTCTCTCGAACCTGAACACCGATGGGGCCGGAAACGACCTGGTTGTCATGGACGATTTCCTCTATGGCGAACCGGTCGCGGTTGCCGCGCCCCTGATCATCAGCCCGCTTTCAATTACCGTGCAGGTCAATCAGCCGATCAATTACACGCTGATCGCCAGCGGCACGCCGCCATTCATTTATACGGCGAGCCTGACCGGTCCGGATGCCGGAAGCGAGCCCACGAACGGTTCACTGCCTCCCGGCCTCTCGTTCGGCCCCACCACCGAGACCACCACGGCTACGATAACCGGTTCGCCGACCGATATCGGCAGCCACGTCATCTTCGTCTCAGCCAAGAATGCCTTCGGCCTGGATCAACGCACGATCGTGCTGTCGATTACCGCTGTTCCACCGGGTCCGGGAAGCAAGACCAATACGGACTCGGATGGCGACGGCTTCCCCGATGAAATCGAAAACGCCGAGAACGTCACGACCAAGATCGTCTCAACAAAGCCCAATCGCAACTTCGAGCTCTTCTCAGACCCCAACAGCTCCGAATCGACGCCATTCAACAACGTTCGCACCAAGCCCGAAGAGAACTCGCAGATCCGCCCGGCTGTGAGCGGCGGGATCATTACGTCAGTAACAGCCCGCGTACAGATGCTCTTCGGCCGGGCCCAGCGCGACCAGATTTTCGTTACAGGCACGCTGCCGGTGGCCATCGATACATCTCTCTTCTCTCCGACGAGTGATGGAGAGCCCAATCGCTTGTTCGTGCTGGATGTGGGCGGCGTCGTGCAGAGCTTCCCAATCCCACGTCCCCGCAACAAAAACGCTCAGGGAGAGCCCGTTGAAGCGCCCAACCAGGTCCGCCGCAAAGACCGCCGGCTGAAGATCACAGGCAATACGTTCGAAGCCGCGTTCGTGCGCGGAAACTTCGCACCCTTCCTGATCGATGAAGGCATGACCAACACGAATGTGACGGACCGCCAGGTCATTCTGCCAGTCGTTGTCCTGCACAAACAACAGCTCTTCCGCACCGATGTCACCCTGACCTACAATGCCACCGCGCGCGGCCGGGATGCGAAAGGCATCGCGAAGTAAACTGTTCAACGTGAGTGAACAAAAAAACGGGAACCTCAACGGTTCCCGTTTTTTGTTGCTGCTCGAATTGTCTTAACGCCCGAGGTTAGTTCATCTCAGTCACATCGTCCGGTGTCACACTGATGAAGTGCGATTCAGTAATCTCGTTCTGCTTTTCGATGCTGTGAAAATTCACGCGGTAGAAGTTCTGG
>Ga0196964_10001469_pt1 | contig 11988 bp, 17 predicted proteins | sample S1_10metaG_FD_148615 | JGI IMG/M metagenome (GOLD analysis project Ga0196964, IMG submission 148615) | Soil microbial communities from Anza Borrego desert, Southern California, United States - S1_10 | ecosystem: Environmental > Terrestrial > Soil > Desert | place: USA: California | collected...
GCTAAACCCTTCCTCCCTTGTTACGTACAAAACAGGACCGAAAAAATGAGCCAGATAGCCTGCGAAGTCAATAGCGAGGTAGGTTTTTCCCAGCTTGGGTTTGCCAAAGATCATGGCATTGAATCCCCGGCTGGCATCTCCGATAAAATTATACCAGCGGCCAAAAAGGCCGAGGGTCTGGATTTGAAAGTTTTCAAAATCAACGCTGCTTATTACTATTTGGGGCACATGTGGCGTAACACCTGCATGTGCCCCGGCCTTTTTTCCCATGTATCCCAAATCCTCCTCCTCACAGGGACAGCCTTCAAGGGCCGTTTTTATGCCATTTAAGGCCGTTGGGTGCATTTTGAGGGTATCGGTAGCCTTGGCCGATTTTACGAATCTGTGAAGCGATTTAAGGGCATTTTCGAGCCTTTGGCGGTATGGATCGCTTTTGGTGATCTTATCCTGCTGAATTGCTTTTTTAATTAGATCGTGCAGGCGCCCGGCTTTTTCCTTGTCCAGTTCTTTGCCCTGAATGTTCATGTACCGTTTGAGATAGGTTCCTGACAGAAGCAATTGTTCGGTGCTGGCAATGTTCCTGAACTCCTGCAACACTTCGGGATTGACTGCGACAGTTTCAGGGGTTTTAACCGAATTGCACCAATTCACAAGCCTGTCCTGAATGTAAATGATCTGTTCGGCATAGGGCGAAAACTTCCTGATGCGCTTTTCCAGTATGGCCTTTCTAACAGCATTGGTAAATGCCCGCATCTGCTCAGGGGTCTTTACTTTTCCATCCAGCAAAGCATACCGCTTGATAAAACGCACCTCTTCACTGAGTCTTTCTACCATTTCAGGGGTTTTCTCCTGCTTGTCTGGCAGAATTTCGGACTCCGCGGCAGCATCCGTTTGTTTTTTCTGCGGCACAGGCTTTTTTTTCGCCGTTGTCTCTTGTTTTGAAATTTTATCCAGTTCCGGAAGGCTGGCAGGAGCAATGCCCAGCGCATCACGCAGTTGAACATAAAATGCGCGAAGGCCGAAATTGTATTTTACTTTCCGGCCTGCCAGTTTGGTAACATGAATTTTATCACCCCTGATGTTAAATGTAATTTCAGGCGTTGAATCTTTTGCGATGTCCTGAATGTCCCTGATGCTGTAATCCTGTCCGACCAAAGGTTCCAGGTACTTACGCATGGCTGCATACGCTGCTGCTTCATCTGTTTTTGAGCCGTTATTTCGTTTTGTTGACACTTTGGGATTACTGCTGCTCGCCCTGCCTTTGAATTTTTGTTCCAGTTGTTCACTCAATAACCTGTCAAGCTCCCTCGCTGCCACGCTTTCCTCTTTAAAATTATTGCTGAATGATTTCAGAAGATTATAACGGTGGAGCATTGATTCGGTAAATTCCGGCAGGTATTTTTCGTATTGCTGTACTTTATACATAATATTCGGCATTAATTATTCCTTCATCAGCCATTGAGAAGTAACCTTCACTGGTGAGAATAATATGGTCTACAACGGAAATCTCATGGTATTTGGCCGCATTTCTAAGCTGGTCGGTAACAAGGCGGTCGCCTGTACTGGGCTTTAAGTTCCCGCTTGGATGGTTATGGCAAAGGATAAGGGAAGTGCAAAGGCACTTAATGGCCGAAGCCAGTATGAGCCTTACATCAACTACCACGCTTGTCAATCCCCCGAAAGCCAGCGTCTGATAACCCAGCACGTAATTTGCCCTGTTGAGAAAAAGAACAATAAACCGTTCCTGAAGATCAATACTGCCGGGTTCAAAAAGGGCTTTCAGGTATTTTGCCGCTACCTCGCTGCGGTCGATCTGGACCATATCGGTTAAAGGCGGGCGGTTATAGGAGAGTTTCATCTGAGGAATATGAGGGCCTTCGGTTATCTTCTCACCTTCGTTTTCAGCTTCGGGTGTTTTATCAGGCTTGTCACCTGAGAGGCTTTTGTATCCTAATTCCTCTTTCAGCTTTTTGATTTCCTCCCTGACCTGCTGGTTTAAGTTTTCTTCCTGCTGCATGTTCAAAAGATTAAAACCTGCTGCAACTATTTCATTGCAGCAGGTTGTTGGTGATTAATTCACAATTCGTTTACCTTGCTTTCGGTGATGGTTGATAATTGCCTTTTGCAGTTGAGGAGGCAGGTTACGCTTTTGTTTTGCACTCAGGCTGAAAGTTCCGCCTGTTGTACCTGCAAGCCTGCGGCCTTTACGCGTAGTTTTCATCGAACATCCCTGAATTTTTTTAAATTCGCTGACAGGTACAGCATACAGGGTTTTGGTGGCATTCTTTGTTCGGGTGGTTTTGAGTTTTACCACCCCTGCCAGCCCGTCCACGCACCCGGCATTGACACGCCTGATCTTGTCGCGTTTGCCAAGTGTGGCAAGAATTGTTCCCGCCTTTGAACTGTGCCTGACCTTCAGGTTATGACCAGCCTGCCGGATATGCAGGGGTGTTGCACATTTGCGGGATTTACTTTTTGATTTCATGTGAATGGTGTTAAGAGGTTAGATAATTGAGTAAAAAATTCTACATATAGGCCAGCATTGCGCGATTGTTCCAAACCTGTGATTTAGTCCGCGAGCCGGCTGCCCAGGAATAAACCACTATGTTAGGCGGGAATACAGCCCGTTTTCGGATTGCCCAGACAGGCGCAGCATCGAGTGAGCCGGGCAAGGCAAAACCTTCATAGCGTAATTCAGCAGTTACGTCCTCTGTGCGCGAAGGAGGCAGCAAAAACAGGTGTTCATCAATGAGCGAAATCAAAAGCCCCTGTAGCAAGGTGAGCTGTGCGCCAAGGTTGCTAATTAAGGTGATGGTATCATTTTGCTTACCAATGGTAGCCTGCGCGGCCGCTGCGCTGGTGACAGTGGTCTGGATTGCTCCCAGAAGCGTGAAAATATTTTGCAGCGCGGTTGCCTGGTCGTTCTGCAATGCCTCGGTAGCTTTTCCCGAAAGGTTGGTTGTAATTGTAGTCTTTATCTCCTCCAGCTTGCCAATAGCTTCATTTTGCCGGGCCTCGGTTGCTAGTCCGGCCTCCGTTGGTGTTGAGGGTTGGTACTGAAATAACAGGTCGCCTATTGCATCGCGCATTTGCTCAATGGTTTCAGTTTCCGGTTCGTTGATTTCACTGAAAGGCAAATAATCCCAGGGCGCGCAACATGCGTCACTTTGAATCTTGATAAAATCCCCGATAATGGCAACACTTTTTACCGAAGACTTTGCAACCAGCCTTGCCGAATCATCAACTTCAATTTTGAGGTTGGAACCTTGGTCTGTAATTTTTATAGCCATAGCGTTTTCAGTCAGGGTTATTATCGTTGTCTTTACTGATGAAACTTACCAGCGTTTCCCCGATGTAAGCCCCGATAAAGCCGCCAATCATCACATAGGGCACTTCATCCTTACCTACATGCCGGGCATAGAAATAACAGGCCAGCGAGGCGATCAGGGAACAGGAGGAAACAATCAATTTTTCCTTCATATTTTTTTAGTGGCGGGTTAACAGAAGAATGAGTGACGAAGTAGAGAATACAAGCAGCCCGGCACTTAAAGCACTGACGGCATTCCCTCTTCTTTTTAGCTGTCTGGCCTGCGCATTAAACTGTTTTTCCAGTTGAAGCTGTACTCCCAGTGATTCGGAAAGCAGGCTGTCAGTCTGAAATGTGCGGTACATACAGCTTTGAATGATTGTGTCCTTAACTGATACAAGCTGCTGGTATTGCCCGATAGTTTGCTGGCAAATACTGTCCTGCTGGTCTGTTAAACTAATGAGGCTGGCCACTTCCGTTTTTAAACTAGCGCGTTCTGGTGCCAACTGTCCCGTATCATTTTCAGTTTTAACCTTCAGTTTTTGAGAAAGCGAAAATTTCAATTCGCGTACTTGTTTGCGCAATACTTTTAAATCGACTTGGCTACGAGAAATCTGCATTTGCAGGCTGTCATTTTTGGCCTGTAGCCCTTGCGCCCTTAGCTGATAAACCTTTGCAATGTTTTGTTGCTTTGCCCTGATCTGCTTTGCAGGGACGTTTGTGCTGGGAGTGGAAGGATCATTAGCCGGGGAGCAGGAAAAGAAATACAGGCTCACCAAAAGGCTTAATGCAAGTGCGGTAAATAATAATTGTTTAATCGCTGTCATCTTCTTTTAAATTTTTGAATTTGTTTTTTATCTGTTTTCGTTCAAAGGAGTATCCAAAACAGCCACTCCCGACAAGGGACACGAACGAGTAAAATATATATTCCGGTACAGCAAGTCCGAAGAACTGCTGCCCAATCCAGCTAACAAGGATCACAACAACAAATACAAGCGTCACTGTTTCCCGGATATTGAAATACCCGTTCTTGTCCCTTAAAATGTCAAAGCCCTTTTTCATTTACCAGAGCCAGTTGATAAACCTGCGCAGAATTCCCCCTTTCTTTGGTTTGAAAACGACCTGTATCACCAGCGGGGGTTCAGGCGATGGCGGTGACTGTTGTTCCCTTGACGGCTCAGTTGAAAGAATTTCCCTGAGTGAACCAAGCAGGATTTGGCTGAGTTCATCAAGGAAGGCATTCAGTTCATCGCGTTTTGTTTTGTTTTTTTCGTTTTGTTTCATTGTGTATGGATTTAAAAGTTTAACTCAAATAGATGTAAGCTGTAAGGCCCGAAGCAGCGAATAGAGAACCCACAGCTATGCGCTTTAGTTTTTGCCTTTGCACGCTTCTGAAATCAAGCAGGGTATAGGTAAAGCGGTTTCCGTAACGCGTGGAATGCTCACCGCAAAGCCGTATAAACTGGTTGAAATCACTGGCGTTCTCAAAGACCTGGCACCCGGCAGAATATTTGTCAACGTATTTTGTTGTACCGTTCACAGAAGCGCGGTGGATGTTTATACCATGATAGCCCTTGTCACGCGAGCCATTGAAAAAGTCCAGCACCGCATCGCGGTCATAATCCCTTATGACCACCACCGGCCCAACCTGTACCAGCGCATTGTATTCGCCCCTGTGCATTCCCAGTGCATAGCAGTTCAGGTATTGTCCCTGCTCAAGTATGGCAGTGCCTTTTTGCATCATTGGGTTTTTCAGCCAGTAGGTACCCGGATCTGTGGTGGCGTTGTAAACATGGTAATTCCACGCTACAGGCCCGGTTTTATAGAACACGTGTATCTGGTCATCAAACCTGTTTGGCACCGTGGAATTGCCCCGCAGGCCCACAATATTCAGTTCGTAGGGCCGTGTGTACAGCACAAAACTTTTCTCGGACAATATGGCTTTTAGGTCTCCAAGCATTAAGCGGCAATATCCAGGTCGTTGTCCTCCAGTTTAGGCGTGTAATTCCTAAGCCATTCCTTCACATTGAAGTTGGGACAGGTCCTGCCCCCCTGACCGGGAAACTCGCAATGTCCCTTGATCTCTGCTTCAGGGTATCGCTCGGAAAGTTCAACCAGCAGGTCAAACATGGATTCTTTTTGCGCCTCGGTACGCGTATCAATTTTGGTTTTTTCCTTTGTGCGGCCACCGATGTAGCAAATGTTTACCGTAACAGGGTTAAAACCCAAAACGCCATTTGAAATTTTTTCTTCGTCAAGCAGCTTTACCACCTCGCCATCGGCCTTGATGATGTAGTGATAGCCGGGACGTTTCCATTTCAGGTGATTTTTCCAGTAGTTCTTAATGGATTCAACCGTTGCTGATGCAAGGGTGTCGGTACAGTGTACCGCGATGTAGCGTATTAGCCTCATAATTGATAGATTTTAGGTGTTTAAAAAAAGTGTCAGGTATAGCGCACATGTGCAGCAGGTACAAGGAATCTGCGTCCCCCGTTTTCAAATGCGACAAAATCATCCTGCCGCCCGATTTCCTGCCCCAGTACCATGTTGGGTGGTACCTGGACAGCAGTTTGGGGATCGGGCCACACGTGCGTGATCTGCGTAGTGATTAATTCAAACCCCGAAAGATTATCAGGCAGCTTCCAGGTATCCTCATCGGGTTTATAGATTAAGCCCATGTTTGTGAATGCCTTTCTTAACTGGCTTTGCTGGCCTGATTCTGTATAAAGGCGAAACATGGCAGAAAGCAGGCTTTGGTAACGGATAAGTCCTATACGTATTTCCTTGAACTGGTTGGAAACGTCCTTGTACTGCTGGGCTGTTTTAATCTTTTGAAGCAAGGGCAGCACTTTATCGAATCCCAATAGTACAGCCGCTGCAATGTTTTTGGCGTACTGAACAGGATCTATTTTAGTTCCTTCGGTGAGTGAAATAAATGTTGCCTGATCTACTGGCGTGGAAAGTCCCCTGCTTTTCAATGCGGCAACTGTTTCTGCTCCAAAATCTCCATCAGCACCGTATTTGGGCAGGATACTTTTGCCATATCTGGCAATAAGCGCGTTTTGAAGCATGGTTACGTTTGGTCCTTTACTGCCTTGCTTCAGAGGAAAATTATCGTTTCGTGCCGGGGTAACAGATTTTGCAGGTGCAGTGCTGGTTTGGGAAGGGGTGTAGCTGTTGGTTTGGGTTGAAGTGTTACTGGTGGCTTGCGGTGCAACGCTGCTGTTATTTGAGGTGCCTTTGCGCCTGAAAAGCGGCCACAAAAAATAATACCCGCAAACCCCAGCCGCCACCACACTCACCCCAATGATGGCTGCTCTTACTTTACTGTTCTTCTTTTTTTCAGGAACCAGCGCAGCGGTTGCCGGATTTGCCGCAGAGGTTGCACCCGGCATAACTGTATCATGGGTTTGTACTGTTTGCATGTTTAATGTGGTTTTGCTGTAATGATCTTTATATAATCGTCCCAATCGTCCATATCACCTTTTAAGTCATCGAGCCATTTGGTGCCATACTCCGCTTCGTATTTGCCCGCAACCTTAGCGTAAACCGATTGGGAAGGTATTTCCATGAACACGGCTTTAATCGCTGCCTCATCCGTTCCCGGTATCATTCCCAAGTACCAAAGGTTGACTGCGGCATTGAGGCGTTTTGCCCAGTTGGCTATCTGCACCTCCGAAGCCACGGCACCGCCTTCCTTGTCCGGCTTGGAGTTTATGATCGCGTTCATTTCGTTAAACTCCGTGGTTGACAATTCCTCCTCCAGTGCCGTCATCAGGTATTTGTTGTACATGCTGTGGTAGGAATTCCCGATCTTTTGCCATTGCTGCTGTGATTTGACACTGCTCAGTATCCTGCGCAGTTCTTCCTCGTCAGTTCCGGTCCAGTAATCGTACAGGGCTTTGTTAATCTGCTTGGCTGTGTTGGCTTCGCTGCCCGTGTCCATACTCTTTTTTTCTTCCAGTCCTGAGCGGAAATCACGGAACACCTTGCGCAGCAGTAAAAAAGTAATCCCTGCACCCGCCACACCAATCAATCCGTAAATCACCGTTTCCTTTATAGAGGATTTTTGACTTGCTGCATTAGCAGGTGGCACAGTAGCGTAAGGCGCCACATATTGCGCAGGAACCACAGCAGGCATTGGCACTGCATTGGGCGATACGGGTGCAATGCCAGTCTGGGCGGGAACGGATGGATATGTGGTTGCGGGTGTGGTCATGGATTAAACTCCGAGTGCTTTTTTTGCCAGGGCAGTTTTTTGCGGGTCGTTTTGAATGATGTCGGCCAGTTTGGAAATTTCCTTTTCAGTAAGGCGCGCTGCCAGCACTGTAAGCGCGCGCATTTTTGATTCAGCTTCTTTTTCACTCACCGCTGAAAGGGTGATGTTGTAGGTAAATTTGCTCATATTGAATTATTTGTGCGTGAATGGTGATGGAGTTGCGGTTAGTTGATGCCTAACAGGTCTGCTACTGTGGGAAGGTGCTGGGGTTGCTCAATGAGCACACCGAGTATTTTCATGACCGTGTTTAAATCCCCTTGCGAAAAACAGGTTTCAAGCTGTTTTAACAGTTGGATGTACGGCCCGTGTTCTGCCGAGACTTCATCGCTCTTTTTTGAAAAACTGGCTTCTGCAACGGGCTGCTGGGAAATCTGTAATTTTTCCTTGTTGTCCATCTCAATAATGCCTGCCAGATTTTCACCTCCCGGCAGTTTGGCGAGCAGTTGCGGGTTGCGCCTTACAAAACCTTCGAGCATCACTGAGGCCAGTTCCCCCAGATTCACATCGCCCCAGTGCAACTTTTTGCCTTTGTATTCGCTTAGCTGGCTTTCCAGCTTCTCTATGTATTCTTCGGCTTCGGAAAGTTTTTTACGTGTTTCGGAAAATTCTTTCGCCTGCTGGTCTGCCTCCCACTTTTGCCGTTCGGCTGAAATTTTTTCACTCAGCCGCTGGTCAATCTCAACCCCGCTTAATGTCTGCACCGCAGGCTGCACAGGGTTTTCGTCAGCAAAATAGTAATAATGCGGCTCGTTCCTGGGAGAAGTAGCAGAGGTGGAATAAATCAATATTTTGAGCAGCTTAGTATCGGGCGTAATAAACTCATGATAGGTCTCAAACTCGTTTACGTCATTGGTCTTTGGCACGACCTTGAGGTTGTCCACGTATATTTCAAAATACCTTGAGGCATTCTTTTCTGCCTGCTGTTGTAAATAGCGCTGGAGCAGGTTTACTTTATTTTGTTCAAATTTTTCTCTCATGGTTATTGGGTATTATTACAGGGTGTGCAATCCTCAGGGTGTGCATCTAAAGGAATGGCCTGAACAAACTGCACGTCGCAATTACCGTTACTGCTCAGGTTGGTTAGTAGAATCTGCCCGGTGTGTTCATGCTGCTGCTCCGGTGCCATTCCAGTATTGGAGAAAACACCTAAATCACTTTCTATCTTCACATCGGGTACAGGTTCGAGCAGGATAAAAATTTCACCGTAAGCCGGGACCTTAACAGTCTGGCGCGGGCCAATCACGTAATGTTTTACCCGCATGACGTAACCGTTGCAATGGCCCTGCTCTTTCATGCGGCTGTCGATGTAAAAAGGAATGATAGCGGCATTCATGCTGTACCTCCTTTTCCGATAGCATACCACAGGTGCACCAAAAGTTCATGTCTGGTGCGTGCTATGTTTTGGTAAATACCAGTAATCAATCTTGCCTGTTTTGGAACCAGTACAGGATCTTCAAGGTTTTTTTTTGCGTGGGTGAAAACCTGCGGCTTAAACAAGGCCGCTATAGAAAAATCACCGAAGCCTATAAGGGTATCAGGAGCTTTTACGCTTGTTGAATAAAACAGTCCGCTGCATCCGGGATGCTCCAGCCTTAAGTTGCCCACAGTTACAGGCAGCGCAATTGCAAAACTGCTGACGTGGCTATCGGCTGACTCCGGTAATGACACGTCTCCTAAAAACCTTACGCCATATTCAACACCGATCATCTGAGTGGCATTATCCGGCAGGCGAATGGAGAAATACACCATTTCCTGATTGTTGACTATGATTTTACGTGATATGACTTTATCCCTGAACATGATCTTACAACTAATTGGTGATACAGTCCAGGTAAAGCGATACCCTGTAAGGCTCAAAACTTGCCTGAGTGGTTTGGTTGTCTTTAAATTCCACCTTAACTACGCGGTTGCCCGTGCCAACTCCACCTAAGTCATAAAACCGTTCGCCAGGGGCTACGTTAATGCCCGACATGAGCAGTTTTGATTCGTAGTCTTCGGGGAAAATTTCTTCGGAATTGATCTGGATTTTCTGGCTGCCCCTGAAATAAAGCAGGTCATCACGGTCAGAAGCCAGCAGCAGACCTTTAACTGCCGTAATGTCCTTGTCCAGTTCAAAGGTTTCTGAAAACTTGCCTTCCTCATCGGTAACCAGAATATCGAAGCGTTTTTTAAGCGTTTTACTCATTGTTTAAGTGTTTTTGGTGAAAGCAAACCCGCGTCTTTTTCCAGATAGCGGGTCTGCTAGTGTGTGTGGGTATGGTGTGTGGGTTAAGGTGTTGTAATTGTGCCGTGCAATCCGACAAACACGTGTGTATTGGCTGCGATGGCTTCCATCGACCCAAGTTCCATAGTGAATTCGATCTGGACATCATCGGGAATGATGCGCGGGTTTGCCAGCTTGTAATACCCGATGGGGACCATGTTCATGTTGGAGGTCTTGAAGACGTTGTTGGAGGTGTCAGGTACGATCTGCTTTTTGTTTGCCTTCAGGGAAAATTCACCATTGGCAATAGCCGGGAACGTTTCAATTTTGTCATATGCGGTGCCGATTACTTTTGCCTTGGTTGCGTCTGCTGAAACGCCCGCAAGCATGATGATACCTGAAACCAGCAGCGCCTGTCCGCGTTGGAGCTTGGCGTTGCTCACCGAGCGCAGTCCCTTCTCCATATCATCCTGCGTCTCAAAAAATTTTGTGGTCAGGCCAAGCACGGGTTTGATGCTGTAAATAACGGTGTCGGCCAAACGTAGTTCACCTTTGAGCAGTCCTTCCCGGATGTGGTCGGGTAGTTCAGCGAAATGTTTTTCCATTTCGGCCCTTGAGCCTTTGGAGGCTACCGGAGGGGCGGTCAGTTTGTTGATGGTCTTTTGCCGCTGCAAAGGATTCATTTGCCTGAGCGCGCCAAGCAGCTCATCGTTGTCCAATCCTTCAAGTCCGAGCAACGCACCTGCGTTGTTGTACTCGTCAATGCCTTCTAATAATCCTAACATAATGTGTGTGTTTTAATGTGTGTTTTTTAAATTTTTATGCGTGAGTTATCCCTGCTCGCTATAGGTGTTGGCCCCAGCGGGAAAGTGTTTTGATATTTTCTTCGGGGGTTAGAGTATGCGTTCTGTGAGCAGGTCACCAAGTACGCCTGCAAGTCCTGAAACCTGCTGCGGATTCTCTTTGGACTGGGCTTTATATGCCTTTGCGCTTTCGGCTACCTGTGCATTGAGGCGGTCAAGGGCAGACATATCCAGCTCGCCCGGTCCCTGCACCTGCGCATCGCTTTGGGGGTACATGAAATACCGTACCTGTTCGGTTCCGCTTACAGGCTGGGATTGTGCCGCAGTCGCAGAAGTGGTTGTTGTGGCAGCATCGGTTTTTTTGCTTTTGAGAATCTTGTCCAGGAATAGTTTTTGTTTCAGACCTTCGGCAAACACCTTGGAGCGCGCTTTGATGTTGTCCATTGTTGTCCCTTCAAGACTACCTACACCGTTTACGATGCTGAAATATCCTCCCGACATGATACCGATGCCAAAGGATGCTCCTAAGCGGCTTCCCATGTAATAGCTTGCGCCAGTTACCACTGCCCCGCCAAGCAGGGAATATCGTCCTGCAAGGCTCCCCACAAAGCTGCCTGCAATGCCTCCCAAAAGCAGGTCAAGCCCGGTTTGTGTGAGTGTGGATGAAATATTGCCCTTGGTTGCCGGGCTTTCGTTGACCGAGCCAAGCAGACCTTTTTTGACGGCTTTCTTTTCGTAAGAATTATTGCTCATATTTGTTTTATTTCGTGTTTAAATGTTTTTACATAAGTGGTACTGCCGTTAGCTGCTCAGGTTCTTCGTTGCTTGTTTCCTCAACCAGTACAAAACCTTCGGGCGGGCTGGATTCTGCTTTTAGTGGTGCTTGCGTGGGGTTTGTTTCTTCTACCAGTACAAAACCTTCAAGCGGGCTTGTTTCCGTTTCAGGCTTTTTGGGCGTTTCTGACGGGCTTGTTTCCTCAACCAGTACATAGCCCATCTCATCACCCGTTCCGTCTACAGCATCGCTGCTATGGCCTTTCAGCTTCTTTTTTTGCGAGGCACGGTAGATCATGTAGCCTGCTCCTGCCAGTACAAGGATTCCGCCCCCGATGGCAAGGGGCAGCACCCACGAAGGTTTTGCGGCAGGTTTTTTATCATCGGTGTTTGTGGCAGGTTTTACAGCATCATCGGGCATGGGCACAAAATTTTGTGGCGGTGCAACCGTGGGCTTTACAAAAACCTGCGTGTTTTCGTCTTGCACGGGAAGGGTTTGAGGGGAAAACTGTGTAGTGACTGCGGGTGCTGCTGGGACGGCCCCGTTACGCTGCTGAGTCAATGAAACACCTGTTTTAGCGGGAGCAACCAACGCGGGCAGTTCTTTTGTCACATATACCGG
>Ga0196964_10001470_pt1 | contig 11977 bp, 6 predicted proteins | sample S1_10metaG_FD_148615 | JGI IMG/M metagenome (GOLD analysis project Ga0196964, IMG submission 148615) | Soil microbial communities from Anza Borrego desert, Southern California, United States - S1_10 | ecosystem: Environmental > Terrestrial > Soil > Desert | place: USA: California | collected...
CAAGCGAAACATCGCAGAAGCAAACGGGAAAGAACCCTTCTACGCGCTCGGACGATTCACAGAATCTTTTAAAAACTCCACGTATTAGTGTCATCATTCCCGTTCTCCAGGAAGAAAAGCTGCTTGAGAACACACTGAAGATTTTCACACCGGCTTTAAAAAAACACTTCAATCTTGAAGTGATTGTCAGTGACGGCGGTTCGAAAGATAAAACTATCGAAATCGCTAAAAAATACGCAGATCGGGTAATCATACACACCGAAAACCGCCGTCAGACTATTGCCGAAGGCCGAAATGTCGGCGCTGCATATGCTAAAGGAGAAACTCTTGTTTTTATTAATGGTGACACAATCCCTGCCGAACCTGAGCATTTTTTTAAAGAAATTGTTCTATGGACAAGCGACAAAACACTTTTAAAAACTGGTGCTCTGACATGTTCCGTCAAGGTTTCTCCCCATGAGCGAAAATTGAGCGACACGCTATTTCATTCGTTTTTCAATTCGTATGTACGATTTTTCACTGCTCTTGGAGCTGGAATGGGACGTGGCGAGTGCCAGATCATCCGCGCAGAAGTTTTTAAAAATGTCGGTGGATATGATGCTAAGCTTGTGGCTGGAGAGGACTTCGAATTGTACAGCCGAATCTCCAAAAAATGGAAAATCGGTTTTAAAAATGATATCTTTGTGTATGAATCCCCACGCCGTTTTCGCAAATACGGCTACATTCGCATTTTGGCGACCTGGGCGGTAAACGCCCTCAGTGTTATGTTTTTTAAAAAGTCTTCCTCGAAAGAATGGGAAGCAGTGAGATAGAATTTAAAACTCTTGTAAAATTATACATTTACTACAATGATTTCCTACAAAAGCTCTGGAGTCGACATTGAAGCAGGCGATGAAACCGTTCAGCGTATTAAGCCACTTGTTCGCTCGACATTTACACCGCAGGTTTTAACCGATATCGGCATGTTCGGCGCTCTGTATGACGCGAAATTTCCGCAATATGAGCACCCATTTTTGGTGGCGAGTACGGACGGCGTTGGCACGAAGCTGAAGGTTGCGTTCATGATGGGAAAGCACGATACAGTTGGGCAGGACCTGGTGAACCACTGTGTGAATGACATTCTGGCTTGTGGCGCGAAACCGCTCTTCTTCATGGATTATTTTGCAACGGGCAAACTCGACCCCGGCGTTGCCGAGCAGGTCATCAGTGGTTTTGTAACGGCCTGTAAAGAAAACGGCTGTGCGCTCATCGGCGGCGAAACGGCGGAAATGCCTTCGATGTACCAGGAAGGCGAGTACGACCTTGCGGGCAATATCATCGGCGTTGTCGAAAAAAGCAAAATCCTCTCGAGCGCGAATGTGAAAGAAGGCAATGTGCTCATCGGCCTGCCGTCGAGTGGTCTTCATACGAATGGCTATTCGCTGGCACGTGCGGCGCTTTTCCCGAAATATGATGTGAATGATGTTGTCGAAGAGCTTGGTGAGACGATTGGCGAGGCGCTTTTAAAAGTACACCGCTCGTACCTGCACCAGATATGGCCATTGCTGGAAGGCAATCTTGTCAATGCGCTTTCACACATTACGGGTGGCGGCATCATTGGAAACACTGAGCGCGTTTTGCCGGAAGGTCTGTTGCTCCATATTGACTGGAATGCGTGGGAAATTCCTGCTATTTTTGGCCTTATCCAGAAAGCAGGCGAGATTGACGATGAGGAAATGCGCAAGGCGTTTAACCTCGGCATTGGTATGATAATCGTTTGTGATGAAACGAAGTCGGGTGAAATAATGGAGCTTTTAAAAGATGAGAAGCCGGTTGTGGTTGGGAAAATTGTGAAAGGGTAATTATGAAAAAACTCTTTTTTCTTCTAAGCTTCTTCTTTGGGGCGCAGGCAGCTTTTGCTATTGATGCAAAGATTGGTTTAGTTGCGGATATTGGTTTTAAAGATAAATGGTATAAGATTGTACCTCCGGCAATGCCGCAGATTCTAACGGTGAGTAAAGTTTTTAAAGGGCAAAATTTCGTTTTTGTACTCTTTATGAATGATTATGCGGTTGCTAATAATACACCAAATGTGGTGTACGATTTAAAGATTGTAGCACCAACGGGAAGTATGTATTTTGAGCAGAAAGGCCTTGCCGCATTATCGCAAATGCTTCCAAACCCAAATGTCATTTTGCTGAGTGAAGCACAGTTGCAGATTAGCTTTGAAGAAAAAGATGCTTTCGGGGAATATAAGATTTTCGTCAATGTTGTTGATAAAATTGAAGGAAAGGAAAAGAAAATTGAAGGGAAAATTGAGCTGATTGATTTTAAAAACACGGACGGTTTTAAAAAGGAAGATGAACTCGGCCCATGGATGACGATGTATTATCGCAATCCATCACCGGAGAAATTGCTAGATGGATTTTGGTTGTATACAAAAAGTACATTCGCAGATAACGATAATTCATTTCCGGCGCTGATGAATTTCTTCCGTGAAGGTTTTGAAAATAATACATATCTGATTCCAAAATTACTGGCTGGATATTCGGAGCAAAACGAAAAGACGAAGTTTTTTACATTATTTCTGATTCGTAATCTTAATTTTAAAGCGGATGAATTTTTAAAATCACTAAGCGAGAATGAAACTGCCAAGTGGCAGAAAATTGTGGAAGATGCGGCTTTAAATCCATACGCGCAAATATCTCATCCGATTCAGCTAGACATTCTCTGGACATCATTTTTCGCAACAGGGACTACCGCACCAATTGAAAAACTTGTCAGTGTTTTAGCTTTTAAAGAATTTGAAGGTGCTGAAGCAACTGCCGAATCAAGCGATGAGCAAAAGGAAAAGTTTTTAAAAGGGCTGGTGTATAAATCTGCAAAATGGTCTTTTGAAAGCAATACGCAGCAGCATAGTTTGGTGAAGGATTATTTGCGTTATATTTCTTTGAATCCAAGGCTTGATAAGGCGATACTCAAGGAAGTCGCTGAAATTTTAGCAGAAGTGAAGTAAGTCAATGTAGCGCATTGTTTTAAAAACTCAATGCGCTTTTTCCTTTAATAATCATTCACTAAAAATCATTCCCGCCGCAATTCGTTCTCTTATCTCTTTACAAAGCTTTTTAAAACCGCACTTCCTTTTAAAAAATTAATAACCAATGACGTTTTCAAGCCAGACGGCGCATGAAATACTGGCGAGGCATTTCGGCTACCAAGAGTTCCGCAACGGGCAGGAGGAGATTATCCAGTCTGTGACGGAGGGGCGCGATACGCTCGTGGTGATGCCGACGGGCGGCGGGAAGTCACTGTGCTACCAGGTGCCGGCAATGCTGTGCGAGGGCGTGGCGCTCGTGGTTTCGCCACTGATAGCGCTGATGAAAGACCAGGTGGATTCGCTTAAAAGGGCGCGGATTCAGGCAACGTTCATTAATAGTTCGCTCTCATTCCCGGAAATCCAGCAGCGGCTTTTAAATGCGAAGTACGGGCAGTATAAACTCATCTACGTTGCGCCGGAACGCCTTGAAAGCAAGCAGTTCCTGGCGGCTTTAAAAGAAGTGCCGTTGTCGTTTATGGCGGTGGATGAAGCGCACTGCGTTTCGGAGTGGGGGCATGATTTTCGCCCGGCGTACCTGACGATTCCTGTTGCACTGCAGGCGCTTGGCAAACTGCCCGTGGTGGCGCTGACGGCGACGGCAACGCCGGAAGTGCAGGACGATATTATGTACCACCTCGGCATGAAGGAACCGCAGAAATTCACGCGCGGATTTGACCGGCCGAACCTGCGCTATTTCACCGAGCTGACGGAGAAAAAAGCGATTCGGCTGGTGGATTATTGCAAAATGTCGAGCGGCACGAATATCGTGTATTGCGGTTCGCGGAAGCGCGTGGAGCAGTTTACGCAGTCGCTGCAGAAGTATCGCGTGAATGCTGAAATGTACCACGCGGGAATGCCGGACGAGCTTCGCCGCTCGGTGCAGGAACGCTTTTTAAACGGTGCGATTGATACGCTGGTGGCAACGAGCGCGTTTGGGATGGGAATTGACAAACCCGATGTGCGGACAGTCGTGCATTGCGATTTGACGCTGTCGCTTGAGGCGTATTATCAGGAGGCGGGGCGCGCCGGACGAGATGGGAAATCAAGCGATTGTATCCTACTGCATCACCCGAATGACAAAAAGCTGCAGGATTTTTTCGTGCAGGCCACGCATCCGAATAAGGACGTGATTTCCAATATTTATACTGTGCTTTACGATGCGAATGAAACCGCGCTCGGGCTTCGCAGTGAAGCTCCGGTGCTGCTGGACGAAACGCAGATAGCCAATCGCGCGGGCGTTCCGATGCCGTTTGTGACGAATGTGCTGGCGATGTTTGAGCGGCAGGGAATTGTTCGGCGCGGCTCTACGCAAGGGCTGGCAACGCTACAGTTTACCACATCGCGCGACCGGCTGATAGAATATTTTCACAATACAACTTCGCCCGAGCGCAAACAGGCCCTCGAAGCGCTGCTGCGGAGCGTCGGCTCGATGGCACTCGACGACAAAGTGCAGATAGACCTCAACGACATTGTGCGCAAGCACGAAATCCCCTATGACACGCTCACGAATGCGCTGCGGGCCTTTCAGTATGCGCGCCTCGTGTATTTCGAGCCGCCGGGCGCCTCAGGCGGGATTAGGCTGATGCTGGAGCGGATGCCGGTGGACCATTTGCCGATTGATTTCGATGCAGTGGATGAGCGCCGCGAGCGTGCTTTTAAAAAGCTGGACGTGGTGCAGCGTTACGCCATGACCACGGACTGCAAGCGCAATTTCATCCTGCATTATTTTAAAGAATTCGACATCCGCAAGCCGTGCGGGCAGTGTTCGAGCTGTTCATCGCCGCAGCCGAAAGACGCGAAACGCTCGTCGCGCCAGAAATATCTTTTGCAGCAAATCCTCGCCGCTGCGGTCGAACTCGACGGGCGTTTTGGCCGCAATGCGCTTGCGGAAGTGCTGAACGGCAAGGACACGGCTAAAATCCGCAGCTTTGGTTTGCGCGGAGCATCGGTCTTTGAAAGCGCGAAGGAATTTTCTTTTAAAGAGATCGTGGACGAAATTGACACTGCGATTTCCGAACGTTTTTTAAAACTTTCGTCTGACATTTACCCCGTAGTTTCCATCACCGAAAAGGGTTTGAAAGAGCTGCAAACGGCGCACGAACCTTTAAAAATGAGGCGCACCGAACGCCGCGTGAATACTGAATTGCTTTCAAAGCTACTCAGTATTCGCGAAGAACTAGCTAATCGTGAAAATGTGTCACCTCGCGCCATCATTGACGATGTAACGCTCTCGGCGATGATAGAAGTGATGCCAAAAACCGTTTCTGACGTGCAAAAAATCCCGGGTGTCGGCATGATGTTCCTCACGCGCTTTGCCGAACCGTTCCTGCGCGTGCTGCACGAATCGCAGGCGGACGAGCCGGAAGAAAAGGGGGAGAAAAAAGAGCTTTCGCAGAGTGTCGTCAAAACGCTGGAGTTCGTAAAGCAGGGCTGGACGCTCGACAAAATCGCCGAAGCGCGTGGCATCACACCGGGCACCGTCGCTCAGCACATCCAGGAAGCGCTCGAGACCGGCCTCCCTTTAAAACGTGCGCAATTCATCTCCGATGAGCTGTACAATCTCGTTTTAAAAGTGCTGAAAAACAAATCGAACGCACCGCTGCGGGACATCCGCGCCGAAATCGGCAGCCAGTACGATTACCCGCAACTGCGCGTTGCCGCGTGCTTTGCGCGAAAGGAATTGAGGAAGCAGAAGGAGAAGAAGTTTACATTTTCGTGAGAGGATTTTAAAACCGCTTTTTTTAAAGAAGGCGGTTTTTTTGTTTTTAAAAGAAATGAATTTGTAAATTGCAGATATTTTAAAAATAAGCACACATGAGCACTTTCCGCCTTTTTCCGGCAATTATTAAAAGTTACTTTGCGGTTATTGGACTCACAGTTTTCGGAGCATTCACTTTACAGAGTTTAATTGACCGGTCTGTAATAGAAATTGGTTGGCCTACAAATGGACCAGAAGAAATTATTGGTGGAATTATTCTGAGTATCATTGGAATTTCAATATTCAATCTTTTGTATTTTTCCTTCCTTGAAAATAAAGTTAATAAGCGAAACGGTTCTGGCTTAGGTATTTTGGTGCTAGCTGTTGCAATAAATATTCTTTTTACGGATTATGGTGCAATAGTTTGTCTTATTCCGTTTAATATTGCTACAATCTGTAGCTACTTCTTTTTAAAAAAGTTTCTCAACCATACTTTTAAAATCTGGACATTATTAGTTCAGGAATTGTTGCTTTTGGTAATTTTAACTTTCTTATATCTTCTCCTGAAAGATTTATTGGTTTGGGAATTATTACTAGAAAGATATTCTCATAGCCAATTTCTCACCAATAAGATTTTACTGAATTCTTACATCGGAGTAATAGCAATTCGGCTTGTTTGGAATGGAAGAAAATTGTTTTAAAAACTCACACCAAACCCAGCTCCACCAGTTCCAGGCACATTTGTATCACCTGTATGTGCGCCCAAACCTTTTAAAGTCCCAACTTTTTTAAAATTTTTTTGCAATCTACAAAAATTTGTAAGTTGTGTTCCTCACATTTTTACTGTTCATTAATTAGGCAGATGCATTTGTAGATATGATAATGAAGATATAGATTGTGCGGCCATTACGCCGCAGTAGTGTATACTATCATACTAGAGAAGTGCCTTGCGAATTCAAAAAGATCCTGCCCCGGTTTTATTCCCGTTGATTTTTCCTGCCCTTTCGCACGCCCAGGCGCTGCTGCCTAGTCAGTGGAGTTTTGGCTTCCAGACTGGTTATAACATTGCCTTGTCATCATCACTGAATGGTACGTGGAGTGAACTTCGCAACGAAGAAAACCGAAGCAACAAACTCCTGCCGAGGCCAGAAGCTTTACCTGTTGGTAAAAGTATCCATCCATTCAGCTTTGGTGAACAACTTGCATATCGTTTTAAAGACTTCCAATCAGCTTATATGCAGGAATGCAATCAGCATATTTCTGGACACAATCTTCTGAAAACCAAACGCAAAGCACTGAAACCGCTCTGGGAGTTTTCGCTCTCAATTTCGGAAGCAAATATACTATTGGAGAGCTATCGGAAATGTGGAATTTCTTTGGGCGTAGTGCAGTGAACTTTAATGGCACTGCTCTTAAATATCCGCTCTATTCGTAATTTTTTTTAATGAGGACTGGACTGAAATGAATGCGCCCTATGGCTTTGAAGCCGACACGCGAAGCCGTTTTAATATTCCTGCTACACCACTTGCACTGGAAGCTTCGGTCAGTTATACAAATCCATTTATAACTAGCAGAGCAAATCGCGAATCAAATGGAAACACAAGCTTTGATTTTATTTCTTTTCTTTTATTCAGCGAGTTTGGATGTAGCTGCATCTAAATTTAAAAGGACAATTTCTTCGGGGATTGCCCTTTTTGCTTTTTAAAGATTGCATTTGTTTTAAAAGGGAGTAGTTTTTTGTTTTTAAAAAGCAAAATACTATCTTTGGGTACAAGACTTTACCACTCAAAACTTTTAAAAATATATGAAAAATGCAGCGTACTTTCTGCTGGTATTTGTCGCCGCACTTTTGCCGGGATGTGAACAAAGGAAATTTACTGTTCGCACTGCAAATATGCTTCCGGCTTTTCCGGTTGACTCACGTATAGTGGTAAATACGTCCGAAAGGCCACAGCTCTACGAGGTAGGTGCTTACAGGGTTTTCCGTCCGGAAGTACAGGAAATGGATATCTACATCGGGCGTCTGGGCGGAATGCCGGGCGATACGGTAGAAATGAAGAAAGGACAACTCTATGTTAATGGCCGTATGACAGACCATCATCTCGTTGTACATTTTGTAGGTGAATCTGTTGAAAAGCAGATTGATTCCAGCCTGGTGAGCGACGATGAACACATGCTGAGAAAAAAAGAGATTTTATACAGAACATTCGCTGACAAGCAGATGGCAAAGTTTCAGGACGAACTAGTCAGGATTGGCAATAAAGAACTGGCAGAGGTGCCTCAATACAATTCTATCATCGGTGGCAAACCTGAAAACGGTTGGACGTCTGACAATATGGGGCCGCTCGTTATCCCAGAAAAAAATGGCGCTATCCTCGTGACAAAGGAAAATTATTGCCTGTACGCCGATCTGCTGCTCTACCACGAGGGCCTTGAAGAACTCAATGTTACCTTGCTTCCAAAAAAATTCGTTTTTAAAAATAGTTACTACTTTTTTATTGGCGACAACCGCCGCAACTCCGAGGATTCACGCCACTTTGGGCTGATACCGGAGAAGAATGTGTATGGGACAGTGAAGCTGGAGGAGTAAAGAAATTTCCTTTAAATTCTGCGAAAAGAAAATCCCCTGCTTTAAAGCCCTATTAGCAGCAATACTCATACCTTTTGGTAGTATTTTAAAAGCACATAAGCCTGAGTGAAGCTCATGTCATATTTATGTCATACCGCGCGTGCGTATATTTGTACGTCTTAGGAGGCGATTATCCTTCAATGCTGATAGCTGTAAAAAGTACAAGTGCCGAGAGTTTTAAAAACTTTATTGCACACCCTTTAGAAACCTCACGCCAAACCCTGTTCCACAAGCTCTTCGCACATCTGCACTACCTGCATGTGCGCCCAGCCCTTCTTAAATTCGTCCTCGGTACCTCCTTTATCCAGCTTACGTTGCAGTAGCATATTCCACGTCGAGTGTATTACGTCAAACATTTTTAAATATACTGTTTCACCCGTTTGGCGGTCAGTGGCGCTACGCGTTACTACGATGCTGTATAGCCCGTCCGCGCCAACAATTGATGTTTCCCTGTTTGAAAATTCTACCCGCAGGTTATATTTTGCACTGCATCTCTTTAAAAGTGCGTCGCTTTCTGCATTATCCATTTGATTTTATTTTTGATTTTTAAAATGTAATATACAAACTTTTTTAAAACAATGTTTTTTAAAACTTCTTCGTAGATTAAAGAGCGTTGAAAGGCGTTTTAAAAGGAATTGATCAGGCACTATTGTATATCTGGCGTAGCTAAGAATCAACCGTAGAATGTCCTGACGCGCACTTGCATTGTAGATTCTTAGCTACGTTCACAATGCCAGGTCATAAATTTCTGCTGAAATTTGAAAAAACAACACTATTTATGTGTATTAAAATTCTCCTTATCACATTTTTCTTCACGGCGAATGTCCTTTTCGCGCAGAATTCCATTATCGTAAAACTTCGCCCGAACGCACCTCCGGCAGCGCTTTTGAAAACTGCACAACCCGTTTTTAAGAACCAGATCAACACTTTTGAAAAGAAGAATGCGATACTTTCCACGATGCAACATACGGTTTTAAAAGAGCTGGAAAAGTACTACACGATCAATTTTAAAAAGGGAGAAAATCCACAGGAAATTCTTACCGATCTTTTAAAAAACAGCGATGTGGAATTTGCGGAAATTAACCGGATATACAAGATCGAAGGAGCGCCAAACGACGTACACTACGGTGAGCAGTGGGCCTTAAAGAAGATTGGCGCAGAAGCTGCATGGGCCCATGCGACAGGCAAAGGCGTAAAAGTAGGAATTGTAGACACAGGAATTGACTTTTTGCATCGCGATTTATTAAAAAATTTGTGGGTTAATTCCACTGAGGACATCAATAAGAACAGGCGTTTTGATCCGTGGCCTGCGACGCAAACAGTAGAAGGTGTGACGGGGGATATCGACGGAATTGATAATGATGAGAATGGTTTTACGGATGATATCATCGGGTATGATTTCGTGGACCAGACAGTGGATAATCTTGGCGACGCGCTTTATCGCGACGGCATTCCGTATGATGAGCAGGGACATGGAACGAGCGTTGCTGGTGTAATTGCTGCAGAGCGAAATAATCGAATTGGTATTGCTGGACTTGCATTTGAAAGCCAACTCGTAACGCTACGGGCTTTTGACGCGACAGGCAACGGCGAGGAAGATGATATTGCGGCAGCGATTGTCTATGCAGCTCTGAATGGTGTGCAGGTTTTAAATCTGAGCTTTGGCGATGTAGTGAAGTCGCCGATTATGCGTGATGCGATCCGCTTTGCCAATTCGATGAATTGCGTTGTGATTTCTTCTGCCGGGAATAACGGCGGTTCTCGAGCGCATTTTCCTTCCGATTTTGACGAAGTGATGTCTATTGCTGCAACGACACATGATGATTTTCGCACGATTTTCAGCGCTTTTGGTTCACATATTTCGATGAGCGCACCCGGTGAAGGAATTCTTACAACAGCTGTTGGTGGCGGCTACCGTTCCGTTGGTGGAACAAGCTTTTCTGCGCCATATGTGGCTGCTACAGCGGCATTGCTTTTAGAAAAAAATCCACGTTTAAAACCCGCCGAAGTACGCGGAATTCTCCAGGCATCGGCTGACGAAGCGGGAACGCCCGGCTGGGATGTGTATTACGGCTCTGGCCGCCTGAATGCTGCACGCGCGCTCGAAGCCCGCGGCGCGACAAAAGTAGAAGTGTATTCTCCACAGAATGATAACGCTTTTAAAAAAGTCAATACTGAGCGGATTCCCATTATCGCCGATGTCGCAACGCCGTTTTTTAAAAGATACAGGATTGACTATGGCGCGGGCGAAAATCCATCCGTGTGGATACTTCTGGATTCTGCTTCGCAGCAGCGTATAGGTGACACGCTGTCTTTCCTGGAGACGCGGCTTTTAAAAGATACCACCTACACCATTCGGCTGAAAATCGAGACTGTTTATGGCGCGGAAATCGAGCGGCGTGTGCGTTTCGAGATAGTTTCCGATTCGCTTTATTTTACATTTTTAAAAGCCGAACACCCCTTTTTTAATCAAAGACGGGAATTGGTTATTTCTGCGCGAACGAACCGTAAATCACGGCTATTCGCTGATGTCCATGCTATAATTGACACTCTTTCCGATTATTCGGTGAGTAATGTTTATCGTTTTACAAAAAATCATACGCTTCTTATTCCTGAAATTCCAGGTGGTTTTAGCTCTGAAGTCAGCGTAATAGCGATTTCAGAGGATGGCGATACAGCCCGCGTGCGTATTGATGCTCTTACAAATAAAGAGGGAATCTCTGTTAGTGGTTTTAAAAGGCAGGCATACTCACTTCCTGCGTCATACCTGAATAACGCGGTCGGAGATCTGTACGGTGACGGCAAAGATTATTTTGTCATCAATGATATTTCCAGCGGCACATGGGGTGCAATAAAAACAGTGTATTTTGAAAACGGTGTTTTTAAAACACGCGACTCACTATTTAAGGCGTACATTCCCAAAATAAATCTCAGGAGCTGGTCCGAGAAAGTAGGAATTGATTCTGTAAACTTAGTATGGATACCACGTTCAATTGGTGATTCTAATGGCGATGGAATTCTGGAAATCTTTGCGCAGGTAAGCGGCAAGAGCGTTCTTTTTCAGGCGAAAAAGCAGGGTGAAAATCCTTTTAAAAACATCATTTTCCAGGATACTACGGATAATAATTTTTGGGCCTCACGTTTGGCTGACCTTGATGGCGATGGGCGTGATGAGCTGATAGCGCGAACAGATTCCGGCTATATAGCGATGACTTTTAGAAACGGCAAATATGAATTTCTGGCTGCAGCGAAAAACCCATCCATGCCTGCCCCGGGCTCAAACAGGAATAACTATGGCCCGCCACTCTCCGCCGTGGCAGACTTTGATGGCGACGGGAAAATGGAGTTGGCGTATTCGGACGAAGATGGGGATTTGCTGATCTATGAATTTGCCGGTGGCAGGTTTACACAAGAGGCAGTTTTTGAAACAATGGCCGCCACCGGCGGTGGATCCGAATTCGTAACAGCGGCAGATGTGGATGGCGATGGAAGGGCGGAACTGCTTTTTGGCGCGCCTGCCCCGCAAAGCTATGATGATAATCCGGATCGTGAATATGCTACACCACTTTGGACG
>Ga0196964_10001471_pt1 | contig 11965 bp, 29 predicted proteins | sample S1_10metaG_FD_148615 | JGI IMG/M metagenome (GOLD analysis project Ga0196964, IMG submission 148615) | Soil microbial communities from Anza Borrego desert, Southern California, United States - S1_10 | ecosystem: Environmental > Terrestrial > Soil > Desert | place: USA: California | collected...
TGGGGTTTCACCAGGACGGCAAGCTCGGGGAGTTGTTCCTGCGCGCCGGGAAGGCGGGGACGGATATGAATATCCTCGCCCTCGAACTCGCCGTCGCCACCTCCCTGGCCCTGCAATACGGGTGCCCGGAGGAGGATATCCGTAAGTCCTGCCCGCACTCGGTGGATGGACGCCCCGAGGGGCCGGTGGGCACCATTCTCACCTTGTTGGAAGAAGCCAGACGGGCGGACGCGGCATGACGACGATAGCCTACAAACAGGGCGTGTTGGCCAGCGATACCGGCGCCACTATGGGTGGTAGCCGCTTAGGGCGGGTGGAAAAGATCGTCCGCGCCGCCGATGGGCGCTTAGCGGCTGCCGCCGGAAATGCCGCCTACGCCCATGCCTTTCGGGCCTGGGTTTTGAAGGGTGAAGGAGAACCACCCTCGGCCAAATCCGACGACCCCAGCGTGGCCAATCGGGGCATTATCTTCCACCCCTGCGGGCGCATCCAGGTGTTTGAAGACGTGGGCTCTTTCGACGTGACGGCGCCCTATTACGCCATTGGCTCGGGGCGCCCGGAAGCTTTGGGGGCCATGCACGCGGGGGCCACCGCCGAACAGGCGGTCAGAGCCGCCATGGAGCACGACGAGCATACGTTTGGGGAGGTGTTGGTGCTCACCCATCACATGCCCCTGAAAGAAGCCGCGGAATAGTGCTTGCGTCATGACATAGGATTGAAACGTCATGGCCACCAAAGCTTTAGGCAAAGACTACCGCTTGGACAAGAACGGCAAGCTGATCAAGGTGAAGCAATATCGGGACGTGTCGGCGCGCATTGCCGCCCGCAAACGACCGAAGACAAAAGTTGTACGGGGGACAAGGTGAATCGGGTGGATCGGGCGCGGCTCTACCTTACGGACTATGGATTTTCCCCCGCCCGCGTGAAAGAATTGACGGGTCAGACAGTCGAGTGGGGGTGGAACGTGAAACGGCGTGGCGTCACCAAGGTCCGCGGCATCCGGAATGGCGAGAAGACGCCGGAGGCGATAGAGCGGGAAGACCGGCTGCGGGAGGCGGTGCATGCCGTCCTCGCCGGGGTCAGCGTCGAGCGAGCGGCCAAAAAGCACAAGGTGCAGACGGCCTTTGGCCAGTTGGCGTATGTGGGTTCGGCATGCTATAAGCCGTGGCTTTCGAGTCACGGGGGCTACCCATGCTTGAATGGCTTTCGGATCGCGTCGATGCGTTTTGGTCGGCTATTGACCGGCCAAAGTGGAAGGGGTTGCTCATCGTCTGGGCGGTTATCGGCGTCTACGATCAGTTCGCCGATCAGATCGCGCCCAGTTGGCTTGAGCAGCACATGCCTAAGGTGCGTGACATGATAAGTGTCACAACCGGCTGGCTGCCTTGGTGGGCATGGCTATGGATTGGAACCGCCATCATCGCCGCCGCAAGTATCGAATATGCGGCTCGTCTTTCCTCGCCAATCAAGTCTCGCGCGCTTCGTACTGTCGCGCGTCTCGCGGTACATGTTGGCGACATGGGTCAAAAGGCCATCAACAGCAGCACGAACATCGCGCATCTTGAGGTCACCGACGACGGGCGATACATCGTGGAATTTCAGACGCCCATCAAGCACCCTAGTCGATTGACCGCGCGCGTAGGAGAAAAGCCTCTGGCTCTCACAGAAGCGACCAAGTTTCGCGCGATGTTTGAGCCTCTTCCTGACTTTGATGAGCGCATGAGCACTGTCACCGTTCTTTTTGAATCGGATCGCTAATGTCCCGCGGCAAATTCCTCTCCCTTGAAGAAGCGCGCCAGTCCGGCGACTTTAAGCGCTTCTGCGAGGAGCACCCGTCTAAGGCGGACCGTGAGCGCTTCCTGAAGCTGCTCACGGCAATGTCGCAAGGCGCCTTAGAAGAAGAGGGAACATCGCCTCAGGCGACTTCCGAAGATTCCACCGGAACTCGAACTCGCTGAGATACTTCGCCATGTGCTGGCGCGAGACGTGAACGTGCGTGCCCCTGATGGCGCGCTGGATGAGCGACCAGAACCCTTCAATCGTGTTCGTGTGGTCGTCCCCGCGCACGTACTCATCGCGACCATGCAACACCGTCCCGTGCTTGAACCCGGCCTGCGCAAGGTAGCGATACGACTTGTGCTCGTCCGTCGTGATGCGCGACCCCGGCTCGATGTTGGTGACGAGCGTCTGCTCCAGGCTCTCGGTCGTGGCGTCGGGAACGATCTTGGTCATCACTTTGCCGCCGCGCTCGGCCATGCCGACGACGATCACCTTGTTGGCGAGCACCTTGCCCTTCCGGCCGCCCTTGGCGCGCTTCATCTTGCCGCCGATGTACGCTTCGTCCGCCTCGACGTGACCGGACAACTGATCGTCGCCGTCAACGATGCCGAGGTACTTGCGGATTTCGTGACCGATGCGCCACGCCGTCTTGTAGTTCACCGCCAACTGCCGCTGTAGCTCCTTTGCCGGCACCCCGTGGCGCGTCGTGGTGAACAGGTACATGGCGTAGAACCACTTCTGCAGCGGCGTGTGCGAGCGATAGAAGGGCGTCCCGACCATGGGATGGATGTGCTCGCCGCACTTGCAGGTGTAGGCGGGGAGCTTGGCCAGCTTCTTCCACCGGCCGTGCTCGTGGCAGCGCGGGCACTCGTGGTCGTCCCCGAACCGCGTCTTGAACAGATAGTCCACGCAGGCGTCGTCGTCGGGGAACATCTCCATGAACTGGACGATGGTGAGCGGCTTCGACACGGCACGATCCCTCCGTTGCATGAAGGGAACATACCTCAACTGGTAACATACGTCAACTGGTCAATCGCGGTGCAGACCTTCGAGGTGGTGGCCGCCGTCCACAATGCGAGACTTGAGATCAAACGGTTAACGGCCCTTCCCGGCTAGAGACTCCCGCAAGGATGCTCCGATCTTCAAACGCAGATGCTCGGGGTTGACGCAGTCGTGGTTGCCGCACGTCTGCTCGATCTGGGCCCCGAAGGGGGCGTCAGCCCGCCAGATCGCCCAGGCGATGCGGTGGGCGCTGTAGCCCCCATAAAGGGTGCGCATGTAGGCAAAGTCTTTGCGGGTGGCGCCGTTCCAGCGCCAGCAGCCGTTGCGCTTAAGGGTGACGGAGTGGAGAATTCGGCACCCTAGACACGGCCCCGGCGACAGCTTGAGGGCCCTACAACTTGGGCAGGTCGCTTGAGTTTCACATGAAACCTTCTCGATTCGTTCAATTTCCTCTAAGGGATTCAAGGGCATCCTCGGTCTTGCCGTTGGGCCAGATGATCTTCACCTTGGCCCCGCCAAGCTCGGACTCCACGCAGGCCTCATAGAGGCGCAGGGCGCGGGCGACGACCTCGGTATAGGTCTTGGCCTCGGTCTCGCTCTTTAGGCTCTCCAGGCGCCGGTAGGCGCGTATAGGCAGGTGCAGGGTGACCGACTTGGTGGTCACGCCTCAAGCCCAGCGCTGGAGGCATCGACAATGGCGGGCTCGTTGGGCTTGAGGGCATCGACGAAGCCCTGCTGGCGGGCGTCGGTCAGGAAGGCCTTGAGGTGGGCCTTGGCCACCTCCTCGCTGGGGTCGTGGCGGATGACATCGAAGGCGACTTGAAGGTACCTGTCGGTGATCATGGGATTGGGGCTCCTGTTAGGGTTGACGGCTCAGCCCACGGGGCTTTCGCCTATCTCGCTGCGCTCGATAGCGCCTACGGCGCTGAGTTGGGCCTTGAGGGCTTCGAGCACCGCCTTGGCGGCGGCGTCGGCCGGGATGTCGGGGTTGGCGGTGATCCCATCCTTGGTGATCCGCAGCACCCAGGTCCCTTCCATAGCGAATTCAATCTGGGTCGGCTTCGACACGGTTAAGCCCATATCGCGCGGGTGTAGGGTGTAATCCATTAGGCCGCGTCCCCGCCCTTGCCGCCGATGGCGACGCTTCCCTTTCCGATGACGACGGCGTGGCCACCGTCACCACCGCGCCCACGGCCGCCGTGACCGCCTTTGCCGCCTTTGGCGTAGGAGCCGGGGGTGGCGTAGCTCCAGCCGTCGGTGCCGTCCTTGGCGCCTTTACGGCTCAGCAATCGCTTGAGGAACTTGAGCATTTGTCATTCCTTCACTCAGCGCCTCTTGGCGCTACCGAGCCAACTTGCGAGGTAGCCGGGCGGCTCGATAGCCGTCCCGGCGTCACCCCATACAACTCTACACCTCGCCTGTGAAAAAGAACAGAAGTGAGAGAACTCCACAGCATGTTGCCGCCACGACCGTGACAGGGATCAAAACCAAGGCTATCAAGTCCATCAGGTGCGTTCCTTCTGCAAGGCTTTGTGCTAGGCTCCAATCTACGCAACGCTACAGACGGGATACGCACTCAACTGGGGTTCGCGGCGTGGTGACCACCTGTCGCGAACCCTTTTTCGACTCTACTCCAAAAGCGTGACACGTTCAGCAGCCATCGTTACGCTTAAGAGGTGCCGGGTGCAGCTTCGACTACGCCACCTGAAGGAGCGCACCCGGCTATTGGCCTGATCGGCAAGGAGGGGCCGTCAGACCAATTCAAACAGCTAACTTTCTAAGCAGATACGGCACATAAGGTCGGCCAGTGTGGTGCTCGAAGAACTCTTTGGGATGGGCAAAGCAATCAGGACGCCTCCCGACAGTCTTTCGCGCTTCGTCGCCGCCCGGCGTTTTCCAGGCGCTGGTGCAGGAATTGGCCAACACGGCAAGCGCTCCAGCGCACATGGATGTCTCATCGTCCTCCGGTCCGAGGTCGCGTAAGTGACAGGCAGGCACCTCGTTTCCGGCGACCGCATCCGCGTAGACCTCTGCGGAATGACCGCCAAGCCAGCCAGCCGGGGCAGCCTTTCGCCAGGGGCACTCTTTGCAGGGCTCGGTATGGCGACACTTCATAGGGAAAACTTCTCCTCCAACTCGGCTAGATACACCACGTGCGTTGAGCCATCGGCGCGCTCACGCCGCGCCCACACCGCTTGATACTCCGGGTTGGCGCAAGCTTCGCGCATCAGGTCAATCGCCTCTTGCGGGGAGGCGTCGGTACGCAGGACTTCCTGCCCCACATCGGTGCAGACGCAGATGGCTAGCTTGGCATTCATGACTTTTGTTCCCTCTCGATACGCTTTTTCGTGGCCTGCTTTCGATGGCTGTCCGTAGCCGAAGCCACCGCCTTTAAGATCGACCACTCGGCTTCGCTCACTTGCGACAACCTAATCCAACACGGTTTCTCTTCCCTAAACACCTTGACGTAATGGGCGTCGGTCGAGTTCTTGTAGTGATGGGGCAGTCGCCTCCATAGGTCGGCCATGTCCTCGTAAGTGCGGGTCATTCGTCGCCCACCCAGGTCGGGCCATCTTCCTCCGGGTTGGCTTTGATCCAGGCAATCGCCTGCTGCTCGGCAAATTCCTTGGTGCTGAAGCACCCTATGGGCTCTCCACCCACATAGGCTCGCCAGTACCCCTTGGGGTACTCTTCGGTGCCTTCGATGCGGACGTTGCTGTCGCCATCGACGAAGCCGTAATAAAAGCCCATGCCATCGGCAGCGATGCTGAGTAGGGTCTTGGTCACGGCCTCTCCCTGATGGTATGAATCCAGCCGATCATCGGTATCCAGATGAGGATCGCAAGTCCGCAGGCGAGATAGCCGTTCATGCCGATCCCATAGAGAATGAGGGCAATAGCAATGGTGATGGCGGAGGCCACGAAGACGGAAATGCCGGAGCCTTTTGGGTTGGTGCTCATCGGCTCCCCCACTGCCCGAGAACAGCGGCGACAAACGTTAAGCAGGCGGCGGCCAGAAACCAGCCAACGAGCCCAGCAGGAACGTTTCCACCCAGGTGGTGGACCAGAGCCATCGGGGCCATGACGGATAGGCCGCCGCCCCACAGACCCTTCCAATATAGCGGATCAGTTGGGATCATCTTCCTCTCCTCCCCTCCTATCGGGCCGGGCCCTTACGCGCCCGGTCCCGATAGCCGAAGCAGCCGCGCTGCGAGGCGTCAGCCCTCCAGCTTCTGCCCCGATAGCAGCAACTCACGTACATTACACGGTAGGCAGTCGAACACCTGTTTCCACTCCCCTTGATCCTCGTCGTCCACAGGATCGATGACAGGGGTTTCCGGTACGAGATAGGTCTTCATGAGCTTAAGTCTCCAAGAAAAGGGTTAAGATCGGGTTCACGCAAAGGTAAGCAACTGGTCTACGCGGTGGAGAAAGTCACCCGGGCGTTGATGCCCGGGCCTTGTCGAGATTGCGGCGCAGCTTTGCCTTCAGCCGCTTGAGGTCCTGGAACACCTTGTCGTCGTCTTTGCCGAAGATGTCGGCCACCAGGGCGGCGGTGACGGATTGCGGGTCACCGTTATCCACCCATTCGGTGTCGTCGTTCAAAACCATCCATTCAATGGCGGCGCGGTAGCTGGCCATGTCAGAACCCCGGGTCCTGATAAGCACCCCATTCGCCGAGGTGCAGGAAGCCATGCCGAGCCCCCTTCAGGGTGTAGGCCTTGGCGCTGGGCTTCCAGGTGAACGTCTCGGTGCGGCCCTTCTCGTTGCGGAAGACCATGTAACGCTGCTGGCCGTAATAGTTGGAGCCGCCCGTGTGCTTGAAGGTATCGAACTGCACGGTGACGATGCGCCCATTGCGCTCCACCTTGATGACCGTGACCGGATAGCTGTCGCTGCCGATCTGATAGGTCCCGTGGGTTCCAACCGTGGCGTCCATGGCGTCTCTCCGGCGTGATCTGATGGTTGACGTATAGCACCGCACTAGAACTACTACAAGCACTATTTTTCAGAGAGGGTATGGATAACGTAGGTTGACTATACGCACGGCGCCACCTAGACTAGGCGCATGAGCGAAAAAAAGCGACGACAGGTCAGCTTCTGGGGCGACCCGGAATTCTTCGAGGCCGTGGAGCGCATTCGTCACCACACCTCTCCCATTCCCACAGCATCAGATGCTATCCGGCAGGCGGTGATCGACAAGGCGAAAGCCTTAGTGACCGCCGCAGAAAGAAAGCGCGCCAGCACCCGCTAAGAGGCCAAAAATTGAGTAGCGTCGAAGAAAGGTAGATTAGGCATGTTGAAGGCCGTTGCCGACAAAAGCGTTGCCGTCGAGCTTCCCCCGCTGAACATCCAGCGCATCGAAGTCACCTTGGTGGGCGATACGCCCCTGATCATGCACAAGTGGTCGGAAAAGGCCAAGAAGGAGATGCTGGACAAGCAGATGAAGAAGGCGAAGCTCGCCAAGGCGGCCAAGGACCCGGAGCGCGATTTCCGCGAATCCATCTACATCATCGGCATCGGCAAGGACGCCTATTACGGATTTCCCGTCATCGCCTTCAAGGCCGCGGCAGTCACCGCCTGCACCTCCATCGGCGGCATCACCAAGGTCCAGGCCCGGCAGGCGTTTCACATCGACGGCGAATTCGCCAAAATCGAGGGCTCCGAGCCGAAAATGCGCGAGGACATGGTGCGCGTCGGCATGGGTACGGCCGACATCCGCTTTCGCGGCGAGTTCTTTCCCTGGTTCACGACCCTCACGATTGCCCACAATGCCAACGTGATGAGCGCCGAGCAAATCCTCAACATGCTCAACACGGCGGGGTTTGGTGTCGGCATTGGCGAATGGCGTCCAGAGAAAGATGGGCAATACGGACGATTCCACGTTGCCAACGAAAGCGATATGGCCTTGGTTGGGAATCGCACCAAGAAACGCAAGGGCTAGGCAGGCACGGTTAGGTCTGTCTAGGCTGGGTGCGGTTAGGCACGGCTTGGCAGCCTTGGCGAGGCACGGTACGGCCCGGTTCGTTAGGTTCCGGTCGGGTGCGGCAGGCGTGGCGTGGGTTGGTCCGTTACGGCAGGTTTGGCTAGGCGAGGTGCAGTGCGGTGTGGCTCGGTGGGGCGCGGCGAGGCAGGTGTGGCTTGGTATGGATCGTGCGGTTGTGCGCGGTATGGCGCGCTGCGGCGCGGCTTGGCGGGCAAGGCGGGGCTTGGTGCCCTACGGTTCGTCAGGGCCCGGTAGGGTGCGGTATGGTGCGGCAGGCGCGGCGACGCAGGGCAGTGGAAAGGCTGGGTTGGACGCGGCATGGCAGGCGGGGTCCGTTGGGGCACGGTTGGACGTGGATGGCATGGTGCGGCTGGCTAGGCTCGGCGTGGTAACGCAGGGTCGGGTGCGGTCAGGCGAGGCAGGCATGGTCCGCTTCGGTACGGTGTGCGTTGGCGTGCTTGGGCGTGGTGTCGTGAGGCGAGGCAGGTATGGCTGGGTAACGCCTGTCTAGGTTCGGCATGGCACGGCAGGCAAGGTAGGTTTGGGTCCGTCTAGGTGTGGATCGGCATGGGCATTGAGGAGAAATGCAAATGGCACGGGAAGAACCGACACTCGTGAAATACGTCTGGAAAGGCGGCGCAGGCCTTAAGGAAGATGCCAAGGCGCAAGTCGTCGGCGAACGCCTCGCCACCATCGAACGCAAGAAAGGGGTGCTGAAAGCGGAATTCGTCGTGGACGACGCGCGCAATGAAAAGTCCCCCCTGCACAGCTATTTCGAATGGGATGATAGCGCCGCGGCCAAGCAGCACCGCCTGCATCAAGCCCGGCATCTGATTTCCCACATTCACGTCAAGACGGTCGGCAACCGGGACATACAACACCCTACCCGGGCGTTTGTTAATCTGCGCCCAGGGCCGGAAGAGGACCGCCAGTACGAGAACATCATGTCGGTCATGTCGGATGAGATGAAGCGAGGGCGCCTGCTCTCCCGGGCCAAGGAGGAGCTATCCTCTTGGCGCTCGCGCTACGAAGACCTCAATGAGTTCGCCAACCTGTTTCCGGTGATCGATAGGGTGCTGCGCGCTTGAGGCGTGGCCGAATTGTCCTACAGGCGGCGCGCGAATCACGCTCTACTCGCCCGGTTAGCTGGGTGGGAAGCCGAGCCTGCGGGCACAAGAAAACCCCTCTGCGCAATACGAGTGCAGAGGGGTTCTCCTGGATCGTCAGCTTACCTAACCGGGGGAGCTAGTTGGCTGCTAACGCGGCACGCTACAGTTACGCAACAGTAGAGGGATACGCTACGCACACATAACGGTACGCTACTCAGGAGTTCCAATCAGCGACCTAAGATAACGCAGCACTGGGGCACTCAGGGAGGTGTCTCGCCGTGGAACGTTTGTAATATCCCGTAACAGTTTGTCATGACTAAGGCGGTCACGTGAAGCCGGGATGAACCGGCAGGATTTTTGGGAGAAGCGTCGGTCGGGCGTAACCTTTTGGAGAAGGAGCCCATGCCATGCTGGAATTGGTTTTCATGTCGTGCTCGTTGCTTGCGGGCCAGTCGTGCAGGGATGTTCACATTCCCCTGCTTCCCCAGGTGACCTCGATGCAATGCGCGCTGTTCGGCCAGCAGGTCCTGGGCCAATGGGTTATGGATAACCCCAACTGGACCATCACCCAAGGCTATACCTGTGCGAGGGTCGGAACCATTGCGAATCTGTAAACCTGTGGGGCCTTATGACGGAAGTTGATCGACGGGAATTGATGGTCGGCGTGGGCGCCATCTTTGGTGCCGCTGCTATGGGCAACATGGGCGCGGCGGCTCCGCTTGAGAGCGCGGCGCAGCCGTCCCGCAATCTGGTAGCGCTTCGCGATAAGCTACGCGAGATGTGCTCTGAATACGAGCCGCAGCTTGACCAGATGCCATCGGCCTATCGATCCCTGTTTCATCGACGTAAGGCGGTGCATGTCATCGAGCGCACCCAACAAATCAGCTATCTCGGCTTGAAACCGCATGAGCGGGTCACTGAGCCTGACGCCGATGCTTACGAAGGCTTTGTCTGGAACCACGTCCCGCAGGAGGTCTACCTTGCTTTTGCGGTGTCCCCGGAAACCAAAGACGAAGATATCCCGCAATACTTTCGCGACCTGATCAATGCCTTTCACGAACTGCGCGAAGTGGATGCCGCGGAAGTGCTTAACCACGCCATGATATACAACCCGACCGTGGGTGGGGACGGTCAACCGATTTGCTCGACGCAGCATCCCCACGACACCGGCACGTGGTCGAACACCTTTGGGGGCTTTAGACCTCTCACGGAAGAGGCGATGCTTGAGGCGACCGTGGCCATCCGCAACAATTGGGTCGATGGGCGGGGCGTCAACATCAGTGCTCGCGCCGAGATGCTGGTAGCACCGAAGGCACTTTGGTCTGCGGTCGATAAGTTTCCGGGCGGCTATGTGGCGTCCGAGCAGCTTACCGATCCCGATAGCTGGTTCATCAAAACCAGTGTCGATGGGCTGGTGTGGTGCGAGCGCGCCCCCTTTGAAATGGATGTGTGGATCGATACCGAAACTGACAGCGTCTTGGTCAAAGGCTACGAGCGCCGCTGTTTCGGCTGCACCGACCCACGTGCTGTGTTCGGGTCCGTCAAGCCGGGCAAACGGCGCGATCTCGCTCACGAAACCCGGCTCAAGTATCAGATGGTGGCTGCATGATCAGCGATACCGATTACGAGCGCGCCATCAATTCCATCGTCCAGCGCCGCGAGGCAATGGTCATGGAATGGGCCGCCAACCCCGGGGCCTATACCCCGATTGTCCACGGCGGGGTGCTCGATAAGATCAAATCGGACCTCAGGGAACTGCGGCGGTTGCAAGCCCGGCTGAAGGAAGAGGGCGAGCCGTTGACGGATGGCGGAATCAAGGCGGATATAATGGTGCGGGATTTGCGGGGTGATCAGCGCTCCTTGCCCGATTGGCTGCTCGAACATCAAAACGACTGAGGCCTCATGAACCCGTCCGAACTGGTCCACGCCAACGTCTCCCTCCAGAAGCTCAACCAGAGCATCGACGATCTGGTGTTTCTGGAGAACGCCCAGAAGTGGGAAAACGTTGTGGACCTCCTCGGCAAGGAGGAAAGGGCTGACGCCCTGGAGGTGATCCGCGCCATTGCCCTCAAGGCCCGCACCTCCGACATCAAGGCCTTGAAGGAGCATCTGGTCTCTGTGGGTATCGAGGTGGGCGGGGAATACATCGAAAAGCGCCTGGAGCAATGCCGCAAGGCGCGGGAGAAGACCGACCGCAGCGCCAACGTCGAAACGCTGCACAGGCCCCAGTGGGGCCCCAACAGCAAGGTGAACTGAGGTGTCCGAGGTATCAGAGCTTGTCGAGGACCACGAGGGATGCGGGGGCAAAGAGGCCCCCGAAATAAACAAGCTGCGCAAGAACACCCGCAGGATGCTGTACGGGTCGCTGGATCGGGTGCTGGCCTGGAATAGCGACACGCAACGCAAATCCGATGAGCGCCGCAACCCACCCCTCACTCTCCCCAAGCTCAAGTACCTAGAGACGGAGTAGTCATGGATTTGAATATCGACGACGCCGAGGATCAGCGTGAGTTCTTTCAGACCATCAGCCCCACCAAGGCGACAAAGATGAAGACCTTGGGTGGGCGCATGAGCCGCAAGAGCCGGATCGCCTCCATGGTGAAGCACGCGGAGAACTTCCGCCCCTCGCATGTGAGCCTGCCGAAGCTGACGTATCTGGAGGAATAGATCGTGCACCGTAGATCATTCCTCACCTTCCTCGGCTTTGGAGCCCTGGGCGCCATTGCCGCGCAACTCGCCCCGGCAGAGCCAATGCTGGAGGCGCAGGACGCCGTTGTCACCGCTGGGGACATGCAGTGGTCGTATCCGGCAGATTGGGACGAGAGCGCGAACGTAGTCGAGGTGATCGTAGACCCAGGGCATGCCCACACCTTCAACGCACCCTCCGAGGTAAGGATCGGCAACTCCATCCAGCCCTGGACACTGGTTTACAAGTAAGGAGAAGCCAAATGGTCATCGGTCGTTTCAACTTGGGGTGGGACTGGGAGGCGATTGCGCTTCCGCTGTGTGTTGCGCGTGGGTGGGGCGGAACCATCATTCGGATTGGTCCGATCTTTTTCTGTTGGGAGCACGAATTGCGCAAGCCTGTG
>Ga0196964_10001472_pt1 | contig 11963 bp, 6 predicted proteins | sample S1_10metaG_FD_148615 | JGI IMG/M metagenome (GOLD analysis project Ga0196964, IMG submission 148615) | Soil microbial communities from Anza Borrego desert, Southern California, United States - S1_10 | ecosystem: Environmental > Terrestrial > Soil > Desert | place: USA: California | collected...
TAGAAATACTGAAATTATTACCCACGATTGTCTCCGGGGCCCAATCCCCGCCTGAATCGCTACCCATTAACACGCTTTCTTTACCAACTGGTAAGGAAATATGCATGATCTTATTCTTTTCTTCCTCGGATATTGAAAAATCTTTCTGCGGGGGCATATCCTTATACCGTCCCACAAAACTGAAATCACCACCCAATACTGATTTGTAAAAATTAAAAGCATCTTCGCAATTACCCTTGAAGTTCAGGTAGATATTAACAGCTGGCATAGGTTAAAATTTTTAGGTGAAGGATAAATGTATGAAAATTAGTAACGGGGCACCATGGTTATATTGCAAACGGTTTTATTTACTTTTAATCGCAGTAATCCTTTCATGAATAAAAAATGGGTCCCTTACCTGCTCCTGTTACTCGTTGTCTCGATTATACTGATCAGGAGGTTCAATGAGGACAAAAGACCGGCTGGGTTCAACTACCAGCGCACCACCAATAAGAATAACAGGGGATTTATCAGGCAAACAAACAGGTTAGAATATTCAAGGCATGCTGAATGCCGGATGCAATGCCGGCAAATTTCCCGGCGTGAAGTAGAAGAGATCATGCTGGATGGAAAAATAAATTACCGCAAGTCCGATCTTAAAGACAAACCTTGTCCGAGTTATGCGCTCGAGGGGACCACAAAAGATGATCAACGAGTGAGGATCGTATATGCTCAATGCAATTCCCTGACCAAGGTGATTACAGTGATCGACCTGGATAAAGAATGGGAATGCGATTGCTCTGGAAAAGAGGTTGCCCGCCTTATAAATAAAATCCCGCCGCCATGAAAAGATGGCTTAAACCCCTGCAGTGGCTTTATTGTATTTACGCCTTTGTTGCTTTTGTTGCCATCATGCTGGTCATTTTCCCGTTTGCTGTACTGGCCAGTTTTCTGGGCAAGATAAAGGGTGGAAACCTGGTGTTGCGACTCTGTATGCTTTGGGCGGATGCCTGGTTTGCCCTGGTCTTTATTCACTTCAGGCGCATTTATGAAGTTCCACACGACAAAACAAGGTCGTTTATTTTTTTATCCAATCACATCTCTTATCTCGATGCAGCGGTGATCGTGAAAGCATACAGGCAACCTTTTCGTCCGTTGGGAAAAGCAGAAATGAAAAAGATACCGGTCTTTGGGTTTATTTATAATCGCACTATTGTTTCCGTTCATCGTTCCAATCCAAACGACCGCGCCAACAGCGTGCGATTATTGAAATCGATCACGCGGAAGGGGATATCTGTGCTGGTTTTCCCCGAAGGAACATTCAATATGACCAGTCAGCCGCTGAAAGAATTTTACGATGGGGCTTTCCGGGTAGCTATTGAAACGCAAATACCATTGAAACCAGTTCTATTCCCGGACAATTATGACCGAATGAATTACCGGTCTGTATTCTCACTCAACCCCGGGCGTTGCCGGATAATTTACCTGGCCGAGATCCCCGTGGAAGGGTTAACTCTTGCGGATATGGGAAAATTGAAAAAGCAAACTTTTGACATCATGAGTGAAAAGTTGAGGGAATACAACGCTTCCTGGATTTCCGAAGAACCAATTCTCATAGTTAGCTAGTTCGATAAGTTGAAAAGACAAATACCTATTGCAATAACTTTCTAATTTGTGATTTTTTATTTGGATATTATTTTATTTCTGTTCTCTTAGTTCTTTTACTGGTTCTTCTTTTTCAACTAAATTGAATCTTCTATTTATTATGTTCGCTGAGATCATTATACCGCTTGCCTTACCCAGGAATTATACCTGGCTCATTCCCGAAACCATGAAAGGGTTCATACAGGTTGGATCACGCGTGGAAGTGAACCTTGGAAAGAACAAAAAGTATGCAGGGATCGTGAAAAAGATATTTGAGGAAAAGCCGGAATATTTTGAACCGAAAGAGATCCTGAACATACTTGATGAAACGCCGGCAATCACTGAACACCAGTTGCAATTATGGGAATGGATGGCGGCTTATTACATGTGCAGCGAGGGTGAAGTAATGTCCGCTGCTTTGCCCGCTCATTTTAAATTATCCAGCGAGACTATCATTATCTACAATGAAGAATACGGGGATGATTTTTCATCGCTGGATCATGACGAATATCTTGTTGCCGAGGCCTTGCTCCTGAAAAAGGAATTGAAACTGTCCGAGGTGCAGCAACTACTCGATGTATCTCTTGAATCTATTTCTGCGCGCCAGGCTTACCCGGTGATCAATCGGCTTATTGGAAAAAAACTGGCATTTGTCTGGGAAAAGCTGAAACAAACCTATACTCCGAAAAAAGAAATTTTTGTTTTGCTGAACCCGGAATATAGTAACGAAGAAAAATTATCCCAGTTGTTGAATAACTGGACCCGGGCACCCAAGCAAATGGAATTATTACTAAGTTATCTCCATTTGTTGAAAACAGAAGGTGAAGTTACAAAAACTTCACTCTTGAAAAAATCTGGCGCATCAGAAGCTCAATTAAAAGGCCTGGTGGAAAAGCAAATACTACAGACGGTAAAAAGGAATGTTGCCCGCCTGCAATTCCTGCCGCGGAATATATACTTGGATTTTGATTTGACTGCGGCCCAGCAGAAGTCTTTGCTGGAAATTGAAGCCGTATTTGATCAAAAACCTGTTTGTCTTTTGCATGGAGTCACTTCCAGTGGAAAAACAAATATTTATATAAGATTGATCGAGGATTATATCAGGAAAGGAAAACAAGTATTATACCTGTTACCTGAGATCGCACTTACATCGCAGATCATCCGTCGACTTCAAAAGCATTTTGGGGGTTACATTGGGATTTATCACTCAAAATTCTCCCAGAATGAACGGGTAGAGATCTGGAATAAGGTGAAGACAGGCGAATTAAAGATCGTTCTCGGTGCGCGTTCATCGGTATTTCTTCCATTCAATGATTTTGGATTGCTGATTTGTGATGAGGAGCATGACACATCCTACAAACAACAGGACCCCGCGCCCCGGTATAATGGTCGTGACGCTGGTATTTTTCTTTCTTCGCTATTTGGCGCCCGGACAATCCTGGGCAGCGGCACGCCATCACTGGAAAGTTACCATAATGCCAAAACGGGTAAGTATGGACTGGTAGAGTTGATGCAACGTTTTGGAGATGTGCAATTACCATCAATAGAAATAATCGATACCAGGAAATTGCATGAAAAAGATTCAACAACTAGGGGACCTAAAGGCAAGATCATTTTGTCTTCACGCCTGATCCAAGGGATCAATAAGGTCCTGGAAACAAACCGGCAGGTTATACTGTTCCAGAATCGTCGGGGGTATTCCCCGTACCAGGTTTGCCTGGTTTGTGGCTGGATCCCTCAGTGTCGGTATTGCGATGTCTCCCTGACCTACCATAAATTTCGGGACAAGCTAGTTTGTCATTATTGTGGCAGTACATATCCTTTAGTTACATTCTGCGCCGCTTGTGGCAGTCATGATTTTGCTCAACGCAACTTCGGAACGGAAAAGATCGAAGAACAACTGTTGGAGACATTCCCATCAGCCCGGATCGCCCGTATGGATATGGATACCGTAAGGGGCAAGCATGCGCATGATACATTGATCCAGCAATTCGAGCAACTACGGATCGACATCCTGGTTGGTACCCAAATGGTAGTAAAGGGGCTGGACTTTGATCATGTAGACCTGGTGGGCATTTTGGACGCGGATGGATTATTGCATTTTGCTGATTTTAGAGTAAATGAACGGGCTTTTCAATTAATGGAGCAGGTCAGCGGCCGCGCGGGGAGAAAACCATTAACGGATAAAGAAGGTAAACATATTGGTCCGGGGTTAGTGCTTGTACAAACATCGAATCCAGCTCATCCTGTTTTGCGGTTTGTGCAGGAGCATGATTACAATAAAATGTACAAGGAGGAGTTAGAAAAGCGCAATCAATTTTTTTATCCTCCATTTTCGCGGATCATTCATTTGCAATTCCGGCATAAAATGAAGGATATTGTAGAACGAGCAGCCAGGACATTTGCTGATCATGTTCGCAACAGGTATGATCAATACCTTGTTGGTCCGGCCGAACCTGTCATCAACCGGATCAGGAATCAATATTTGCAAGAAATGCTTATAAAACTTCCAAGGGATAAAAAAATCATTGAACAATGTAAAAACGATATCCTGTTCCAGGTCGCCAGCCTGCACCAGGAACGCTCGTTTAAAAGTGTAACGGTTATACCGGATGTGGATGCTTTATAAGGTTCTATTCATCCTCCCTGAGTGGTGTTAAAGTAATTGCCTTTAAGACAATAAAAATAATCTCTACTAAGATCATTTCTTTTCCAGTACGAGAGCTATTTTATTAAAGTCAGCTGCTGCATTGATCACTTTTTTGAAGTCTTCAAATTGGGATAACGGATAACGAGTGATCCGGTATTCCTCCAGAATGTGCATTTTTATAACATTGCCTTGAAGTTGATACGTGGAAGTAAAACCCATTGTGGTTTTGCCTCCATCCTGGTACACGTAATTGATCTTGAGATCATTAAGATTTTTCACTACATATCCCTCGGGAATGGTGAATATGATTTTCCGTTCCAGCACATGTGGATAGTCAATTTCCATCGGGAATTGTCTTGGTTTTTCCTGGTACATCTCCACTTGAGGACCAATAATATCCCCGATTTTTATTATCGTTTTGTTGCCCGCTTTTTCCACAAGTTCACTCGCTTTTACTGTTGCAGATAAAATGAAGGGTTTGTTTTGATGGTAACTTTCAAAATCCTGATTCTCCAATTTGGAGCTAACAACATACTCTGATTTAGTGGCAAACCTTATCATTTCTTTTGTGATCTTTTTTTGATATTCATCTGGGGAGTAGTTGAAGATCGCTTTATACGTGGCTGCGGAATAACCTGAATAGATCTGGCTAATATTCACCAGTAGCGTGTCTGCCGATTCATTCAATTTTAGATCAGCCTCGGTGTTGATCACAGATTTTGAATAATCTTCAAGATCCAGTGTTCTGATTTCAGCCAGGGCAGTGGTCAAGTTACCAATATTGATTTTTTTGCAGTACAATGCATTAGCACTCCCCCAGTCAGGATCTATCCAGGGAAACCGAAATTCACTCAGCGTTGGGGCCAAACACTTTTTCAAAGCCGGAAAATAGATAACAGGGTTTTCACAGTTGTGCCAGTTCTCAAAGTTTTTTTCTATAGAATATTTTTTTCTGCTCGCGCTAAGAACATACTCATGGGGAATATCCAACTGGCTGAAAACAGCGCTGTAAAGACGTACAATTCCAAAATGACCAGCTAATCTGGTTTTTACAATTCTTTCAAGGTTTTGGGCATCTTCGCCATTAATATCTTCCCGGGTTGTAAAATTTGTTTTGATATAATTTTCTACTGCAGCAATTTTTTCACTTTCAGTGGCCAGCCTTTTGACTTCCATGTCACTGATGAGGTCATTCACTTTTTTTATTTCTTTTTCTGAGTAAGTGCCGTATATCTCATAGACCTTTTTCGCGAGTTCATCCCAGGTCATTAGGCGATTACTGGCATTCCCTGATGTATTGTAAGACAGTTTGTATTCAACACGTTTAAGATTGGCTTCGTAAGAGCAATATTTTTCATCTTCTGCTACCGGGATTTTCTTTTCAACAATGCTCATCCATCTTTTTTCTTTAACAATAGTATCCTGGGGTTTTGTTTGTGAATTATAGGTCTTCATTTCAAAAATGAGGCGGGCTGGTGCTACTACATCAAATCTTGCTTCCAGGACGGGAAGTTTTCCTTGAAAAATTTCGGACCCGAAAAACCCGGTATTTCTTTTATAGGTGTAGAAATATTCTACCTCACAGCCTTTTTCTAGACCTTCCATAGCAAATATTTTGTAAATCCTGTCATCTTCTTCTTTAAGGTCCTTGATGTTCTTTTTACTTATTTCAATCAGTTTTCCGCCAGGCAGGATGGTTCTGGCTTTTATATCTATGATGTCTGAATTATCAGTGACCGGCAGATAAATCCTGTTAAAAGTCTCAATCCCCTTATCATCATTAATGCGAATGATTTTGTGAAGCGTTTTATACATAACCACTTCATTATTTTCATCAATGTATTCAACCCTTCTGCTGTCAAGTATGATCACAGCCGATTCATTCATTAAATTATTTTCTATGTAATGAAGGGTTGGCTTTTCGTCCCAGGTTTCTTTTACGATTCCCTGCGATTCCGCCGTAGCCGTCACTACAATAAAAACGCTTAATAATAAATATCTTTTCATGGTCTGGTCTTTTTTATTTTTTTGAGAGGCTGATAGTTTCTCTATACAGTGGAAAAAGTTGCTCCAGGACTTTGTTCCAGGCCTGGAATTTATCAGGGTGTAAAATCAGGTGATTGTTTTCAAATTTCTGCGTCATAATCACCTGATTCTTTTTTTGTTCGTATTTAATTTCAAATCCCCAGATTGAATTGTGAAATGATTTGCTTTGCGGCAGGTATGATATCTCGTAACCTTCAGGGATATTTAATACCGTCACATAGTTTCGAACGTTTTTATAATCATGTTCTACCGGGATCGTTCGACGGGGAAAATCAATTTCCTCGTGTTCATAAAATTTAAAGAGATTTAGATTAAGGTACCATTCATCAGCGATCTTTTTACCATAATCCTGCAATTCAAATTGTGCAGCAAGATGAAATTTATTCGGATTACTAATTTCTCCAAGCTGGTATTTATTCAGCTTAAACTTGTTGGAACCCCGATTGAAATATCCTCTCAAGAACTTCTCCCGCTCTTTTTCATTGGTATAGTTCATTACGCTATGCATATTCATGGCATAATAACCGGTCATATGTATGCTCACCGAGCCGGTGATTCCTTTTTCTGTCAGGTCCAGAATGGTGGTATCAATCAACTGGCTGTTATCTTTCTCATATTCAGGAACACGAATGATTTTGTATTCTTTTTCACTGATACCAATCAGTGCTTGCTTTCCCTGAATATGACCCGACGGCGCGCCGAAAATACAATGTGAGTCGGTGCCATCAAGAAAAACATAACCGCTATCAAGCTTCGCTGTGGTGATCATATGATTATCAGTGATTGGCAAGTGCACTTCAGTATAATCATATGGTAAAGCGCGACTTCCGATCCAGGTGAAATAAGCCGGTACGCCGGCATAATTCAACATTACAGTCAAAATGCTGCTCATGTCTTTGCAATCACCAAAACGGCGACTGCACACTAGATTGGCATCTCGTGGTACAAAACCTTCCATGCCTTCTTCAAAAGCAACATACTTGATGTTTTTCTGAACCCAACTGTAAATTCTTTTTGTTTTTTCTTCAGTGGAAGAAATTCCGTTGATGAGAGAATCGGTAATAGCCCTGAGTTCAGAACTTGTCTCCTTATTGATGTCTTTCACGAAACTCCACTGGAGCTTGTAAAAATCATCAAGATCGGCCATATAGCTTACGATTTTATTTCCGTCAAAATAGTTTTCAATGTAAAAAATGATGTGTAGAGAATAGTAAGATTCATCCGGTGAATCGGGATAAGGAAGTTCTTTCGCCAGGTTGTTGACGCGAAAGCCATAGGTAATCTCCCCTTTGCGACTATCAGAACTAAACTGTACTTTATCTTTATTATTCCCTTTAATCATATATTTTACAGACATATCTTTCGGGAAGCTGATTTTTAATTCTCCATTTATGACTGGGACATATCGTGAAAAGTAATGTGGAGAAAGTAGCCGGGGATTGGTATGAGTAACTGTGTATTCAAGGCGACCTACAGCTCCTGACGTCACGGATGGAAAATCGAATTCAGTCTCCTTGCTGTCATCATAGAAGACGCTGGAAGATCTGTTTTGCGAAGTTTTAAAATCTTTTACCTGGATTTTTTTTCCTGCGGGTGTTATCGTGTATGCTTTATAATTGCGTACCTGGCGAAAGCTGCTATGATAAAAGGCTTGCCTGCTCATGTAGGAGCCGGCATTGGACGAGAGATACATTAATTCAATCACTTCATGGCTTTCCGCATGGGGTTGGCCCTCTTTCACACTGAGCTTATAATGAACTGAATGGTTATGAACTACGATTGGTTCTCCCGGAAAAACTTTTGAAATGTCTTCCATGGTTTGAGAAAATAACGGAGAACAGATACTAATACTTGCAAAAGCGATCAATGAAACGGAAAATTTGTTGTTCATTTTTTTACATCAAGAAGTTTACCGTAATAATAATGTCTTATCTCTTTCAGCTTCCCGGAATCGTCAAAAATTTTCATCACACCATGCAGCTCTCCATTATAATAAAACCCTTCTTCAGTTAATACTCCATTTTCATTATATTCTTTGTAATGGCCATGGAGGTTATCGTGTAAATAGGTGTAATCATACTTTAACTGGCCATTTGCATGGTAATTTATATAACTTCCCTCGGAGAGTGAGTAAACTTCCTTGCTCTGGGATTTCAATTTTCCATTTGGGTGAAAATATTTGTTCAGGCCGATTAATTTGCCGTCAATGTACTCAAGCTCTGAAGCGGGATTTCCATTGGGGAAAAACGTTTTTATTTTCCCCATCCCTCCCGGTATAGCTGTTTCAGGCAATAATTTTCCGGATTGATCCAGGTAAGTATAGCTCACGGGTTGATCGTATTCAAAGCGAATTTGGTGAACCAGCTGTCCATCTTCGGTAAATCTCTTTGTCCAACCATTCCTTTCGCCTTTTTCAAACTCAATTTCTGTTTCTATTTTTCCATTCTCATAGTAATAAGTCTTTTTGCCGCTTTGTTTGCCATTCACATAGTTTTCGCTGGAGTACAATTTGCCACTGGCGAAGTACTCTTTCCAAACGCCATCCTTTTTACCTATGTTGTATTGTCCTTCCGTAGCAAGTTGACCGCCATAGTAATAATTCCTGAAAATGCTATCCGGTTGCCCGCGTTTATAGAATTGCAGGGTATTTAATTTACCGTCAAAAAAATAAAATTTGTATGCACCGTTCAATTCTCCATCCGCGTAAGTTCCTTCCGCGAATGTACTTCCATTAAAGAAGACAACTTTGACTTTACCATTGCCGTTTTTGATTGTGTAACGATTGATCTCTTTTCCAGTTGTGTCAAACTGAACAAATTCTTCTATCCAGCCATAATTAAATTTTGTTTCACTATCCTTTTTCCCATTCGGAAAAAATTCCTGCCGGTAACCGTTCAAATCGTTGTTCAAATATTCGCTTGTATACCGAAGATTGCCCAGTTCATTGTAGGTGAGCCACGTACCCTGCATCATGCCATCCTGGATCCATCCTTCTTCCTGCAACTGCCCATGGAGAAACCAATATTTTTCATAGCCATGTTTTTCTCCTTCTTTATAACTTGTACTTACTTCCTGGTTTCCATTGGGATGATAATTATATCCCGGTCCCTGTAGTAACCCGTTTTCGTAATTGTTCACAGAGCTCGGTTTCCCGGAGTAGTAATAATAGGTTTCAGTCCCTATGATCTCACCCTTATCGTTATAAACGGCCTGTGAGCGCTTCCTGCCGTTCGAATAGTAAGTAGTGAGGTCAAGTTTTTTTGATTTTCTTTCTGAAATACTGATTTCTTTCCCGGCCTTATCAAAATATCTCGCCGTTTTTACAATATCGTTATCATAGCTGTATATAAAAAACAGCTTTCCATCCCTGTCAAAATATTCCACATCGCCTGAAATTTTTCCATTTTTGTAAATGCATTTATAAAACAATTGACCATTATCATAATACTCGGCATAGTCGCCCACTCGCAAGTCATCTGCAAATATTTCCTGAATTTTCAGGCTCCCATTGTCATGGTACACTTTCCATGGTCCTGTAAGCTTCCCGACACTGTAACCACCTTCCATGGATATTTTGCCGTTTTCATGAAACATTTTATATGCTCCATCCAGCTTTCCATCTTTATAATGGCCTTCAGATTGTTCCACGCCGACTTTATAATATGTTTTAAAATATCCCTGAAGAGTATCGTCTTTATAAGTTTCAGTTGCCTGTAAATTGCCATTGCTGAAAAAAGTTGATTTCAGCCCGTTTAGCTTCCCTTCTTTATAACGCGCTACGGTGCGGGGAATTCCAATAAGAAAATTAGTTCTTAATTCGCCATTTTCAAGCCCATTTTGATATGTTACGGATGAAGACAAAACGCCGTTATCAAAATAAAAAGTTTCCTCACCTTCCAGCTTGCCATCTTTGTAATTTTGGTTCCCTCTTAGTTTTCCATTAAAATGATAAAATTTCCAGGGGCCATTTTTTTCGCCCTGTTGGGTAAAACCGCCTTTGCTGCTTAAATTGCCGCCTCTGTAATAAAATTCCCAGTCCCCAACAGGAATTTCCCCGTTGTTCTTATAATTGCCTTTCCCATACAGTTTACCGCCATCATGATGGTACAGGGCGCTCATCTCTTTCCGCTTGGCATAATTGAGTTCCCTCGTAGCCCTTACTTGGGTATAGTAAGCTACCGCTTCGTCTATCACTTCCTGGATCAGCTTATCTTTCTTCTTTATATAATCCTGTATTATTTCAAGATTTACTTCTGCAAACAGCCGGTTAATAAACGGCTCAAATTTTTCTTTGGTAAATATCTTTTTAAAAAAGGGGACATAATATTGCATCCAGAAATCGGAGTCATTTTCATCATATTCAAGCTTTTCAAATACCACCTGGATTTGTCTGGAGATCGCATCATCCAGTTTCAATAGGGGCTTGTATTGTTTGTCGAGTGCAATTTTAGAGAATAAGATTTTTTCGAGTGTAACAAAATTGTTGCTGTTCTCCATGGTTCTTCTCTCCGCAACTTCCCGTACGTCGTCACCAGCGTTGCAGATTTTACTTAAACCATTGATACAGTCTTTTTGGTATCGTCCCGCCGGGTGTAGCAGGAGATAATTGATATAACTCAGAAACGCCTGCAGGATCTTACTTTGTTCGTATGCCGCTACTCCCAGCTTATAATGTGCGCTGGCCAGGTAAGGGTTGATCAGCAGGCATTGCTTGAATATTTCCTCGGCATCAGCATAGCGTTTTAACTTCAGCATGGTTGTGCCTTTGTTCAAATACAGTTCCGGGTATGCCGGGTACAATTTCAAGGCTGAATCGTAAATTCCAAGTGCTCTTTCGGGATTCCCCAAATCATCCAGGATATTGGCTTGTAGAGTCAGAAGTTCAGGCCACCATTCATTGGACTCGACCAACCCGGTTTCGCATGTTTGGACTGCTGCAACAAACTGGCTATCGCTCAGTTGGCTTAAGGCCAATTCGTACAGCGAACGATGGTAATTAGTATCGCCTCTCGGGATCTTTTTATAAACTTCAATTGCTTCCTTGTACTTGCCTTCATCATGCAGAATGACGGCTTTATTAATTAATTCGGCTGAATTGATCAGCGGATTATTTTCCTGGGCATTCGCTGAAAAATAGCAAACGAAAAGCAGAATGAGAATGAATGGATACCTCATTGGTGGAATGGTAAAACTTAAAGATGAAGTTAATCGGAAAATGTGTATCTAGAAATAGGATTTTTTTATTATTTCTATACATTGCAGGGTGAAAGCTTTTCAGGAAAATATTTCCCTTAAACCTTATAACACCTTTGGCATTGATACTACCGTAAAGTATTTTGCCCGGTTTAAGAACATTGAGGAACTGAACGAACTAATAGCCCATGGCCCGGGATTAGGAACGATCATTCTCGGTGGCGGCAGTAATATTCTGTTTACGAAAGACTACAGTGGACTGGTATTGAAAAACGAGATCAGCGGAATGCAGATAATCAGCGAGGACGAAGAGCATATATACGTTCAGGTAGGGGCAGGAGAGAACTGGCATCGATTCGTAATACAGTGCATAAAAAATAACTGGGCTGGATTGGAAAATCTGTCGCTGATACCCGGGAATACAGGCGCTGCACCCATGCAAAACATAGGT
>Ga0196964_10001473_pt1 | contig 11963 bp, 12 predicted proteins | sample S1_10metaG_FD_148615 | JGI IMG/M metagenome (GOLD analysis project Ga0196964, IMG submission 148615) | Soil microbial communities from Anza Borrego desert, Southern California, United States - S1_10 | ecosystem: Environmental > Terrestrial > Soil > Desert | place: USA: California | collected...
GGATCGGGCGAACGACGGGTCATGGAATCGCCGGCAATCTCGGGCGCCACTTCCCGCGCTCGCTCACGTTCGGAATCGTCGGGCTGCTGCTCGTCGCCAACACGATCAACATCGGCGCCGACCTCGCGGCGATGGCCGCGGCAGCGGAGCTCGTCGTCGGCGGCGGCGACCACGTCTTCGTCCTCGTCTTCGCTTTGGTGTGCGTGCTGCTGCAGCTGTTCGTGCCCTACGAACAATATGCGCGCGTGCTGAAATGGCTGACGCTCAGCCTCTTCGCCTACGCCGCCGTGCTGTTCCTGGTGCACGTCGACTGGACGGCGGCGCTGATCGGCTTCGTGTGGCCGCAGAACCTCAACAGCTCCGCATTGTTCATGATCGTCGCGGTCCTCGGCACCACCATCAGCCCCTATCTCTTCTTCTGGCAAAGCTCGCAGGAAGCCGAGGAAGTGGCGGTCGACCCCGACGCCAAGCCGCTCAAGCAGCAGCCGCAAAAGGCTCGTAAGCACCTGCGGCGCATGCGCGTCGACACGTTCGTCGGAATGGCCTTTTCAAACCTGATCGCGATCGCGATCATGCTCGCCACCGCCGCCACCTTGAACGTCCACGGGATCACCGAGATCGAGACTGCGGCGCAGGCGGCCGAGGCGCTTCGGCCGATCGGCGGCCCTTACGCTTTCCTCCTGTTCGCGCTCGGAATCATCGGCACCGGCCTCCTCGCCGTTCCGGTGCTAGCCGGGTCAGCCGCCTTTGCCGTGGGTGAGGCGCGCGGCTGGAGGACGGGCCTCGAATACAAGCCGCGGCAGGCCATTCGCTTCTACAGCATCATCGTGGTGGCGACGCTCGCCGGGGTCGCGATGGAGTGGGTGGACGTTAACCCTATCAAGGCGCTGGTCTGGTCGGCCGTGCTCAACGGCCTGGCCGCGGTTCCCATCATGGGCGCGATGATGGTGCTGGCGTCGAACAGCAGGGTGATGGGCCAGTTCCGCGAGCGGCGGCGGCTGCTGATCGTCGGCTGGGCGGCCACGGCGGTGATGGGCGCGGCGTCCGGCGCCATGCTGATCGACTTCTTCTTCGGCTGAGCTCGTTCAGGCGCCGCCGCCGGAGCGGTTCGTCTTGTGCTTCAGCTCGCGGTCGGCCTCGTCGATCGCGCGCAGCAGCTCGTCAAATTCCGGCACGTCCTCGACCGGCCACAGCCGATCGAAGGTGGCGCCGAGCAGGTTCACTTCGCGCTCGGTCAGCAGTCCGACCGCGACAATGCGTTCGTGCACCATGAGACGCTCCGCCGGCTGATCCATGTTACAAGTAACGCAGCCAGGCTTCTGGAGTGCCGCGCGTTTCGGGGCAGCATCGGTCGCATGCCATGCCCTCACGGCGGGCCGAATTCCGCCATTTCTGCGGCGCGGATTGGCAATCGCCGGCAAAACAGCCTATATTGCCCCGGCTACTGGTCGCAAATGACGGTCTACAGGCGCTTTGCGGCTCCTCATTCCTTCACTTGGCCTCTCCTAGCACCGGAGGACCGATTGGCGGTCCGCCACAACCGAAGGAATGACCTCATGCCGATCGGCACAGTCAAATTTTTCAATGATTCCAAGGGCTACGGCTTCATCGCGCCGGAAGAGGGCGGCAACGACGCCTTCGTCCACATCACCGCGGTCGAACGCGCCGGCCTGCGCACGCTCGCCAAGGACCAGCGCGTGAGCTACGACCTCCAGGAGGACCAGCGCGGCAAGCTCAAGGCCGTGAACCTCCAAGCCGTCTGATTGGAAAGGGCGCCGGCGTGAAAGCGCCCGGCGCCCGCCACCCATGGCGGTCACCCGGCAACTGCAATTCTACCTCGACCGAGCCGCCGAAGCGCGCGCGGCTGCCGAGGAGGCGACGCTCGACAATGTTCGCCAGCGCTGCCTCCGCGCCGAGGATGCCTGGAACAAGATGGCCGAACGGATCGCCCGCACCGAGGAAATGCGCAGCGGCAAGGACGGCTAGATCTCAGCCGGTATGATGCAGGTACAGCTCGTCGAACTCGCCGACTTCGCGCAGGCGGTCCCAGTCGAGGATGGTCAGCGACCCTGAGCTCAGCTGGATCAGGCCTTCCTTGCGCAGCGACTGCAGAGTGCGGTTGGTGTGCACTGCCGTCAGGCCGGTGGCGTCGGCGATTTGTTCCTGGGTCAGCGGGAATTCGTAGGTGTCGCCGTCCTCTCCCGGCAGCTCCCGGAAACGGCACACCAGCTCGCACAGCAGATGCGCGATCCGCGCGCGCGCGTCCCGCCGCCCGACGTTCACCACCCATTCTCTGAAGATCGAAGCGTCGATCAACGTATCGATCCACATGGCCATCGCCACGTTCGGCCGGGCGGCGGCGAGCTCCATCAGCGCCGCCCGAGGGATCAGCGCGGCTTCGCTGCGGTTGAGGCTCTGCACATTGTGGTCGGCGGTGCGGAGAAGCGAGTTCTGCAGGTCGACGAACTCGGTCGGCACATGGATTGAAATGATCTGTCGGCTTCCGTCGCGGAGCAGCTTCTGGCGGAAGGCAAAGCCGCGCAGCAGCAGCGCGCACTCACGCGCCTCCTGGCCCTCGCGCACCAGGTAGGCGTCCTTCGTGTAGACCTCGCGCGTAAACGGCAGCGCCAGGATGGCGCTGCAGTCGTCGGCTGTCAGCTTGCTGCGCTTGCCCCATCGCTGGACCAGCAAGGCGAAGACTTCACTTTCGAACAAGAAATGCCCACCGAAGAACGCGAGGAAGAACGCGAGTAGGTGCCAAGGTAACGCTCCCGCGGCGGAGGGTCTTTAATTGAGGTTAGTAGATGCTCACCGCAACGCGCCGCCGGCGCAGGATCGAATGTCCCGTCTCGCGGTTGAGGACTCGGCATGCCCGTGACGACCGGCCCCGAATGGCAGATGCTCGCTTTCTATGCGGTCGTCGCCGCGCTCGTCATCATGCTGCTCCAGCGCCTCCCCTACATAGGCGCCATCGTCCGCTTCCTCTTCTCTTTCGCCTTGCTCGCCTTCCTGCTCTTCGTGCTGTTCCAGCAGGCGCCCTACCAGCCGACGCTTGCGCGTTTCGCCGAGCAGCTCGGGGTCGACGATCAAAAGGTTGTCGGAAAGGAAGTCCGCGTCCGCATGTCCGCCGACGGCCATTTCTGGGTCAATGCGACGGTCAACGGCGTCAAGCGCAGGATGCTGATCGACAGCGGCGCGACGGTCACCGCCATCTCGCCAGAGACGGCGCGGGTCGCCGCGGTCGAGAAGCGAACGACCTTCGCCCCCGTCGTCCTTCGCACGGCCAACGGGGTCGCTCCGGCACGGACCGGCTCGGTCGACGAGCTCAGGGTCGGCAACATTGTCGCGCGCAACCTCAAGGTCGTAACCTCCCCCGGCCTCGGCAATCTCGACGTGCTGGGCATGAACTTCCTCTCCCAGCTCAAGTCTTGGCGCGTCGAAGGCCGCACGCTGGTCCTTGTACCGCACCAGCCGCGGCAGGCGGCCTGATCCTCAGCTGAGCAGCTGCGCCAGCACCGCGGCCAAGCTTTCGCAAGTGTAAGGCTTCTTCAGGACAGGTACGTCGACGAAATCGCGCGGCACGTCGGCCGAGCCGTAGCCGGTTGAGAAGCAGAACGGGATTACGCGGTCGCGAAGTGTCTGCGCGACAGCATGGCTGCTGTCGCCGCTGAGGTTGATGTCCAGCACGGCGGCGTCGATTTCCTCGACCGCGGCCAGTTGCTTGCCGGCTTGCAGGGTCAGCGCCGGACCGACAGCCATGCAGCCGAGCTGCTCGAGCATGTCTTGGATGGCGAGCGCGATGATCGCCTCGTCCTCCACCACCAGGATCCGGCGACCTGAAAGGGGGTTAGTCAACGCTCCGTGGCGATCTCAAATTCGCTGCTCGCGAGCGGGAAGGACAGCTTCCATGACAACCCTTCGCGCTTCCAGTCCAGCGCGAGTTCGCCGCGAAGCTCCGCCGCAGTGACCCGCAGCAGGCGCGATCCGAACCCCTCGGTCTCCGGCTCTGCGACCGGCGGCCCGCCGCGCTCTTGCCAGCTGAGCTGAACCCTTGTCGGATATGGGTTCCCCGCCTGGCGTTCGACGCTCCACTGCACCTCCACCCGCCCCGTCGGCGACGAGAGCGCGCCATATTTTAGCGCATTGGTGGCAAGCTCGTGCAGGGCCATGCTGAGCGTCAGGCTGACTCGCGGCGGAAGGATGATGCTCGGCCCCGCGATGGTTGCGCGGTCGTCATGCGCGCCATGCGCCCGCAGCTCGTCGCGGACAATGTCGGCGAGGTCGGCGCCGCGCCAGTCGTTCTTGGTCAGGCGGTCATGTGCGGCGCTCAGCGCCATGAGCCGCGGCTCGAAGCGGCGCTGGAAATCCTCGGCCGATTGCGCGCTGCGCGCGGTGTGGGCGGCAAGCGCCTGCACCGTCGCGAGGGTGTTCTTCACCCGGTGGTTGAGCTCGGAGAGGAGCAGCTTGCGGTGCTGCTCGGCAACCCTGCGGTCGGTAATGTCCTGCGCCATCCGCACGCCGTAGCCAAAGCCCCCGTCTGGGTCGCGAACGGTTGAGCTGCTGATCTCGACCCAGACCACCTGCCCGTCCTTGCGGACGTAGCGTTTCTCCATGACGTAATGGTCGATTTCGCCTGCGACCTGCCGGCGATACTGCCCGCGGTCCTCGACGACATCGTCCGGGTGCGTGATTTCCGCAAAGGAGGTGGCCAGCAGCTCCTCGCGCGAGTAGCCGGTGATGCTCACGAACGCCTCGTTGACGCGGGTGAAGCGGCCGTCGCGGTCGACCTCCGCGATTCCGGCGAGCACATTCTCATAGGTGACCGCCAGCCTCTCCTGCGCCTCGCGCAGCGCCTCCTCTGCCTGCATCTTCTCGGTCACGTCGACGGTGAAGCAGCGGGTGTTGACGAACTCGTCGTCGCGAAAGCAGACGCTCGAGGAGATCAGCACGTGCCGGATCGAGCCGTCCTTGGCACTGAGCCGCGCCGGATATTTGTCCAGCTTTTCGCCCGAGGAGAGGCGCCGGAGGATGTCGGAAATGACGTCCTCGTCGGCGTGGAACTTCATGATCGGCTGCCCGACATACTCTTCGGCGGTATAGCCGAGCGGCTCGTAGTCGGCGCGGTTCGCCCTCAATATTGTGCCGTCGGCACCGACCAGATGCAGGCCGACGGTGCCGTTCTCGAAGAAGTCCTCGAGGTCCAGGCTCGTGCCCGCTTGCCCCGGCAACTCACGCACGTTCATCGGCCGTCCTTCACCAGCCCCCGGGGAGGCGTCTCGGGATAGACGCCGCTGGGCCCCCGGTCCAGATGCAGGTGCCAGGGTCTCTCTCCCGCCGTAACGGTTCCCCTCTCCGCGCACATCGCCTAACTCGCGGCCCATGCACTTCCTCGACCAGGCGAAGATCTACGTGAAGTCGGGCGCCGGCGGCCCGGGCGCGGTGAGCTTCCGCCGCGAGAAGTTCATCGAGTTCGGCGGCCCTGACGGCGGTGACGGCGGCAAGGGCGGCGACGTGGTGTTCGAGGCGGTGCCCGGGCTCAATACCCTGATCGACTTCCGCTACACCCAGCACTTCCGCGCTCCTCGCGGCAAAGGCGGCGCCGGCTCAAACCGCACCGGCGCGGGCGGCGAGGACCTGGTGATCAAGGTCCCCGTCGGGACCCAGATCCTGGCCGACGACGACGAGCGCACGATTCTCGCCGACCTGACTCAAGTCGGCCAGCGGGTGACGCTACTCAAGGGCGGAATGGGGGGCCGCGGCAACGCTAGCTACAAGAGCTCGACCAACCGCGCTCCGCGCCAGCACCAGACCGGCGAGACGGGCGAGGAGATGTGGGTCTGGCTGCGCCTCAAATTGCTCGCCGACGTCGGCCTTCTCGGCCTGCCCAACGCGGGCAAATCGACGTTCCTCAATTCCGTCACCAACGCCGCGGCGAAGGTCGGCGATTATCCCTTCACCACGCTCGGCCCGCAGCTCGGCGTGGTCCGCCACAAGGGTCGCGAATTCGTTCTCGCCGACATTCCCGGGCTAATCGAGGGCGCGGCCGAGGGCGCCGGGATCGGCGACCGCTTCCTCGGCCATGTCGAGCGCACGCGGCTACTGCTCCACCTGGTCGACGCCTCGGGTGAGGACCCAGCCGCGGCCTACGGCATCGTGCGCGATGAGCTCGCCGCCTACGGCGCCGGGCTTGAGCACAAGGGAGAGATCGTTGCTCTCACCAAGGCCGACATGCTCGAGCCTGAGGTGCTCGCCGAAGTCGCAGAGGCCGTCCGCGACGCGGCGGGCTCGAAGCCTTTTGCCGTCTCCGCCCCGCTGGAACAGGGAATCGAGCCTTTGCTCGACGCGATAATCCAGCGCCTCGGCTCAGCGCCCGAACCGGAGCGCGAGGGCGCGGAAGCGCGGGCCGAGCGCCCCTGGTCTCCGCTGTGAAGCGGCCGCAATGAAACTGGCCGTCACCGGCGGCACCGGCTTCGTCGGCTCGCATCTGATCGACGCCGCGCTCGCCGCCGGTCACGACGTCAAAGCGCTGACCCGCCGCGACCGGTCGCCGCGCGAACGGCTCGAGTGGGTTCCCGGCAGCCTCGAGGACCGCTCCGCCCTCGAGAAGCTGGCGGATGACGTGGACGCAATCATCCACGTCGCCGGAGTCATCAACGCGCCCGGCGCCGCCGGCTTCGACAAAGGCAATGTCGGCGGCACGCTGGCGATGCTCGCCGCCGCGACGGCGAGCGGCATCCGCCGCTTTGTCCACGTGTCGTCGCTTGCCGCGCGCGAGCCGAAGCTGTCGCTCTACGGCGGCTCCAAGGCCCGCGCGGAGGAGCTGGTCAAGAGCTCGGGCCTCGACTGGGCGATCGTCCGCCCGCCGGCCGTCTACGGCCCCGGCGACAAGGAGACGCTGGAGCTGTTCCGGATGGCCAAGCTCGGCCTGATGCTGATGCCGCCCCGCGGCCGCGTGTCGCTGATCCACGTGGACGACCTCGCCGCGCTTCTGCTCGCGCTCGCCGGCCCCGCCGCGCCGTCAAGCCTGCTGATCGAGGCCGACGACGGCAAGCCTGGCGGCTGGACCCACCGCGAGTTCGCCCGCGCGCTCGGCCGAGCAGTGGGGACAAAGCCGAAGATCATTTCCTCTCCCGGCATCCTGCTGCGCCTCGCCGCCGGCGCCGACCAGCTGCTGCGCGGCCCGAGGGCCAAGCTCACCGTCGACCGCGCGGCTTATTTCTCTCACCGCAATTGGGTGATCGAGCCCAAGCGCGGCTGCCCGCCCGATCTGTGGCGCCCGGGTATGCCGACCGAGCAGGGCCTGGCCCAGACCGCGGCCTGGTACCGCGAGCAAGGGTGGCTGTAGCGGCCTGCTCCTGACGCGTTATCGGCGAGCAGGACTCCTGCAGCGACGAGCAACAGGCGGGGCCGGCAAGTTGCTGGATTTCACCGAAAAACAGGGGCAGCTTCGCTGCTTCGACTCGGGGGTCGCAAGGGGCGGGGCAATGGTCGGTTCGGCTACGGTGCAGGCGGATTATTATCGGACGCTGGGGCTCACGCCCGAAGCGACCCAGCACGAGGTCGATCAGGCTTTTGCCCGGGAAATCCGCATATTCCGCCAGCGCCCGTCAGACACGGTTGCACGCCTGGCGCAACTCAGCGTCGCGTATGAAACGTTGCGCGACCCCGAGCGGCGCCGCGCCTATGATGCGGCCATGGGCGTTCGGCCGGCCCCGCGACCCGCGCCGCCGTTCATCGGTGGACCGCCGCCAGGCACTGTCACAGCTCGAATCAGGAACGGCGTGGCGCCTGCTGCACCGCCGCCGAAAGCGGCCGCAGCGCCGCCGGAGCCGAGGGTCGCCGCCTTCATCGCAACGTCGCTGCGCGACTCGCCTGCGGCGAAGGAAGCCGAGGCCGCGGCTCCGCCTCCCGCACGTGCGCAGCCGCAGCCGCAGCCGCAGCCGCAGCCGCAGCCGCAGCGGCGGGTTGCCGCGACGCGCGCCGAGCGCAACGAGCGTGCCATCGACGCGCGCCAAGCCTCTCTCGGTGCCTGCCTTCTCGGCCTCGGCATCCTCGCTCTGGCCGTGTCGCTGCCCCAGGACAATGCCGGCAGCGCGGCCGTCACGGCGCAGCCGCCCACGCAGGCGGTTACGGTGAACCTGCCGCCGATTACCGCCCAATCGCCCACGGCGGCGCCAGTGGCGACATCGCTGCCGCCGGTTGCCGACGCGGCGCCCGAGCAGCCGCAGCCGCCCGCCGAAGTCGCCGCGGCCGAGGAACCCTCACCGCCGCCCGCTCCACCGGCCGCAGCCCAGCCCGCCGAGACGGCCAGCGCGCAGCCTGGCGAAACGCCAGCCAACGAAGCCCCGGCTGCTGAAGCTTCGTCCCAGGCTGCCGCCGAACCGGCGCCTGCGCCGGCAGCGACCGCCGCCCGGCTGCCGCTGCCCAACGCTACCGTTGCCCGCACGATCGGGCGGATCGGCTATCCTTGCGGCAGCGTGGCTTCCGTTGCCGCCGTCGACGGCGCTGCCGGCGTGTTCAAGGTGACCTGCGCGTCGGGCCACTCTTATCAGGCGAGGCCGGTCAACGGTCGCTACCGCTTCCGCCGCTGGGGCAGCCTCTAAGTCGCGCATTCGCCCTGAGCGACGGGGCGCGCCCCGGCCTCACCGCCCCCGCCCGACCAGCGCCCCATTCGCGCCCCATTGCGTTGCGAAGGCTCGGCTGCCGCTCTAACGGAAGCCCGCGCATGTCCGACCGCCAGGAAATCTACGCCAAAGTCGTCGAGCTGATCGCCCCCTTCAACAAGAAGGGCGCGACGATCACCGAGGCGACGCGCTTCGCCCAGGACCTCGAGTGGGACAGCCTCACGGTGCTCGATTTCGTTGCCAACATCGAGGACGAGTTCGACGTCATCATCACCATGAACATGCAGGCCGAGATCGAAACGGTCGGGCAGCTGGTGGACGCTCTGGAGCGGCTGAAAGCGAGCCGGTGACCGACCTTTTCTCGAAGTTCGACCCGTTGATCGAGCAGCGCGAGCAGCTGCTCCAAAGCGGCCTCACCGATCCCTTCAACCTGGTGATGGAGAAGGTCGAAAGCCCGACAGTCGCGATTTGCAACGGCAAGCGCACGATCCTTCTCGGCACCTACAATTACATGGGCATGACCTTCGATCCCGATGTCGTCGCCGCGGGCAAGAAGGCGCTCGACGAGTTCGGCTCGGGCACCACCGGAAGCCGAGTCCTCAACGGCACTTACGTCGGCCACCGCGCGGTCGAGCAGACGCTCCGCGACTTCTACGCCATGGACCATGCGATGGTCTTCTCGACCGGCTACCAAGCCAATCTCGGGATCATCTCCACCATCGCCGGGAAAGGCGATTACATCATCCTCGACATCGACAGTCACGCCTCCATTTACGACGGCTGCAAGATGGGCGATGCCGAGGTGGTTGCGTTCCGCCACAACGACGTCGAAGCGCTCGAAAAAAGGCTGAAGCGGCTTGCGCCGGAAGCCGGCAAGCTGGTCGTGCTAGAAGGCGTCTATTCGATGCTCGGCGACGTCGCTCCGCTGACGGAAATGGTTTCGGTATCGAAGGCGAACGGAGCCATGGTGCTGGTCGACGAAGCGCATTCGATGGGCTTCATCGGGGATCACGGCCGCGGCGTCGCCGAGGCGCAGGGCGTCATCGACGACGTGGATTTCATCATCGGCACCTTCTCCAAGTCGGTCGGCACCGTCGGCGGCTTCTGCGTCTCCAACCACCCGAAGTTCGAGATCCTGCGCCTCGTCTGCCGCCCGTACGTCTTCACCGCCTCCCTGCCGCCCTCGGTGGTGGCAACCGCGGCGGCCTCAATCCGCAAGCTGATGGACAGCGCGGACAAGCGCGTCCACCTCTGGGAGAACTCGAAGCGCCTGCACGCCGGGCTCAAGCAGCTCGGCTTCCGACTCGGAACCGAGGAACCGCAGTCGGCGATCATCGCCGTCATCATGCCGGACCTCGAAACCGGGGCGGCGATGTGGGAGGCGCTGCTTCAAGAAGGCCTGTACGTGAACCTCGCGCGGCCTCCTGCCACGCCGGCTGGAATGACGCTTTTGCGCTGCTCGCTGTGCGCGGAGCATTCCACCGATCAGGTCGGCGAAATCCTCGGGATGTTCGCTGCGGCAGGCCGTGCAACCGGGTGCATCAGCTGAGCTACCTAGGGCCCCACTGAGCCACCTTTGGCTTTCGCCCAAAGGTTAACAGGTCTACAACTCAAATCATGGCGTGGGACGGGGAGGAAGTTCGCTTCGACTGGAGGCGCGGCGGCGCCGCGGCGGCCGGACTTCTTGCAGCCCTGGTGCTGCTCGGCCTCGTCTTCCTGGTAAAATTCTCCAACGACGAGCGCGAGCGGGCACTCAGTGCCGAACGCCACGCCTATGACGTAGCCCTCGTGGTGCGCAACGTCAGCGCCACCATCGCCCGGTCCGAAGCCGCGCTTGGGCGCTTCGTGCTCGACGAGCAGCCCGGCACCGGCCGACTCTATTCGAGCGACTGGGCGCTGGCGGGGCACCAGATCAACCAGCTCTCGCGCCTGATCCGCGGCAATCCCCAACAGGAGCGGCGCGTCGCCGAGCTGCAGCAGCTCTATCGCACGCGCGGCGAGGAGCTGGCGCTCGCTGCCCGTGCGGCGGTTGCCGGGCAAGACCAGAGCGGCATCAGCTACTTCTATCAGGCGGGCCGTTCCGAAACTCTCAACGACCTCGAAAAGCAGCTCCAGGAGATCATCGTCAGCGAGCGCCGCGCGCTTCGCGAGCGCATCGAACGAAGCCAGTTCTTCTCGGCCCAGGCCGACCGCTTCACCGACTATCTCAGCTGGCTCGGCATGGTCGTCGGGCTCGGCGCCATCTTCCTCGGCGTCGTCGCGGTGCAGGCGCTCCGCCAGAACGCCCTCGCCCGCCGGCTCGCGGAAAGCGAGGCAGAGCGCGCCGAAGCGCTGGAGCTTGCGGTGCGCGAGCGCACGCAGGAGCTGTGGGAGGCGAACCAGGCGCTCAAAGCGGAGGCCGAGGAGCGCCAAGCGGCCGAGGCGCAGCTGCGCCAGGTGCAGAAGATGGAGGCGGTGGGGCAGCTGACCGGCGGCATCGCCCACGACTTCAACAATATGCTCGCGGTGGTCGTCGGCGGCATCGACCTCGCGCTGCGCCGGCTGAACGGCCCGCGGCGCGAGGTGATGATGCACCTCCAGAACGCGATGGAAGGCGCGACCCGTGCGGCCGCGCTCACCCGCCGCCTCCTCTCCTTCGCCCGCTCCGAGCCGCTGCTTCCCGAGCGAGTCGACAGCAAGGATCTGATCGGCGGCATGTCCGACCTCCTCGACCGCACGCTCGGCGAGCGGATCCGCGTGCAGGTCGACCTCGCGCCGGACACCTGGCCCACCTACGTCGACCCGCACCAGCTCGAGAACGCGATCGTCAACCTCGCCGTCAACGCCCGCGACGCGATGGAGGGCCAGGGCATGATGCGCATCGCGACCGAGAATGTGAGCCTCGGCGCTAACGAGGTCGGCGACATCCGCGCCGGCGAATATGTGAAAATCAGCGTCACCGACACCGGCTGCGGAATGACTGCCGAGGTGCTGGAGCGCGCGTTCGAGCCCTTCTTCACCACCAAGCCGGTGGGCAAAGGCACCGGCCTCGGCCTCAGCCAGATCTTCGGCTTCGCCCACCAGTCCGGCGGCGAAGTCGGAATCGAGAGCGAGCTCGGCAAAGGCACGACCGTATCCATTTATCTGCCGCGGACCGAGGTTGCCGCGCCGGTACGCATTCACCCTGCCGCCCAGCAGCGGGCGGAAGCCGACGTGCACGTGCCCGGCGCCCGCATCCTGCTGGTCGAGGACGACCCGCGCGTCCGCTCGGCCACCGTCGATGCGCTTGAGGACCTCGACTACGAGCCCGTCGCCTGCTCCAGCGGCGCCAAGGCGATCGAGCTGTTCAAGAGCCGGCCC
>Ga0196964_10001474_pt1 | contig 11962 bp, 12 predicted proteins | sample S1_10metaG_FD_148615 | JGI IMG/M metagenome (GOLD analysis project Ga0196964, IMG submission 148615) | Soil microbial communities from Anza Borrego desert, Southern California, United States - S1_10 | ecosystem: Environmental > Terrestrial > Soil > Desert | place: USA: California | collected...
GGATGACGAGGTGCGCGAGGTGCTGTTCGCCGCGATCGGCGTCAGCGAAGAAACCGAACTCGCCGCCGCCGGCTAGGCCGAAACCTTCCTCGTTAGATGTTCGCGCCCCCATTGCCGCACCGCGTGGATGAGCGGGCGCACGCTTTCGCCGTGCGCTGAGAGGGCATACTCCACGTGCGCATCCCCTCGTGTCTCGCGTGCGACCAAGCCTTCCTGCTCGAGCAAGCGAAGCGTGTCGGTTAGCACCTTGTGCGAGATGTCCGGCATCAGGCGCTGCAGCTCGCTGAAGCGGCGCGGCTCAAGGTCGAGCCAATAAAGCACGATCAGATTCCACTTGCCGCCGAGCGCGTTGATCGCTGCGGTCAGCGGGCAGCCGCTCGCCGCGGTCTCGGCCATGTCTTGGGCTTCTGATGGCGAGACGGATCCCATGCTCTACTCCGGTTACTTCCAGGTGCGTTGCGGCGTTCGCCGCGTCGGGCCACATCGCGGCCCTGGAGACGCCAGCATGATCGTCGAGATGCGGACCTACAAGCTGAAGCCCGGAAGGCGCGATCAATTCCTAGAGATATTCCGCACAAGGACTGCGCCTGAGCACGCCAAGATCGGCATGCCGATACTCGGCCCGTTCCTCTCCGTCGAGGATGCGGACACGTTCTTTTTCATGCGCGGGTTTCCCAATCTCGGCGCGCGTGAGCCGCTGAAGGCGCAATTCTACGAAGGCGAGCTTTGGAAGCAGGAACTCGAAGGCCTGCTGATGCCGATGATCGAGAAGTACGATGTCGTCGTTGTGGACGATGAGGGACAACTCAATTGGGAGGGGAGATGATGCGGTATTCCTGGCGCTGGCTTTTCGCGGCGGCGCTTTTCTTTGCGCCCGCTTGCGCGTCTGCGCAGCAGCAGCCAGCGCAGCAAACGGCGCAGGCCGATGGCGCGCGCGACTTCGATTGGGAGATCGGGACGTGGCGCACGCATCTTCGTCGATTGCAGAACCCGCTGTCCGGTTCGAACACCTGGGTCGAGTACGATGGCACGAGCATCGTGCATGGCTTTCTCGGCCGGCGCGCCAATCTGGTCGAGCTTTCCATCATTGGTCCGGCGGGAACCATCGAGGGCCTGTCGTTGCGCCTCTATAATCCCGAGACGCGCCAATGGAGCCTCAACTATGCGAGCATTCGCTCCGGCGAGCTAACGCCGCCCGTCGTTGGCAGCTTCGTCGATGGCCGCGGCGAGTTCTACGCCGACGACACATTCAACGGTCGGCCCATTCGCGTGCGCTTCGTCATTTCGGACATCACGGAGAACTCGGCGCGTTTCGAGCAGGCGTTCTCCGCCGATGGCGGGCGGACTTGGGAAGTGAACTGGATCGCGACGGATACGCGCGTGCGTTAGTCCAGCGTGCGGCGGAAGCGAAGCAGCGCGAGGGTCGCCAGCACGAGCAGGATCAGTGTCAGCGGCCAAAGGTCGCCGAGGATGTCGGGAAGCCCCGCACCTTTTAGCACGATCTCGCGCACCATGCGGAGGAAATGTGTGATCGGCAGCGCTTCGCCTATGGCTTGCGCCCAGCCCGGCATGGCCCGGAACGGGAACATGAAGCCTGACAGCAGGATCGACGGCAGAAAGATGAAGAAGGTCATCTGCATCGCCTGCATCTGCGTGCGTGCGGCGGTGGAGATAAGGTAGCCCAGCATCAGATTGGCGAAGATGAAAACAGTCACCGCGATCAGGAAAGCGAGCAACGATCCGGTGAACGGAATGCGGAAGAGTGTCGTCGCGACCAGTAGAACGATCACAACCTGCACCGCGCCAATGCCGATATAGGGCGTGGTTTTCCCGATCATCACTTCCAGCGGCCGCACGGGCGTAGCGAGCAGGTTCTCCATCGTGCCGCGTTCGGTCTCGCGTGTAAGCGCGATTGAGGTGATCATCACCATGGTCATGGTGAGAATGACGCCCAGCAGCGCCGGCACGATGTTGAACGCGGTGACGCCCGCGGGATTGTAGCGGCGGTGCACCACGATCTCGTAGGGCGGCGGCGCGCGCGCCAGGAAGGCGAGGGGACCGTCGAATTCCGGCGCGAACGCCGACTGCGCCACGCGCTCGATAGCGGAAATGGCGCCGCCGGCCGCGACAGGATCGCTGGCGTCGGCGGCGATCAGGATTTGCGGGCGCTCGCCGCGCACCATGCGCCGCTCGAAGCCCTCGGGAATGGAGATGAGGTACGTCGCTTGGCCTGATCGCAGCATGGCTTCGCCTTCCTCGGCGGTGCGCGTGACGGCGACGATATCGACATAAGTGGACGCGCTGAGTGAAGCGAGAAACGCGCGCGTCATGGGCCCATCTTCGCGCATCTCGACGATGGCGGGGAGATGCCGTGGGTCCGTGTTGATTGCGTAACCGAACAGCACGAGCTGCATGATCGGCATCATGATCATGATTGCGAATGTCGGCCGGTCTTGCCGCATCTGCACGAGCTCTTTGAGAAACACTGCGAACACGCGCGACCAGGAAAGGTCGAAGATGTTGGGAAGCGCAGGAAGTTTCATGATTTGCTCCTCGCGAGGGGAGCGGGGGTAATCTTGGACCGCGGGCCTTCAGGCCCGCACTTGCATGCCGGCGAGAAGGTGCGGGTGTGAAGACCCGCGGTCCAAGAGAGTCTGCCTCTCATTGCACGTTATCGATGCTGCCGGACATGAGGTAGATGAAGATCTCCTCGAAGCCCGCGTCGATGCGTTCGATCTCGACGTGCGGATGCGCATCTTTCACGCGCCGCACGGCGCGCTCCAGCGCGGCCTCATCCTGACCGCACGCGTGAATCTCCGCGCCGAAACGCGCGACGAGCTCGACGCCGGGCGCGCCTTCCAGCATCGCTTGCGCGGCCTGCAGCGGCCGTCCCGAAATGCGCCAGGCTTTCAGGCCGATCCGTCTGGGGATTTCCGCCGTCGGCGCGTCGAGCAGCTTCTTGCCGTAGGCAATATAGGCGATCTGATCGCACTGCACCGCTTCGTCCATATAGTGTGTGGAGACGAGCGTCGTGACGCCTTGGGCCGAGTAACGCCGGATTGCGTCCCAGAAATCGCGCCGCGCCTTGGGATCGACACCGGCGGTGGGTTCGTCCAGCAGCAGAACTTCGGGTTCGTGAATCATGCACGCGGCGAGCGCGAGCCGCTGCTTCCAGCCGCCGGAAAGTTTCCCGGCGAGCTGCTTTTGGCGTTCGCTGAGGCCGAGGTCCGCCAGCGCCGCGTCCACGCGTTCGCCGCGCCGGTCGAGCCCATAGAGCCGCGCAATGAATTCGAGGTTCTCGCGGATGGAGAGATCTTCGTAGAGCGAGAACTTCTGCGTCATGTAGCCGACGCGCTCTTTAATCTTGAGGCTTTCTTCCAGCACGTCGAAGCCCAGCACTTCGCCTTCGCCGCTGTCGGGCTTCAAGAGACCGCACACCATGCGAATGGTTGTGGTTTTGCCGGAGCCGTTTGGGCCCAAGAATCCATAAATGGCGCCGCGCGGCACGCTGAGGTCGAAATTGTCGACAGCGCGCACGTCACCGAATGTCTTGGTGAGGCCGCGCACATCGATGACGAGCTCGTCGCTCATTCCGCGATCCGCACGTCCACGGGCATGCCAGGCCGAATCGGCCCAGCCGCGTCGAGCCGCGCCTCAACGAGGAAGATGAGCTTTTCGCGCTCTTCGAGAGAGTAGATCACGGGCGGAGTAAATTGCGGCTCGCGCGCAACGAAGCTCACGCGCGCTGCAACCGGCTCGCTGCACCCATCGCAGCCGACCAGCACGCGCGCGCCGACCGGGAGACGCGCAAGCATCTCCTCCGGCGCAAAAAAGCGTACCTTCATGTTCTGCGGCGGCAGGAGGGCTACGATCGGCTCGCCCGCGGCGACAACTTCGCCGGCGCGATGAAAGACTTGCTCGATCGTGCCGGCGGTGGGCGCCGTGCCAGCAAGATCGTTCAAGCGCTCTTCGGCCAGGCCGGCTTCCGCGCCTACTGCGGCGGCTTCGCGACGCGCCTGCGCGAGCCGCGCGTTAGCCGCGTCGCGCGCGGCTTGGTCTGCGTCCAAGCGGGCGCGCGGGTAAAAGCCTTGGCGCGCCAGCTGCGCGCCGCGTGCGTAATTGCGCTCTGCCAAAGTTGCATCGGCCTGCGCGGTGCGCACGGCCGCGGCCGCCGCGGCGCGTTGCGCTTCGGCGCTCTGTGCGCCGTAGCCGAGGCGTTCTGAGTCGAGTCGGAAGATTTGTGCGCCGGCCTCGACCGTATCGCCTTCGCGCACAAGGAGTTCGCCTATGATGCCGGCGTCTTGGCTTGAGAGGTAGATGTAGTCGGCCTCGCCATAGCCTTGCATCAGGTCGCCGCCGCGTTCGCCGCAGGCGGCGAGCATCAGTGCGAAGGCGATGACAAGTATGCGCTTCATGCGCGCCGCTCCAGCCCGCCCAGCAGGATGTCGAAGTTCTGTTCGACCAGTTTTTCAGGGTTCGCGAGAGCGCTTTCGCCTCTCAGCACATGCGTCCACATCGCTTCGAAGAACATCGGCCCGATGAAGGCGCGCACGACGGCGTCCTTCGGTACGTCGCGGATTTGCTTCTTGGCGATCGCCGCTTCGATCAGCGTCTCCAGCGCGCCGCGCGCTTTTTCCACGACATGCGTGCGATAGTATTCGGCGATTTGGGGAAAGCGGCCCGAGAGGCCAATCACCAAGCGCGGCACAGCAAACACGTTGGGATCGCTGAGGCGCGCTGCGGCCACGCGTGCAAGCAAGCGCATCGCGCCGAGCGGATCGGCCTGGCCAGCTTGCGCCAATGTCTGCGCCTGGTTCGCAAGCGGAGAGACGCGCGCTTCGATCAGCGCTTCAAGCACCGCCATCTTGCTCGGGAAGTAGAGGTAGACCCCCGCTTTCGAGAGGCCGGCGCGCTTACCGATGTCTTCCATCCGCGCCGCTTCGAAGCCTCGCTCCGTGAACTCGGCCAGGGCCGCCTCGAGGATTTCCTCGGGCCTGGCCTCGGCGCGGCGGCGCCAGCGGGGTACGGGCCTAGCTGTGGTCACGCCATATATATAACTGACTAGTCAGTTATATGCAAGTGGTATCCGACGCTGCCGGAACGTTTTCCGTACTTCGCTCCCCTAACCAGGCCCGCTATAGCTTTGGAAAGGAGGCGCGGCCATGTATCAGCCAATCGCGACACGGCGCGCTTTGCTGGGCGCGGCGTCCGGCGTGGCGCTCACAAGCGGGTGCGCTTCTTTTTTTGAACCGGTGCCTGACACCGGTAGCAATGCGCAACGCCAAGCCTCGCTCGATGCGATGAAACGCGCTGCGCGCTTCATGCGTGAGCGCGTGGCGTATCGCGGCGGTTATGTCTGGAGCTATTTGCCGGACTTCTCGCGCCGCTGGGGCGAGATGGAAGCGTATCCGACGATGATCTGGATACAGCCCCCAGGCACTGCGACGGTCGGGCATCTCTATTTGGATTGCTTCCACGCGACGCGCGACGAGTTCTACTACCGCGCTGCGATGGAGGTCGCCGAGGGCCTCATCGCCGCGCAGCATCCCGCAGGCGGCTGGAATTATCTGCACGACTTCGCGGGCGAAGAATCGACGCGCCACTGGTACGACACGATCGGTAAGAACGGCTGGCGGCTCGAAGAATTCCACCACTACTACGACAACGCGACGTTCGACGACGCGGGCACGTCGGAAGCGTCGCAATTCCTGCTGCGGCTCTATCTCGAACGACGTGCGTTCCGCCTGCGCGCGCCGCTGGAGCGCGCGATCCGCTTCGTGCTGGATAGCCAGTACCCAAACGGCGGCTGGCCGCAGCGTTTTCCGCGCGTTGAAGGGGAGGCGGAATACATCCGCCACATCACGTTCAACGACGATGTCGCGGGCGAGAACATCAAGTTCCTACTGATGGCCTATCAAACATTGGGCGATGAGCGCGCGCTCGCCTCAATCCGGCGCGCTATGGACATTTTTCGCGCAACGCAGCAGCCCGCGCCGCAAGCGGGCTGGGGCCTGCAACATCATGTCGAAACGCTGCGTCCCATCGCAGCGCGCAGCTACGAGCCGGAATCGCTCAGCGCGCACACGACATACGTGAACGTCACGCAGCTGCTGAATTTCTACGAATGGACGGGCGAAGACCGCTTTATCGCGCGCGTTCCCGAAGCGCTTGCCTGGCTGGACTCGGTGCGCTTGGCGGATGCGCACGTGCGTATGCCGAACCGCCACTATCCCACCTTTACCGAACTTGGCAGCAATCGCGCGCGCATCGTGCACCGGCGCGGGTCGAACGTCGTCAACGGCGCCTATTATTGGGACCACAATGCCGAAAAGCCGATCACCCATTATTCGCAATGGCGTAATCTCGACGTCGCCGCGTTGCGCGCACGTTATGAGCGGCTCGCCAATTTGGACCGCGACGCGATCGTCAATTCGCCGCTCGCTCCAGGCGGCGCCTTCCGCGTGCCGCGCTTCTTCACCACGCAGAACATCGAAGTCTCGGATATGAATTCGAATTTGGGCTCCGGCGCGGTTCAGCGCCCAACTGCGGCGCGCGTTGCCGAGCTTGTCTCCAGCCTCAATGCCGAGGGCTATTGGCCAACCCCGCTGACGGCCACCAGCAATGCCTACATTGGCGATGGGTCCACAACTCCCGCGTTAGGCGATTATTCGCAGACGCTCGTAGGAGACGCGACGGACACTTCGCCTTTTACGACGGACCGTCCCGTCACTGGTATTTCGACCGGAACTTTCATCCAGAACATGAGCGCGCTTCTGCTCAGCGTTGATTCAGGCGAGTAGGAGGAGCATTGAAGGTGCTCCGGGGAGGGAGCCCCGGGGTGGGGACGTAAAGTCGTGGCTGAGCATCCGGGCGAAGAACGTACAATCCGGCTGGCGTCTATCGTGTCGATCGACATCGTCGGCTTTTCAACCATGTCGGAGCGCGATCAGCGCAATGCCGCGCGCAAGGTCGAAGGCTTGCGGGCGCGCATCGATGCGTGTGCGCGCAAACACAATGGCCGGCTCTTCAACACGGCCGGCGACGGTTTCATGCTGGAGTTCGCGTCAGCCGGATCGGCGCTCGGCGCGATTCAAGAGATTCTCGACAAGCGCCCCAAGGGCGAGCCGCCGCTTCGCGTCGGCGCGCATGTAGGCGATGTCGTGGTCACCGCGACGGAAGACCTGCTTGGCCACGGCGTGAACGTCGCCGCACGTCTGCAAGAGCTTGCCGAGTCCGGCACCGCGCTCGTCTCCGCCGAATTCCGCTCCATGGCGCGGTCGAGCCCGCAGGCGGCGTTCCAGTCGAAGGGCCACAAGCCGCTCGACAACATGGAACAGCGTGTTCAGACGTTCGAAATTCTGTCCAAACGTCAGCGCTTCGCGCGCGGCGCGCGCCGCACCGGCACGATGACGCTCGCGGTCGTCGCGCTCGGCGGCGCGATCTACATGGCGCCGACAGCGTACCGGGCGCTCCAGGATCTTTCGGCAAGCCAAAGCCAGGCTAGCGCGGCGACAACGCCGGCGCCGCAAAGCGAAGAGGTGCTGCGCCAGGCTGCGTCTACGGTTCCGGCCGCGCCAGCGCATCAGGCAGGAGACATCATCCGCGACTGCGAGAACTGCCCGGAAATGGTGGTCCTGCCGGGCGGGCTTTTCACCATGGGCTCGCCCGCAAACGAAGTTGGCCGCCGCGCCGATGAAGGTCCGCAGCGCGAAGTTTCCATCGCGCCGTTCGCACTCAGCAAAACCGAAGTCACGTTCGCGCAGTGGGACGCGTGTCTGGCGGACGGCGGATGCAACGGCTATTCGCCGTCCGACGGCGGCCGCGGCCGCGGCGATCGCCCTGTTACCAACGTGTCGTGGCAAGATGCGGAAGCTTACATCGATTGGCTGAACACGCGCGCCGGCGGCTTGCGCTATCGGCTCGCGACCGAAGCGGAATGGGAATACGCCGCGCGCGCGGGCGGCTCGACGCCTTATGCGTTCGGCGCGCGCGTCACCGCAACGCAAGCGACCTACCGCGTGCGCACCAGCACGGCGGTTGCGGCGCACGACGCCAATTCGTTCGGACTCCACGATATGCACGGCAACGTCGCCGAGTGGGTCGAGGATTGCTACGCGCCGAACTACGACCTCGCGCCGATCGATGGCGCGGCCGTGCAATCGGAGGAGTGTGCGCGGCGCGTGCATCGTGGCGGCGGCTATGTGGACCAGGCTGCGGCGCTTCGCGCTGCTGCGCGCCAGCCGGCGCTCCCGACCATGCGTAGCGCCAGTGTTGGCTTCCGCGTCGCGCGCGTGCTCGACTGACGCTCATCGCATTTCTGCAGGTAGTGTGACCGCGGGCACAGACAAAGCAGTGCCCACGGTCACAAGATGCGTGCGGGGAGGGTTATCCGTGCATCGCGAAACGTATGAGAGCGCATGAGCGCTGAGTTCATCCTTGCGCAGATTTCGGACACCCACGTCCGCGCCGATGACGGCGGCGCCGCCGCGCGCCAGCTCAGCAAGGCTTTGCAGCAGGCGCGCGATTACCGCGCGGATGTCATCCTGATCACCGGCGACCTCGCCAATGATGAGCGGGAGGACGAGTATGCATTGTTCGCAGAAGCGCTCGGCGGAGCCCATGCGCCCGTTTTCGTGCTGCCGGGGAACCACGATCATCGCGACCGGATCCGCGCCGCGCTGCCATCGCACGAGTACCTGAGCGGCTCTGGGCCGCTTTCCTTCGCGGTCGAGGACTTCCCGGTTCGGATCGTCTGTGTCGATCAGATCGTCCCGGGCGAGACGCATGGACTTTTCACGGAGGAACAAGCCCATTGGCTGGACCGTACGCTCGATCAGCGGCCCGAGAAGCCCACCGTCGTCGCGCTGCACCACCCGCCCTTCCCGACGCACGATTTGCTGTTCGACACGATCGGACTCCAGAACGCCGACCTGTTCGCCAACGTGATCCGCCGCCACCCGCAGGTCGTCCGCGTGATGTGCGGCCATCATCACCGGACGGCGGTAGGCCAGTGCGCGCATGCGCCGGTCATCGTGGCGCCCTCGAGTTCCTGGGTTTACGGGCTGGCGCTGCATGAAGGGCAGGAGATCGCGCCGAAGACCGCCGAACAGACCGGATGGATGCTCCATGGCTGGTCGCATGAGAACGGCTTTGCCAGCGTTTTCATGGGCTTGTGAGCGTGCCGGAGCGCGCCTGTGAGTAAGTGCCCGGGATTGAAAAAAAGTTAGAAAATCGACGGATCGTTTTCCCCTCAACAACGTTCTTGAACCGGCGCCGACCTACTCCCCCCGCCCAGGCGCCACCGCAGCACGGGCCGGATCGTCAGATCCGGCCCACCTGCTGTCTAGGGTTCCAGATCCAACATTCGCACGTGCCGCCCGCCGCTCGCCGCCCGGCTCCGGGCCGTTGCGCCTGAAAGATTACGTGATCGCTCGCGCCTTATGAAAGCGTCGGCGGCCCGACTATAAAACCGCCGACGCCCCATCGCCCTGGTAGTCACCAGTTCACCCGGAGCGGAAAAGAGCGCGTCACGCCGTGCGGGTCAAGCGCCATCTTGTCTGACTATTACAACACGCGGTTAACGCGCGGCGTGAACGACACACATTAACGCGCACCGACCAGCGCTCTCCCTTACGTCGATTGACCGTGGTTCATGTGCGTGTTGTGCTCGCGTGCAATCCGACTAGCGCTGACGTTCAATAGATTCCGAGGGGAAACGGGATGACGAAAATCTATGTTGGGAAGAGACGTGCAACCGTACGTAATGCAGCTGGCGTCGGAACACATCGAGACGTTGCGCGAGTACTGCGAGGACACGATCGCGCGCATTCTGAAGAGCCGCAAGCGCCACGTGCTGGCGGTCACAGCGCGCGTGAACAAAAGCATGCTGAAAGCAAAGGCGTTCTATTGCTTCGATAGTTCGGCTTCGAGTTCGAATTGCACGAAAACACAAAATCCAAGCTGAGAAAGCACGAGTTCGTTTTGAACTTCAGGACGCCGCCAGATTTCCAGCCGGAAGACATGCCCCCACGCCTGCGCCGTGTTGAAGGCGAGCCGCTCTCGGCGCAGCCCAGCCAGAAGGCCGGCAAGCGTTCCGCCGCACCGCAACCGGCGGCGGTGAAGCGCGGGAACAAGAAGAAGAGGGCCAGCGAGCGCGTCATGTGCCGTTTGCGACCGATATTTAAGGGGATAGCGAAGCGCGCCGCCATTTCCGTGTCATCTGCAGCCGCTAAGCTGTACAAGATGTACGATCTATACCACAGGTTGTCTGCGCGGATTGCCGTCATGTGGCGCCGGCGCCGGCGTCTCAAATTATCTTTGCCGAGTGAATTTGTCTTAACCTTTGAACGCGAACTTGAGTACGCGCCAATCCGTGCGCGCCTGGAAGCTCAGCTAATCGGGGAATCCCTTCGCGTTCTGCTCTTCACGTTCGTATCGCGCGAACCAAAGTTGTGGGACGCCAGTTTGTTCGGCGAACTCCGACCCGACCGAGGTGAGCACATACCTGCATGAGATCCGTCAAAGAGCTTCGCCGCAAAGCCGCATCGCGGGTGAGCAGAAAGGCGCGCGTCTATTCGACATCCGAAGCGCGCGCCAATTTCGCTGAAGCTCTTGAGACGGCGCAGGTCGACAACGCCGTGATCGGCTTCGATCGCTACGGGCGCACCATCGCCGCGCTCGTACCGGTCGAAGCGGTCTACATGCTCGCCGGCATGGGCCACATGATCGCGCCGGGCGTGCGCGAAGAGATCGCCAACTTCTCGCATCAGTTTGTGCAGAGCGTCCCGAGCCGCGTCAGCGGACGCGAAGCGCCGGCCAAGGCGAAAAAGGCCGCGCCGAAGAAGGCGGCGAAGAAGACGAAATCGAAAGCCAAGCGCGGCAAGCGCGGCTGATCCGGAGCGCCGGCGCCTCCCCGGCATTCGCCTCTTCGTGAAACGCGACCTTCCACCGAATTCGTTCGGACCAAAGCGCCGCCGAGGGCGCGGCGCTCCATAGGCAGCCGCCAACCCCGGCGCTATAGAGGCGCCGAGAGGTGCTTCAATGAAAACGAGAGCCGCGGTCGCATTCGCGCCGAAGCAGCCCCTGGAAATCGTCGAACTCGACCTCGAAGGCCCCAAGGCCGGCGAAGTGCTGGTCGAGGTCAAGGCCACGGGCATTTGCCACACCGACGCGTACACGCTCGACGGCTTGGACAGCGAAGGCATTTTCCCGAGCATCTTGGGCCATGAAGGCGCGGGTATTGTACGCGAAGTTGGCGCCGGCGTGACGAGTGTCGGCCCGGGCGATCACGTCATTCCGCTTTACACGCCCGAATGCCGCCAGTGCAAAAGCTGCCTCTCGCGCAAAACCAATCTCTGTACCGCCATCCGTGCAACGCAAGGCAAGGGCCAAATGCCGGATGGCACATCGCGGTTTTCCTACCGAGGCAAGCCGATCGCTCACTACATGGGCACATCCACGTTCGCGAATTTCACAGTGCTGCCGGAGATCGCTGTCGCAAAGATCCGCAAGGACGCGCCGTTTGAAACCGCATGCTATATCGGCTGCGGCGTCACTACGGGCGTCGGCGCTGTCGTCAATACGGCGAAAGTCGAGCCTGGCGCGAACTGCATTGTGTTTGGCTTGGGCGGCATCGGCCTCAACGTCGTGCAGGGCCTGAAGCTCGTCGGCGCGAACATGATCGCCGGCGTCGATATCAATCCGGCGCGTGAGGAATGGGGCAAGAAGTTCGGCATGACGCACTTCGTCAATCCGAGAAGCGTCAAGGGCGATCTCGTCCCGCATCTCGTCGAACTCACCGGCGGCGGCGCCGATTATACCTTCGACTGCACCGGCAACACTGAAGTCATGCGGCAGGCGCTGGAGAGCTGCCATCGCGGCTGGGGCGAAAGCATCATTATCGGCGTCGCCGAAGCGGGCAAGGAAATCGCCACGCGGCCGTTCCAGCTGGTCACCGGCCGTG
>Ga0196964_10001475_pt1 | contig 11954 bp, 18 predicted proteins | sample S1_10metaG_FD_148615 | JGI IMG/M metagenome (GOLD analysis project Ga0196964, IMG submission 148615) | Soil microbial communities from Anza Borrego desert, Southern California, United States - S1_10 | ecosystem: Environmental > Terrestrial > Soil > Desert | place: USA: California | collected...
TTTGTCTGGTGTAAGACCGAAGGGTCATCGCCATACTCGGAGCCGCCAAATCTAGGCGCAACTGCCTTCATGTTCCCGTTCGTCTTTCCGGGAACCCGCGAGGATCCTGTCTGATCTGCGAGCGTGACTTGTGCCAACCGTGCTACCGTCGATTGCGTCACAGGCTCCGCGATAGCCTTCGCATCGTAGGCGTACCGCTCGCTCTTACTCAGCAGGAAGATGTATTCATGGGCCTTGGTGCAACGGTCTGTTACACTCTCGGGCATTGGGTTGGGCTTGCTCCAGATGATGTCTTGTCGCAGATACCAACCGTCTTCCTGAAGGGCGAACGCGAGCCGCCAAGGGACGCCGCATAGGTCTTTCGGCTTGAGTCCGCGTTCCTTGATGCTGACATGCCCCTGCGTCACGCGCTGCAGGTCTAAGCGCCGAGTTCCACCATCACACCTCTTGCCATTGCCTCCACCCTGTGTCGATCCGTTGTAGGAATCCCCGATGTTCACCCAGCAGGTACCGTCCCTGCGAAGGACACGGCGGCACTCACGGAACACAGTCACCATCACCGCCAAATACTCAGGCAGGCTCTTTTCTAGCCCTATCTGTCCGGCCACGCCGTAGTCTCTGAGCCCGTAGTAAGGCGGACTCGTCACCACGCAGTTCACCGACTCGTCAGGCAGAGTCCGTAGCATCTCCAGCACGTCACCGACTAGCACACGGGCTCTAACTCCCGTATTCCGGGGTTCCAGGGACAGGGCGTCTCTCTTCATGCCGAACCGCCTTGTGCGCTTTGCGCCTGAGAATCCCGGCCTTCTGTCACACCTGAAGGGATAGCTGGAACCGGCCTAAGTACAAGCGTGATGAAGTCCTTGCGAACGACCGCCAGCTTTGTCGAACACGGCAGGTTAAGCTGCTGGACAACCGCCAAGGCACACACCCTTGCCTCTGCGCCGTACTTGAAGATCTGCACCCGGTACTCGCCTCTTAACTTCGGCGTTATGTGCAGCTCGCCGCCCTTACACTCCAGGTCCACCCTGTCAGACCGAATGAGCCGCAGTAGCGCCGCATTGAAGGCTATGCGGCCGTTCTCGATTCTCGCGGCGGGAGCCTGACGCGGCCTGCCCTCTCTCATGGCAACACCACCGGAATTTCAACCTGTGAAGGGTCCAGGTAGCAATTGCCTGTGCCGGACTTCTTCAGGCCGGGTTCAGGTTCGGGAATGTCGAACGGCTCCAGCCACGCTTTGCCGTTCAGCCAAGTCGGGATTTGCTGGACGAGGTTGGTCCCCGTCACGTTCTCGTGGTCGCACCAGGCCCGGTAACGCTTCACCCCGGACAGCAAGTCTTCGAACCTGACGCCCGACTTCAGCAGGGCCTTGAACTTGGTCTCGCCAGAGGCACACTTCCGGTCCCCGTTGCGTTTGGGATAGTGCGAAAGCCATTCCAACCACAAGGGCGAAACGTCAGCTTTCGCCAAGTCTGTAGATGGGATAGATCTTTCTTCTTGGGTACCAGCTTGTAGTTTCTTCCCATTCTTAATTACTGGCACTGGCACTGGTAATGCCCTTATATGCGCATCGTGTGCGCCTGCTGTGCGCTCAGTGTGCGCACACTCTTGCACACCTTCATACTTCTGGAGGGCTCGTTCGCGCTGTTCCTTGCTGAGCCTGGAAAGGACTGGCATGGCTCCGTTGGCGAACCTCAGTCCCCTTCTGGCGAGCTGCATGTGGATGTGGTCGTCGGCGTGCTCGTGCCAGTCGTGGAGATACAGCCGACAGGTCGCATCCTCGTCAAAGACCTTGCGTCTCACCAGGACGGCAACAAGAGCGTCGGCGTCGTCCGGGTAGTCGATGGACGCTGCAATCTCTTCGTTGCTCCAACGCCCAATATCGCCTTGCGGAAAGTGCTTCCCCGTGACGGCTACCAGTGCGCATATAAGCCCATAAACCGCGAAGTCCGAGAGTTTTAGGTCCCGACCCACCAGCTTGTGCTTGGGATGGCCCCAGGCTTCGCGTTTCACTCGCCGGGCCTCCACTGAACAGCATTCTTGGCTTTCGCCCACGCCTCATCTGCTACCCGGCTGGCATAGGACAACTTGAGCGCCAACCCCAAGTCATCAACCTTGAACGGGCGATCAACAACAACAACCTCGCCGCAGAGGGATTGCACGGTTCCGCTGACGCTCAGAAAGGCTCCGGCCACTCCCCACGGCGATTGTTGTCGGGACGTCAAGAGTCCTATGGCGCGTGAATCAAGCCTCTCCGATCCCAACCCCTCCCCGAACCAGATTGCGAGCGGAAGTAACCCAATCAGGAGCACGCGTTGATCGTCCGCGATTCGCTCCCGAATGTATGGCAAACACTCATGGTCCCGCCACTGCTCCACTTCAGGAACGGGCTTGCACTCACACAGAATGCCGCTATCGACCAATAGAAAGTCCGGGGTCCAGCCCGGACCCTCAAAGACGCACGGCTCATACTCCCACCGCAACCCGTAGGCGTCGAAGAATGCCGCCCATGTCGCCTCTAGGCGGGAACGAAAGTTAATGCCCCTATATGTTGTGGCGATGCCACGTGTATCTTTCTGCATGCCCCATCCTATCCCTGGTGCGGGCGTTCCCCCTGTCTCCCTCAGGGGTACAACAACGATCCTTCCTTTCCACAAGGCAGTCCCAAAGGGACAAATAAATCAGTTACTGACAGTGCGTCGGCCGTACTCAGCTAAGAGCAACGCTTCCGCCATTCCATCGTGATAAGTCGTGCATCTACTCGATGCTTTCAGCTCGACACCGGGAAAGAGCTTTCGCGCTTCGGCTATGGCTCGTTCTTTCCTCTGCTTGGGCGTTACTTCCTTGCCCTTTAACGCGATACCCATGCGGGTCTTCCATGTGACCGCGCGAACCTCAGACATGGGAATGCCCATTTCGGTCATCATGCCGACGATGAGGCCCCAATTCACACCAACTTTCAGGTAGGTCTGTGACCCTTGCCGTGGCATTGCCTCTGGCTTTTCTATGAGCACAAGCGACGGGTTCAGCTCCACAAGTCGCGCCCTGATCCTCGTCAAATCCGGGCGGCTGTCTAGCGTTGGCATCCGCTCTGCGCCGCACTGTTCGCCTACCCAACCGAGAGCCCCATCTAAGCCTGGGTCTATCGCTAACGTTACGTTCATGCCTCCTCCCTGGACCGATGCCCGATGACCTTGAAGTCCTCCGGTCGGTGCCTCCGAAACCACGCCCAAAGCAAGAATCGTCCTCCCGGCCTATCGAACATCGCGTGGCACGGTTCCCAGCACAGATGTACGTGGTTAGCCGGGTGCCATCGAAACTCTAAATCGTCGCACGGGATCATGTGATGAAGCGTCCCTCCGGCCCCACCGCAATACTCGCAGCGCCCGCCCGCTCTTGCCTTGCAGTCCCTACGCGCCTTGTCGTCCCTGCTTCTGTAGCTCTTGGCGCGCTTACCTACCTTAGCGAGTGGTGTGCGCTTCATGCGGCCCTCCTTACAGGCATCGCCTCTGCCCGTTCTGTGAGTCGCCCTTCTAGGAATCTCAGGTACTCGAATGCGGTTGAACCTTCGGCGTACTCGTGTCTCTTGAGCCAGCCTTGTACCTTCCGCATGTGCGGGCACAGGAACCTTGGGGGACGAGTGACTAACGGCAGTAGTGGCTTGCCCTTAGCTCTTGCGAGCTGTTCCAGGTACACGCCGCCAATGCGCCGGTTATAGGGCATCCGCGACGCTTCCCGGTAGTCCTTGAACGCCTCGCACGAGCAAAGACATTCGCACGAGCAAACGTCCACCTGGGCCACGTGGACGATGCTCCGCGGGCGGGATGCGCTCGGCAGAATGAACGTCATAATCCGCTCTGCCGAGTCGTAGTCGAAGTCTAGGATTTCGGCCCCCGTCCTGACCCGGCACAGCCGGCCGACAGGGGCCTCGTCCCAGGACAGCCTAATCGCGAACAACCTAGATCGCGACATAGCGGCCCCTCGCGCCGAACTTGCAGCCGCGCACCTTCTCACCAGCCTTCAGCTTTCGCTTAATGGCGGATTTGTCGGGCTCGACCGTGATCTTCTTGCAGTCCTTCGGGAGCTGCCTCACGTCGCACAGGACGACTACCGGAGGATCGCCCCCGGCTTGACAGATGTGGGGCTCGAAGATCCCGGCAGGGAACCGGTCCACGCCTTTGAGGTCCATGAACCACAGCAGCGTTTCCTCCAGCCTGTCAGCCTTGTTCTCGGCCGCCTGCTTCTTCTGCCTGTAGTAGTCCTCTTCGGCTTTGGCGGCTATCGCACGGGCCTTCAGCGAGCGAATGAGCTTGCAGTACCCCTCGATCTTCTTGGCCGCTAGACCGGTCGTTCTGAGCCATGCCTGAATGAACGCCTGCTTGTGATCGTCAGGCACTTCTGGATCGTCCAGAATCCGTTCGATCTCCAGCAGTTCTTCCGCGAGGGAATACAGGGTGTCGGGTACGGCGCTCATGCTATCGCCTCCGCCAGCTCGCTCTCGAATCCCTGCTCGCGGCGAATCTCCGCAATCTTCTCGCGCATACGAGGCTTGAGAAGGTCGAAGGTGAGCTGTGCCGTGTCCAGCATCAGCCCGATCTCTTCGGCGGTCGATTCGAACGGGACGCCAGAGACGCCCATCGTCACAGAGGCCGATTGGAAGTTGCCAAGGTTTATCTTCTGGTCAACCGTCACGTGGATGCGGGGCGAGTCGCTCATCACTCGTCAAACGGGTCGTGTACGCCCGCCTCCCCAACCGGTCCAGCAGCGTCAGCTACTTCCTCAAACTCGTCTATGCTGGTGCCGCCGCCGCCGAAGCCCTCGTCCTCGTATAGGAACTGGATAGCGGCGAACTTGACCGTGACGCCCTTCTTCTCGGGCCGGTCGTAGCCAAAGCAGATGATCTTTACGAGGCCCCAGTCCCCGGCCTTCCAGCCGGAGTTTTTGGACACCCTGTTCTTCTTCCCGTCGATCAAGAGCGGCGGATAGTCCGTGCTGCAGGCTGCCTTCAGGAACCAGTAGCCGGGGTACCGGGGCTCTCCGTCCCCGTCCAAGTCGGTGTCGCCGTCCTTGAGTGGGGTGTGCCACTTGGCCGGGATCGTGCCGGTGAACTTGGCCGCGAGACCCGCCTTGATAGCCGCCGTTATCTTCGATCCAACGGCCTCCGGCTCGGGGCACTGTTCGGTTGCTTCCTTGGGAATGAGCAATGTGACGCTGTACTCGGTCTTGCCCGACAAGCTGTCGGTCTTGGGCTCGAATACGTTTAGGTAGGAAAGGCGGACGGGGCCAACAATGGCGGTCGCCTGGTTGATGTCGCTCACAGTGGAGCCTCCTTTTTGGCTTCGTGGGCCAAATCATGGGAGGTACCAATCTGATACCATCTCCGTGGTCCCAGTAGACGCGTGAATACCGGGCGAGAACCTTCAAAGAGGGTGGAGACTAGGTTCGGGCCGTAGATTCGAGGAGGGTGCCCTTGGAGATTCTCATCATCTCCACAGGCAGGTTCAAATCTAGGACCCGATGGTATCAGGATGGTACCAAACGTGTACGCCTGTCTAGGCGAAACAGGGCTTTCCCGACCTTCTGGAGCCCTTTCGTAGCGGTCGCTTCCTGAGCAGCCGCATACAGCAGTGTCGTGTCTATCTGAGAGTGACCCAGGATCGCCGCTATCGTGAGAAGGTCCACCCCGAGCGCGGCCAAGATGCCACCTGCGCCATGCCGTAAATCGTGGAACGTCCAGCCCGGAAACCCTAGCGCGTCTCTTTCTGCCGCCCATGCGCCCGTCAGATGTTCGGGATTCCAGGGCTTGCCCCGTCCGTTCGTGCAAACGTAGTCGGAACTCTTGTCGCCTAGCCTGTAAAGCTCTTTGGAAAGCGCAGGCGGAAGCGTGAAGGACCGGATGGAGGGTTCGTTCTTCGGATCGGATTCGCCTACCTTCTTGCCCTTCGGTCCCTGCCGGATCAGTCTTTGCTCCGTGATTGAGACCCTCGATCCGCTGATCTGCCTCCACTTCAGCCCGCAGGCTTCGCCGCGTCTCAGACCGAGAACCGCAGCCAGGAAGACAGGGGCAGCCAGCACAGTGCCGTCCACGTCCTTCAGGAGCTTCTTTAGCTCCCCGACCGACATGACCCGCTTGCGCCTCTTGATTACCGGCTTGTCCGTATCGGTTACCGGGTTCGTGGCGCACATCCCCTCTTTCACGCACTGCTTGAAGATCGCCGAGAGGATGGAGGTGTAGAGGCCCACCGACGCCGCCGCACAGGTCATGCCGTTTATCCACGACTGAACCTCCGCGTGCTTGACCTCTGAGGGCGTTCTGTGGCCGAAATAGGGCTTGATGTGGATCTCGTAGGCGTCGGCGTAACGGCGCTGAGTGTTCGGCCGCTTAGCCTCCACCTTGGGCCACCAGAGAGAGATAGCCGCGTCATGGACGGTCTCTCCTGTTGAGCATGTGCCCAGCGTCCTTTCTATGTCCTGCGATTTCAGGAACTCGGCGGCCTCTGCCGATCCTGCGTAGTACGGACGGCGTTTCCCGCTCGGGTCTACCCAGGTCGCCTTCCAGCGGCCATCCTTGCAGCGCGTCGCCATCAAGAGATAGTTTAACGACGAGAACCGGCAGGACGTACCAATCTCTGCCAATCTTGCGAAGAACCGCAAATTCGCCCCTCTGGTGCCGCAGGACCAACGTCTCTGCGGTCGTTCCCATCCGCTCGGCATACTGAGCTACAGGGATAGGAGTAGGGTCGAACGTGAAGGTCACGGCTTCACCACCTCACGGGCCTTAGAAGGAGAGAGAGCTGCGGGAGTCATACGGCCTCCGGTGCAGAGCACGGCAGGGTGTCGTCCTTCGTAGCTTCTGTCCCACTGGTTAGGGAGTCGGAACCACCCTTGCCGAACCACTGGATCACCGCGTCTGCAATCTTTGGCGTTAGGCCCCGCTCACGAGTCGTTTGGAAAAGAGCAGGCCCCAGCACTAGCGGCAGGTCATCCAAGACCGCGCATCGCGGAAACCGGAAACGGGAGGCGTACTCGGCTATCTGGCAAGAGCGCCACTTAATACCCTCCGTGTGCCACTGCTCGGTCGTCCACCCTTCTACTGCCGGGTCGCCCCAGTGATACGGGTCTTTGTCGGTAACGCCGTGAAGCCGTCTGTGCATGTCGGCTCCGAAGTGCATGTACAGCGACTCTAGGCCCTCTAGGGTCATGTTGCCGCTGTGGACGTGGTAGCGCCATGCCGATGAGATGACCACCATTAGATCGGGCTCGGCAGCCAAGATGCGGTTGAGTTCTTTCACGTGCCGCCAATGCAGGGGTAGATAGCGGTTCGGGTGTCGGTCTCTGTCCCCGCAGTTCAACACATGATCGTTGTCCAGGAAGAGCAGCTTCATAGAATCACGCTCCCGATCTCCACGGTTCCAACCTCATCCTCTTGGTGGGGATTTGAGTTCATGCCGTCTCTCCCTGAGGTGCTTCGCACAGTGCAAGAGACCCAGTCACTTCTCCTAATTCCCCATGTGAGGGGGTGGAGGAATCAGCCTGTACACGGCGCTCTTCTCGTTCTCTTAGCCACTCCTGAGCGTCAGCGGCCTGGAGGTACATAAAGCGCATGGCGTCACTCATGCCGCGTCCTCCGGTGAATCGGCTTCGTCAGAATAGGGGCCTACATAGTCAGGGTTTGGCCCGCAGACTGAGGACCGAATGGCTCGGTTATAGAACTCCTGCCACGTGATCCGTTCCGCCCATGCCGCATCAAAGTTCGCCCGGTCCCAGCCGTCCGGGTCGTAAATCTGGTACGGATAATGCTTGCTCCAGTCGTCGCTTGAACGAAGGATCATGCCGCGTCTCCTGCTTGTTGTCGCCGCTTCTCGTTCTGCAATGCCCTCCGCACGGTCATGTGGCTGACGCCCAGCTTTTGCGCCTCTCTCTCGATCCACTTCTGGTGGCGCTGCCGGAGTCTGTTTTTTTGAAACCCAGTAAGCTTCTCAGGGCGTCCAATCACATCTTTTGTGCATTCTTGTGAAAGCATTGTGATAAAGTGTATCACAACGTGGCTTCTGTGCCAACAATGTTCCGGGCTAGTTTTGTAAAAACCTTCTCAATGAGGGCCGATACACCGGGACTGCGCCTAGGGATGGCGCGAAAGGAGTACAAGAAACGAATTGACGCACGCATGACGCAGACCCTGTTTGCGGCCATGTTGTCCGAGGCTCTAGGTAGGCCGATCACACGTGAGACAGTGGCAAAGTGGGAGACCGATGACGATGTAACCCCGCCAAATGACGCGTTAGAAATTGCGGAAGAATTGCTTAAATTAGAAAGGGGATGGATAAGAAGCGGCGGTGAGCGCGTAGAGTTTGTTTCGGGTGCTGGTAGTACTACGGGGGAAAGGCGTAGACTAGTGTCTGTCAAAATCCTTCGTGGAGGCGCAAGCCAAGTGTGGAATAGAGATTCCGTGACCATCCGGGACGAAGAAGTCCCGTTCTACTTCGGTGAGCATAGAGACCATATCGAGGTGCCCGATCTCTCGCTTATGCCCTTTGCCGCGCCTACTGAGATCCTATCTTTCGAGCCTGACAGCGTTCCGCATCTGAACACCGTCAACCTGCTCAAGCAAAAGAAGAACCCGGCGTTTCACGTCATCCGCGAGCTGCGGACGAACTCAGGCGGCGTGGAGATGTACTGTCCCGACGTTGACGCCGTACCGTACGAATACAAGGACTTCGAGCCATGTGGGTACTTGGTGATCCATGCCGAACGGCTCCGCCCCCTCAAGGTAACCATAGACGAAGAGGGGCTATCCTTCGCCGCCATGCGGAAAGGTGTCCTAGAACAGAACGGAACATAATTGTTTCACATGAAACACAAAATGTTCTCCACTTTCACAAAAGAAGTGATATAATTGTGATCTAGAGGCGAAAGCCCGAGGATCACATGGGAACAAGAAACTCCACGTTCGTTCAGTGCGACGGCGAATACAAGGTCGCACAGTATGGTCAATGGGACGGCTACCCTGAGGGGGTCGGTGTCGGCGTATACGAATGCATCACCCGTATCGTCAACCTGGGTCAGCTTGAGGACTTCAAGGACAAGGTCCGCGCTCTTCGCACACTGACGCTTGAAGACGTAAAGGCCCGGTGGAAGGAATGCGGCGCGGATGACTCTGGCTGGGTTGACATGGCCGTTTCCGGGCGCTTTGCGGCGAAGTGGCCGTGGCTCAGTCGTGATTGTGCCGGCGACAAAGTTCTCCCGCTGATCGAGTCAGGGCAAGTTACCGAAGTCAAGCTCGACGACAAATTCCCTGGCGACTCCCTGTTCTGCGAGTGGTGCTACGTTATCGACCTAGACGCAGGCACCTTCGAAGTGTACGGAGGGTTCAACAAGGACCCGTTGCCTGAAGGCGCTCGGTTCTACGATCTCACAGATGCGTCCGAGGGTTACCACCCTGTGCGCCTGCTTGTCTCATGGCCACTTACGGCCCTGCCAACCAGGGACGAGTTCTTAGCCGCCACTACCGAGCGCGAAGAGGAGGAGCTATCCCCTGCTTAGTCGGAGGACCTTTTGACTCCGCAGGAATCCAGCTTTGACGTTCGCCAGAACGGAGGGATCATATGAACACAGAGAACAGTGGGCCGGGACTTGATACAGGCCCTTCACAGTCAGAGCCCCACCAAGAGAGGAAACCGGCCCTGGAGTTATACGAGTCCCGAACGCAGTCGTGGCGGGCTCGCTGGGTGCAAGTCGGTGAATCGCGGGCCACGCGCTTGCATCGGCTATCGACGTTCGCCGATGAGCAGGATGACTGGTTCGCCGGTGATCGCCTCTGTGCTGGCGGTCTGGGGCGGACAGTCTGCGGCATTGTGGGCGAAGTTGTCATGCCGGGAATCTTCTCGCGCATGGACGCTCCGCGTTGCCGGACGTGCTGCAATGCTCTCGGGCTCCCCTACGGGCAGGGAGCGCCGTACAACGATAAGACCATTTCTGCCGATCACCCTGAAAGACAGTGGCAGGACCCCGAAGACGACGGTTCCTCTACACCCTCTCAGGACCCATCAGACTCCATGCCGCAATCAGAAGGGCCGAAGGCTTCTCCCTCTACTGCTTCTGAAGACCTGAAAGGAGGCGTATCGTGAGCTGTCCTAACTGTGGCGGTACAGGCTTTTACCGTGCTGAGATTGAAGGCTATCGTTGTCCCCGCTGTGGCGGATCGGGAGAACTGGTTACAGGAAGCGCACCATCTACGGAGCCAGTCACCCACCAGACGGAAGAAGTCCGAACCCCGGTAGTCAGTGAAGGGACTGCTGTTCTGCCCGACTCCAACGGTAACCCGGTTCGGTTGCATATCGACTGGCAAGGTGACATCTACCTGACCATTGGCGACTGGAGCCGTGACGGGGCGAATACAGCCCGCTTCTGCGGACCTGGAGGCGACGGGGCCTATGCACTCGGCACAAAGCGAGCGTTGCGCCAGTTGTTCGCCGCGATGCTGGAGGACGCCGCCTGCAAGGGGCGACCGGCCCTTTCCTTTGAGGATCAATCTGGCGACCCCGCCAGCCAGCTACCTGTACAAACAGAACAGCCGGAAGTCCGAACCCCTGTAATAGAGAACGGGGCTCCGAAAGCCCTTAAATGGACGGGCGACAACATTGAGGAAGTCTTCGCTTTCATGTCCCCCACGGAGCCGGTTCACGTTAACCAGCTCTCGCCCATATCCTTTCTCAATGCTGACAGCTTGATCGGCATGTGGACCGAGAGAGGGCTCGAAGTAGCCGAGATTGGCGACTGGCTTGTACGGGACGGGCCGGGCAGGTTCCATCCCAGCAAGAGCGCACCTGAGGATCAATCAGACGCACAAGCCGAGCAGCTACCTGTCCAACCTAACGCCTCCCCCTCTACCGTTAGGGAACAAGCAGACGTACTAGACGAGAATCGAATATTGCGCTCGGCGCTTGACGAAATCTTGGGGAACCTCGAAGCATGGCATGAGCAAACCAGAAACGGTGAGTTGGCAACTACCCTGTGGGCATACATTGAAATGGCCCGCGCCGCTCTCTCTACTACTGGTTCTGACTCAGAGGTACGGCCATGAGAGACGCCAAGCGCAACAAAGAGGGCGGCATGAAGATTCTGTCCCTCTCCCAGGAACCGAGCCCGCGCGAAAGACCGATTCCGTTCAGCGCGGAAATGGTCCGAGCCATTCTCGAAGGGCGGAAGACTCAGACGCGGCGGCGCATGAAGCCACAGCCGCCAGAGGGTGCGTTTGCGCCTACATTCATTGAACTGTCGGGCGACATCTGTGAAAGCTGTGGCGAAGACTTCGGCTTCTCACGGGATAAGAACGGCGGCTGGAATGCTGAGTGTGTTCATTGCGGGTACGACATCTACAGCCCGCGCGTAGAGCCTGAGTTCATCGGTTGGCAATTCCCCATCTCACCATATGGGGAGTTTCGCGCCAAGTGTCCCTACGGCAAAGTAGGCGACCGGCTTTGGGTTAAAGAGTCGTGGGCAGTCGCCAAGAAGTGGGATCACCTACCACCAAGCAAGCTGCCACAGCCAGAGATTAGGCGCGGGATCATGTCCGCCCACTACATGGCCGATGGCCCCGGAGAGGATTGGTGCGGGCGTATTCGCTCCCCCCGATTCATGCCCCGCTGGGCATCCCGGCTAACCCTGGAGATCACTGAGGTTAGGGTTCAGAGATTGCGAGAAGTGTGCCTTGCCGACTTGTGGGCAGAAGGCATCGAAACCGATATGGATCGCTACGACGAGTCGTTGGAGGCCCGCGCCGACGAAGCCCGGCAGTGCTACCGCAAGTTCCGCGCCCTATGGGAATCCATCCACGGAAAAGGCGCATGGGACCTGAACCCGTGGGTGTGGGCCATCACTTTCAAGCCCATCGGTTCCAACCACCCGGAAGGAGGACCCCATGAGTAAGCGTCTACGGCCCGTAGAACGTTCGA
>Ga0196964_10001476_pt1 | contig 11953 bp, 8 predicted proteins | sample S1_10metaG_FD_148615 | JGI IMG/M metagenome (GOLD analysis project Ga0196964, IMG submission 148615) | Soil microbial communities from Anza Borrego desert, Southern California, United States - S1_10 | ecosystem: Environmental > Terrestrial > Soil > Desert | place: USA: California | collected...
ACGAGGCGCTGGACCCGATCGAGCTGCTGGACGAGATCGCGTCGAAGCTGGCGCTCGACCCCTCGCCGCTGTTCTGGCCGGCCGGCTCGGGCGGGCGCTTCCGCGGCGTGCTCGACCTGCGCGACAACACCTTCCTGCCGTTCGCCAAGCGCACCGGCGGCGCGGCCGACGACGAGGGCCATCCCGAGCCGGTCGCGGTGGCCTCGGCCGACAACTACTTCGAGCAGGGCGAGAAGGCGGAGCTGGAGGAGCAGGCCGAACTGGTCGTCGGCGGGTATCCGGCCTTCAACCACCAGTCCTTCCTCGAGGGGCACATGACCCCGGTCTTCTTCGGCTCGGCGCTGCGTCACTTCGGCGTCGACCAGCTGCTCGAGGGGCTGGGCGCCTACGCCCCGCCGCCCAAGCCGCTGAAGGCCGAGAAGGCGGGCGAGGAGACCATGATCGAGCCCGGCGCCAGGGAAGTCACCGGCTTCGTGTTCAAGGTCCAGGCGAACATGGACCCCAACCACCGCGACCGCATCGCCATGCTCCGGCTGAGCTCGGGCGAGTTCAGGCGCGGCATGAAGCTGAAGGTCCAGAACACCGGCCGCCAGCTGTCGGTGAACGCGCCGGTGATGTTCTTCGCCTCCGACCGCGAACTGGCCGAGGAGGCCTACGCCGGCGACGTCATCGGCATCCCCAACCACGGAGTCCTGCGCGTCGGCGACAGCCTGTCGGAATCGGGCCTCGTCCGCTTCGCCGGCCTGCCGAACTTCGCCCCCGAGATCCTGCAGCGCGTGCGCGTGAAGGACCCGCTGAAGGCCAAGCACCTGAAGAAGGCGCTGGAGGGCCTGGCCGAGGAGGGCGTGACCCAGCTGTTCCGGCCCGAGATCGGCTCGGACTTCATCGTCGGCGCGGTGGGCCAGCTGCAGTTCGAGGTCATGGCAGACCGGCTGAAGAACGAATACCAGCTCGAGGTGATCTTCGAGCCCTCGCCCTACGCCGAGGCGCGCTGGATCGCCGGCGCGCGCGCCGACCTCGAGGACTTCGCCAACAAGCACAAGACCGCCATGGCGCGCGACATCGACGACGCGCCGGTGTTCCTGGGCAAGAGCGCCTGGGAGATCGGCTACGTCGCCGACCGCTACGAGAAGGTGACCTTCAACAAGACCCGCGAGCGGATGTAGCGCGCAGACGAAAGCGGCCGGCTCGCGCCGGCCGCCTCGTCAGGTCGGAACGGCGTCACCAGCGGCCGCGGTCGTTGTCGTCGCGGAACCAGCCCGGACGGTGCTCGCGCGCCTCGTGGTGGCGCGGCGAACGGTCGGCCCAGTCGCCGCCGCGGTCCTGCTCGCCGGCCGAGAGCGGGTCGCGCCAGCCGGTGTCGTCGTCGTGGCCGCGCCAGTCGCCGCCGCCGCGGGCGTAGTGCTCGTTGTGGTCGTGGTCGCGCTGCAGCCGGCGCTCGGCCTCGCGGTCGCCCATCCAGGCGCGGAACTCATCGCGCGCCTTGGCCCACCAGCTGCGCGCCTCGTGCTCGCGCTCGTGGTCGTAGTCGCGGCCCCAGGTCGAGCGGGCCTCCTCGTAGCCGCCTTCGACGTAGCGGCCGCCCTGGCCGTAGGACGAGCGGCTGAAGTCGCGCGCGCCCTGTCCCGCGCCGTAGCCGCCCTGGCGCTGCGGCCCGTAGGCGCCGCCGCTGTAGCCCTGGCCGTAGCTCTGCTCGCCGCCGTAGGGCCGGCTGGTGTAGTCGCTGGAGCGCTGGCCCTGCGAGCCGTAGCCCTGGCCGCCGAAGTTCTGCTGACCGCCGTAGCTCTGCCCGCCCATGCTGTGGCCGGCGCCGCCCTGACCGATCCCGCCCTGACCCATCCCGCCCTGGCCGCCGTAGCCGGACCCGCCGCCGTAGCCGGTGCCGCTCTGGCCCGTGTAGCCGCCCGAGCTGCTGCCGTAGGTCTGGGTGTTCTGCACGCCGCGGTACTCGCCGCGCTGGCTCGAGCCCTGCCCGTACTGGCCGCCGCGCTCGTCCTGGCGGCCGCTGCCGCGGTCGCCGGTCAGGGGGTCACGCCCGAAGCTGCGCTCCTCGCCCGGCCGGTTGATGCCGCCCACGTCCTTCGGGAAGGGCTCGCCGCGGCCTTCCCAGGCGCGGTTGCCGTTGTCCTCGCGGCCCTGGCCGGAGCGGACGCCGTAGTAGTCGGAGCCGCCGCCGGACGAGCGACCGTCCTGGCCGCGCCATTCCTGCGAGCGGCGATGCTGATCCTCGTCGCGGTCGCGCTCCTCGAAGCGGCGGGTCTGTTCGTTCCAGCGATAACGTTCGTCCATGGCGAGCTCCTTGGGCCTTGGCCCGGCCGCACGCCGGGCGTCGTTGCAGGCTCAACCGGCCAGCGTGACCGCAGGTTCCGGCGCTGACAGGCGTCACACGACTGGGCTAGGGTTGCGGCGAGGGGAACACCGCATGACCAAGTCCAAGCTTTCGCTCCTGGCCGCCGCCGCTGCGGCCCTCGTCGCCGCCGCCGCCGTGGCCCAGTCCTCGGACTCCAATCCCCGCTGGCTGCGCAAGCCGACGCCGGAGGAGCTGTTCGCCGTCTTCCCGTCCGCGGCCATCGAGCAGGGCATCGACGGCAAGGCGGTGATCGAGTGCGAGGCCGCGCCCGACGGCGTGCTGCGCGGCTGCCGCGTCGTGTCGGAGACCCCGCCGGGCATGGGCTTCGGAGCCGCGGCGCTGGCGCTGGCCCCCCAGTTCAAGCTCTCGCCGGCCATGCGCGACGGCAAGCCGGCGTCGTCGACGGTGCGCATCCCGATCAATTTCGACGGCCCGGGCAGCTCCAAGGTGAGCGCCGACCGCATTCCCCGCAGCGAGGGCTCCGGGCCCAAGACCATCACGCGCATGCCCTGGGCGGCCGCCCCGACCAGGGTCGACGTCGCCGCGGCCTATCCGGAGAAGGCGACCGGCGAGGGCCTGGTCATGTTCGACTGCGTCGTCGCCAAGGACGGCGGGCTCGAGCGCTGCGCCATGATGAAGGAGGAGCCCAAGGGCAAGGGCTTCGCCCGCTCGGCCCGCGCGCTCACCGGCAAGTTCCGCGCGCTCAGCACCGAGATCGGCGGCCAGACCATCGTCGGCATGCACGTGCTGCTGACGGTGCGCTTCGATCCCCCCGGCGCCCCTCCCACCGGCATCTTCCGCGACCCGGAGTGGATCGGCGTTCCCGACGGAACGGCCGTGCCCTACCCCGACGCGGCCCGGGCGGCGGGTGTGAAGAAGGGGCGCGGCGTGGTCGACTGCCTGCTGGATTCCACAGGTCGCCTGACCGACTGCCGACTGGTGTCCGAAGAGCCCGCCGGGCTCGGGTTCGGGGATGCGGCCCTGAAGATGGCGCCGGCGTTCCGGGTCAATCCCTGGACGGCCGAGGGCCGGCCGGTCGATGGCCAGCGGATCAAGCTGCCGGTGGGCTTCAGCGACGAGCCGGCGGCGCCGGCCCCGGCCGCGAAGTAGGGCTCAGGCGGCGATCCCGCCCTCCTGCCGGCGCATGCGCCAGAAGCGCAGGGTGCGCAGCGCCGTCTCGCGGGGCAGGGCGGCGTACATCTTGCCGTACTCGTGGGCCCGGCCCATGGCGTCGCCGTCGGAGCCGAGCAGCACCACGACGTAGGTCAGGAACAGCGCCCGATCGAGGTCGGCCGCCTTGCAGACCACGCCCAGCGCGTCGAGCTCCTTGCGCTCGACGATGTGCCGGGCCGTGTGGAAGTCGATGTCCGCCAGCTGGGCCAGGGCCACCAGGAAGTGGGTCATGCCGCCCGAGCGCAGGAACCGCGCCAGCACCCGCGGCGTGAGCTCGCCGGCGTTGCGCAGCTCGGTGATGTAGGCCTCGGCGTCCTCGTAGTCCGGCGGATAGGACCCGTCCTCTGCGGCCACGCGGCGGCGCGAGTTAGACAGGGCCTGCTCCAGCAGGGCCGGATCGATCCTGGTGTTCTGCTCCAGGATCTGCTGGCGCAGCCTCGCCTCGACGACGAAGTACATCTCGTTCAGCAGGTCGGGCGGCAGGTCGCGGCGGTTCACCACCGCCTCGTGCAGGTCCTTGTTGCGGCTGGCCCGCTCGACCACGGTCTCCTGGCCGCCGCGCGACAGCTTCGCGCTCTCGTTGCCCAGCAGCACGCCCAGGGTCTCGTCGTCCCCGCGCTCGACGATCACGTCGCTGACCTTCTCGGAGACGTCGTCGCGGCTCGACACCGCGCGCAGGTGGCCCTGGCCCTTGGTGCGCACCACCTCGAGCAGGTCGTCCTCGGTCAGGTCGCGCGAGCGCACCAGCACCGGCTCGGCCACGATCACGTCGTCGTCGTTGGCCAGCGCCTTGATCAGGCGGCGCGGCGCCCCGCCGGTCTCGGTGAAGCGCACGCCCAGCTCCGCGCGCACGGCGGCCTCCATCTCGGCGGAGAGCTGGACCAGAACGGTGTCGTAGAGCTCGACCTCCGGCCCAGTGCGCGGCGCATTGGGCGAGAAGAACAGGTCGGTCAGTTCGCGCAGCAGCTCACGCCGCTTCGAGCTCGAATCTTCCTTGGCCAGTTCGATCAGGTCGAGGAGTCGTGAGCGTTCCATTCTGGTTGCTCGGCACTCAGATCAGGGTGTGGCGTCTGCGCCGGTCGAGGCGTCCGGGTCGGCGGCGGCCGCCCGGGCGCGACGCTCGTCGCGTTCGCTGGGAATGGGCGGCGGCGGTGCGGCGAGGTCTTCGCCCCCGCCGGTGTCGACGCTGTCGATGTAGACGCCTTCGGGCATGGTCGTGGGATCCGGCGCGCGGCCGTACTCGCGGTGCAGCGAGTAGTAGCGCGGGCCCTCACGGCTGGGCGCCGGGGCGGCCGTCGTCGGAGCGGCGGCCACCGGGGCCGTGGCGACGGCACGCGGCGCGGCGGCCGGCGGCGGCGGGGCGCCGACCGGACGGCGGAAATCCTCGTAGGACCGCGGCGGCTCCTCGCCTGCGGGAACCGGCGCTGCGGCCGGGGCAGGGGCCGGCGCTGCGGTAGGCGGCGAGCCCACGGGGCGGCGGAAATCGGCGTAGGAACGCGGCGGCTCCATGTCCGGCGCAGCCGAGACCACCGGGAGAGTCGCGGTGGATGGCGTGGGCGCGGGCGGCGGAGCAGGGGCGGGCCTCACCGGCGCGGGCGCGGCCGCGGGCGGCGGAGCCGGGCGGACCGGAGCGGGCGCGGGAGCCGGCGCGGGGCGCACCGGCGCCGGAGCAGGGGCGACCCTCGCGGGCGCCGGCGCGGGAGCCGGGGCCGGGGCCGGACGAACGGGTGCGGGCGCCGGGGCTGCGCGATAGGGCGCAGGACGGTAGGGCGCAGGAGCCGGCGCGGGCCGCACCGGCGCGGGCTTCACCGGGGCGGGGGCCACCGCGGGACGCAGGCCGGCGGCGCCGGCGCTGGGGTCCGGCATGTCCGGGAACGGGTTCCAGCGCGCGCCGGGCTCGGCCGGACCGGTGCGTGAGGAATAGCGGTTGGGCGGCGTGACCCGCGTCGGGGCGGGGCGGGTCGGCGCACGGCCGGCGGCGTCGCCGCGAGCGGGGGCGGGCTCGGCGCGGCCCTTGCCGGGCCAGTCGAGCCGGCGCAGGCCGGCGTCGCCGGACGAGGCGCGGTCGGCGCTCTGGGCCCATGCGGGCGCGGCCGCAGCGGCGGCGATGCACACGAGGACGGAGGCGAGCGCTGCGCGCAAGGCGGACTCCCGGGGAGCTATCCGGCCAAGGGTAGCGACCGCCGACTTAACCGCGGGCTAACGCGATGGTGGAGACCCGCGCGTCGGACCCTAGCGGACCGGCGCGCGCCAGCGGCCGACGACGCGCCGCTCGACCAGGGTCATGGCGGCATAGACCAGCAAGCCCAGCAGGGTCAGCACGACCAGCGCGGCAAAGGTCTCCGCCGTGCGCAGGCGGTTCGCCGACTCCAGGATGCGCCACGCCAGGCCCTGCGACCCGCCCGACCCCGCGGCCAGCTCGGCGACGACCGCCCCCACCACGGCGAGCCCCGCCGCGACCTTGTGTCCCTCGGCCAGGAACGGCGCCGCCGACGGCAGCTCCAGCCGCATCAGGGTCTGCACCCGCCCCGCCCCGTAAAGCCGGAACAGCCGCCTGAGGTCCGGGTCCGCCGCCTTGAAGCCCGCGAGGGCGCCCGACAGGATCGGGAAGAAGGCCACCACTGCCGACAGCCCGACCACCGCGCGCTCCGGATGGTCGAGCCCGGCCCAGATCGACACCAGCGGCGCGATGGCCACCACGGGCGTGACCTGCAGCGCGATGGCGATGGGCCGCACGGCCTTCTCCAGCAAGAGGTGCAGGCTGGCGACGAGCGCCACAGCCATCGCCGAGACGCTGGCGAACAGCAGCCCCCACAGCGCCATGCGAAGCGTGTTCCACGCCGATTCCAGCAGCAGGGCCCAGTTGCCGGCCAGCGCCATGGCGACGGCCGAGGGCGGCGGCAGCCGATAGACCGGGACCTCCATCAGGCGGCAGGCCGCCTCCCAGATCGCCAGCAGCACCGCCACCAGGACCAGGGGCGCGAGGATGTCGCCGAGCCGCCTCATGCCGGCATTCCCGCCGCGGTCTCGAGCGCGCGTGAGACCTCCTCGACCGTGCGGCGGAAGTACTCGGTGGCCCGGAATCCCTCGGGCCTGGGCAGGGGCGCCTCGATGACGACCTCGGCGGCCTTCCGCCCGGGGCAGCTCGTCAGCACCACCACCCGCGAGGCCAGGTAGACCGCCTCGTCGACGTCGTGGGTGACGAACAGGATGGTGGGGCGGCTGACGGCCCACAGCCGGTGCACGTCCTCGACCAGGGCGCGGCGGGTGACGGCGTCCAGCGCTGCGAACGGCTCATCGAGCAGGAGCAGCCGCGGCTCGGTCACCAGCGCCCGGGCCAGCGACACGCGCATGGCCATGCCGCCCGAGAGCTGCGACGGGAACGCTTTCGCCGCGCCCGGCAGGCGCACGCGCTCCAGCGCCTCGGCGACGCGCCGCTCGATCTCCGGCCGCGCGAGGCCGTCCAGCTCGAGCGGCAGGGCCACGTTGGCCGCGGCGTCGGTCCAGGGCATGAGGGTCGGGGCCTGGAACACCAGCGAGGTGTCGCCCTTGGCGACGTTGCGCACGCACTCGCCCTCGGTGGGCGCCTCGAGCCCTGCCAACAGGCGCAGGGCCGTGGACTTGCCGCAGCCGGAGGGACCCGCCACGGCGACGATCTCGCCTTCCTCCAGCGTCAGGTCGAACGGTCCGAGCGCGCGGCCTCGGGGATAGTCGACGACCGCCCCTGTGAGGCCGGCGATCATCCCGCCGCCGGCGCGGGCGCTGGCGTGGGCGCGACGAACTGGAGCGTGTAGGCGCGGCGGTAGTCGAGGCTCTTCGGATAGACGCCCTGGCTCGACGCCACGCCGAAGAACTCCTCCCAGCGTGCGTCGGTCATCAGGCCCGGCTGGTCGCCGACCAGGCCATTGGCGCGGATCTTGGCCCGAGCCTGGTCGAGGATGTCCTGCGTCATCTCCGGGTTGTCCTTGAGGATGAGCGCATTGGCGGGCCTCGGATCGCCGCCGACGTAGGCGGCCCAGCCGGCGGCCGAGGCGTCGACGAAGGCCTTCACCACCTCCGGACGGGCGGAGATCATCTGGTCGCCGAACAGGGCCATGGCGGCGTAGGAGGGATAGCCCTCGTCCGCCAGGAGGAAGACGCGCGGCTTGAACCCGGCTTCCTTCTCCACGGTGTAGGGCTCGCTGGTCAGGTAGCCCTGCTGCACGGCGCGCGGGTCCGACAGGAACGGGGCCAGGTTGTAGTTGTACTTGCGCACCTGGCTGTCGGTGAAACCGTACTTGGCCTTCAGCCACACCCAGAAGGCGGTGACCGAGGCGTCGGCCAGCAGGAAGGGGCGGCCCTTCAGGTCGGCGATCGACTTCAGCGCCGGGTCCGGGTGGGCCAGCAGCACCTGCGGGTCCTTCTGGAAGAAGGCCGCGACCGCCTTCACCGGCGCCTTCTCCTGCGCCAGGTTCATGACGATGAAGCTGTTGGAGCCCATGCCGGCCTCGACCGCGCCGGAGGCGAGCAGCTGGGGCACGTTCACGCCCGGACCGCCCTGGACGATCTCCACGTCCAGGCCGCGTTTCGCATACTCGCCCGAGGCCAGCGCCTGGTAGAAGCCGCCGTGCTCGGCCTGGGCGCGCCAGTCGGTGGCGAAGCGGATGCGGGTGCGGGCGGGGCCGGCGTCGGCCTTCTTCGGCGGAGGCGCAGCCTTTTCCTCGCGCGGGCTACAGGCGGCGACCGCCGCAGCCGTCATCGAAGCCCCAAGCAGTCCCAGAACCCTGCGCCGACGCATGCGCCACTCCCCGCAACCCGCGCGAACCTAGGCCCGCGCGCGCGGTTCGAAAAGTCCGGTTGTGAGGGAGAAACAGGGCCCCAGACGCAGCGAAGGGACGGCGATCCGGCCGAAGCCTTCACGTCGTCCCCTCACCAAGTCCGGTTTGGACTTGCGGCCTCTGGGTCGCGGGCCCGGGTTTCGACTGCGGGTCGCCCCGCCGTCATCCACCGGTCCGGCCGATCCTGGGTGCGGACCGGGTTTCCCCGATCACGACCTTCCGATCGACTTTCGAAGCGCTCGCCGTCCGGGTTGCCCCTTTGGCGATGACGGTCGGGTCTCCCCGGGTCCGTCGAGACTCCGGCGGGTCGCCCCGCTTTCGTCCGGCTCCGAACTTTCCTCTAGCGTCTGCGCTCGGGGTCTCCCCTTCCCGCCGGCGCCTCAGAATTCCTTCGGCCTGTTGACTGTGCTTCGGAAGCCGGTATGAGGCAACCGCCCGAATCCGGGCCCCTGTGAACAGACTTCCCAACTATCGGGGACAAGCTGTGGAAGGGCCGTGGGGATTCGCCGGAACCCCAGAAATATCACGGTTCTGTGTTGTCCCCAGGAATGCGCGGCCAAGCTTCAGCCGGCGCGCTTTTCCTCGAGTTCCAGCCATTCCAGCTCGATCGCGGCGAGCTGGTCGCGCGCTTCGGAGGCGGTCTTCATGGCCCGATCGAAGGCCTTCGGGTCGCGGGCGTAGAGGCCGGCGTCGGCGAGCTCGGCGTCCGCCCTGGCGATAGTCGCCTCCAGCTTGGGCATGAGCGCCTCGATCTCCTCCAGCCGGCGCTGGTCCTTGTAGGTCAGCTTGGCCGGCCTGGCGGGGGGCGCGGGAGGCGGAGCCTTGGGCTCGGCGGTCTTCGGCTTCGCGGCGGGCGCGGCTTCGGGCGCGTCGAAGAAGCCGGGGTTCTGGCGCACGAAGTCGCTCCACCCGCCCGGCGTCTCCACCGCATTGCCGCGGCCGTCGAGCGCGATGGTCGAGGCGGCCAGGCGGTCGATGAAGTCGCGGTCGTGGCTGACCAGGATCAGGGTGCCCTCGTAGTCGGCCAGCACGTCCTCGAGCAGGTCGAGCGTGTCCATGTCGAGGTCGTTGGTCGGCTCGTCCAGCACCAGCAGGTTGGCCGGCTTGGCCAGGGCGCGGGCCAGCAGCAGCCGGTTGCGCTCTCCGCCGGACAGGGTCGAGACCGGCTGGCGAAGCTGGCTCTCCTGGAACAGGAACTCCTTGGCGTAGGCGGCCACGTGCTTGGAGTGGCCGCGCACCAGGATGGAGTCGCCGCCCAGCGGGGTGAGCGCATCCCACAGCGTCTGGTCGGTGCGCAGGTCGGCCCGCGACTGGTCGAGGTAGGCGACCTCCAGCCCCGTGCCGACGCGCACCGTTCCGGTGTCCGGCTCCAGCTCGCCCAGAAGGATCTTCACCAGGGTCGTCTTGCCCGCGCCGTTGCCGCCGACGATGGCGATGCGATCGCCGCGGCGGATCCGGGTCGAGAAGGACTTCAGGATCACCCGATCGCCGAACGACTTGGAGACGCCCTTCACCTCGGTCACCAGCTTGCCTGACTGGCCGCCGGCGTCGATCTGCATGTCCAGGTTGCGCGGCTGGTCCTTCATCAGGGCCGCGCGCTGCTGGCGCATGGCCTCGAGGTTGCGCGCCCGACCTTCGTTGCGGGTCCGCTGGGCCGTGATCGAGCGGTAGAAGGTGTAGGTCTCGCGCTCGATGGCCTTGGTGAGGCGGCGCAGGCTCTCCTGCTCCTCCGCCTCCATCTTGGCCGCCCACTCCTCGAACTCGGCGAAGCCCTTCTCGAGCATGCGCATCTTGCGGTGGGCGAGCCAGAAGCAGCGGCCGGTCAGCCGTTCGAGGAAGGCCCGGTCGTGGCTGACGATCAGGGCCGCGGCCTTCGACGCCTTCAGCTCCGCTTCCAGGGTCTCGATGGCGAAGATGTCGAGGTGGTTGGTCGGCTCGTCGAGCAGCAGGAGGTCGGGCTCGGACGCGAACGCCCGCGCCAGCGCCGTGCGCCGGACCTCGCCGCCGGACAGACCGGTGGTCGAGCGGTTCGGGTCCATGCCGAAGGTCGCCAGCGCCGCGTCGGCGGCCCAGGGCTCGGCCCCGCCGGCGACGACGTGGTCGCGCAGGGTCTCGCCCTCGATCGGCGGCTCCTGTGGCACGAAGGCGATCTTCAGCCCGGGCTTCACGGCCCGCTCGCCGGCGTCCGGCTCGATCTGGCCGGCGATCAGGCGCATCAGCGTCGACTTGCCCGCACCGTTGCGGCCGACGAGGCAGGCGCGGGTGCGCGCCTCGATAGCCAGGTCCACGCCGTCGAACAGCATGACGGGTCCGTCCTTCAGGCGGACGTCCTTCAGCGACAGGATCGGCGGGCGGGCGGACATGGGGCGGGGTTCCTACCCGTCCTGCGCCGGATTGGGAACCGGCACGCGCCTATTCGTTGGCGGCGCGATCGAACTCGGCGGTCAGGGTGCGGTAGAAGCTGTCGCGGTCGGCGGTGCTGAGCACCGGCCGCGCTTCGTCCTCGTCAGGGTCGGCGACCTCTGCCGCATCCTCTTCGGGAGCGGCGACGGGCGTGAGCACCACACCCTCCGCCCGGCGGGCGTCGAAGTCGCGCACGGGCAGGGCGGCGTGGGCCGCCAGCATCAGCTTGCGCCAGATCTCGGCCGGCAGGCCGCCGCCCTCGACGCCGCGGGTCGGGCGGCCGTCGTCGTTGCCGATCCACACCCCCGCCAGCCAGTCCGGCGTGAAGCCGATGAACCAGGCGTCGCGGTTGTCCTGGCTGGTGCCGGTCTTGCCCGCGGCGGGGCGGCCTAACTGGGCCCGGCGGCCGGTGCCGCGCTCCACCACCTCGGTAAGCATGCGCAGCATCGCGCCGGCGCGCGACGCATCGTAGACGCCCTGGGAGCCGCTCTTCGGATGCGACCAGATCACCCGCCCGTCGGAGCCCAGGACCTCTTCCACGAGATAGGGCTGGCTGCGCCGGCCTCCCTGCTGGAACGGCTGGTAGGCCGCCGTCATCTGCAGCAGCGTGGTCTCGTAGGCGCCCAGCGCGATCGAAAGCCCCGGCCGGTCCGGCGCGCCCGTGACCCCGAACCGCCGCGCCAGGGACGCCACCCGCTCGGGCGTGGCCTCCTTCGCCAGCCGAACCGCGACCGTGTTGGACGAGCGCACCAGCGCCTCGGTCAGGGTCAGCTCTCCGGGCCCCGCGACGTCGTCCGGGCGATAGGGGCCGAAGGCGACGCGCTGGGTCGAAACCTGCCGCTCGGGCGAGAACCCCGCCTCCAGCGCGGCGGCCCAGACCAGCGGCTTGAACACCGAACCCGGCTGGCGCCTGGCCTGGGTCGCCCGGTTGAACGGCCCCAGCGACGGGTCGCGCCCGCCGACCAGCGCGCGGATCGCGCCGTCGGGGCCGAGCAGGACGACCGCGCCCTGGCTGGCGTTCAGCGCCTTGCCCTCGCTCTCCAGCGTCTCGCGAAGCGACAGGGCCGCGGCGGTCTGCAGCGACGGGTCGATGGTGGTGCGCACCACCAGGTCGGCCTCGGGCCCGGCGCGCTCGCGCGCCTCGGCGGCGGCCATGTCGATGACCCAGGCGAAGTCGCCCTCGGGCTTGCGCGGCACCAGAACCACGCGC
>Ga0196964_10001477_pt1 | contig 11952 bp, 12 predicted proteins | sample S1_10metaG_FD_148615 | JGI IMG/M metagenome (GOLD analysis project Ga0196964, IMG submission 148615) | Soil microbial communities from Anza Borrego desert, Southern California, United States - S1_10 | ecosystem: Environmental > Terrestrial > Soil > Desert | place: USA: California | collected...
GCTTAAAAAAGCTGGAAAACTTGGAAATCCACAGCCATTGACTATTGTTCTCGATGAATTTGACTCACTAAAGGCATTAGTAAATGACCAGGATTTTAGCGAGGCATTAGATCGCTTTAGTCGAGAAGTAGAATTCAAACGCCCTTAACAAGGAGAGTAGTACCGCCCGCTGCCTTCCCTGTAAATACGATACTGACAACAATAAAGCTGCGATAGCTGCGCTTCTGCGCGGAGCGCAGTTCGCAGCTTTATTGTGAAGTCAATAACTCGTCGCTAATCGGAATACCGACTTTAACAGGGACATATCGGAAAATGAACAATATCGCCAAATTAAAAGCTTGCCTGCCCCTAAACCTCTGGGGGATTAATCAAGCGAAAATATTTCCTCAGCTCGTAAGTGAAATTGAAGCTGGTGAAACTGAAATTTTATGGGAGGGTCAAAAGCCAATCCGCTGCATAAGAGTTGCACGAGTAGACGTCCAATTCCTGGACAAACATCTCATAGAAACCAAGCAGGTATTTACTGATGGAAGAACGCGCATTCGGAACATTCGTGGCATCAGCGAAAAACTCCACCAGTCTGAAAACTTTCTGGATGGTGCCGTTCGGGGCATCAGGGAAGAACTAGGTTTAGCGCTACCCGCTTCCATGTTCAACTATATCGGCGAAAATTTAGAGATGAAAGAATCTCCCAGCTATCCGGGGCTGGAAACACGATATGTCTTTGGCGACTTCTCTGTAGAGTTGCCCGGACAACTATGGCAACGAGAATTCGTTGCCATTGAAGATTATTCCACGACATATTTTGGTTGGGCAAACTAAATTCGTTATCGCGATCGCACACAATCTTAAAGCCTGATTAGAGGCTTTTTTTTTAACCTTAAAACATCTCGCACAAGCACCTTTTAGTTGGCTACAGGAAGAGGGCGATCGCATGACTGGAGGAGACAGCCTAGTCTGGCACTCCTTCCTCCCCCCTAGCAAAACTTTGACCGTCCCCAAAGATTTGACAACTAAAAAATTTTTGATTAATAAAAAAAAATAAGCTACTTAGCCAAATTTTAAAACAACATTAAATTTAGTGCGATCGCCAATTGAATACAAAATAAAACACCGCGAAACAGGGAAGAGCAAGCGCTAACGCGCCCTGGAGCTCCGAACCCCCGTTAGTTAACGATTATGCTTGATTTGACTCAAACAGATGCACCAAATATCGTGCCAGCTAGTTTTTCACTGCGTGACGCTCAAAAGGCAGCTTCAAGTCATAAAGTAGCGAAAGTATTAGCACCAATCAAGGCGATATCCGCTACTGACCCGTTCCGAAAGGGGGTGTTAATTAAATCGGGTAAGAATTTTGGAATTGTTTCCAAAGTCATGTCCGACTCCCATGAGTGTGTCCAGATTGCCTGGTGGGAGCCTAATTCACAAAAAGTAAGTGAGAAAATTTGGTATCCCTTAGAATACTTAAGGGTCTTAAAAATCGTCCCCCTCCCACTGTTCGTCCCTGGCAAGACGTTTTTGACCATCCCAGCAGGGGCAGTAGTCGTCACCGAAATTGGCGAGTTAATCCAATTTGCAGAAACACTTTTTTGGCTCAAAGAAGTAGATGAAACTGGCTACCATCTTGTTAACCAGGAAGAGACATGGCTCTTCCCCCTTGTTGACTTCCCAGGAATCCCCTTTGCCTGCATAACAGAACTACCGCCTCAGCACGTCTTAGAAGCAGCTAAAAGACTCAGTGTTTCGCAACTAAGGCTGCTAACCGAGTTGTGGCTATCACTAAATATTCCCAAAGGCATAGTCGAAGAATTGCATTACAAACCAGAAGTTGAGTTTGGGCTGAAAGAAGCGTTCACCTGTAGTGAATATCTAGAAGGTCAGGACTACCTTGAAAGCGACCTTACCCTTGGATGGCAAAAGGCATTTGCACACCACATTGAGGAAAGGAAGCAATCAGTTGGGTTGTTTGGATTCACATTAAGTTCGCGTGTCGTGCAGTCCTGGCCCAACCAAAGTGGCGGGTACGATCGCAGGTTCGGGGCAGTCGCCAATCTAGAGTTAGGGGCAAGTTCGCCCGTGATAATCATCTGGCAAGACGAGCAAACCGCACAAGCTTATAGCCTTGTAAAGCTTGAAGCCGACTCCATCAGCCGCGTTCACCTGGAAAAGTTGTCAGAACAAGTTGCTTACGAAACCAGCGCCGATGGCAAATTCTACCAAGCGATAGTAGGGTTTCCAACAAAAAAATCGGCTAGGCTGCACTGGCGATCGCTCAAAAAGGAGCTGGGATATTTGTCGCATTTATATACAGAAAACGCTATCCAAGTCCAACACCTTCTGAATCAGGTCAACGGCAAATACTTCTACTTAGCCACCAGTCCTCGTCAAAAAGGTTTGGCTGCGAGACTACGGCATTTGCAGAAAGTAGCAAACTGGGATTTGAAATCCCAGAGCAAAATTTTTGATTAATTAAAAATTTCCCTTTTTGCTAGTATGCACAACGGAAGAGTCGAACCCAGGGCTGTGAATGCTAAAAAAATGCTAAGAATCATTCGCCACAACCATCACCAATGAAACTTCCCAAATGTGCCGTAGGGGGCGCGATCGCACTTGCTTTCAATGCGATCGCACCTATCGCATTAGTACCACCGAACATTGCTGCTGCTCAAACAATTGACGAGCAAACCAATATCCGAGTGTACAAAGTGGCCAGTCCAGCGGTAGTTAGTATTGATGCCGGGAAAATTTCCGGTAGTGGCAGCATCATCACTCCCAACGGCTTGGTACTGACCAATGCCCACGTAGTCCAAGACGCTGGTTCGACAGTCACGGTCATTCTATCTGATGGTAGGCGGTTGATTGCAGATGTCGTTGCCAAGGGGAGCGCTGGCAAAGACTTGGCGCTTCTCAAAATCAGGGATGTTGCGGATTTGCCGACTATAGCCTTTGCCAGCGGTGAATCTGTAGAAGTAGGACAGATGGCATTTGCTATTGGCAACCCTTTCGGGCAATTTCAAGGAACCTTCACAAACGGTATTGTCAGCCGTATCGACAAACAGCGTGGCCTAATCCAAACCAACGCCGCGATTAATCCGGGTAATTCAGGAGGACCACTGCTAAATAGCCAGGGAGAATTAATTGGCGTCAATACCGCCATTTTTGCCAACACTCCCGCTGGTGGGAATATTGGCATTAGTTTTGCTATCCCCGTCGAGGAAATAACCTCTTTTCTAGTAGCAGCAAAAGAAGATGGTGCCAATCCCAGCCCAAATAATATAGAACAACCCCAACTAATGGATGGCAGCCAGCAGGCTCAACAGTTACCCTTGAACGGTTCAATTATTAACGGAGTGCTAGACAAAACTAGCAAAATTCTACCAGCAGATAACAGTTTCTACAATCTTTACAGCTTTGAAGGCGTTGCCGGACAATCTGTAGAAATCGTAATGCAATCTAATGAATTTGAGCCATATGTGGCAGTGCTTGACTCAAATGGCAAGAAAATCGCTGAAAATAGTCAGGAAAGGCAAGCTAGCATAACTATCAACATCAAGGAAACTGGCAACTATTTTGTTTTGGTAAATTCTTATGAGCCGGGAAAAATAGGTTCTTATCTGATTCAAGCAAGCACATCCAAATAAAAATAATTAATAAATTTCTGCAATTTTTAAGGAGAAACTAGCGTTTCTCATTTAAAAAATTGAGGAATTTAAAATGGCTACCAGCGTAAACATTCCCTATTCCCAGTATTCTGTTAAAAAAGCCGCTAGAAGGCATTTTCAAATCAATTACCAACCAAATACAAGAAAGAAAATAGATCCCAACTTAAAAAGAGATTTACAACCCGGATGGCTGCTACCTTATGTAGCCCAGGTCGATAGATTATTATGGGGGCGCTGGGATTACTGGGCGGAATGCCAAGCTATGCCGGAACACGCTTACAACCGATTGAAAATGGAACCAGCCTTGGCTTTAATGGAAGGCAGACCGATTAATCCCCTACCCAGTTTTGTAGTTGAGCAGACCTTACCCGATGAACCAATTCCTCCGATTTCTTGGGAATTTTCAGAAAGCGTTATAGCAATGCTGGAGCGCACATTAGAAGCGATCCCCAACTCTGGAAGCTGGCGAAGCTGGGGAAGCTGCTGGGACTATATTCGCTATTTCTTAGCTTGGACAATGTACGGCTTCGGGCATCCCAAGCAGCCAGAATTACCACCAGAACCCCGGCATTGCGAAGGCTGTTCGATGCGCTTATATCAGCTTTTTGATGTCGGCATAATGCTGTTATATCCAGAAGATTACTGGGGAAGATTGATACCAGAAATCAGCAGCAAATCAAGCCAGCAAGCTAAAGGGTTTTATCCCACACCGTTGGTAATAAGCTCATTAATGGCGGACATTACAGCAGGGACAGAGGACTCCCGTACTAAATCCTTTTACGAATCTTGTGTTGGGACTGGTTCTGCTATGCTAGCAATGTCAAATCACTGCTTGACAGGAATTGGACAAGATATTGACCCGCTGGTAGTAGAATGCGCCCTGTTCCAAATGTTTTTGTACGCCCCCTGGCTGGCTGTTCCTATCTGGTGGTTGGGTAATACAGATCTAGTAGTTGGCAATAGTTTATCAACTGAAGCTCCTGTTAGTGTCAACAGTAAATATTGGTATGAAGCGTGGGGGGTAGATGTGAATTTGGTTAAACCTCAACCTGCACCAGTTCGCTCAAAAGTAAGTCAACAGCCAACACCTGTTCCTATCGAAGAATTGCCGCCAGACCCAAAGGTTGTGGAGCTACTGAATAATGCTACCCCGCCTAAACCTGGCAAGCAATTGGATTTGTTTGACCTTAGCTCTTTCGTTAATTCCAGCAAAAAGAAGCAATCCTCACCCCGTTAATTGGAATTACCAATGCAGCCTACTGAGAGGCTGCATTAGTATATAACCGAACTTCAACCAGTGCCCTTCTTGATATTTGAAGCTATCTCGGTGCTAACTCGCACTTTTCTGAGCGAGAGGGCTACTGGCAAACCCCTTAAATACCATCGGTAAACGCGAGCCAAAAACTCGTTATCCTCTTCTGGCTACAGTTGCGATCGCATCGCCTCCCTCACGACTAACGGAACCAAAGTTTCTAGCGCCGCCAACTTTTTGGAGGTAAATTCATCCCGACCAGATTTTAGATCCAAAAAGTCCTTGAAACTCGCTGCGTCCCCTTTCTTAATCAATTTTTGAATTTTCCCCTTCAAATCCGGGCGAGGTGGTACAACAGGCAAGTTGTCAGGCAAAACCGGAAGTGGTTGTTGATTTTCCCGACCTGCCAAGCCAGCCGCAGCATCGGCTCTGGCGTTCTGCGCCCTCGGAATCCAAACCAACTCGTACCTCTTAAACTTAGCTAGCAAAGCTGAGGCTTCTTGATATAAGGGGCGCAATGTAGGCGATTTGACTGCATATAGTCCTTCGAGTTGGCGAATCACTAGCTGGGAATCACCCTTGATTGTCAGCTGCTTAACGCCTAATTCTAGAGCTTTCCTACAGCCAATTATTAACCCGTTATACTCGCCCCAGTTGTTAGTATTCCAACCGAGACTTTGGCTTAAGACAATTTCCTCACCGTTAGGCAAGTCTATAACAGCACCGCACGAGCAATTACCCGGATTAGTGGGAGTGGCAGCACCGTCAAAGAACAGTGTGCATTGGTTTGATTTTTTCATCACAAATTTATTTGAAGTTCGACTAAACGCGGGCGATCGCCCGCTTTTATGAGAGAAATACGGGAACGCCAAAACTGCCGTATGTTACTCGGCAACGGTTGGGGACGCACTCTACAATTCTGATGAGCTTTGTGTTTTGGCCCAATCTTCAAGAAACTGGCGAATCCATGCGCCGTAAGGTTGGCTTGAGTCTTTTACTTTGTCAATGGCGTCTCTAACTGACGGTTGTAAGATAACAGTCGCCTTCACTTTATCTTGCAAGTAATTCTGGGTATATTGCTTTACTTTCTCAGGATGGTTTAGCTCCCAAGTTTTTTGATATTTGTTCTTAACCATGTTGCTATTGATATTACTAGGTGGCTAGTAATATAATAGCTATCAAGGAGGTAAATTTTCGATTATTCGCAAATTTACTGGAAAAGAGCAAAAAACCCCCGACTCATTAGCGTGGGTCGGGGGTTGCGAAAGAAAATTAATCGGAAGCTGCGATCGCACAAGGCTGTCAACCAAGCGATTCAGCTTTCGCTTGAACAAAATAATCACTACCTTCATCATGGCACATACCAGCATTCGCACGATCAGTCGAGATCTGAAGCTATTTTCCGAGAATGTCTACTGGACAGAAATCAAAATCTGCGGTGGCAGCGGCAGAGTTGCCAAAATCGACCTAGAGGATTTTGCCCCACCGGAAGCGGTTCTGGAAGTCTGGGAAAAAACCAAAAGTAAAAAGAAGCCGCCCCAAATGTTGCTTTTCAACGAGCTAGAAGCAGCAGTAAAAAGCCTGAATGAGGAACGGCGCAAAATTTACGACGAGCTAACCAGTACGATCGGACCTTATCAAGTTTTGGCTGGCTGCAATTTGGAAAAATTCATGGAAGCTTTCTCAACTCTTGAGGGGCTAGCCAACGAACAATTGCAATCGGTTCTTACACGGCATCAGGACGCCAAAAGCCTATGGCTACAGGAAGAAATAAGACCCCTGTTACAGGCTGGTGCGATCGCGGGTAGCGACATCGAGGCTAAGCTTGACCTGTACGCAAGTCGCTTTCCAGATTTCCACAAAATCCAGCAAAAGTTCGGAGTTTCACTTAAGGGACCGACTAAACTTTGGTCTTTTAAAGAGGCGCTCCGTAAAGACAGCGAAATGGCTAAAACCTACGCTGAAGCTGAATCCGCAAGGGCTATCGCCCTTGACGCCGAAGCAGCAAGTGAGCGGGCGGAAGCTGAAATTCATTCGGTTCGCACACTCAAATGGGCTTCTGAGCAAGAAGCGAGAGCCAGAGTTGCAGCTGCTAATGCTCAAGCCTTAGCGGAACAGGAAGTTTACGCCAGAGCTTGTGCATATCAAGAGCAGCAAATCAAGTCAGCTATTGATGAAAAAGCCTCCGAGTTGCGATCGCAGGTTTTAGGGCTGTTAGTCAAGAACTTGTCCAAACTTCAGGAAAAGGACTACCAGCCGGGAAAACTGCCACCAAGAATCAGGGCGGACTTACAAGCGCTAGTCGAATCCGCACAAGTGCTTGCTCAGACCGACAGTTCCCTGGACGAAGTTGTGGGTAGCTTAAATTCAGTCCAGACGTCAACCTGCGATCGCACCACTGATGCCTCCGAACTGCGATCGCAGGTTGATGTTCTGTTGCAGAACCTTGAGCAGCGGCTAGCGCCTCCAGAAATCGCTACCGAGGAAGATGGCATTGATCGCTCTAGCTTTGTCAACTTCTCCAAGCGCAGACGCCAAGCTAGCACTGCTCACTAGCTGGGAATAGGGAATGGGAACAACTCCCGACTCCCGACTCCCTACTCCCTCATAGCGAAGCTACCCCCCAACAAGAAAGAGAAATTTTCGATTAATCAAAAAACTACAAAAGGACTACAAATGTCACATTTCTCTCGAATCAGAACCAAAATCTCTAACCGCAAAGCGCTAGTCAACGGATTAGAACGCCTGGGGCTAAAGGCGGAAGTTCATGAAACCCCTACCCAACTGATCAATACTTGGGGTGACAAAGATTTCGCAGAAGTAATTGTTCGCCGTTCGGAGTTCAGCTTGGGAGATAATTTGTGCCGTGCTGATTTAGGTTTCCGGCTCAACACCGAAACCCAATCTTACGAGGCGGTGTTTGATCAGCACGAATTCAGGAACACAATTCTGAAAGAAAAGTTTGCCAGCTACACTAATTTTGTAGCGCAACTTCAATGTGCTTATGAAATTGAAAATGTGTTGCTACTCTATCCCGCATCGCAGTACAACATTTCGGAACCCGTGTTGACCGAGGACGGATCTTACACACTCGAAATCACCGAAAAGGTAGACCCGTTTAGTTTGCAAGTCGGTGCTGGATATTAACAACAAAATCAACAATAATCAATCGGAGCGATCGCATGGCTAAGATTATCGTCAAGATTACACCGGGGAAAGATATGCAAGTAGACGTTATTGGTGCCCAAGGTCAAACTTGCAAGGAACTTACCAAGCCCCTGGAAGAAATGGGAGTAGTTGAATCACAGCAATTGAAGCAGGAATATTTCGACGTGCAAGTTGACACAACCCAAACCACAAACATTAGCGGGTTTTAGTAGCGAGACAAGACTGCTAATAAGCTAGATTAGGGGGTGAAAATCCCCCCTAACCCCCTCAATTACCAACCAATCATCGGTAAAACTCTAATGCTTAATACAGACGAAATTTGTACATTGTTCGATGCCAGCCTTGCGGTACTTGCCATAACATCACCCACTTCGGCTGAACTGGCAGTGACTAAGTTATTGGTAGAAAAAGTAGCTCTACCGTGCGCTATCAAGCCTTACTTTTGGGATTTAGCTAATCCGCTACAAGAGCTTGAACTTAATAAGAAAACAGGGGAAATCCACAAAAAACTAGCACAGGGCTACAAACCGGAGGGGCACCCGGTTGCTTACTTGCTCAACTACATCAACAACCATGCCGAACCCGCATTGTTCATAGTCTGCGACCTTCATCACTTCCTGCCTGGGGGAAGCCAATTTAACCCAGCTGTGCTGCGATCGCTCATTAATACTTGCTTCGACCTGAAGCGCAGCAGCAAACGCCTCATATTGCTTGGTCAAAGCATGAAATTGCCGGACGAGCTGGAAGGGCTAGTGGTAGCAATGAAAAACCCCTTGCCCGACGCAGCTGAGGTGAAGGATGTAATGGAATATCGGCTCAAATCGCTTGTTAAGGCTGCGTCGGCTAGTGGCGTTAACATCAAAATCAACCTAACTGAAACAGAAAAAGAGCAGCTAATCCTCGCATTACAAGGACTCACGCATGAAGAAATTGATGATGCTTTAACTCTAGCAACTTACAAGCTACTGAAAATTGATGTGACTACAGCTGATGAAATCGTGCCAATAAAAATGGCAAAACTTAAAAAACGTGGCGTTGATTATGCTGCCCCTCCTGATGTTCCTGTACGCGGGTTGCCTGCTTTGGAAGACTGGGCATTAACACAGTCTGCACGGCTTAAACCGGAGGCAAGAATGTATGGCATTCCCTATCCTCATGGTGTATTATTAGTTGGGTACGGTGGCACAGGTAAGTCGTTATTCTCAAAGAATTTGGGTGCTGCTTGGAAGATTCCCATTCTTAGCCTAGAAATGGGGAAAATGATGAGTTCAACACTCGGCAGCAGTGAAGCAAATTTGAGAAGTGTACTCGAAACTGCGAGTGCGATCGCGCCTTGTATACTCTTCATGGACGAACTGGATAAAGCCTTTGCAGGTATCAACGGCCCTGCAACAGATTCCGGTACATTGCAACGAATGATTGGCGGTTTTCTGCAATGGTTTGCCGATAAGACTGCACCAGTATTTGTAGTAGCAACCGCCAACCGAGTTAACAATTTTACGCCTGAATTACTGCGCCGCTTTGATGAGATTTTCTTTGTAGATCTGCCAGATGCGATCGCACGTACCGAGATATTCAAGGTACATCTAGCCAAACGGCTAATCCAACTAGAACAAGAAAGCATTGAATTGTTAGCAGCACAATCAGAAGGGTACACCGGAGCGGAGATTGCTAAGATTGTGCTTAACTGTGCAGCAAGGGCGTTCAATGAAGGGCGACCAACTCAAGTTAATGTTGGGGAGTTGATAACAGAAATCCAGAAAAGAGCGCCACAATCTGTGTCTGATGCTGCCGAAATTGAAGAGTTACGCCAATGGTCTAGAAGTGGTGGAGCAAGGTTTGCAACAGAGGTAAAACCGACAGAAGCTACCCAAGTTAACCTGGGGCGGAGAATTAACTGGAAAAGTAATTAAGCAGAGGCTTAAAACCTCCCGGCTGTTGAGGTAAAATTATGGTAGCAATATTATCAAACTGCTCAAAAATATTGCTACCTACCACAAGCGATCGCTGCTTTTGCACTGCAACTAGGTTAGCTAGTCGATAGGGGGATATCCCCCCTATAAATTAAGATTCTGTTGAATCTTTAGTGTCGATATGCTTCAAGTAGATATGTTTGCGACCTAGCGAAATTTCAAATTCATCACCTGCCACAAGCCCCAGCTGCGATGTGTATGTAGATCCGATTAATAAGTTACCATTGGCTTGAACGCTGATTCGATAGCTAGCACTACGACCGCCGCGTCCTGCCCCTTCAACCGGCCCATCAAGCTCAATGCCTTCGGCTTCCATTAAAGCGTTAAGAAACTGCATTAAATTAACTCTTTCCACCCCCGCCTTGGTAGTGGTAACATATCCACAAAGCCTTGCTTTTTCTTCCCGGCTGACATTAGCTAGCTCTTTAACCTTGTTGACAAGTTCATCACCAGTTAAAGGTTGGTTTTTGGTTGCTGCTTTTGGCATAAGATTCGCTCCGAAACTAAAGTTACAACTAATATTGTAGGCAATTTGCTCAAACTACATATCCTTTGAAAGAAAAATCATGACTACAACTAGAGTCGCGTCGCTAAGATTTACAGATCCTGCCATCAATAGTGACAAATATTGGCACGCTTCACTAAGAAGCGATTGTACAATAGTAGTAGGTTGGGGGCGAGTCGGAACCAAAGGTAGTTCAAAAACACATGAGTTCACCAATATGACAGAAGCCTTAACCAGATTTGAAAAACTCATGCAGGAAAAAATCAAAAAGGGGTATGCAGTAATGCACTACATACCAGATGTTCAAGTCGGAGCAATAACAGCTACAGACTCAGGCATAGCCACCCCAAAGGTTCTTTCCAAAATTGGAGAACCGGAAGTAATAGACTCTCGCATGACCCACGTTAATTGGGCAAAACTACGCACCAAAATTAATAACTGATACAAAAGCTGCTGGATCTGATGCTAAACAACTGTGTCGGCTCCAGCAGATATACCCAGTGAAAAATATTAAATTATAAGTAGATAGGAACCCGATATGTGAAAATCAAAGTAGAAAAATAACAACAAAAATGCCAAACAAAAACCGTGCCCAAGTGGGGAAATCAAAATGAGGCCAAAATATAACCGCTGCAGCTAATGCGGAAACTCCCAACGATAGTCCTCCTGTTGCCAGCACTATCACCCCGCAAACTAACATTGAAACGCTGAAAATATAGCTGCAAACCAATATTACGACCTGGAGAACTCTACCAAACCCCGGAGAGGCGAGAACTTCTCTTAACTTTGATAACATACATCTTAGGAGCTAAGGTAATACAATAATATCATAAATAGTTAGCAAGCAGGAAGAAGATAGCACATAATGTCGCTAGATGCTGACCTATTTGTATTACAAACACGCCCAGATTAAAAATTTATGCTACCAGAAGACAAATTACGTTTAACTCAGTGGGTAGAAGGGATGTCAAGCCTTGGGCGGTTTGAACTTATAACCGTAATTGAAGGAAAAGAGTGGATTCTCAAAGGCATTGATCCTTGCGATAATCAAATTAACATTGCAAAAATTACCTATAATTAATGCTTGCCTTTTGATAAGCGGTTCACGTTAAAATCGGTAGATTAGCTATGCTCATATAACCCGCAGTAGTCTAGCAATTATCGTTTTATCACCTAAAAAAGCTAACTTAGTTTAACAACCAAAACTCATAGAAATTTTCAATTAATTAAAAAAATTAAGACCGACTAGCGTCGCGTTAGGGGTGAAAAAAATATCTGGTGAAGACCATGCAAGTTAATTTCCTCAACTACGAATGCGAAGTAAAAGTAAGCAAGTATACCGATGCTAATACCTGCTTACGGCTAGTGAGCGGAGGAATGCCCATAGCAACA
>Ga0196964_10001478_pt1 | contig 11951 bp, 10 predicted proteins | sample S1_10metaG_FD_148615 | JGI IMG/M metagenome (GOLD analysis project Ga0196964, IMG submission 148615) | Soil microbial communities from Anza Borrego desert, Southern California, United States - S1_10 | ecosystem: Environmental > Terrestrial > Soil > Desert | place: USA: California | collected...
TTGCCGCTAATCTGGCTTTCCACGCGGGCCTGATGCAGGCTCCGCCGCCAGCCTACGGACAGCCAGCGGTCTTCTTCTTCAGTCGGCAGGACGGATTTGATCTTCTCTTCGAGCGTCGCCAGCGCCGCGGGTTCGGGAACTTCTTTGCGTTCAAGCAGCGTCTCCCCTGCAGCGCGCGTCGGCGTGGCGGGTTCCTCTTCGGGCGCGTCGTGAAAGAGCACGCCCGCGGGAAGTGTCTCCTTTTCCTTTCCCGGCGCCTGCCAGCGCACGACACAGCCAGCGTCGCCCGTGCCCTGAATGTAGTACAGACGCAGGTCGTGGTCGCCGCCGATGAGCTCGGCTTCGCCTTCCTCTTCCTGCATGCCGTGCAGGCCGCGGTTATCGACGACCAGCCTGCCGTCGATAAACAGCAGGGAACCGTCATCAGAGTCGGTATAGAACGTATAGGTTCCCGCGTCGGCGACGCGCAGTGTGCCGCTCCAGCGCACGAAGAAGTGCGACTTCAGAGTCGTGCCGGCAAAGTCCTTTGTTGTTTCCGGAAAATCAATCGAGGTATCCACCCGCTTCACCAGCGGGCGAGTGTCGGCTTTCACAATGGGAAAGTCGGTAATCGGCTGCGGGAACGTGAAGAACTCCGCGATCAGCCCCGGCTTTTTCTCTTCGGCAGAAGCGAAAACACAGGAGAGCGCGCACGCCCATAGGGCAAGTCGTTGCATACGATACCCCGCAAACCTTTGGAATACAGGCGCGGACTATACGGAAGCCATTTCTCCAATGCAAGCCGGTCTTGTGAAACGTCTGCATCTCGTCGCCGTCAAAATCGCAAATCGCAAATCGAAAATCGCAAATGCCCAGCGTGGCTCGGCGTATGCAACACTCCGCCGCTGGCATGCGGGGACGCCTTCCTACGAGGCGTCTGCCCGCGTCAACATTGAATGAGGGCTCGTGTCATGCTGGAAACAATTGCCGTCATCCTGCTGGTGCTCTGGCTGCTGGGCATGGTCTCGTCGTACACCGTGGGCGGGTTCATCCACGTCCTGCTGGTGATCGCGATCATCGTCCTGCTGCTCCGCGTCATCGGCGGCCGCAGGCTTTAAAGAACGTCCTGCGTCCTGAGTCGATCGTCTTTCTGGCCGGTCGACTCAGGACGCTTGCTATTGAAGGAGATTCCCATGCGCGGAACGACTGTCGCTGGAATTCTGTTCATTGTCCTCGGCGCGGTGCTCCTGGCTTACCAGGGTTTCACCTACACGACCGAAGAAGAAGTCTTCAAGGCCGGCCCGATCACGGCGACCGCCGAGAAAGAACGCACGGTCCCGATCTCGCCGGTCCTCGGCGCTCTGTCGCTCGCGGGCGGCGTCGTGCTGCTGGTGATGGGCCGCCGCGCGGGCTGATAAAGCCGAAGCTACGCCGGTCGGCGTGTAACGAACGTCTGATGTCCGATGTCATCAGATCGTCCGACCATCGACGATCGACATCGGACGATTGACGTTCACTTCGCCAGCCCCCAGCGCGCGTGAATGCGCGCCTCCAGCTTCGCGAACAGGATGCGGTCGATCAGGATCGAGACCAGCACGATCATGATCATCACCGCGAACATGCGCGGGTAGTCGTTGAGTTCGCGCGCGTCCATCAGCAGCGAGCCGGCGCTGATGCTGCGGTAGAGGAGCTCGCCGGCGAGCAGCGATCGCCACGCGAACGACCAGCCCTGCTTCAGGCCCGAGATAAACACCGGCAGCGCGGCGGGCACATTCACCCATAGCATGCGCTGCATCGGAGCGGCTCCGAACGTTGCTGCCACACGTTGATAGGTCACCGGCACCTGCCGCAGGCCGTCGCGCGTGGCGATCGTGATCGAGCCGAGACTGCCCATCAGCACCACGAACAGAATGGCGTTCTCGCCCAGGCCGAACCAGAGGATCGCCAGCGGCAGCCAGCAGATGCTCGGCAGCGACTGGATGCCGAGGATCAGCGGGCCAAGCAGCCATTCAAAGAAGCGGCTCGACACCAGCAGCAGGCCGACGATCACGCCGAGCACCAGCGCGATGCCGTAGCCATAGAGCACGCGAATCAGGCTCGCGATGATGCCGCGCAGCACTTTCCCGCTGTATGTTTCCGGGCGCTCGCCCTGGATGTACTCCTGCCACAGTTCGCCGATGACTTTGTGCGGCACGAGCCCGTCCCAGAGATCTTTCACGACGTCCAGCGGCGGCGCGAACTTCCAGGCCTTGCTGCCGGTGGCGATGAAGATGAGCTGCCACAGCAGCATCCAGAGCGCGACCAGCGCGACGGCGGACAGGATTTTCTTGGCCATGATCTACGTGGGTGGCCCACCCAAAGGGTGGGCGCCGAAGGCGCAAGAGGCAGCGATCAAAATTGCTTTCGATCGCGGTGAGAGATTTTGGCGGGCGATAATCGCTCATCCGCCCAAGCTCCCTTCCGCGTACAACACGTTCTTGTCGCTGCCTCTTGCGCCTGACGGCGCCCACCCTTCAGGTGGGCCACCCTTCCCCTCCTTCTTCTGCCCTGACTATGCCTACCGCCTACTGCCGCTGCCTACTGCTGCGGCTGCTCAAATCCCGTCCGCCACATCCAGGTCGTTCTTCTTCTTTCCGCGCGCGCTGATCGAGCCTTCCTCGATGTGCCAGTCTTCGTCGCCTTCTTTCTTCACGAGCTTGTCGAGTTCTTCTTCGAGCTCCTTCAAAATCAGGCTGCGCAGATCCACGAGCGCCGGATCGAAGAAATCTCTCGGATGCGGGATGCTCACCGGAACCACGCGGCGGATGCGGCCCGGCTGGCTGGCCATGATCACGATGCGATCGGCCAGGCGCACCGCTTCTTCGACCGAGTGCGTGACGAAGACGATCGTCTTCTTCGTCTGCAGCCACAGGCTCTGCAACTCGACATGCAGGATGTCGCGCGTGCGCGGATCCAGCGCCGAGAATGGTTCGTCCATGAGCAGCATGCGCGGCTCCACGGCGAGCGCCCGCGCGATCGCCGTGCGCTGCTTCATCCCGCCGGAGAGCTGAAACGGATAACTGTGCCGGAATTTCTGCAGATGCACCATCTTGAGGTAATGCATTGCCTTTTCGCGGCGCTCGCTGCGTGAGAGTCCTTTGCATTTCAATCCGAACTCAACGTTCTGCTGAACGTTCAACCACGGAAAGAGACCGTGCTCCTGAAACAGCACCAGCCGGTCGGGGCCAGCTCCGGTGACGGGATTGCCTTCGAACAGCACTTGGCCTTCGTCGGGCTTTTCGAATCCGGCGATCAGGTTCAGCAGCGTGGATTTTCCGCAGCCGCTCGGCCCCACGAGGCACAGGAACTCGCCTTCGTAGACGCTCAGGCTGACGTCTTTGACCGCGAAGAAACGGCGCGCGCCCGCGCCGTCTCCGGTGGAGTACTCCTTCGACACGCCCTTTATCGAGACCTTCTCAGGTTCCGTGTGGACGGCTTTCTCGAGTATCTCCGTGCGCGAGCTCACTTCTTTGCCTCAGCGTCGATCTTCTTCTGAATGGAGAGCTCGAACAGCGGCGTCAGATCCGGCACATCCTTCAACATACCGAGTTCCTTCGACCACTGCGCGAAGATCTTCACGGACTCGGGCAGGGGATCGGTGGTGAACTCCACGCGGGTCATTGCGTCCTTCAGCACTTCAGGCTTCAGCGCCTTGCCGCTGAGGTTCTTGAGCTCGGCGTTGATCTTCTCGGATGCTTCCTCGCGATTCGCGTTGATGTATGCGGTCACTTTCGTATGCGCGCGAAGGAAGGTCTCGACCGTCTGCGGATGGTTCTTCAGGAACTCGGGCGAGACGATGATCAGCGCGCTGATGAAGCGTTTGCTCTCCCAGTCGTCTTTTTCCTCGCGCAGCAGCTTCGCGTCCGCTTCGTGGATCAAGCGCGAGGCCCACGGTTCCGGAGACCACGCCGCGTCGATCTGCGCCTGTTTAAAGAGATTGAGCTGGTCGGCGTTGGCTACCGGCTGGATGTCCGTCGCGCCGCCGTCTTCCTTCAGCTTCTCTTTGAGCTTCGTCTTCACGTAATGGCGCGCGGAAACGTCCTGCGTGTTGGCGTATTGCGGCGTGGCGATGCGTTTTCCGGCAAGCTGCTTCATGTCGGTGATGTTGCTGTCTTTGGAGACCACAATCGCCACGCCGTTGGCGCACGCGCCGCCGATCACGCGGACCTGTTCGCCGCCGCTCTTGATGAATCCGTTCACTGCCGGCGATGGTCCGATGTAGGCAATGTCGAGCTGGTTGGCGAAGAGCGCTTCGATCACGGACGGACCTGCATTGAAGGTCTTCGTTTCGAGCTTCACCGAACCGAGCGCCTGCTGAAAGTCGCCGCGTGAGACGCCGATCAGCGCCTGTGCGTGCGTGAGGTTGGCGAAGTAGCCCAACCGAAGAACCCTCGGCGACTCTGACGTGCCGCCTGAAGTCGGCGCTGAGCCGCTAGACGGCTTTGTGCCGCAGCCTGCTGCGAGCACCGCTAGCAGTAGAGTGAATGCAGGAACGTACAAACGCATGACCCCTCCTTAAACAATTCCCATCGGAATACTAGGAAATACTGTCAAAAAGAAAGAGCGCACACGCGCTCCTTCCTTTCTGCCTCTTACGCCGGAATGTCCTGGAACAGAATGCTCGACAGATAGCGCTCGCCGAAGTCCGGCAGCACGACCACCATCATCTTGCCCTTGCTCTCAGGCTTCTGCGCCACCTTCACCGCCGCCGCGACGGCCGCGCCGCCGGAGATGCCTACCGTGATGCCCTCTTCCTTATGGAGCCGCTTGGCCATCTCGATCGACTCTTCATTGGTGACGGTGACCACGTCATCGACCAGGTTCAGGTCGAGGATGTCCGGCTTGAAGCCCGCGCCGATGCCCTGGATCTTGTGCGGGCCCGGCTTGACCGGCTCGCCCGCGCGGATCTGCGTCAGCACCGGCGAATGAATCGGCTCGACGGCGTACGCCTTGATCGGCTTCTTCTTCTCGCCCTTAATGTAGCGGCACACGCCCGTGATCGTGCCGCCCGTGCCGATGCCCGCGATGAAGATGTCCACCTTGCCGTCGGTATCGTTCCAGATCTCCGGGCCGGTGGTCTTGAAGTGGATCTCCGGGTTCGCGGGATTCTTGAACTGCTGCGGCATGTAGTACTTCTTCGGGTTGCTGTTGACGATCTCTTCCGCCTTCTCGATCGCGCCCTTCATGCCCTTAGCGCCCTCGGTGAGGACCAGCTCCGCGCCGAACGCGCGCAGCATGCGGCGGCGTTCCTGAGACATCGTCTCCGGCATCGTCAGGATCAGCGGATAACCGCGCGCCGCGCAGACGTACGCGAGCGCGATGCCCGTGTTGCCGCTGGTCGGTTCGACGATCGTCGTGCTGCTGTCGCCCTGCTTGAGTTTCCCTTCTTTCTCGGCGGCCCAGATCATCGCGGCGCCGATGCGGCACTTCACCGAGTACGCCGGGTTGCGGCCCTCGATCTTGGCCAGGAGCGTGACATCCAGCCCCTTGGTGATGCGATTGATCCGCACCAGCGGCGTATTGCCGATGCTGAGTGAATTGTCTTCGTAAATGCGCATTCCGGAATCTCCCACTAAGTTTGAACCGCCGAGGCCGCCAAGAGCGCCAAGAACGGCAAATAGATTTTGTCAGCGCGGAAAGCTTCCCTTTAACGGTCTCATTTTCAAATGCTGAAGTCCGCCACGTTGCGCCCCGCTTCAGCCCGGCGGCGAACGTCGGCCAGCGAAACATGATCCACGACCTTCGCCACCGCTTTGTCGACCTCCGTCCAGATCTCCGCGAAGGGATCCTCGTCCTTCGCCTTTCCTTTCGAACCGTTCTTGTGCTCGGGTTCGCCGTCAATCACCCGCCACACGTCGCCGACCGAAATCTCCTCCGGCCGCCGCGACAGCCGGTGGCCGCCGACCGGCCCGCGCTGGCTCGTGATCAGGCCACCGTGGCGGAGATCAACGAGGATCAGTTCGAGGAACTTCTCCGGAATCTTCTGTTCGCGCGCGATCTCCGCCGTCCGCACCGGCTGCCCGGCCTGATAACGCAGCGTCAGCTCGAGCATGGCTCGGAGAGCGTATTCAGCTTTCTGCGAGACGCGCATTCCCTAGTTCTCCGATAGGGAATATATGACGCCACGGCCGCTCTCGCAAGTACTTTATGAGCTTTTATTTTGGAAATCGACGCTGCGTTCGCGCCGTCCTGTACAAAAGTTAGGGTAGAGTCTTTGGAGTCTTTATGCGCTACTTCATCTCCGGAGTCGCCCTCATCATGGCCGCGCATGCTCTCAGCTCAGAGAATAGCATCGACCGCGAACGGTACGAGAAGAGTTACTCTCTGCGCGCCGTGATGAAGATTCTCAAACCCGTCCGAGCGATCAGCAATGACTACCAGGATGCGCGGATCATTGAAGAAGACGAGCGCACCACGACGATCGAGTTCACGATTTATCCTTTGAACAACGAAGGCCGCAAAGTCGAGGCGAATCCAGACTGGCGCAGCGACAACGAACGCGATCCTGCGTTGCAGGAATACCTGAAAGCGGGCGTCACCACCAATTGGGACGCGCCGATGCGCGCACAGTTGGTAAAGGAACTCAAAGCCGCCGGCATCGATCCCGAAAAGCTCGATGACAAGATACTCGTGGAACAGACCGTCCGCTGGCTGCTGAAGAATACCAAACAGCTCAACATGTTCTGTACGTACGACATCGAGTACTCCAGCGGCGCGCCAAGGATTCTTCCGGCCCTGGAGCCGCACTTCCAAAAGAACAAGGGCCACAAGGATTGGTCAGTTGAGCAGCAGCTCGAGCACGAACTCTTCGGCAGATCGATGTTTCTGAACAAGACCTGCGGCACCTGCACTTCGACCGCCGTGTACCTGACGACAGTCTTGCGTGCGCTCGGCATTCCGACGCGGATGATCCTCACTGTCCCCATCGTCGACGGCAACAATCGTGATGAAGTCGAATTGCTGCGTACGAACCTGAGGCACCACAGGGTTCGCAACATCGCCTACACGGCGGCGCTCGATATGCCCGGTTTCTGCGCGCATACGTTCAATGAAGTGTACGTCGGGAAAAGGTGGGTGCGGCTCAACTTCTCCGTGCTCGGCCACAACATCCTCGACCCGAACTGCTTCGGTCTCATCGCGCAGGTGAACAGCTTCAACGATCTCAGCGAAGTAAAACTCGCCGAGACCTGGGGCATTCATTCAGCCATCACGCGCTCGGATGCAGACTTCCCATCAGTCAATCCGTACAGGTGCCTTAAGCTCTCAGATCATTTTGGTGAAAAGGCGCGCATCGAGAACCCGCCGCTGGAACTGCGGGTGCATCGCACTGTTACGATCGGCTCTGCGGCGTGGGGTCACGCAAAGGAGACCCCGTACGCGCTCAGGTCCATAACCGAAGGGCTGCCGCAAGATAGAAAGTACCTGCTGCTGCACGCGGAAGAATGGTTTGACGATCAGCCCGGCACGCAATTCCGCCCCTTCAAGAACACCGCAACCAAGAAGTTTAAGCTTGTCGCGGGCGGGGACTCGATCCCGTTACTCTTCACCTACGGATACTGCACGAGTCCCGAGGAGAAACTTCGTGAGTTTATCACCGAGGTTTCCGCCGCCGACTACGAGCGCATGAGCGACTCAGCCGAGTACGAACTGGTGCCCGTCGACCAGGACAAGAACTTCGTCTGGAATGTCAAAGAGGGCCTGCGCGTCCGAAAGCCCACGGCCCAGAAGAACAAGTAATCATCTGATCCCGCGTTGACGACACTGCTGGAATGCGAATGCGGCGCTTCGTCCACTGGATCGTCTTCCTCGTTCTGCTGAGCGCGTCCTTCGCCACCAATCTGCTGCCAATGGAACGACCAGTGTCTTCGTGGAGGAAGGATCACGACTACTGTGTTTCTGGGATGTCTGAGGGCCGCGGGTTTCCATTCTGCTACGAAACCTACGAATATTGGGACGACGATGACGACTGGAAACCGATCATCGCTGAAGAAATCGTCTGGAAGAACTTTGGCTACTGCGCAGGCTTCTGCGTCGCGATGCTGCTGCTGACGAGCTACTGGACGCGCAGGCGCTTTGCATGCACTCTCGGAACCGCAGTAGTAGCGCAGCTTGCTCTCGCAGCCGTGTTGATGCTGAACTTTTCAGGCAGCCCGGTTCTCACCGTGGGAGAGCGAAGCGAAGTTCTCTGCCACGGCTACGGCTGGCCGTACGCCGTCTACTACGACGATCTGCCAGTAGTCTTCGACACGCTCCGCCGCTGTCTGGACGACAGCGAATGGTGGATTCAATGGGGCGCGGCGCCGATCGTTCTCGACGCCGCGGTCGCCCTCCTCATCGTTGCCGCCGCGGCGACGTGTTACGATCTCCTCTCATCGTTCATGCGGCTGAATTCTCTGCGTTCTCACACGCGTCCGGGGGCGCCTGCTCCCAGCCTCACCGATTGATCCTTCTCCGCCGCTCGCCACGCGTTGGCACTTCCCGTTCCCGTTCTTCCTTCAGCGCACGGTCAATCTCCCGTTGAACTTCTTCGAGCATCTCCTCATGCGACCGCGGCCGGTCATCGACTTCTTCCCGCTCCCGCGAATCTGAGATCTGGCGTTCGTACTTCACCTGCTTCCCGCGTTCTTCCGAAGGAAGGTTCGCGAGACGGCTGTTCAGCTTGGCGGCTTCCTCAGCGCGTCCGGCTTCCATCAGCAGCTCGACGTACGCCAGGCCGATCAGCGCCTTCGCGCCGCTGATCGATGCTTCCGGCTGTTCGATCTCGGGCTTGAGCAACTCTCTATAGATCTTCTCCGCTTCATTCTCGCGCCGCGCTTTCTTCAGCGCGCCGTTCAGGCCCTGCAGCGCCTGCTCGAGCAGCTCATCACCGGTCTTCGTGTCCGGAAGCGTCTTGCGCGTGTTGTAGGTCGCAGGATTGTAGGTAATGTACGCTTTCTCGCGTTCGTGCGGGTTTTCGTCCTTCCCCAGTTTTCTGCTGACCTCTGCCCGTGCCGCGACCGACGTCAGATCCGGCGGCGGCTTCAGGTTCATCCGGGCTGCCGTCGCAAGCGCCAGCCGGTACGCGTTGAGCGCGTCCTCGGAACGGCCGAGCTTGCTGAGCGCTTCGCCCTGCTTCAGTCGTGTAAGCAGCATCACTCCAGCGTCGAGCGGCTCGATCTTCTTCGTCTCGCCCGCGGCGAAGCTCGTATTGTTCATCTTCGCCCACGCTTCTTCGAGCGCCTCGGCGCCTTTCAGTTCTTTCAGAGCCGTTTCGTAGTCGCGTTCTTCGATCGCGATCAGGCCGCGGTACAACCACGCGCGCGTGTGATCGGGTTCGAATTTCTGCGCTTCGTTGATCGCCCTGCGCGCACTCTCCCATGCCGTGCGATCAGCCTCAGCCTCGGCGAGCCTGAAGAGATGGAACGCGGTGGTCTCCAGTTCGTTGTACGCGTGCAGGCTCGCGGTGAGACTCTCGCGCGGCATGTTCAGCAGCGAGTACACGTGCGCCAGGGCTTCGAGCGCCGGGACGTGGCGCGGGTTCAGCTCGATGGCTTTCTCGAGTTGCTGACGCGCCTGCGCGTGCTCTCGAGTGTAGCGGTTCAGCAGCCCCAGGTAGAAGTGCTCGTCGGCCGTGCCCTTCTTCGCTGCCGCCGCGAGCTTCAGATGCTTCACCGCTTCGTCCGCCAACGCGAAGCCGCGATCCTCGAGGCGCTTGGCCTGCTCCCACTGCTGCGTGCGGTCATAAAAGCGCCAGGTGTTTTCCGTGACGCCATCGCGCTCATCGCTGCTGAGCTCTTGGAAGGGCAGCGACCGCAGCCGCAGCGCCTCCTGATGCATGCCGGTCGCGCGCCGCTCGTGAATTTCCGCCGCGAACAGATGGGCGTCGGCGTTGTTCGGATCGGCGGCGAGCGCACGTTTCACGAAGTCGTCGGCTTTCTCGGCATCGCCATCCTGCAGCAACTGCGCGCCGCGCCAGGCCAGCGCGCGTGAATTTCGCGGATCGATCGCGATCGCGTTCTCGAGAATTTCGCGCGTGAACTCAGGCTCCTGCTTATGAACCACTTTCGTAAACGGGCGGAACAGAATGAACATCCCGCGCGAAACCAGCACCGGATTCACAGCCGGCGCCTGCTCGCGCACGAGAAATTCTCCGAGTTCCGCCAGCCGCGCCCCGTCGTGCGGGCGTTCCATGCAGCGGTCCCAAAGTTCCTTGAAGCGGACCTGGTAGCGGTCCTCGTCAAATTTGCGTGTCGCGTTGGCCGCGCGGCGCAGCGCCAGTGCTTTCGTGAGGAGCTCGTCGGGCGGCGCATCGTCGCGCACGCCCGCTTCGAACGCGGCAAGCGCCGCTGCGGCATCTGCGGGCGCTTCGACGATGGCCTTCTCCGCAAGTCGGCGGATCTGCTCGGTGCCGCGCGCGTCGAGTTTCTCGGCGAGCTTCAGATCCGCGCGGGCGCGGTCGTTCGCGCCCATCTTTGCTGCCGCGAGCGCGCGTCCCGCGTAAGCCGGCGCGAAGTCGGGGTACTCGCAGGCTACGGCCGAGAACGCGCGCCGCAGCGAGAGCGGCGTCTCTTCCCCCGCGTTCTGGCAGCAGTGCGCCCAGTAGAACAGGATGATGGCGTTGTTGCGGTTCTGCGCGCGCACCGGCTGGATGTCGCGCAGCGCTTCGGCGAACTTGCCCGCGTCGATGCGCGCTTTCGCGCGCGCGAACAGATGCGGCGCCATGCCCGGACGCCCTTTGCTGAACTGCGCGAAGCGCGAGGCCGCCGCGGCGTTCGCCTCCGGCGTCCTCGGGCCGACCCGTGCGCGCATCTCCGCGTGCGCGTTGTGGTCCGCGAACCCGCGCTCTTCGCTTTCTTCAATCTGCCGCCGCGTGATCTCGTCGACCGAGTTCTCCCACGTCAGGCCGCCGAGGATCACGGACTCTTCTCCTTCGGCGCGCCCGGCCAGCCGCTGTGCGCGATCAAAATCCGCCTGCGCCTTCTCCCGCTGATCGAGCAGCACATACGCCACGCCACGGGCGCGCATGTAGACGTGATTCTCGGAAGCTTCTTTCAACGCGTCGTTGAATGCAGCGAGCCCTTCCGCGTAGCGCTCCGCTTCCAGCGCGTCGAGACCATCGAGGAAACGCTTCAAGCCGGGCGCGTCCTTCGGCGCCCCCAGCGGCTGCCCCAAGTCCGCGTCGCTGGGCGCACCTTTGCGTGAAAACGGAAACGCGCCGGCGGCGTGAGCACCACGCTCCGCATCGCGGGTCTCGTCACCGCCGATTCGCGGCGCGTTCGCAGGCTTGGGCTCAGTAGCGCCCGGGCTCCCGGAACTCGCGCCCGAAAACCCCGTGCGCGAGTCCGACCCGCAGCCGCACAAGAGGCCCATCAGCGCCGCGGCAAAAACGGCAACACGCGTCAGCATCACTCATCTCCAGGATGCGTGACTGTGTATTTTCGGCGTCGAACGTGAACGCCAGGGCACGTTCCCAGGCGTTGAACAGGTAACGCTTTCACACAAGCACGCGCTGGCAGATGGCATGCAACGCAGAGACCGGAACGCCCGACCCTTTGCCCTGCTCTGTAGAACACGTCGTTCTTTATCGATGCAGACGGGGAGAAGGAGCGACGGGGAGACGGGGGGAGCTTAACGCACCGAGCGCTCGCCCCCTCCCCCCGTCACCCCGTCATCGACGATTGCAGAAGACGTTTTCTACAAAGCACTGACCCCTGACCCCTAACCCCTAACCCCTCTGGGGTTGTTGCAAAGCGAAAGGTTTCTGAAGAACGTTAAGCCAGCAGCTCGTTGAGCGCCTTCCCCCCGATCTTCACTTTCGTATCCGCGCCCCTCGCCAGCAGCAGATCGATCAGCTCCTTCGGCGCCTTCATCTCCGCCGCGATGAACAGCGCCGTTCGGCCTGTCCATTCCGGCGTGTCGACCGGAACGTTGTGGTCGAGCAGCCAGCGCACCGC
>Ga0196964_10001479_pt1 | contig 11945 bp, 4 predicted proteins | sample S1_10metaG_FD_148615 | JGI IMG/M metagenome (GOLD analysis project Ga0196964, IMG submission 148615) | Soil microbial communities from Anza Borrego desert, Southern California, United States - S1_10 | ecosystem: Environmental > Terrestrial > Soil > Desert | place: USA: California | collected...
GTGGATCAGACGATCGACTCAGCACTTGCCGATGCGCTGCCGTCTGTATTCCCGCACGTGCTACTGGGTCTGGGCGGTACCAGTGAGGAGGCGATGAACTACGCACATTCGGCAATCGCGCCGAATAAACCGCTGCCCACGATCTGCTCGCCGAACCTGGCGTATCGTTCGCTTTTCGGAAGTGTCGACAGCACGGGGCAGGCGCAGTTTGATGCGCAGACAAACCTGCTTGATTTCATGGCCGAAGACGTTAAGCGCTCGCGTGCGGCAGTACCGGGCGAGGAACGCCAGAAGCTCGATCGTTACGTGGAAGCATTCGAATCGCTGCACAAGCGGCAGGGCGAAATCGCGAGCATGCACGCGATTATCAGGAAACACGCGCCGGATCTGGGCGAGAAGCGCTTCACGACGACATCCAGCCTGATCCTTGAATCCCAGTTTGAGATCGCAACCGCCGCGCTGATTACCGGTTTGACCAATGTCGTTACGCTGACGTCCGGCGCGGGAAATCAGCGCTTTGGAAAATTTCCCGAACTCGGCGCAGTGGACCTGCATGGGCTCGGCCACGGCGGAAGCATTCCCGGAAAGACAAATGAGGAGAGCTTCATCATCCTTCACCAGCTCCACACACGCTTGATTGCGGAAATGGCGAAGAAACTTGCAGCAATGCCTGAAGGCAATGGCACGATGCTGGATAACACGCTTATCATTTTCATGAGCGACTCCGGAGAGAGCCGTCATCCTCGACTGTATTCGTACCCGATGGTGCTGATCGGAGACCTGGGCGGCAAGCTGAAGACCGGCGGCCGCTACATGGAATTTCCAGGTTATGGCCAAAGCAAACATGCAACCATTGGCAGTCTCTACAACACACTGCTGACCGCGGTGGGAAAGCCGCGCGAAAGATTCGGCCAGGATGATATCGGACTGCGCGATATCAAGCAGGGCCGGCCGCTCGGAGAACTGCTCGCCTAGAGAGAAGAGGCAGATGCCACGTGAGCCTGATTCTCTCCAGGCGGCGTTGATTTGTTGAACCTTACTGTTTCTTGAAACGAACGAACTTGCCGGGAGAGCTCTTAACGCTCAGCCCAACTTCGGTGTAAAAACTGTGTTCGTTCATCACGAGAACCAGTGGCCAACGGATGGAGCCGTCCACGGCCGCTTTTTCAGATACTTGCCAGAGCTCGCCCAATGAAGCTCGATTCAAGCGGACCGACAGCGCACCCGTGTTCGCGTTGTATTTCAGGACTCCCGCTGCGCTGCGTGCCCGGCCTCGGCGGTCAACTTCGAACGCGAGATTCGTGCCGCCGATGCTAAGCACTGCGCTCGTCGGTGTCACAGTCGTGTCTGCCGACAGAACCGCAGTTAGAGCCAGCGCGTCCGTGCCGGGACGATTGAAGTTTATGCTGCCGCGGAAAGTCTTGATCGTGAAAGGAACACGCTGATTACCTGTGAATGCTTCCAAGTCGGAGCCTGTGGTTACGACCACTTCAACACGCCCAGTTGTGATTGTGCCATTTGCGTGAGAAATCTGCACCGTGGCAGTGTAGGTTCCTGCTACCGCATAGGTATGAGTAACGCTTTGGCCGCTCTCACCCGTGCCGTCGCCAAAGTTCCAGACGCAGGTTGCTGTACTTGCATCAGTTTGGGCAACTGTAAATGACACAGGCATGCCGACATTCGCTGGATTCGGTGTTGCTGCGGGACCGGAGCTCAGCTCAGTATCGACAGTGCGGGTTGAATTTGGCTCTGCGGCAGCGAGTGTGCCGTTGACTGAGTAAATGGCTAAACCCATGACATGCGGGTCGCCGTAGTTGCGGATCAGATTGATGTTGAGCGAGCCATCCGACACGTTAACGCGGTAAGGGCCATATTTCATCCACGCGCCGAGCGGTAGCGTGCCAATATTGCTGGCGACCTGAACGCCCTCGGCATTCACGTTAAAGCTGCGGAAATTGGAGATGTAATTCTCCATCACCCAAAGATACAGGTCATAACTGCCGTTGCTGATCGTCTGCGAAAAGCCAAATGAACTGGTGCTCCAGACATTCGTGGCGAGCATGGTACGCGTCTCCGCGTCAGGTGCCGGATTGGCCGTAACATTCGATGTCCAAACCGAGGGAGCGGCTGGGAACGACAGTCCACTCGATAATGCTGCTGAATACGACAGCCATGTATTGCCCTCGATGGTCACGGCATTACCATTGAAGTTGATGCCTTTGACGAACGCTGGACCGCTGGTCAAAGTCACACTGACGGGAGCGCTGGCGGCCGAGCGATTGCCTGCGGCGTCGTATGCCTTCACCGTATAGGTGTAATTAATTCCGGTGCTGAGTCCTGTGTCTGTGAACGAGAGCTGCGTCGTTGTTCCGATCACGACATTGTTGCGAAGTACTTCATAGCCGGCGACCTGCACGTTGTCGCTTGCGGCATTCCACGAAAGTGAAGCGGTGGATGTAGTCGTTCCGGTAATGGCCAGATTGCCGGGTACTGTGGGCGCCTGGCTGTCAGCTGCAACGTTAAAGATGGCAATGCCCATGATGTGTGGATCGCCGTAGTTCTTCACCAGGTCTACATTCAACATTCCGTCCGTTACACTCGTGCGATACGGTCCGTACTTGACCCAGCTGCCATGCGCAAGCGTGCCAATATTGCTTGCCGACTGCTGGCCTTCCAGATTCACATTGAAGCTGCGGAAATTGGATTGATAGTTCTCCATCACCCAGAGATAGATGTCGTATGTGCCATTGCCGATTGTCTGGGAGAAACCAAACGTACCGGTGCTCCAGACATTCGTACTGAGCATTGCGCGCATATCTGCGTCTACCGTGGGCGTGGGCACTACCGGGCTGGTCCAGATATTCGGTTGCGTGGTGAAGCGCAGCCCACTATCGAGGGCGGCGGAATATGAGAGCCACGCGTTGCCCTCGATGGTCACTGCAGCGCCATTGAAGTTAATCCCTTTCACAAATCCGCCTGCCGAAACCACGGATATGACGACGTCGTCCGAGGTGACCTCGGCGGTATCTGACGCAGTTAAGCGGAGCGTGTACACGCCAACGGTGCTGAACGTTGCCGTTGTGTCGATGCTGGTGGCACTTGCGAATGTAACCGTGCCCGGCCCGGAGACTTTGCTCCAGGACACTGTCAGCGGTCCAGGTGTGCCATCGTCGCTGGCGGTGCCATCGAGATTGACGGACATGTTCACCGCTACAGTCTGGTCGGCTCCGGCACTTACAGTCGGGTTGGACTGACTTGTTCCAGATGCCGTGTAGATCGCCATGCCCATCACGTGTGGGTCGCCCGTGATGCGAGTGAATTCAACGCTCAGTGCGCCATCGCTGATCGTGACGGGGAAGGGGCCGTACTTCTTCCACGCACCCAGCGTGAGTGTTCCGGCCTGGGCGGCGGCCGATTTGCCTTCGAGCTTGATATCAAACGAGCGATAGTTTGACTGATAGTTTTCAATCACCCAGAAGTAAACAGTGTAAGTGCCGTTGCTCAGCGTCTGCGAGAAGCTCAGATTCCCTCCATTAATCCATGCCGCGGAATTCAACATCGCTTGAGTCGCCGCATCGGTCGGCGGGTTGGCCGCGACCTGGCCTGTCCAGAGGTTCGGCGGAGTCGAAAAGCTCAGACCGCTGCTAAGTGCGGCGCTATGAGAGAGCCACGTGTTCCCTTCGATGCTGACGGCATTTCCGTTGAAATTCACGCCTTTAAAGAAGCTGCCTTGCGCGACGACCGTCACTGAAACATCATCGCTGGCTGTGTTTGCTCCGTCGCTCGCGGTAAGCCGAAGAACGTAGGTTCCGGGTGCGCTGAACGTTGCTGTCGTGTCAATCGCGCTGACATTGGCGAAGGTTGCCGTGCCTGGGCCGGAAGCTTGTGACCACTTCACCGTCAGCGGGCCGGGCTGGCCGTCATCCGTAACCGTGGCGTCGAGCGCAACGGACGCGAGCTGCGGAATAGTGGCATCCGCGCCGGCGTTAACGTATGGAATGCTGGACGGTGTAACGGTAATGATGACACGGCGATAGCGGTGTAGCGAAGGCGTGCCGGTATCGCTCACCGTGAGAATGACGTGAATTGTCTGCGGCTCCGGAACGCTGGGTGCAACAAAGCTGCACTGCTGCGAAGTAGAAGTGTTAATTACGAGATCACCCTGGTACGTGCCGGGCTCCTTGTAGAACATCCAGTTGTAGTTCAGGGAGTTGCCGTCCGGATCCGTCGAGCCAGCCGCGCTGAGTGTAACAGTCGTGCCGGACAGCACTGTGCGCTCGAGCGTTCCCTGCACCATCGGAATGGGCGGATGATTGGCGCCAGAGTACGGCTGAACGCACCAATCCATGCGGGCCTGAAAATCGTTCTGATATGCAGTGCGCCAGCGCCAGATCGTCGCCTTGTTCGTCGTGTATATGTTGCCATCGACGCCCTGAACACGGTCGGTTGTATCGGTCCAGATGGACCCCTTCTTCACGTACCGTCCACCCCAGCTGCCATAGTCAGGACGTTCAGGATTGTTCAAGCCGGTCGGAAACAGGTAGAGCCACGCCGGCGTATCGCCTTCCATGATGTATGCAATATCCGGGTACTTCGCGCCAAGCGGACCGTGGTTGAATTGAACATGCTGATCGACCCAGGCGTTTGAAACGAGATTAAAGTCCGGTCCGGTAAAATTATAGAATCGGTCTCCGGAGAAGCCCGACCAGGTCGCAGCTCCATAATCACCCAGCGAGGAGCCCGGACTGACGATGTAAAACAGATTCGGAAAGTTGGTGCGAATCCATGCTCCTGCATCGTCCTGATCGGAGATTGTATAAACGCGCAGTTTGGCGACGAAGGCGTCCACTTGCGCTGGAGTACGTGTTGCGCGCACTTTCCAAAGCGCCTGGGCCAACGTATTTGCTCCGCCCCACACGCTGATCCATAACGGACGCGAGTCTGCGCGGTCTGCCACTGTGATTATCCAATCGGACCCTTCCGTATCCTTTCCGGCCCCAACGCCGCTCATGCCGAAGAGAGGCGAACCATTCTTAACAAGGCTGTGCAGCGTCTGCGCCGACGGGTAACCGGGTGCATGTAAACTGAGGGTTGGAAGAACCTGCCCGTACGCATCAATGCGTTCGCGAATGAGCTCCGGCATGATGCGATCACGCAGATGCTGTGATGTCGTTGCCACGAGACCTTCGATGTCGAACTCGTTGGCATAAACCAGCAGCCGCACAATCGATTCGGCGTCATCCGGTTCATTGCCGACATCGGTGAGCACCAGCAACCGGCTGCGCCCGCTGTTTTCAGCGTGAACAGCGCTTCCGCAGATGAGCATCGTGAGCAGCAGCAACTTTGCTGCAAAGGACGATTGAATTCGCATGAGATTCCTCCTTTATGAAGCTGCGCATTGCATGAGTGCATTGCGTTGGGCAACAAGCCACCACGCAGTTTTCCCGTGCAGAGAAAACCGTTGAATCAATTCAGCCTGTCGGCGTATCGATTGTTATTCGTCTTGCGTCATTTTGATGATCAGGTAATTCAATGCCGTGTCTGCCGAGCCATCCTTGGCGCGCTGGGCTGTGCGGTGTCCTCCAACGGTCATGGTCAGTTCTCCGTCGATCACCAGAACTGGAACGTCACGTTTGACGAGGAACTCGGCGCCCGTCATTTCTGCGTTTACAACAACCTGCTCTTCAAAGCGCACGTGGTTTGGCCCCTGGTCCATCCCGTCTCCAATTGAAATCGTGATGAGATAGCGGCCGTTCGGAACCGGCATTCTCCACGTCTCTGTATGATCAGACCAGCCACAGCAGACCCATCCATTGTTGATCAAGTCAGGCACCAACGGATTTCCCCGAACCAGGCGGCCTTCACGCATCACCTCTCCATTGTGCTGTCCATTCGGAAGCGGCGGGCCGACCTTCGGACCTTTCCAGCCATACCCGCGCAGCGCGTCAAACGGCTCGCCCGAATCGTTCATAATGCCAGCGGGCATTTCCGCTTCAGGGCCAAAATTGATCATGAGCTCGCCCTTCTTTCGCAGCAGCTGCAACGCCCGGGATTCAAGCTTCTTTCGGCCTCGCCAGACAGTTGTTTTGAGTGCCGCCGGCACGGAGGGCGCGGCACTGGCGCGAGCCGATGAAATCTCGCCGGCCTTTACCGTCTGGCTGCCTTTTGCGTTGCTGAAGGTGACTTCGCCTTCCTCCATCTGAAGACGTGTCTCAAGAGAATTGCAATTCAGATCAAAGCGTGTGCCCACGATCATGGCGCTCGCATGCGGCGTCTCGAAGGCCAGTGAATACGGTTTCTCCTTTGCCCCGGCAGTGTTGCCGAGATCCACCTCGGCAAACAGCAGCCCGCGCGAGACCTTGACGCATTCCAGACTCTCGAGCACCAGCTCGGTTCCAACGGCGAGCTCTATTTCTGCGCCGCTGAACAAACTGATTGCCGCATCGGTCTTCGGAATAGCTGGGAGTGTCGACACTGGTGTGGTAGAGATGCGGTCGCCGGCCTGTAACTCGAGGTCCACGGCAAGCGGCTGGCGTACCGCCCCGCGTGTGAGCCACGCCTGAACTCCCTTTTCAATAAACGTAACCCTGCCGAGGGTGCGGTCCTTCCGCGTCGTTGCGACAACGGTCTCACGCGCCGAGCGTGCGGCGTCTCTCGCGCGTTCGATTTCGGTCATCGCTTCACGTTCAAGCGCTGCGGCACGTTCGGCGGCCTGCTTCTGAGCCTCCGCCAGGCGCGCCTTTTCAAGTTCATTGGCGTTCTGCTCGGCGGCGAATTGCTCTTCGCGCTGACGCTTCTCCACCGCCAGCTGCTGCAAGCGCTGCTGCAGTTCGCGTTCGCGCTCGCGCGCGGCTTTGAAGTCGGCCAAAGCACGTTCGCGCTGTTGGGTTAGCTCATTCGGCGCGGTTGATCGGTTGACAATGGGTTCAGGTTGCTTCGTTACCGGTGTTTTAGTTGCAACTGCTTCCCGATTAGGGCCTCCCCGGGTGAGCAGGGCGACGCCAACAGCAAACAGAAGGCACGCAGCTGCTGACCACACTGCCCAGCCCCAGGCGTCCTCGCCTGACGCCCGTCGACGCATCCAGCCCTTGCCTGCTCGTCGCAAGAGTGGTGCAACGGGCTGCGTTTTCGACGTCAGCCGGGGAGCAGCCTCGGTGCGCACGGCAATCTGCAGTTCCTCGTGCATGCAGACTTCGTACGCGGAGAGTTCGGCGAAGCGGCGGCGGAGAAGTGGATTCTGGAGCAGGCGCAACAGTTCTTCGCGCTCTGCGGGTTCAAGCAAGCCGTCGCAATAGCGTTCGTAAAGCACTTCAAGCTGCTCGCTGGGCGTCGGGTTCATAGGCTCAACTCCGTCGCGGCGGCGCGCTGGTGGCGTTCAATGCACTGGGAAATTGCCCTGCGGATGCGCGAAAGGCCCACTTGCACGGCGTCTTCGGTGCGGCCGAATTTTTCGGCGAGCGCGCGCATGCTGAGGCCGTCCACATAGCGCAGCTGCACCATTTGCCTGGAGTTTGCGGAAAGAGTTTCGGTGCAATGCCGCAGGCTGGCACGGCGGGCGTTGAGAAGTTCCAGTTCAGGATTCTCGTCAAATGCCGCGGTGACGAGATCAAGCAGACGGTCATCTTCGAAAAACCGCAGCCGGCGCATGCGGCTGCGTTCGCGCTTGAGTATGTTGCGCGCAATGCCGCGGCACCACGCCTGCAGGTCGCGGCCGGGCTCGAAGTGCTGAGCCTTCTGCAGCACGACGACGGAGACTTCCTGAAAGATGTCCTCAGTGACGTCCGGATCCCCGGCAAGGCTGCGGATATAAGCCAGCAACTGCAGGCGTTCAGCCTGGAACTGCCGGATGAGTGTTTCACTGTTGGTCATGCGCTGAGCCCCAATCCTGACTTGTTCTTCAATGGCAGCGAAAGCAAACATAGTATTTTTGAAATTTTTTAGAAGTTCCATAAAGCATGAAGCGTTCGAGCCTTAGATGGGACGAGTGCGCCGGGGTAGTTGCCGTTCAAATGAGCAGTTCGGCTGTTTACTTCAGGGATCTTCAAACAAAAACAGCCGGCTCTGTGCGAGCCGGCTGTTAATAGATCGGACTGGAAATTACTTTCGGGCCGCGCGGTACTTCTCGAGAGCATCCTTTGACGGCGTGCTCCCGGGGTTGGCCGGATAGGTGCCGAGGGCCAGCTCTTCGTCGTTCGTGGCACCATCGCCATCGGTATCCTTCGCGGCGATTACCTTCCAGGCGGCTTCGACAGCATTGAGCTCTTGCGGTGTAAATTTGTGTTCATGGCCCTTTCCTATCACCGGCTTGAATTCGTCCAGTTTTGCCAGCTCCTTGCCGATGGCATTGATATTCCCTTTCTCCGCAACCTCGTTGCTGGCAGTGTCATAATCGTGACAGATTTTGCAGTTGCCGTTCTTTTCTTTTTCAAGTGCATACACTTTGACGAGGCGTGTGAGAAAGGGCTTCTGGGCGAGGCTGCGGTTTGTCATTAAGCCGACAGTTAGACAAGCGGCCAGGATAGCAACGATCTCCACTTTCACTTTTCTGCTCATTTGCTGACTCCTTCGAGCCCACACTTAAAAAAAGAAAAGAGCGGCAGAGGTTGCCGCTCTTCTCTCCGGTCACTCTATTTTACTTTCCCAATCCCCTCTGGTTTTTCTTCACTTTGTATGTGATCACTTTATTGCCATGGAACGTCTGTTCGCCCACAGTCAGCGTGACGGGTACCTGAGCTTTGACTGCTGCGTCGGTGGGTAGAAGGCCGATATCAGCCCAGTCCTGGTTCCAATTTCCGCCTTTCATGATGACTTGAACCTGCCAGCCCTTCTGCTTGACGGGCTTGAGGAGAACGGTGCCATTTTCATTTTTCGCATGGCCTTTCTCATCCAGGACGAAATCCATGATCGCGGCGCCAATGTCGATTGATAAGGTCTGCCCTTCCGGATTGAAGTCCATGGGCAGGGTGGGGATTGTTGCGGCAACACGTGCGCTGTCCTGATCAGGTGCTGCCAGGTTCGTTTCGAGCTGTAGCTTTCCAACATTCAGCGTGCCGGAAGCCGACAGATCGCCTGCTGATTCCTCAGTTGTCGCTTCCTCTGTCGAAAACCTGGCGACGCTTTCCCGGGTGCTCAACGTCACGACATTGTCGATTTCAATAGCACAGATCTTGTTAATAACTGCACCTTCAGCGGATGTGACCGTCAAGCGGCCGTCGCTGATCGTTACCGTCTTCACTCCTTCGAACCAGCGGTCGGGTGCATTCGGCGTCGCGTCGATAACCAATACATTCTCAACATTTAATTTAAACTTGCTGGTAAGCGAGGCGGGATCGCCGCTGATCACGCGCACCGTGTATTTTCCATTGGGCAGGGCAATCTCCCATTTGGCACTCGGATTCTCCGGCTTCTGCATGTGTGCCAGCGTGTCAAGAACCTGGTCCGGAGAGACGGGTGAATTGCGGTCGCGCATTGCAAAGGAGTTGTCCATATTCCAGCCGTAGCTGTAACCATTGCCACGATCTCCAAAGACGCTTCCGGTGTCTGCAAGATAGCCTTGCGGAACAGGCGCGCCCCCGAGCTGGAAATTGACCCGTACACTGCGTGCCGGGGCGCCGGTTACCGCGCCGGTGGCCGAGGCACTGGCAGTCGTGCTGAGTGTGACCGCATTGGTGATTTCAATAAAGCAGATCTTGTTGGTATAAGCGCCGGTACCAGAGCTTACTGTCAGGCGTCCGTCGCTGACCTGTACCGTAACGTTCCCTTCGAACCACTTTGCAACTGAAGATGCGGTTCCGTCTACGGTAAGTACTCCTTCAACATTCAGCTTATAAATGCTGACGTAAACGCTTGGGTCTCCACACACGGCGCGCACTGTGTACTTTCCATTGGGCAAGGCAATCTCCCACTTCGCGTTGGGATTCTCCGGCTTCTGCATATGTGCCAGCGTGTCATAGCGCTGATCGGGGGCGAGCGTCGAGTTGCGGTCGCGCATCGCGAAGGAGTTATCCATATTCCAGCCATACGTGTACCCGTTGCCGCGCACGCCGAAAGCGGCGCCTGTATCCGCCAAATAGCCTGGAGGCGTCGCCGCGCCCGGAGCCTGGAAGTTGACGCGAATGTTGACTGGCGTGATGACGGAAACGGCAACTGTTTCGGATGCAACTTCGCCGTGCCCATCGTTAACAGTCACGCTGACATTGTATAATCCCTCGGCGCTATAGGTGTGTGTCGTGCTGGCGCCGGTGCCGGTCGTGCCATCTCCAAATGCCCACTGATAAGTCAATGCATTGCCATCTGGATCACTGGCTGAAACAACGAACTGTACGGCGGCACCCGTAAAGGCGGGGTTGGGAGCGGCACTCGGGCTCGATGTGATGACTGGCGGACGGTTCAGTGCCTTGAATGTCGCGGCCACTGCTGCATTGCTTGCTGGCATTCTCAACGACGTGCTCGCCGCCGTGGCGTTCTCAAGCGTCGGCGTTCCACTAATGACTGTCCAGCGGTCAAACGTCTGGCCTGCGGGTGCCGTGTTTGCAGCGATCGCGACCTGCGACCCAGGAACGTATGCACCGCTGCCGCTGCCGTTCGAAACTGTGAGCACGCATCTAACCGAGAGAATGGCTGCATTGCTCATGGCAGAGCCCGCTGCATTGCTGACGACACACCGGTAGCGCGAAGCATGGTCAGCAGGCGACGTGGTCCGCGAATAGGTTGTGCCAGTCGCGCCGGCGATGTTGGCCCAGGTGATGCCGGCATCGGCGCTGCGCTGCCACTGGTACGCCAGAGGCGCGGTGCCGCTGGCAACGACATTGAACGCTGCATTCTGTCCGCTTGTCACGGTCACATTCAGAGGATGCGTGGTGATCGCCGGTTTGACGACTGTCACGGCCGGCGCGATGGAAACTGTAGTGCTCGCATTTTTAAGAATGTTGACTTTGACCAGCACGACTGTCCGGGTGCCCGTGCTGTCATCGTATGAGGAAAGAATCTGTCCGCCATTGACCGTGTAGCTTCCCTTCTTCATCAGGAACTTCACACGGCCGTCGTAGAAGTCGAGCGACAGAAGATTGTTGATGGTGGCGCTGTTGCTGGTGCGCGTTCCGTCGTTTGTTCCCGCGTAGCTGATGTTGATATTCCGCGTACCGATCGGAGTCGACGTGTTCGTGTTCAGCAAAGTAACAACGTTTGTAGTGTTGGAATGCGTCGCGACCTGTGGGCAGTTCCACCCGCCGGTCGTGGGATCCTTCTGAAAGTTGAAGAAAGCCGCTGTCTGGTAATGCATGTTGGAACGCGTGAACAGGAATGGATAGGGAACGACTTTGTTCACCGGCAAGCGGCCTGTAACGTGCGTATGGCCTCCAAGGCCCAGATTGAATGGAGTCTGATTGACGAATGCCTTGGTCACTGGATCTTGCACGATTGTGGAGGGCGTGGCGTGGATGTAATATTCTGGATGACTCGGACTGTAATCATAGTGCTGCAGCAGCAATCGAAATTTAAGTGACTTGTCAGCGTACGCGGCCGCGTACTCGGCCTTTGCCCACGTCAGCCATGGCTGCAGTAGCCGTTGCTCCTGAATCACGGTGCCATCGGGATTGACGCCGATTTTATGATTATAGAATTGCTGGTACGTCCAGGCGTTTGCGAAAACATAGAATGAGCCAATGCGGAAGGACGAACTGACCTGGCCAACAAGGCGCTGATATTCCAGTTGCCAATCCCCAGGATTGTAACGGGTTCCAGGCGGTGCTCCGCCGTTCCAGCCAAGGTCGTGGTTGCCGAGCGCCACAATTGTGGCCACGTTGAACTTTGAAAGCGCCTGCATATAGCGCGTCATGAGCCGGCGGGCTTCTTCGGGCTGTGGACTGGGAGCGTAGTAGCCTACCCAATAAATGACGCAATTGTCTCCAGTGGCGGTAAAGAAGCGCGGGTTGATCAGGTTCACC
>Ga0196964_10001480_pt1 | contig 11944 bp, 12 predicted proteins | sample S1_10metaG_FD_148615 | JGI IMG/M metagenome (GOLD analysis project Ga0196964, IMG submission 148615) | Soil microbial communities from Anza Borrego desert, Southern California, United States - S1_10 | ecosystem: Environmental > Terrestrial > Soil > Desert | place: USA: California | collected...
GACCAAGATCTCGTTCATCAACGAGATGGCGAACCTGTGCGAGGCGTACGGCGCGGACATCAACCGCGTGCGCGAGGGCATGTGCTCCGACAAGCGCATCGGCAACGCGTTCCTGTACCCCGGCCTGGGCTACGGCGGCTCGTGCTTCCCGAAGGACACGCTCGCCTGCATCATGATGGGCGACCACTGCGGCATCGAGGCGCGCCTGAGCAAGGCCGTGCACGAGGTGAACCAGCGCCAGCGCGACCGTTTCTTCGACAAGATCGTCGGGCACTTCGGCGGCAAGACCGGCGTCGGCGGCGGCGCGGCGGGCATGCAGGGGAAGAAGATCGCCTTCTGGGGCATCGCCTTCAAGCCCAAGACCGACGACATCCGCGAGGCGCCGGCGCTCACGCTCATCCGCAAGGCGAACGGCTACGGCGCGGCGTGCGTGGGCTACGACCCTGTGGCCAACGAGAACGCCAAGGCCGAGCTGGGCCCGATCGCGACGATCGTGGACAACATGTACGACGCGCTCAAGGGCGCGGACGCGCTGGTCGTCTCCACCGACTGGGACGAGTTCAAGAGCCCGGACTTCGACAAGGTCCGGAGCCTCATGAAGAGCCCGGTGATCTTCGACGGCCGCAACCTCTACCGCCTCGGCACGATGGAGACGGAGGGGTTCACGTACTACTCCGTGGGCCGTCGCGTGGTGAAGCCGCGGTAAGCGGCGCGAACAGCTCAGGGGCGCGTCCACCCGGCTCTACAGTCGGGCGATGCAGCCACGTCTACGTCTGGGCATGGTCGGCGGCGGGCGCGGTGCGTTCATCGGCCCGGTGCACAGGATGGCCGCGACGCTCGACGGCGAGGCCGAGTTCGTCGCCGGGTGCCTCTCCTCGACGCCCGAGCGGGCGATCGAGTCGGGCAGAGAGGCGGGGCTCAAGAGCGTCTACGGCACGTGGGAGGAGATGGTCGAGCGCGAGCGGGCGCTCCCCGCGGGCGAGCGCATCGACGCGGCGGTGATCGTGACCCCCAACCACCTGCACGCGACGGTCGCGGCGGCGTTCGCGAAGGCGGGGATCAACGTCGTCTGCGACAAGCCGCTGACGCGCACGCTCGCGGAGGCGGAGGAACTCGAGCGCGAGGTGTCGCGCACGGGCGTGGTGTTCTGCGTCACGTACAACTACACGGGCTACCCGCTGGTGCGGGCGATGCGCGAGATGGTGCGGGGCGGCCAGCTCGGCGCGGTGCGGCGGGTCGCGGTCGAGTATTACCAGGGGTGGCTCGCGACGAATCTCGCCGCGGAAGGGCAGAAGCAGGCGGCGTGGCGTGCGGACCCGGCGCTCGCGGGCGCGGGTGCGCTGGGGGACATCGGCACGCACGCGGAGAACCTGATGTCGTTCGTGACGGGGCTCGAGGTCGAGTCGCTGTGCGCGGATGTGCGGAGCGCGGTGGCGGGGCGGACGGTGGATGACGACGCGTCGGTGCTGCTGCGCTTCAGGGGCGGGGCGCGGGGCGTGCTGACCGCGTCGCAGGTGTGCGTGGGGGAGGAGAACGGCCTGGCGATCCGCATCTACGGCGAGCGCGGCAGCGTCGCATGGCGGCAGGAAAACCCGAACGAGCTGCGCGTGAGCGCGGAGGGAGAGGCGACGCGCGTGCTGACCCGCGCGGGTGCGGGCGGGCCGACGAGCAATGGAACGCGCCTGCCTTCGGGGCACCCCGAGGGGTTCATCGAGGCCTTCGCGAACGTTTACCGCGGGGCGTTCGCGGCGATCCGGGCGAAGCAGGGCGGGCAGGCGGCGGGAAATCTGCCGCACCCGACGATCGCGGACGGCGTCCGCGGCGTGCGCTTCGTCGAGCGGTGCCTCGCGAGCAAGGGGTCGTGGGTGGGGTGGTGAAGAGAAGAGCGGGGAATAGGCAATAGGCAGTGGGCAATGGAAAAGGGGAAGAACACTGGCCGTCCGAAGGCGACCGTTCAACAGCACGATGACACGGGCTGGAGGCCCGTGCCACGAAGAGAAGAGCCGCCCCGGAGGGGCGGACCACCGGAAGACCCGCGAAACACGGGGAGCGGGAGGCCTCGCTTCGGTCTCCGCCGCGGCGTACAATGGGGGACAACCGGGGTGTAGCGCAGCTTGGTAGCGCGTCTCGTTCGGGACGAGAAGGTCGCAGGTTCAAATCCTGTCACCCCGACTTTGAAGACTCGATGGCCTCGGCAGGTGCCGGGGCCGTCGTTGTTTACGGGTATTGTTCAATCGCGTGCTGCGTACCCGTTTCGCGCTGAACCGACGCGGGACCGGGCGTTGCCCAGCGGTGGTCGAGCCGCCATCGCTGATGCAGGAACTGGAATGCGCCGAACATACGAGGTCGTTCAATGTTCATACCAATCTTTTCGGTCCTGTACTCCGCACTCATTCAGCCCGCGGCACAAACACCGCAGAGCGCCCCTCCGCCCAACGTCGTCGCAGCACCATATAGCAGCAGCGGTTCACAGAAGATCAACGTCAATCTTCCGTCACTTAAGTACTTCTGCGATGGCAGACACAGCGATCTCAAGCGGTACGCCGAGGCTTCTCCGCGCTGGCGCGTTGGAATTGAACGACGCGAAGACCGCGACGTTGTCGTCGCGTATCGACGGTTGGATTCACGAATCACCTTGAACGGGTTCATCGGATCGAGTACGCAGACGCGAGTAGGGTTCGTGTTCGAAGAGAAGCCAACAGAGTCAGCGTTTATGTCGCCCTGCCTGACTCAGGCCGCGCCCGACGCTGGCGCGACTCAAGTGGCGAATTGCAGCTACCGGTTGATTCCGTCCCGGCGCATTGCACATCTCTACGTGGGTGTGCCGCACCTCTGGATCTCGACTGTTGAAATCGACAATACGGGGAATCTGCCAAAGACGCCTGACCTGCTGAACGAGGTGGAGACTGAGTTAGCTGCTGTTCGCGCGGCGACGCAGGATGGCAAGCCGTTGCTGGCTCTCTTACCTACCGACACGCGCAAGGGTGCGCCCTCCATACGGATCGACGATTCGGCGAAACAGGAGCTGGATGTCGAAGCCTGGATCAACCCTGGTGAGCCTGGCATCACGGACTTGCGGGTAAAGTCCGGCGACGGGTCGAGGGACCTCACGATTTCGCACGCGCATCTCTACGCGCGTGAGCGCGTTGGATACTCGGACGACCCCTCGCAGCTCTTCTACGCCAACTCCAAGGTGATCATCACGGAGACGGCCACGGGCTGGAATTCCGAGCATGACGTGTTGTTTCAACTCTGGTTTGTTCCGGATTCCGGCGCGGCCGCACGGATGCTCGTTGAGCGACGGCAAACAATTCGTGGCTGGGAAAGGTAATCGATACTCGCACCTGGGTTCAGGATCGCAATGTTGATTGTTGGTTCACATCGTGACTCGGCATGTCGGCGCTTGCCAGAGGCAGTTTCGAGAAAGGGACATGTCGCTCAAGCGGATGGACAACGTCCTCATCGTCGTTGACGATCTCGAAGCCGTGAAGGCGTTCTTTCTCGAGCTGGGCCTTACGCTCGAGGGGGAGACGACGGTCGAGGGGCCGGAGATCGGCAAGCTGATCGGGCTCGGCGATGTCCGGGCCACGCTCGCGATGCTGCGGACGCCCGACGGGCAAGGCGTCGAGCTCGACAAGTTTCACACGCCGAGCGCGGTTCGGTTCGGGCCCGTGGACGCGCCGGTGAACACGCTGGGGATCCGCCGCGTCATGTTTGCCGTCGAGGACATCGACGCCGTCGTCGCGCGCATGCGCGCCCACGGGTCCGAGATCATCGGCGAGATGCGGTATGGGGACGCGTACAAGCTCGCCTACATCCGCGGGCCCGAGGGGATCGTCGTCGCGCTCGCGGAGCAGATCGGCTGATCGGTCCCGCCGAACGATCACTTGTCTCCGAAGACCCGCCGCCGCAGCAGGCGCATGTCCAGCGGGATCAGCGCGATGAGGAGCAGGGAGCACAGGCCCGCCGCCGCGGCGAGGTGCCAGGTCGGTTTGCCCGTCAGCAGCAGCCAGCGCAGGCCCTCCGCGAGGTGGTGGAGGGGGTTGAGCATCGCGGCTTCGCGCAGGCCCGGGACGTCGGGGAGTGGGAAGTACGTGCTCGACGCGAAGCCGATGGGCATGATGACCAGGAAGAAGGGCAGGCTCATGTGGTCGATGCTTGGCAGGATCGCGGTGAAGAAGAGCCCGACGGCTGAGAACGCGAGCGCAGTGAGGAAGAGGAGCGGGATCGTGACGGGCAGCCACTCCCAGTGCAGCGAGAGCTGGCCCGCGAGCCCGAAGCAGGCGAGGACGACGCAGACCACCGCCGCGTAGGAGGTCGCGAGAGTCGCCGCCCAGAAGGCTTCGCCCCAGACGACGTGCTCGAGCCGCACCTGCGTGGTGAGTTGCCCTTCCCACGCTTTCTGGAAGCGCATGCGGATGAACGCGGCGAAAAGAGACTGGAAGAAGGACGACATGAACGCGGTGTACGCGAGGATGCCGGGCGCCAGGTAGTGCATGTAGTTGAAGTCGTGCCCCTGCCAGCGCAGCGTGCCCATCTGGCTCCCCAGCCCGAGCCCGAAGGTGAGTAGCATGATGAGCGGCTCGCACACGGGCGGGAGCGTGACGGTGTGCCAGTTGCGCAGGTGGACGCGGACGTGGCGCGAGAGGACGGCGCGGCTCTGCCACTGCAACGCGGCGGCGAGGATGCTCATGCGCCAGCCTCCCCGGAGAGCGCGAGGAAGAGGTCGTCCAGCGTCGGCGGACGCACTTCGTATTGCAGATCGGGGAACGCCGCGACGAACGCGGCGAGCGTTCTGCCGTCAAGCGCGACGTGCCAGTCGCCGAGGACCTGCGCCGGACGCGCAGGGCGGTGCGGTGGCGGTGGGTTGCGGAACCACGCCAGCGCGGCGTCGGTCGTCGGCGCGGCCGCCGGCAGGACCATGACGTGCTCGCCCACGACGTCGCCGAGCACGGCCGCGGGGCTGCCGCTCGCGCGGACCTTCCCCGACTGGATGACCTGCAGGCGGTCGGAGAGTTTCGCGGCCTCGTCCATGTAGTGCGTCGTCAGCACGATCGCCAGCCCCTCGGCGCGCAGGGCGCTGACGAGTTCCCAGACCGCGACGCGGGCCTGCGGGTCGAGCCCTGTGGTCGGTTCGTCGAGAAAGACGACGTGCGGTTGGTGGATGACCGATCGGGCGATCATGAGCCGCCGCTTGTAGCCGCCCGAGAGCGTGTCCGGTTTCTGGTCCGCGTACTCGCGCAGCCCGAAGCGGTCGATGACGCCGTCGATGCGGGCCGCCAAGTCCGGCTGGCGCGGCCGGAAGTACCGCCCGGTCTGGATCAGGTTGCCGCGGACGGTGAAGTCCGGGTCGAAGGTGTCGTCCTGCGTGCAGACGCCCAGACGCCGCCGCGCGAGGTCGGGCTCGCTGGCCAGATCATGCCCGGCGACGCGGACGGTTCCCCGGTCGGCGCGTAGGTAGCCGTAGCACATGCGGAGCGTCGTGGTCTTTCCGGCGCCGTTGGGCCCGAGCAGCCCGAGGACTTCGCCGGCGGCGCAGGTGAGGTCGATGCCCTGCACGACGGGCTTGCCGCCGAGGGACTTTTCGAGACCGGTTGCTTCGAGGACGGGGTGGCCAGTCATGGGCTGTGTGTCGGTTGCGCGGGCACTGAGCGGGAGCGTACCGCGGTCGGCCGCGCCGGAGTTGAGGCGGCAACGAATACGCTGCGCGGTGCGCACGGCGCTCGCCGCGGCGCCGCGCCCGCGGGGCAGCCGGCTCACCGAAGAACTTCGAAGAGCAACGCGGTGTGGCCGTCGTACGAGACGGTTCCGTTCCTGCGCATGCCGCACTTCGTGAGCACGCGGATCGAGGCCGCGTTGTCGGGGAGCGCCAGGCCGACGATCTTGCGGAGGTTCAGCACCTCAAAGCCGAAGGCGATGCTCGCGGCGCACGCCTCGGTCGCGAGGCCCTTGCCCCAGTGCTCCGGCATGAACCGGAAGCCGACGTCCACAAGATCGAGTTCCTCAAGCCGCTTCAGCCCGCAAAACCCGATGATCGACCGGCTCGCCTTCAGCTCGCAGCCCCAGCGGCCGAACCCGACCGTTTCGAAGTCCGGATAGCTCTCGATGGCCGCCCTGGCTTCCTCGATCGAACGCAGTGGTGGCTCGCCCGTGAGGCGCATCACCTCGGGGTTGCTGTTGAGCGCGAAGAACGCCTCGGCGTCGTCGGTGTTCATCGCCCGGAGGATGAGCCGGTCCGTCTCCGGGCCGATGCGGTGTCCAGCCATTCGTGCCGGTGCTCCTCGCCGCGGTGTGATCGCCGGGTGACTGTACGACCGGGGGCTTGCTTTGCGACGCAAACTGTTGCGAGAGCGCGCAAGAACCGTCAAGGGCGGTTCCGGCGGGCCGATAGGATGACCCGTCTGGCGGTCATCGGGGCCGCCTTCGTGGAGGAACCGTCATGACGCTCGTCCGCCTGGCTTCGCTTCTCGGCGTTGGGCTGCTGGTGATGGTCGTGAACATCGCCGTGAGCGTTCTCTACATGGTCGTGTACGGCCACTTGATCAACCCGGGCCACCCGAAGGAGTTCTACAACGAGCACGTCAAGGTCGCCGCGCCGTATTGCAGCATCGTCGCGGGGGTCCCGCTCATGTTCCTCGCGGGGCTGTGGGTCGCCGGCTGGGGCGGGCCGGGCGCGCCGATGGGCGTCAAGGCGGCGCTGATCGTCTGGCTGACGTACGCGGTCGTCGATCTCGCGATCGTGCTGGCGGCGGGAGGGATGACGACGAAGACGGGAGTGCTGGTCGCCGTCTCACTCCTCACGAAGCTCGCCGCGGCGTACGCGGGGGCGCAGGTCGCGCTCCGCAATGTGTCCCCGAGCGCCGCGGTGGGCGCGGGTTGAGTATCGATATGGACCCGGCCGCACTCACGCGCTGCCTGACGCACATCCAGGCGAATCTCGACGGCGATCTGTCGCTGGAAGCGCTCGCCGCGGTGGCGGGTTGCTCCGCGCCGTACTTCGCGCGGCGCTTCGCGGCGGTGATGCGCGAAACGCCGAAGCGGTACACGGCGCGCCTTCGGCTGGAGCGGGCGGCGCTGCGGCTGGTGTTGCTCGACGACGACATCCTCGACATCGCGCTCGATTGCGGATTTGCCCGGCACGAGACGTTCAGCCGGGCGTTCCGCCGGCGCTTCGGTGTTGCGCCGCAGGAGTTCCGTCGGAAGGGAAGGCTGCCCGGCTCACGCGGAGCCGAGCAAGAGGTGCCGCAGCGTGCGGAGGCCGCGAGCCCGGTCTCGATCTCGAGCACGGTCGTTCGCACGCTGCAGCCGATGTCGCTGGCGTGCATCCGCCACACCGGCCCGTACGAGGACGTACCGATCAATCTGTGGGACAGGCTCATCGACTGGGCGCGGCGGCAGAGCATCCCGGGGCCATATGTGCTGATGGGCATCGCGCACGATGCGCCGGGGATCACGGCGCCCGAGCATCTCCGCTTCGACGCGGCGATCCGTGTGCCCGGTGAGTTCCGCTCCGGCGGGCGCGTGGGCCATCAGCGCTTCCCGGGCGGGCTCTTCGCGTTCACCACCAGCGTCGGACCGTTCGCATCCCTCCCAGCGGCGTACGCGGAGGTCTTCGGACGCCTGCGGAGCGATCGGTCGCTGGAGTGCGTGGGCTTGCCGTGCCTGGAGTTCTACCGCGTCAACCGCGTGGTCGCGGAGGTGGCGATCGTGCACACGGAGATCGCGGTGCCCGTGCGGCGGAGGCGGTAGCGGCCGCGGTGGATCGCCGGCGGCGGCTGAAGGGCTTGGTTTCCGCCCCGACGACCGAAAGTCGGCCCGCCGTGCCGAATCTTCTTGCGGCGTTCCCACGTTCGGGTAGACTGCCGGGAGAGAGAGCCGGCCCCGTGGTACTCCTGCGGCCGGGCGAGAGGAGAGAGCTGCGATGATCAATGTCAATTCCGCGCGGTGGCTGATCGCGTCCGTGTCGCTGGGGTTGCTCGCGCCGGTCGCGACCGCGATCGACGGCAACCTCTATGTGACCCAGGAAGCCCCGGGCTTTGTGCTGGAGTTCAACGGCGTCTCCGGCGCGCCGGCCGGCGTCTTCACCGGGCCGCTCCCAGGGAACAGCATGGCGATCCACACGGGCGGCGCGGCGGGCGACGTGCTGGTGGGCGCTGCCTTCGGGGGCGTCCGCAGGCTGGACCGCAACACCGGCGCGGTCGTGCAGACGTTCAACACCGGCGGCGGGTGGCAGTGGGCGGGGGTCTGGCGTCCGGGCTCGGGCACCGTCCTCATCGGCGACATGAGCACCAACGACATCCGCGAATACGACCCCGACACCGGCGCGTACCTGGGGACGTTCGCGAGCGGCGTCAACGCGCCCGCAGACATGATCTTCGGGCCCAACGGCAACCTCTTCGTCTGCTCCTTCGCGTCGGGCGCGGGCGTCTACGAGATCGACGGCGTCACGGGCGCGGTGGTGAACCAGTGGGGCCTGGGGATGGGCTTCACGAACGACATCGTCTTCATGCCCGACGGGCGGCGCATCGTCGCCGCCATGGGCGACAACATGGCGCACGTCTTCGACAGCGGCTGGAACCAGATCGCGACGTTCGCGGGCACGGGCTGGGGGCGCATCCACGGCATCACGGTGAGCCCGCACGACGGGCGGATCTACGCGATCGATGGGCTGACGACCAACGTGCACTCCTTCGACCCAGTGACGTACGCGGAGATCGACGCCAACTTCAGCTCGACGAACAGCAAACCGGTCGATCTCGAGTTCCGCGCGGCGATCCCCGCGCCCGGCGCGGCGGCGCTGCTTGCGTGCGGCGCGTTGGTCGGCCTGCGCCGGCGGCGGAGAGCCTGAACGCGGTGCTTGAACCTCGCTTTTCGCGGCGGCTCATCGATCGCACGGCGATCCAACAATGGTGCGATGAAACCAACCGACGCCATCGCGACCCCACGGCCCGCGACCCCCTCCGGCGGCCACGGGGGCTTCGCCGACCCCCGAGCCATGCAGGACCGGCTCTTCAAGGCCCTCTCCGCGTCCTTCGCGGAGGAGGTGCCGCTGTACGGCCGGTCGCTGCGCGTCAACCTCGCTTGCAACTGGGCGGTGTGCGGCCTGCTCAGCAAGGCGTACGCGGGTTTCACGATGACCGAGGCGGACATCGAGCGCACCAGCGGCGAGCGGCACGGCGCGATCCGCATCGGGACGCCCGAGGAGTACTCGTGGATTGCGCGCTGGTTCGCCGCGTTCGGGATGGAGCCGCACAACTTCTACGACATGTCGCGCGTCGGCGCGAAGAGCCAGCCGGTGGTGGCGACGGCCTACCGCTCGCGGCACCGGCCGGAGCACCGCGTCTTCACGTCGATGCTCCTCACGGAGTACTTCGACGACGAGACGCGGGCGCGGATCGAGGCGCTGCTGGCGCAGCGGCGCGTCTTCACGGACAAGGCGAAGGCGCTCATCGAGAAGGGAGAGCGGCAGGGCGGGCTCGATTGGGAGGACGCGGAGGCGCTGATCGCCGAGGGCGTCGCGCGGATCTTCAAGTGGACGGGGACGGCCCGCGACCACGCCCTCTACAAGCACCTGTGCGCCGCGGGGTTCAAGATCGCCGCGGACATCGCCTGCTTCGAGGCGCACCACCTGAACCACCTGACGCCCAACACCTTCTGCATGGACCTCTACACCGCGTCCATGGAATATTGCCTGAACGAGATCGACGAGCGTGAGTTCCGCGACCGCGCGGCCCGCGCGCTCCGGCAGCACCTCGCGATGGCCGACCGCGATTCCATGCGGCTGCACTTCAAGCACCTTTCCGCCGCGGCGGTGGCGGCGTTCGAGCGCCGCGACCCAGGCGAGGAGGTGATCAAGGCGACGATTGACGGCCTTCTCGAGACTTTCCGCGCGCCGGAGTTCGCCCTGCACGAGCTAGACCACTCCGGGTTCAAGGACTACACGGAAGGCCCCGACGCCGGCACGCCGATCTTCCTGCGGCAGGACGCGTACAAGGCCCTCTCCGAGCCGGTGCGCTTCCGCAACGCGGACGGGACGGTGACGGAGACGGTGCACACCGCCCGCTTCGGCGAGATCGAGCAGCGCTTCTACGCCGCGACGCCGGCGGGGCGGGCACTCTACAACGAGTGCAACGCCGCGGCGGAGGCCGGGCGGGGGACGGCGATCCCCGACCCGGCGAAGGACCACGCCGGGGCGCTGGCGGCGTATGCCAAGTTCTTCGACCGCTTCCCGAAGACACTGCACGCCCTGCTGCGGGCGGGGCTGGTCTTTGGCGAGTTCCACGCGACGCCCGCGGGGATCGCGGCGAAGGGGTCGCTCCCCACGCGCGACCTGCTGGAGCTGGTGGAGCTGGGGTACGTGGAGGTGGAGGGGATCCGCTACGAGGACTTCCTGCCGGTGAGCGCCGCGGGCATCTTCGCGTCGAACCTCGACCAGTACGGCACGAAGGCGACAGCGGCGAACCGGCCGGAGTTCACGCGCGAGCGGCTCGAGAAGATCATCGGACGGCCGATCATCGAGGCGGACGAGGAGTACGCGCGGCGCGAGCGCGAGTCGATCGAGCGCGTCTCTGCGGCGCTGGGAACGCCGGTGAGCGTTCGGCGCGGGTGAACTCGAGGGGTGCTCTTAGCGCAACAATCCTTTATGAGCGCGTCAAACGAAACGGAACTTGTGGCCTGCCTCAATCAGCGTCAGTTCAAGTCGCTGATATACCGCGAATCTGATTGGCTCATCACGCTTGATAACAACATGACCGTTATGATCGAATGCTTATGGCGATTGATTGATGCGGGCCGTGTGAAATGGACCAGCCTGGATCACGATCAGTGGTTTGGGCTGTCCGCTCCTGTCGATGCTGCTGCCGAGGTGAACAAACGCATCGCAGGACACGTCGTGAAGCGAGTGGAGCTGCGTGCGGGAACGCTGGACCTCGAGCTCTATTTCGATCACGGGTTCAGCTTTCAGGTCATTCCTTACTCAGGAAGCTACGAAGCGTGGAATGTCGACGGCCCGAGCGGCTGGTTTATCGCCACTGGCGGAGGCGACCTGAAGCGAGTGCGGAAGGGAAACTAATAGCTTGCGAATAACTAAGCCGACGAATTGCCAGCGGTGCCGATGTTATGGACGTGACGTCTCCCCGCTCATCCCGGCCACAGCCCCGCAAACACCGCCCCCGTGACCAGCCCGAAGACGATGCCGTCGAGCCAGTCCATGGCCATGGCTCGGCGCTTCTTCTGGAACCAGAGGTCGTTGGGGAAGCTGGCGAAGCAATAGGCGAGGATGCCGGCGGTGCCGGTCACTTGGAAGACCTTCCAGAACATGGATGCACCGTCGGCCGTGGCCGCCGCGGCGGGGGCGGCCGTGGGGGTTGCGGTATGCGGGAGGACAGTCCAGGCGAGGTAGCCGATCACCGCGCTCGTGACGAGGTAGAAGAGGAACGTGAGGGCCATGTTGAGGCCCATGTTCGTCGGGGCCCAGACGCGGAGCAGGCCCTGCGGCTGCCTGAGCGCCTTCATCGCCTGCTTCCGCTCCGCGGGCGGGAGGTTGTCGTTCTGGCAGAAGTCGGGGAAGCCGTAATTGCCGGGGCGGATGTTGAGGCGCGTGACGGCGTCCATGAAGGCCTGCTCCCCCTCGGGGCCGCCGGGGATCGCGTCGCGGTCTTTCTTGTGGTGGCCGATGACCATCCACGCGAGGGCGCTGGCGATCCAGACGCCGACGCCCGAGGCGACGATCGGTTTCCAGAGGTGGATGAGGAAGTCCATGGGGGTCTCCTTGGTGCGTGTGGGTTTCCCGAGCACCGCGGCGTCGCCCGAGTGATGAGACGTCGGCCGCGTTGCAGTGTTTGGCATCGGCAGGAATCACCGGCTGGCGACAATCGGCGTGCCGAAGCTCGGCGGATGACCCGCTACGCGTCGGCGTTGGGTGGCAGAACGGTCGTGTGACGGC
>Ga0196964_10001481_pt1 | contig 11943 bp, 8 predicted proteins | sample S1_10metaG_FD_148615 | JGI IMG/M metagenome (GOLD analysis project Ga0196964, IMG submission 148615) | Soil microbial communities from Anza Borrego desert, Southern California, United States - S1_10 | ecosystem: Environmental > Terrestrial > Soil > Desert | place: USA: California | collected...
CTGGCGCGCCGACCAGGCGGTGGACCGGGAGACGGCGCTGAAGATGTTCACCCGGTGGCCGGCCTACGCCTCGTTCCGCGAGGACGAGCTGGGCATGATCCGGCCGGGCTACCGCGCGGACTTCAGCGTCTTCTCCGTCGACCTGATGAAGGCGCCGGCGGCCGACATCCCGAAGGGCAGGGCGCTGATGACCGTGGTGGACGGGGCGGTGGTCTATCGCGCCGACAGCTGGTGACGCTCAGGCGGCCTGGTCGCGCAGGTCGAAGGACGAGGGCGGACGGCTGAGCTTCACCGCCACGCTGACCTGGCGCTCCGCCAGCGCGAAGGCGCTGGGGATCGGCGGCACCTCGAACTCGTCCTCGAAGTCGGCGTAGGCGAAGGAACGCTGTTCCGGCGGCGCGAACAGGACCAGCCGCTCGCGGGCCGCCCGGTCGCGGTCGGCGGCCGCCTTGCGCGGCGCGGATTTGCGGGTTTTGGGTTTCGACGCCATGACTTGAACGCTTCCACAACCGGCGGGCTTAACCACGAACGGACTAGAGGGGTTCCTTGGCGGAATTCGGGCGCCAGGGTTAACCGGCCGGCGGCGCCGGCCAGGCCCAGGTCCAGTCCGAGGCCCTTGCGCGGCAGCCGCCGCCCGGCCGGCCGGTCCAGGCGCGGCCGCGCACCACGCGTCCGCTGGCCGTCCCGGTCGGCTCGCCGTCCTTGAGGGCGTGGCGGCCGTTGACGAACACCTGGGCGACGCCGGTGGCGAACTGCTGCGGGCGCTCGAAGGTGGCGTGGTCGGCGATGGTCGCCGGATCGAACACCACCACGTCGGCGAAGAAGCCCTCGCGCAGCCGGCCGCGGTCCGCGAGCGACAGGTGCTCGGCCGGCTGGGAGGTCAGCTTGCGGATGGCCTCGGCCAGCGGCAGCCGCCGCTCCTCGCGCACGTAGCGGCCCAGCAGCCGGGCGAAGTTGCCGTAGGCGCGGGGATGGCTCGACGACCTCAGGAACACGCCCTCCGGCGCCATGGCCCCGGCGTCCGAGCCGAAGCTCATCCAGGGCAGGGCGGTCTGGCGCGCGACGTTGGCCTCGTCCATCAGGAAGTAGACGGTGTCGACCCGGCTGCGGTCCTCGATGACCAGGTCGACGGCGGTGTCCTCGGGGCTCGTGCCGCGCATCGCCGCCACCTCGGCCAGGGTCTTGCCGGTGAGCGGCTTCAGGGCCTCGGACTTGAAGCCGATGAACAGCACGCGGTCGGGGCCGCCGGCGTGGTGGTAGAGGTTCTCCCAGCCGTCGCCGGGCCCGCGCATCTCGGCGATCACGCGGGCGCGGATGGCGGGGTCCTTGAGCCGCTCGAACCAGGCCTCGTCGCCGCCCGCCTGCACCCAGGTGGGCATGGCCGCGTCCAGGCCGGTGGCGCCGGCGGTGTAGGTGTACATGTCGGCCGAGATCCGCAGGCCCTGGGCGCGGGCCGCCTCGACGCGGGCGATCACCGCGTCCAGCTTGCCCCAGTTGGCGCGGCCGGCGGCCTTCAGGTGGTAGATCTCGGCCGGGGCGCCGGAGGCGCGGCTGATGGCTATCAGCTCGTCCACCGCCTCGAGCAGACGGTCGGCCTCGCTGCGCATGTGGCTGATGTAGATGCCGCCGCAGCGCCCGGCCTCGGCAGCCAGGGCGGCCAGCTCGGGGGTCTCGGCGTAGCTGCCCGGCGCGTAGATGATCGAGGAGCCTACGCCGAGGGCCCCGTCCTCCATCGCCTTGCGCACGTGCCCGCGCATGCGCTCGAGCTGGGCCGGGGTGGGGTCGACGTCGCCCTCGCCCAGCTCGTGGATGCGCACGGTCGCGGCGCCCACGAAGGAGGCCACGTTCGGCGCGATCCCCTTGCGTTCGAGATGGGTCAGGTACTCGTCGAGGGTGGTCCAGGCGATGTCGTAGCGGATGTCGCCCTGGGCCTTCAGCTCGGTGGCCTTCATGGCCTCGTTGAGCGGGCCCATCGACCAGCCCTCGCCGAACACCTCCAGCGTCACGCCCTGGCGCAGGTCGGACTGGCCGCGGCCGTCGGCGATCAGGCTCTCGGTCGCCCAGGACAGCATGTTGATGAAGCCCGGGGCCACCGCCTCGCCGGTGGCGTCGATGCGCGTGCGGCCGTCGAGCCGGGGGTTGTCGGGGCCGACATAGACGATGCGGTCGCCCTCGATGCCGACCTCGCCGACGAAGGGCGCGCCGCCCGAACCGTCGTAGACGGTCCCGCCCTCGATGACCACGTCGACCGTGCGCGACGCCGCGGCGGGCGGCGCGGCGGAGGCGGCGGAAGCGAGGAGGAGGGCGGCGAGGCTGGCGGCGATCAGGCGGCGGCGCATGTGGCGATTCCCCGGCTTTGGGGAAGCCTAGCGGGCCCGGCGGCCCTAGGCCAATCGGCCGGTCAGACCCGGGTGTCGTGGCGATGCCAGGACGGGTGCTGCTTGCGGCGGATGGCGTCCTGGAGGGTGTCGGCGATGGCCAGCAGCTGGTCGCGGGACATCCGGTCGGCGGCGTCGAGCAGGCGCAGGCGGAGCAGCTCCACCTGTTCGTCCGACAGGGCGGCCTGAACGTAGGGGGCAGCCGGACCCATGGTTGAATCCCTCTCGTCTAGAGCGAGAGTCTCGCGGTACGCCTAAGGTTCCGGCAAGAAAGATGTTTAACGGTCAGCGGGCGGCGGGACGGACCTCCACCGGCAGTCCGAGCCCTTCCAGTTGCGGTCGCACCGCCTGGGCGTCGCCGACCACCACCCAGACCAGCCGGTCCGGATCGATGACGGCGCGCGCGGCGCGATCCAGCTCGGCGGCGGTCATGGCGCGGTAGCGGCCGGCGACGGTCTCCCAGTAGTTGTCGGGGCGGCCGTAGAGCTGGTTGGAGCGAAGCGCCGCGAGCAGGGCGCTGGAGGTCTCGAACTGGCCGGCCAGCTGGCGCATGTTGCCCAGCCGGGTCCGCTCCAGCTCGGCGGCGGTCACGCCCTTGTCGCCGCGGAAGGCGCGGTAGTGCTCCATCAGCACCTTGATCGACTCGCCGGTGCGGTTGGCCTGCACCGGGGCGTTGATGATGTACGGCGAGCGCTGCTCGAACAGGGTGACGAAGCCGCGCAGGCCGTAGGACCAGCCGCGCGTCTCGCGGATGTCCTGGTTGATCCGCGACAGGAAGTTGTTGGCCAGGATCTCGTTGGCGGCGTTCAGGATCAGCACGTCGTCGCGGCCGGTGACCGGCAGCACCTCGCCGGCGAGGATCAGCGACTGCGGCGACTGCGGGCGGTCGATCAGCACGATGCGCGAGGTCGCCTGGGGCAGGGCGACGCCGAAGTTCTTGGTCCCCCGGGGCGCCGCCGGCGCGGCCCAGCGGCCGAAGCGGGCCTCCAGCTGCGGCGTCAGCTCGGCCAGCGGCCGGTCCGACACCACGAACAGGCGCGCGTTGTCCGGCCGGATCCAGGCGCGGTGGAAGGCCACCAGGTCGTCCCGCGTGAGGCGGGCCAGCGCGGCCTCGTCGCCGGTGCCGTTGAACGGGCGGCCATAGGGATGGGCCGAGCCGTAGATCAGCTCGGGCAGGGCGCGCGCGCCGATGCCGTTAGGGTTGGTCAGCTCCGCCCTCACGGCGGCGATCTGCTGCGCGCGCAGGCGCTCGATCTCGGCCGGGGCCAGGGTCGGGTTCTTGACCACTTCGGCCATCAGGTCGAGCGACGGGGCGAGGTTGGCGCTGAGCGCGGTCAGGGTGACCAGCGAGCGGTCCATGGTCTGGAGCGTCCCCAGGGTGGCGCCCAGTCGCTCCTGCGCCTCGGCGATCTGGGTGGAGTCGAGGCCGCCGGCGCCCTCGTCCAGCAGGTTCAGCAGCAGCGCCGACGTGCCGTAGGCGCCGGCCGGATCGGCGGCGATCCCGGCGTCGAACTCGAGCGCCACGCGGGTGACCGGCACGGTGGCCGAACGGGCGTAGACGACCTCGACGCCGTTCGAGAGCCGCGCGCGCTCCACGGCCGGGAAGTCGAGGTTGGCGATGTCCCCGACCGGGGGCATGGGCTGGCGCGGAGTGACCGGCAGCGGCGCGGCCGGGGCCGGCGCGGGCCGGCTGGAGGCGGCTTCCTGGTAGGGCGGACGCTCGCCCGGATCAACGCGCAGCGCCCAGACCGGGCGGCCCAGCCACCTGGCCGCGACCGCTCGCACCGAGGCTGGGGTGACCCGCGCGTAGTCAGCGAGCTCCTTCCGGTAGTGCCCCGGATCGTTGGCGTAGAGCATGCCCTCGGCGAGGATCACCGACTGGCCGCCGAAGCCGCCGGTCGGCTCCAGCGCCTGGATGTAGCCGGAGACGGTGGTGGTGACCGCGCGGTCGACCTCGTCCTGGGTCGGCCCCTGGGCGATGAACTCGGCGATCAGCTCGTCGAGGCGGCGAGAGACGGCGGCGGGGTCGACCCCCGGCTTCACGTCGACGCCGAGCGTGAACAGGCCCACGCGGTGGTGCGCCTGGTAGTAGCTGAACACGCCGACCGCGGTCTGCTCGCGGCGCACCAGCACGTTGTCCATGCGCGAGCTGGCCAGGCCGCCGAGGATGGAGGCGGCGACGTCGAGGTCGGCCGCGGCGCCGTCGAGCCGGCCGGGCACGGCCCAGCTGCGGTAGAGGCGGGTGTTGGCCACCCGGTCCTTCATGGTCGCGTCGACGCGCGCGGGCAGGGTGGGCACGTCGGCGGCGGCGGGCGTGTTGGCCGGTCCGCGCGGGATGTGGCCGAAGTACTTCTCGACCAGGCGGCGGGCGGTGGCCGCGTCGATGTCGCCGGCCAGCACCAGCACGGCGTTGTTGGGGCCGTACTTCTCGCGGTGCCAGTTGCGCAGGTCCTCCAGCGAGGCCGCGTCGAGGTCGGCCATCGAGCCGATGGTCGAGTGGCGGTAGGGGTGACCCTCGGGGAACAGGCCCTCGAGCATGGCGTACTGGACCAGGCCGAACGGCTGGTTGTCGCCTTGGCGCTTCTCGTTCTGGACGATGCCCCGCTGGGCGTCGAGCTTCTCCTGGCTGAGCGCCCCCATCAGGTGGCCCATGCGGTCGCTCTCCATGTAGAGCGCCTGCTCCAGGGCGGGCGTGGGCACGGTCTGGAAGAAGTTGGTGCGGTCGAACCAGGTGGTGCCGTTCCAGTCGGTGGCGCCGAGCGCGCGCAGCGGCTCCATCAGGCCGCCCGGCAGGTTCTCGGTGCCGTTGAACAGGCCGATGTGCTCGAACAGGTGGGCGAAGCCGGTGCGGCCGGCGGGCTCGTCCTTGGAGCCGACGTTGTACCAGGCCTGGACCGCCACGACCGGGGCCTTGCGGTCGGTGCGCACCACGACCCGCAGACCGTTGTCCAGGGTGAAGGTCTCGTAGGGGATGTCGACCGAGCGGGCCAGCACGGCCGGCGGGACCGGCGCCGCGGGGGCGGCCGAGGCCGTGGCGATCGGGCTGAGCGCCATGACGGCGGCGGACAGGACGGCGAGCCAGCGCATGCGGAAATTCCCCCCAACTTGAACGGCCGGCAGCCTAGCCCGGCGGGGTAGGGCGGCAAGTTACGGATCGGACAGGTGCAGGGCCGCAACGATCCTCCAATCGTGCAATTGATAATCGTTCGCAGAGAGCTTGACGGCCGGCGCAGGCGCAGCCTAGAGCCTGCCTCTGAGAATGACTCGCAATATCATCGTTTCGGGGGAGCCCCATGCCGCGCCGTCTGTCCTTGTTCTCCCTGTTCGCCGGCGGCGTCGCCCTGCCGGCGCTCTGCGCCGGCCTCGCCCACGCCGAGACCGCGCTCGAGGGGGCGACCACGGTGGAGGAACTGACCGTCACCGCCACCCGGGTCGAGACGCCCGTCGACGAGGCGCCGGCCACGGTGACCGTGGTCACCGACGAGGAGATCGAGGAGATCCTGGCGACCGACATCAAGGACCTGGTCCGCTTCGAGCCGGGCGTGTCGGTGCGCGCCCAGCCCAGCCGCTTCAGCGCCGCGCTCGCCTCCACCGGCCGCGACGGCAACGCCGGCTTCAACATCCGCGGCCTCGACGGCAACCGGGTGCTGATCCAGGTCGACGGCGTGCGCGTTCCCGACGGCTTCACCTTCGGCGCCCAGGCGGTGGGCCGCGGCGACTACGCCGACCTCGACATGATCAAGTCGGTGGAGATCCTGCGCGGGCCCGCCTCGTCGCTCTACGGCTCGGACGGCCTGGCCGGCGCGGTCAGCTTCGTGACCAAGGACCCGGTCGACTTCCTGGGCGGCGACAGCAATTTCGGGGCGCGGGCGCGCTTCGCCTACGGTTCCGCCGACGGGAGCTTCACCGAGAGCGTGGCCCTGGCGGGCCGGTCCGGAGCCTGGTCGGGGCTGATCGCCTACACCCGCCGCGACGCGAGCGAGACCGAGACCCAGGGCGAGAACGACTCGCGCACCGCCGCGCGCACCGCCGCCAACCCGCAGGACGTCGAGTCCGACGCCGTCCTCGGCAAGATCGTATTCGCCCCGTCCGAGGCGCACCGGTTCCGCCTCACCGCCGAACACCTGGAGCGCGAGGTGGTGACCGAGGGCTACACGGGCCGCTCCGCCACCGTGCTCGACCTCGACGGCCGCGACGACATCGCGCGCAGCCGCGTGTCGCTGGATCACCGCTACGTCGGCGACGGCGCCGGCCTGATCGACCGCTTCCAGACCACGCTCTACTGGCAGCAGAGCGAGACCCGGGAGTGGACCTACGAGGACCGCACTCCGGCGGTCGACCGCATCCGCGACAACACCTTCGACAACGAGGTCTTCGGCCTGTCCGTCCAGGGCGAGAGCGGATTCGGCTGGATGGGCGTCCCGCACCGGCTGGTCTACGGCGTCGAGGCCTCGCGCACGCGGCAGGAGGGCGTCCGCGACGGTACCGTGCCGCCGGCCGGCGAGACCTTCCCCTCGCGGCCGTTCCCCAACACCGACTACACCCTCGTCGGCGCTTTCATCCAGGACGAGATCAGCCTGGTGGAGGGGCGGCTAAAGCTCTACCCGGCGCTGCGCTTCGACCACTACGAGCTCGACCCGGAGGTCGACGCGCTCTACCCGGGGCTGGCCTCGGGCTCCGAGGACAGCCATCTGTCGCCGAAGTTCGGCGCCGTCTACTGGTCGGACAGGGGCGTCGGCCTCTTCGCCAGCTACGCCGAGGGCTTCAAGGCCCCCGAGCCCTCGCAGGTGAACAACGGCTTCTCCAATCCGATCTTCGGCTACATCTCGATCCCCAACCCGGACCTGAAGCCGGAATCGAGCCGCTCGGTCGAGGGCGGCGTGCGCTTCCGCGACCTGGCGTTCGCCGGCGGCGAGTGGTCGCTGCAGACCGCCGCCTTCGCCGGCTGGTACGAGGACTTCATCACCCAGATCGGCTTGACCCCGCCGTTCCCGGCGGCGTGCGGCGCCTTCGCGCTGTGCTTCCAGTACGTGAACCTGGGGGAGGTCGAGATCCGCGGCTTCGAGGCCCGGGCCGAAGCCGACTGGGAGAACGGCTTCGGCTTCGACGCCGCCGTGTCCTTCGCCGAGGGCGAGCAGGTGGTCGCCGGGCCCGACCTGCCGCTCGACTCCATCGACCCGTTCAAGGTGGTGGCCGGGCTGAGCTGGCGCGATCCGGGCGGCCGTTTCGGCGGCCAGCTGATCGCCACCTACGTCGGCGAGAAGGACGTCGACGACGTGTCGGGGGCCTGCGCCTCGCCGGGCCCGCTGGTGTCCGCCGACAGCTGCAACGACAGCTTCACCCTGCTCGACGCCACCGCCTTCTGGAACGTCACCGACCACGCCACCGTCCGCGTCGGCGTCTTCAACATCACCGACGAGACCTACAGCTGGTGGAGCGACGTCCGGGGCGTCGGCCCCGACAGCCCGACCCGCGATTCCTACACCCAGCCCGGACGCAACGTCAGCGTCTCCCTCGTCCTGCGCTACTGAGGTTTCAGCCCATGACCTTCCATCGCCGCCACGTCCTCGCCGCCGCCGCCGCCGCGGCGCCGCTCGCCCTGCCGACCCTGGTCCGCGCCCAGGGCGCCTACGACCCCTCCGCCTTCGACGCCGACCGCAAGGCCATCCTGGCCATGGCCGGCGACTACAAGGTGCGCTTCGACTTCCGCGAGACGACGCCGCTGGTCGCCGGCTACACGCCGCTGGAGCCCAAGCTCAGCGGCGGCCACGAGGTGGTGCGGGTGATCGCCGACACCGGCCGCTTCATCAGCCTGCAGCACATCCTGGTGGCCGAGCACGACGGCGCGCCGATCATCATCAAGCACTGGCGCCAGGACTGGACCTGGCAGCCCGAAAGCGTGCTGACCTACGCGGGCAAGAGCGCGTGGAAGCTGACGCCGGTGTCCGCCGCGGAGCGCGCCGGGGCCTGGTCGCAGACGGTCTGGCAGACCGACGACAGCCCCCGCTACGGCGGAGTCGGCCGCTGGACCCACGCCTTCGGCGAGGCGCGCTGGACCTCCGGCCCGACCTGGCGGCCGCTGGCGCGGCGCGACGCCATCCGCAACCCGCCCTACGACCGCTACGACGCTGTCAACCGGCACATCATCACCCCGACGGGCTGGGTCCACCTGCAGGACAACGCCAAGATCGGCCCGATGGACGGCCGCCTGACGACCTTCGTGCACGAGGACGGCCTCAACACCTACACCCGGTTCGACGGCTTCCAGGTGAGGGCGGCCGACGACTACTGGGCCGCCACCCGCGACTACTGGGCCGCCGTGCGCGCCGCCTGGGACCGGGCCGCGGCCAAGGGGACGGTGAAGGTGCAGGAAGAGCCGCAGGCCGGCTCGGTCACCGGCCCGACCCTGATGGGCCTGGCCGACGAGATCGCCGAGGGCAAGAGGACGACGCCGGCCGCCATCGCCGCCGCCCACGCCGAGTTCGCCGCCAAGGTCGCCTGAGAAGGCGGCCCGAGGAGGGCGCGGCCCATGACCTCCCGCGGTCGCGCCCTCCTTCCTTTCCACGAGTTCATTTGACAGCCCGACGGCTCAGCTCTACAGGTGTAGTTCTACATCTGTAGAGGGCGCGGCATGGCCCGTTCCGCCGAACCAGACGAAGACGCCTCGATGGCGCTGAGCGACTTGCAGGCCGACGTCATGCGCGTGCTGTGGCGCGGCGGCGAGGCGACCGTCGCGGAGGTGACCGCCGCCCTGCACGCCAAGCGCGGGCTCGCCCACACCACCGTCTCGACCGTGCTCACGCGTCTGCAGAAGCGCGGCGTGGTGGAAGCCCGCCGCGACGGCCGCCAGCTCGTCTACCGCGCCCTGGTTGACGAGCCGCAGGTGCGCCGCTCCATGGTCTCGGGCCTGCTCGGCTCGCTGTTCGGCGGCGACGCCCAGGCGCTGGTCGCCCACCTGGTGCGCGAGGACGCCATTTCCGCCGAGGACCTGGCCGAGATCCGCGCCATGCTCGAACGGAAGGAGCGGGCCGATGACTGAGGTCGGGACCGTCGCGTTCGCCTGGTTCGCCACCGCGTGGCTGCACGGCCTCGCCCTCTTCGTGCTCGCCTTCGGGGCCGAGAAGTCCGGCCTGGCGAAGGCCGCCGGCCTGCGCCAGGCGCTGTGGCGCGCGGTGCTGCTGGCGCCGCTGCTCACCGCCGCGGCGCAGCTGTTCGCGATGGGCGGCTCGCCCACCTTCAGCGCCGACCTGACGGCGACCGCGCCAGCCCCGGCGGTGGAGGCCGCGGCGCGGGCCGAGGCGGTCGCCGTGGCGCTGCCCACCGAGCCGCCGGTGACCGTGCGGGCGGTCGGCCTCGACGCCGGGGTGCTCCTCTCCACGGCGCCGGCCGTGCTGGGCTGGGCCTGGCTCGCCTGGGCCGCAGTCGCGCTCCTGCGTCTCGGCGCGCAGCGCGCCCGCCTGTGGGCTTACCGCCGTCGCCTCGCGCCGGTCGACGACGCCGAGCGGCTGGCCGACGCCGAGGCGCTGCGCCGCCGGGCGGGCCTGACGCGCCTGACCCTTTACGAGGACCCGGCGCTCGACAGCCCCATCGCCCTCGCCTCCGGCGCCGTGGTGCTGCCCGCCTGGATGCGGGAGCGCCTGAACGCCGAGCAGCGCCGGGCGCTGCTGGCCCACGAGGCGCGCCACCTGGCGCGCCGCGATCCGCAGTGGCGGGCGGCCCTCGGCGTCGCCGTCCTGGCCTCGCTGGCGCCGCACGGGCGGCTCGCACTCGGCCGCCTCGACGAGCTGGCCGAACAGGCCTGCGACGCCTGGTCGGCGCGCGAGACCGGCGGCGGCCGCGCCCTGGCCCAATGCCTGGCCGCCTGCATGGAGCGCGGCCTCTCCGCCAGCACGCCAGGCTGGGCCGCGGCCATGGCCCAGCCGGACCGGCCGGTGGTCGAGCGCGTGCGCCGCCTGCTCGACGGCGCCGCCGAGTTCGAGCCGGGACGAGGACCGGCCGTGGCGCTGGCCGTCGCCGGCCTTTGCGCCGCCGCGCTGGCCACGCCGGGCTTCGCCGTCGGGGCGCCCGCGGCCGCCCAACCGGCTCGCCCGGCCGCCGCGGTGCGTCCCGCCGCGACGGCGATGCCCGCGACCCCGGCGGCCGCCGCCGCGCCCGAAGCCCCCGAGCTCCCGAAGCCGCGGCGAGCGCCCCGCGCCCGCGGCGCCGCACGCGCGGCCGCCGTCGCGCCGGTGGCGCCCGTTGCGGCCATGGCCCCCGCAGCCGACGTCGCCGATCTGGCGGACCTGGCCGATCTCGCCGTCCGGCCGCGGCGGGAGCCGCGCCCGGCGCACCGGGCCTTGCCGGCCGTCGCCCCGATCCCGGCCATTCCCGTCGCGCCCGTCGCGCCCGTCGCGCCCGTGGTCCCGGTCGCGCCGCCGGCTCCGCCGGGCCTCGAGGCGCCGGCCCCGTTGCCGGAAATCCCCGCCCTGCCGCCCGAGCGCGACCACCGCGGCTAGCCGCGCCACCACCGGAGGAGACACCCGATGTCCACCCGCGTCCTCGCCGCGGCCCGGCCGAGCTTCGTCCTGGTCCTGGCCGCCCTGCTGCTGGCCTTCGCCCTGCCCTCGGCCCCGACGCCGGCGGCGGCCCAGGCGGAGCACCCCCTGACCGGCCTCTGGGAGGCCGCCAAGATCTACGGCCCCTGGGCGCGGGGCGAGCTGGTCGTCCGGCGCGAGGGCGGCGCCTGGAGCGGCGAGATCGCCGGCCACCGCGGCCCGGCGGCCATGACCGGCGGGGAGATCGTCTTCGACCTGCCCAGCCGCGGCCACTTCCGCGGCCGCCAGGTCGGCTCCGACCTGCGGGGCTACTGGGTCCCGCCGTGGGGGCCCGGCCAGACCCTGAGCCAGGCGACGCCCGTCGTCCTCACGCCCGACGGCCGCGACCAGTGGAGCGGCGAGGTGCGGCCGGTCGACGACCGCTTCACCTTCTACCTGCTGATCGCTCCGCAGCCGGACGGCAAGCTGACCGCCTACCTGCGCAACCCCGATCGCGACCTGGGCGCCCAGTGGGGCGTGCGGCGGATCGAGCTCGACGGCGAGCGCGTGCGCCTGATGGGCAGGCGCAGCTGGCAGCCCGAGGAGCGCGAGATCGCGCGCGGAAGCTGGGACGCGGAAAACCAGGTCCTGTCGATCAACATCCCGGGGCGCGGCGGCACGTACGACTTCCGGCGCGCCGGCGACGGCAGCGACTTCTATCCGCGCGGGCGGAACCCGGGGCGCTACGTCTACCGTCGGCCGCCCGAGCGGCCCGACGGGTGGCGGACCTCGACCCTGCCCGCCGAGGGCGTCGACCAGGCGCTGATCGAGCGCGCGGTGCAGGCGCTGCTCGATCAGCCCTTCCAGGACTACGCCACGCCGCGCGTCGAGGCCCTGCTCGTCGCCCGCAACGGCAAGCTGGTGCTTGAGGAGTATTTCCACGGGCTCGACCGCGACCGGCTGCACGAGACCCGTTCCGCGTCGAAGGTGCTGGCGACCACCCTGGCCGGCGCGGTGATGCAGGCGGGCGGTTCGCTGCGCCTGTCGAGCCC
>Ga0196964_10001482_pt1 | contig 11936 bp, 12 predicted proteins | sample S1_10metaG_FD_148615 | JGI IMG/M metagenome (GOLD analysis project Ga0196964, IMG submission 148615) | Soil microbial communities from Anza Borrego desert, Southern California, United States - S1_10 | ecosystem: Environmental > Terrestrial > Soil > Desert | place: USA: California | collected...
TTCCTCAGGTTGACGAGCGAGACGTTGGGCCGGTTGAAGGTCTCGAAGTAATCGGTGTCGATGGGCGGCCGCTTGGCGGCATACGGATGATCGATGTCGGCCAGGTTTTCGGCCGTTTCCGGGTCTTTGACGATTGCGCGGATGCGGCTTTTCAGGAACTCCGCCGCGGTGCGGTTCGCCTCGCGATTGATCATGAGGTCGCGGAAGGTCGCCCTGAACTGGAGTCCACCGCGCTCCCATGCGGCTTCGTAGATCGCCTGACGCTCCTCGGGGGTCACGTCGGCGACGTTGCGCTCCTCGATGCGGAAGGCGTGGCCGTTGATCGTCGACTGCGCCGTCGCACGGATCTCCTCGTAGTTCTCCTTCACCCAGCGCTTGAACTCGGCCGTGAGCGGCGCGTTCCTCGCCGGGACACTGTAGTTGGCGGTGCGCTGGAAGACGGTGAGGTGCGCGGCCGACTCCGCGATCACCGGCGCCGCCTGGATGCCGGTGGAGCCGGTGCCGATCTGCCCGACACGCTTGCCGCGGAAGTCCACGCCCTCGTGCGGCCATTCGCCCGTGTGGTACCACTTGCCGCGGAAGTCGCTGAGACCGGGAAGGTCCGGCACGTTGGCCGCCGAGATGCAGCCCACCGCCGTGACGAGGTACGTGGCCGCGACCTTGTCGCCCGCCGCGGTCTCGATGCGCCAGCAGTTCGCCGCCTCGTCGTACCGCGCGGCGGTGACACGGGTGTTGAACCGGATGTCGCGCCGCAGGTCGAGCTTGCGCGCCACGTAGTCGAGATACGCGCGAATCTCCGACGGCCCCGGGTAGCGCTCCGTCGACTCCCACTCCTGGAAGAGTTCGCGCGAGAACATGTACCGGTAGGCATGGCTCTCCGAATCGCAGCGCGCCCCGGGATAGCGGTTCCAGTACCAGGTGCCGCCGAGGTCGCGGCCGGTCTCGAACAGCCGCACCTTGAGGCCGAGCCGGTCGCGCAACGCGTGAAGCTGGTAGAGCCCCGCGAAGCCGGCGCCGATGACGATCGCGTCCAGAACCATGGCCGGCCTTCTAGGCGGTCGTGGCGAGGGCTTTTTGAACGGTTTCGAAGATGCGGTCGATCTGTGCGGGCTCGACGATGAGCGGCGGCGAGAAGGCGAGCGTATCGCCGGTATAGCGCACCAGAACGCCCGCCTCGAAGACTTTCAGGAATGCCTCATACGCGCGCGCGCCGGGCTTGCCGGCGCGCGGCTCGAGCTCGACCGCGCCCATGAGCCCCATATTGCGCACGTCGATAACATGCTTCGTTCCACGAAGTCCGTGAATCTGGTTTTCGAAATGCGCTTCCAGGCTCGCGCCGCGCGTGAGCAGGCCCTCGTCGGCATAGGTATCCAGCGTGGCGATGCCGGCCGCGCAGGCGAGCGGATGCCCCGAGTACGTGTAGCCGTGGAAGAGCTCGATGCCCTCGGGCGCGTCCATGAACGTGGCGTAGATCGAGTCCTTCGCGAACACCGCCCCCATGGGCACGGTGCCATTGGTCATGCCTTTGGCGACGGTGAAGAGATCGGGCATCACGCCGAACCGCTGCGATGCGAAGGGCTGGCCCAGGCGCCCGAAGCCGGTGATCACCTCGTCGAAGATGAGCAGGATGCCGTGCTTGTTGCAGATCTCGCGCAGGCGCTGCAGGTATCCCTGCGGCGGCACGAGCACGCCGGCCGAGCCCGCCACCGGCTCCACAATCACCGCGGCGATCGTCGAGGGGTCGTGCAGCGTGCAGATGCGCTCGAGATCATCGGCGAAGTCGGCGCCGTGGACGGGTTGGCCTCTTGAAAACGCGTTTCTCGATAAGTCGTGGGTATGCCGAATGTGATCCACCCCTGCGACGCCCGGGCCGAAGGCCTTACGGTTGGCGCCAATGCCGCCCACCGCCATGCCGCCGAAGTTGACGCCGTGATAGCCGCGCTCGCGACCGATCAGCCGGAAACGCTGCGCTTCGCCGCGCGCGCGGTGGTAGGCGAGCGCGATCTTGAGCGCCGTGTCGGCCGATTCCGAGCCGGAGTTGGTGAAGAACACGCGCGAGAAGCGCTCCGGCGCCAGGGCGGCGAGGCGCTCGGCGAACTCGAAGGCGATCGGATGGCCCATGTTGAAGGTCGGCGCGAAATCCAGCTCGGCCACCTGCTTCTGCACGGCCGCGACGATCTTCGGCCGGCAATGGCCCGCGTTCACGCACCAGAGCCCCGCCTGGCCGTCCAGCACCTCGCGTCCATCGGCGGTCCAGTAGTACATGCCCTCGGCACGGGCGAGAAGGCGCGGCGACGCCTTGAACTGGCGGTTCGCCGTATAGGGCATCCAGAATGCGGACTGCTGCAGCCCTGCTCCCGTGAATTCGACGCGCTTGTTCATGGGAGCACTTTACTCCTATCCCGCGTAGGCGACGACCCTTTGCCGTTGCTCGCCGAGACCCTGGATGCCCAGCGTCATCACGTCGCCAGGCTTGAGGAACACCGGGTTGGGCTTCATGCCGAGGCCGACGCCCGGCGGCGTGCCGGTGCAGATGACGTCGCCCGGAAGGAGCGTCATGTACTGGCTGACGTCGGAAACGATGCGCGCGCAGCCGAAGATCATGGTGCGGGTGTTGCCGGACTGCATGCGCTTGCCATTTACATCCAACCACAGGTCGAGGTTCTGCGGGTCGGTGATCTCGTCGGTGGTGACGAGCCAGGGCCCGATCGGGCCCGCGGTGTCGAAGCCCTTGCCCTTGTCCCACTGCCCGCCGGGCCGGCCGATCTGGAAGGCGCGCTCGGACACGTCGTTCACGATGCAGTAGCCCGCCACGTAGTTCAGCGCCTCGCTCTCGGACACGTACTGCGCCTTGCTGCCGATGACGATGCCGAGCTCGCATTCCCAGTCGAGCTTGGTCGAGTTCTTCGGTTGGATCACATCGTCGTTCGGCCCGCTGATGCAGGTGGTCGCCTTGAGGAAGATGATCGGCTCGCTGGGCACCTCGAGGCCGGCTTCCTTGGCGTGGTCCGAATAGTTGAGCCCGATCGCCACGAACTTGCTGATGCCGACGAACGGCACGCCGAAGCGAGGGTTGCCGTTCACGAGCGGCAGCGTCTCGGGCTTGAGCTTAGAGAGCATCTTCAGCCCGCGCGGCGAGATCTCGTTGGGTCCGATGTTGTCGACCACCTTGGAGAGGTCGCGGATGCGGCCCTCGCCGTCGATCATTCCCGGCTTCTCGAATCCCGCTTTCCCGTAGCGGCAAAGCTTCATATCGTCATTCCCCCGTCGATGGCATAGAAGTTCCCCGTCGCGAACAGCGACTCGTCCGATGCGAGGAACACGAGAATCCCCGTGATGTCCTCGACCGTGCCCAGCCGCCCCATCGGCTGGCGCGCAATGAAATCTTTCCTCGCCTGCACCGGATCGGCGAAGGCGTTGATGCGGCCCTGCAGCGACGGCGTGTCGACCGTGCCCGGCCCGATGCAGTTGCAGCGGATTCCCTGCTTCACGTAATCGGCGGCGATCGCCTTGGTGAGGCCGATGACCGCCGCCTTGCTCGCGCCGTAGACGAAGCGATTCGGCAGCCCCTTCACGCTGGAGGCGACCGACGCCATGTTGATGATCGAGCCGCGGCCCTTCTTCAGCATTCCCGGCAGGAAGGCGCGCGTCACCAGGTACATCGACTTCACATTCAGGTTGAAGCTGAAGTCCCAGTCCTTGGGCGTGCAGTCGAGGATCGTGCCGTGATGCACGAAGCCGGCGCAGTTGAAGAGCACATCGATGTCGCCGGCCTCCGCCGCGGCCTTGGCGATTGCTTGCTCGTCGGTGACATCGAGCACGCGGGTCTGGAGACCCTGGCTCTTCAGCTCCGCAAGCGCTTTCTCGTTAACGTCGGTGGCCCACACCTTCGCGCCTTCTCGGGCGAAAGCGAGCGCCGCGCCACGACCGATGCCCTGGGCGGCGGCCGTGACGAAAGCGGTTTTCCCTGCCAGACGGTTCAAATCAGGTCCTGCCTTGGAAGGCGGCGATTATACTTCCCGTCTCCATGAACAAGCTCGATTTCGCAGGCCGGAATGCGATCGTTACCGGCGGCGCGCAAGGCATCGGCGCCGCGATCGTGAAGCGACTCAAGGCATCGGGTGCGAACGTCACCGTCTGGGATCTCGACGGCGATCCACGCGTGGATGTCGCCGACCCTGGTTCCATCCATAAAGCTGTAGAAAGAATTCAGAAGGTCGACGTGCTGGTGAACAACGCCGGCATCGCCGGCATGAACAAGCCGACGGTCGACTACCCGGTCGAGGAGTGGGAGCGCGTCATGCGCATCAACCTCACCGGCGTGTTCCTGTGCTGCCGGGCGGTAGCGCCCCTCATGGTGAAGGCGGGCTACGGGCGCATCGTCAACATCGCCTCGATCGCCGGCAAGGAAGGCAATCCAAATGCGGTGGCCTATTCGGCGTCCAAGGCGGGCGTGATTGCATTGACCAAGAGCCTTGGCAAAGAGCTCGCGAAGACCGGGGTGCTGGTGAACTGCGTGACCCCGGCCGCGGCGAAGACGGCGATCTTCGACCAGATGACCGAGGAGCACATCAATTTCATGCTCTCCAAAATTCCGATGGGCCGGTTCGTGCAGGTGGACGAGATCGCATCGCTCGTCTGCTGGCTGGCGAGCGAGGACTGCGCGTTCTCTACCGGCGCCGTGTTCGACATCTCAGGGGGAAGGGCGACTTACTGATGGCAAAGAACTCGAACGGGAAGAAACCCGGCTGGCGCAGCATCCAGTGGTTCGGGCGGCAGGACATCTACGGCTTCATCTATCGCAGCTGGACGAAGAACCGCGGCGTGCCGCAGGACCAGTTCGATGGCCGGCCGGTGATCGGCATCTGCAACACGTGGTCGGAGCTCACGCCCTGCAACACGCACTTCCGGGTCCTCGCCGAGCACGTGAAGCACGGCATCCTGGAGGCAGGCGGGTTCCCGCTCGAGTTTCCCGTCATGTCGCTCGGCGAGACGCTGATGCGGCCCACCGCGATGCTCTACCGCAACCTCGCGGCGATGAGCGTCGAGGAGACCATCCGCGCCAACCCGGTCGACGGCGTGGTGCTGCTCGCGGGCTGCGACAAGACGACGCCCGCCACGATCATGGGCGCGGCGAGCTGCGACATCCCGACCATCCTCGTTTCCGGCGGCCCGATGCTGTCGGGCAAGTATCGCGGCACGGACATCGGCTCGGGCACCAATGTCTGGTCGATGTCGGAGGACCTGCGCGCCGGCAAGATCTCGCTCGAGGAGTTCCACGAAGCCGAGTCGTGCATGCACCGCTCGCACGGGCACTGCATGACGATGGGCACGGCCTCCACCATGGCGTCGATGGTCGAGGCCCTGGGCCTCGGCATGCCGGGCAACGCCGCCTACCCTGCCGTGGACGCGCGGCGCAACGTGCTCGCGCGCGCCGCGGGCCGGCGCATCGTGGACATGGTGAAGGAAGGCCTTACGATTTCAAAACTATTGAATAAGCAAGCATTCGAAAATGCCATTCGGGCGAACGCCGCCATCGGCGGCTCGACCAACGCGGTCATCCACCTGATCGCGATCGCGCGGCGCCTCGGCGTCGACCTCACGCTCGACGACTGGGACCGCATGGGCGAAGGCGTGCACACGCTCGTCAATCTCATGCCGTCGGGCAAGTACCTGATGGAGGACTTCGCCTACGCGGGTGGCTTGCCGGTGGTGCTGCGCGAACTCGCCGAAAATGGTTTCTTGCACAAGGATTCCCTTACGGTCAACGGCAAGACCATCTGGGAGAACAACAAGGACGCGCAGTGCTGGAACCGCGACGTCATCTTCCCGTTCAAGAAGCCATTCAAGAAGAACGCCGGCATCAAGGTGCTGCGCGGCAACCTCGCCCCCGACGGCGCAATCATCAAGCCTTCCGCCGCCACGCCCGCGCTTCTCAAGCACAAGGGCCGCGCCGTGGTCTTCGAGAACATCGAGGACTTCCACAAGCGCATCGACGACCCGAAGCTCGACATCGACGAGAACTGCGTCATGGTGCTGAAGAACTGCGGGCCGAAGGGTTTTCCGGGCATGGCCGAAGTGGGGAACATGCCGCTGCCGCCGAAGATCCTCAAGAAGGGCATCACCGACATGGTGCGCATCTCGGACGCGCGCATGAGCGGCACCGCCTACGGCACGGTCGTGCTGCACATGTCGCCCGAGGCGGCGGCGGGCGGGCTCCTGGCGCTCGTCCAGAACGGCGACATGATCGAGCTCGATGTCTCAAAGGGTCGCCTGGAGCTCCTGGTGTCCGAAAAAGAGCTTCTGCAAAGAAAGAAGAACTGGGAGAAGCCGACAGCCCCGCTCGCGCGCGGCTACTGGCGACTTTATTTCGACCACGTCAATCAGGCGCACGAGGGCGCGGATCTCGATTTCCTCGTCGGCAAGAGCGGCTCGTTCGTGCCACGGGATAACCACTAGAGGACCCCATGCTGCAAGCCGTCGATCTGACCATCCGCCTGCATCCCGACGACGATGTCGTCATCGCCCGCATGGAGATCCCGACCGGCACGCTCGTGACGAAGGAGAGCGTGCGCGCGGCGGTCACCATCCCGGCGGGCCACAAGCTCGCGGTGCGCGACGTGGCCGAGGGCAAGCCGGTACGCCGCTACAACCAGATCATCGGCTTCGCCACGCGGCCCATCAAGGCGGGCGAGCACGTGCACGTCCACAACATCGCGATGGGGGAGTTCGAGCGCGATTACGCGTTCTGCGCCGACGTGAAGCCAACGGAGTTTGTCCAAGAACCGGCAACCTTCCAGGGCATCGTGCGCAAGGATGGCCGCGTCGCCACCCGCAACTACATCGGCATCCTCACCAGCGTCAATTGCTCGGCCACCGTCGCGCGCATGGTGGCCGACCATTTCAAGAACAACCTGGCGGACTATCCCAATGTGGATGGTGTCGTCGCGCTCACCCACAAGACGGGCTGCGGCATGGCGGGCGAGGGCGAGGGCATGGAGCTCCTGCGCCGCACGATGACCGGCTACGCGCAGCACCCGAATTTCCATGCGGTCCTGAACATCGGCCTCGGCTGCGAGGCAAACCAGATCAACTTCTGGCTCGAGGCCTCGAAGCTGAAGCTCTCCGACAAGCTGCAGGCGTTCACCATCCAGGAGAAGGGTGGCACCACCAAGGCCGTGCGCGACGGCATCGCTCGCATCAAGGAGCTGCTGCCCGACGCGAACCGCGTCGAGCGGCGCCCCGTGCCGGCGAGCCACCTGATCCTGGGCCTGGAATGCGGCGGCTCCGACGGCTACTCCGGCATCAGCGCGAATCCGGCGCTCGGCGCGGCTGCCGACCTTCTGGTACGGCATGGCGGCACCGCCATCCTGTCGGAAACGCCGGAAATCTACGGCGCCGAGCACCTCCTCACGCGACGCGCAGTATCGAGGGCGGTCGGGGAGAAGCTTCTTGCGCGAATCAAGTGGTGGGAGGACTACACCGCGCGCAACCGCATGGAGATGAACAACAACCCGTCGCCCGGGAACAAGGCCGGCGGGCTCACGACGATCCTGGAGAAATCGCTCGGCGCCGCGGCGAAGGGCGGTACCGGCAACCTGGTCGACGTCTATGAGTTCGCGGAAAAAGTGACCGCGAAGGGGCTGGTCTTCATGGACACGCCCGGCTACGACCCGGTGTCCGTCACCGGTCACGTCGCCGGCGGTGCCAACGTGATCTGCTTCACGACCGGACGCGGCTCCGTGTACGGCTGCAAGCCGGCGCCATCGCTGAAACTCGCCACCAATTCGCGCCTGTACCACCACATGGAAGAAGATATGGACGTGAACTGCGGCACCGTCGTCGACGGGACCGAGACGGTGGAACAGGTCGGCGCGCGGATCTTCAGGCTCATCCTCGACACCGCTTCGGGCAAGCGGTCCAAGTCGGAGCTGCTGGGCTTCGGCGAGGACGAGTTCGCGCCCTGGGTGGTGGGCGCGACGATGTAATGAGCCTCGCCGAGCTCGCGGTCGCCGCCGCCCTTGCCTGGGGCGCGGGACTGCGGGCCTACCTGGTGATCTTCGCGGTCGGCCTCGCCGGCTATCTCGGCTACCTCGAGCTGCCCGGCCACCTGCAGCTGCTGCAGCATCCGCTCGTCCTGGCGGCGAGCGGTTTCATGGCCGTGGTCGAGTTCTTCGCCGACAAGCTGCCCTGGCTGGACAGCGTCTGGGACGCCGTCCACACCTTCATCCGCATTCCGGCCGGCGCGGCGCTCGTCGCCGCGATGTTCACCGACTCGGGCGCGGCGGTCGCCCTCGCGGCCGCGATCCTCGGCGGCACGCTCACGGCAGGCGCGCACCTCGCCAAGTCGGGGACCCGTGCGGCGATCAATACCTCGCCCGAACCTTTTTCCAACTGGGCCGCTTCGCTGTCCGAGGATGCGCTCGTTCCGTTCGGGCTGTGGCTCGCATTCGTGAAGCCGGTCCTCTTCTTCGTCCTACTCGCCGTCTTCGCCGTCCTAGCGTTCGTTTTCCTGCGCATGATCGTGCGCGGCCTGCGCGCGGTTTTTTCGTGAAGCGCGTGCCGCGTTTCTATGTCGACACGCGGCTCGCGGAAGGCGCGCGGGTGGAGCTCGCCGGCGCCGCGGCGCACCACGTGCTGCGCGTGCTGCGCCTGCGCGAGGGCGACGCGATCACCCTCTTCGACGGCAGCGGCGGCGAATGGGACGCGGTGCTCCTGTCGAAGTCGCAGGTCGAGCTGAAACGCCATCGCGCCATGGAGCGGGAGTCTCCGCTCCGGGTGGTACTGGTGCAGGGCGTGTCCTCCGGCGAGCGCATGGATATCACCGTGCAGAAGTCCGTGGAGCTGGGCGTCGCCGCCATCCAGCCTGTGCTCACGCGGAAGAGCGTCGTGCGGCTCGAAGGCAGCCGTGCCGAGGCGCGCGTCGAGCACTGGCGCCGCGTCGCAGTGGCGGCATGCGAGCAGTGCGGCCGCAACCGCATCCCCGAGATGCGGCCGCTGGTCGATCTGCAAAAGTACTGCGAGCAGGTGCACGACCCGGCGCCGCGGGTGCTGCTTTCACCGGGGGGGGATTCTTTAAGGAACTTCGAAATTCAAGCCGCTACGTTGGCGGCGGGCCCCGAAGCCGGATTCACCGAGGACGAGGAGGCAGTGTTGGAGGCCGCCGGATTCAAAAAGGCCTCCCTCGGTCCGCGCATTCTGCGCACCGAGACCGCGGCGCTTGCCGCCTTAGCCGCGCTTAACGCGTTGAAGGGAGACTTCTAGCGAGGAGCGCGCTCATCGCCGCGTTGCCGTTGGCGCGCGCGATGTCGGCCGCCGTGCGGCCGTCGGCGTCCTTACTCGAGAGATTGACCCCGCGCCCGGCGATGAAGAGCTCGACGGCGAGTTGGTCGTCGCGCTTCACCGCCTCGAGGAAGTCCTTAGTGTCGTGGTAGCGCAGGCCCATCGCGGTCAGGTCCTTGCGGGCCTGCAGGGCATCGCTATTGGAGACCGTCGGCGCAGCCGACGCCTGCTTGCGCGCGATGGCGCCGAGGTCGCGGCCGATGGAGGCGACGCGGTCGCGGTACTCGGCCGGCATGTCGGAGGTCATCTCCTCGAACAGGCCAGCGAATGCGCGGTTCGCCTCGGCGTTGCGCCCCGCCAGGACGTCGTCGAAGCCCTTCTGCGCCTGGTCCGGATTGCCGGCGAGACGCACCAGGACCTGCACGAGCGAGAGCGCGTGACCGAAGGAAGACCAGCCTTCGTCATCCGCCGGCGTCGCGGGTACGGCCTGCGAGGCGGGCAGAAGAAGAGCGGTGATGAGGATGACTCGCAGCGCGTTCATGGCGTACCTCCGGTGAGCCAGAGGATAACGCACCGAAGCGCCGCTGCGTTTACCCCGTAGAATTTGCAAAAATTACATGGCGACGGTCCAACATCCCGATTTCCTGCGCTGGTTCCGCCAGGTCGCGCCTTATGTCCACGACTTCGGCGGACGCACCTTCGTCGTCGCGTTCGGCGGCGAGATGTTCACCGAGCGCGCGCGCTTCACGAGCTTCATCCACGACCTCAACGTCCTCGCGGCGCTGGAGATACGGCTCGTGCTCGTGCACGGCGCGCGGCCGCAGATCGAGGCGGAGATGAAGGCGAAGGGGCTGCGCTCTCGCTACGCGCAGGGGCTGCGCGTGACCGACGAGGCAGCGCTCACGGCGGTCAAGCACGCGGCGGGCATGCTGCGCGTGGAGATGGAGGCCTCGCTCTCGCAGGGGCTGCCCAACTCGCCGATGGCGCGCGCGCAGATCCGCGTCGCCTCGGGCAACTACATCACCGCGCGGCCGATCGGCGTGCGCAACGGCGTGGACTTCCAGTACACGGGCGCGGTCCGCAAGGTGGACGCCGCCGCCATCGCCAGCCACCTCGATGTCGGCGACATCGTGGTCGTCGCCCACGTCGGATACTCGGCGACCGGCGAAGTCTTCAACCTCGCTTGGGAAGACGTCGCCGAGAACGTCGCGGTGGCGCTCAAGGCGGACAAGCTCCTCATGTATACCGACCGCCTGCCGAGCAACAGCCGCGACGAGGTTGTGTCCGAGCTGACCGCCGACGAGGCGCTCGCCATCGCCGGCCGCAAGAGCAACCTCACGCCCGCAGCGATGCGCGCGCTCGAGCACCTGGCCCGCGCCGTGAAGGGCGGCGTGACACGCGGGCATCTCCTCACGCGGCGGGCCGATGGCTCGCTGCTCCTCGAGCTCTTCACCCACGCCGGCGTCGGCACGATGGTGACGTCGGCGAAGGTGGAGCGGCTGCGGCCGGCGAAGATCGACGACGTGCGCGGCATCGTGTCGCTCATCGAGCCGCTGGAAGCCGACGGCACGCTGGTGAAGCGCAGCCGCGACTTGATCGAGGCCGAGATCGGCAACTTCCTCGTGGTCGAGCATGACGGCGTGATCGTCGGCTGCGCGGCGCTTTATCCCTTCAAGGAGGAGAAGAGCGCGGAGTTCGCGTGCCTCGCCGTCGCCGAAGGCTACCGCGACGAAGGCTATGGCGAGGACCTGTTGCACGCCTGCGAAGAGCGTGCCCGAAGCCTCAAGCTCAAGCGCCTGTTCGCGCTCACCACGCGCGCCGCGCACTGGTTCCTCGAGCAGGGATTCAAGGCGGGTGAAGTGTCCGCCCTTCCCTCCCGCCGCCAGGCGATGTACAACTGGCGCCGGGGCTCGAAGGTGTTCCTCAAGCGTCTATAATTTTCCGATGGCTAGGACGGTGAAGTGCGTGAAGCTCGGCCGCGAGGCGGACGGCCTCGATTTCCCGCCGTATCCGGGCGCGCTCGGCCAGCGCATCTTCGAGAACGTGTCGAAGGAAGCGTGGCAGCAGTGGCTGCGGCAGCAGACGATGCTCGTCAACGAGAACCGCCTGAACCTCGCCGACCCGCGCGCGCGCAAGTACCTCATGGAGCAGACCGAGCAGCATTTCTTCGGCGCGGGCGCGGATGTCGCGTCCGGCTACGTGCCGCCCAAGAAGTAAGCAACCTTACTTGCGGGCGAGGGTCTTCACGCCCGCGCTGGTTCCCAGCAGGAGCACATCGGCCGCGCGGCGCGCGAAGATGCCGTTCGTGACCACGCCGGCGATGTTGTTGAGCTCGGCTTCCGTCTGCGGCGGATCGAGGAGCGTGAGGCCGTGGCAATCGAGGATCAGGTTGCCGTTGTCCGTGGTGAAGTTCTCGCGCAGCACCGGTTGGGCACCCATGCGCAGGAGCTGCCGCCCGACGTAGCTGCGTGCCATCGGGATGACCTCGACCGGCAGCGGAAACTTGCCCAGCACCGGGACCCGCTTCGACTCGTCGCAGATGCAGACGAACTTCTGCGCCACGGCGGCGACGATCTTCTCGCGCGTCAGCGCTCCGCCGCCGCCCTTGATCATGTGCAGGTGCTCGTTCACCTCGTCCGTGGAGGGTCAGGTGG
>Ga0196964_10001483_pt1 | contig 11935 bp, 17 predicted proteins | sample S1_10metaG_FD_148615 | JGI IMG/M metagenome (GOLD analysis project Ga0196964, IMG submission 148615) | Soil microbial communities from Anza Borrego desert, Southern California, United States - S1_10 | ecosystem: Environmental > Terrestrial > Soil > Desert | place: USA: California | collected...
TGAGCTGTGGCCATCGCCCCCCTCCTCATCCGTATCCGTACCCTCGGCGCCGCGGCCCTGTCGCGAACCGCTGCGCAGCTGCGCGCGTTCGCCGCCGCCGTGCGCGCCGCCGCCGCCCGCGCCGCGGCCGCAGCCCGATCGGCGTCCACCTACACCGCGGCGCTGCGCCGCCTCGGTGCGGCGCTGCGGGCGGCCGCGGTGGCGGCGATGCTCGCGGCCCGCATCATCGGTGGGCAGCTGGTGCGGGCCCTGCGGCAGGCCGCGCGGGCGGCCGGGGACCTGATAGCGGCGCTCATCCGCATGACAGCACGGTTCGCGGCGATCGGCACCCCGATCATTGCGGTCGTAGCGGCGCTGGTCCCGGTCATCGGGAACCTGATCGGCCTGGTCCAGCTCCTCGCCCCTGCCGTCGTCGCGGCTGGGCTCGCGCTGGTCACGTTGAAGCTCGGGTTCAGCGGCGTCGGCACCGCACTCAAAGCCGGGCTGTCCGGCGACACCGAAGAGTTCGAAAAGGCGCTGAAGAAGCTCGAGCCAGCAGCCGCCGATACCGTGCGGACCCTGGTCAAGCTGCGAGACGCTTGGAAGCCGCTGCAGCAACGCATCCAGGGTGAGCTGTTCGCCGGCGCCGCCGGTGAACTCAAATCGTTGTCCGACCTGATCCGCCCGATCGTGTTCAAGTGGCTGCCGCAGGTGGCGATGGCTTTCGCGCGGGTCCGCAACGCCATCGCCGACGGGCTCGCCCGGTTCGCCGCCGATGGGCGGCTGGAGTTCGTGTTCCGCAACATCCACCGAGGGCTGTCGGCGATCCTCGAAGCGATTCCGCCGCTCGCCCGCGCGTTCGGCGATGTGCTCGAAGTCGCCGCTCCGCGGTTCGGAACCCTCGGCGAGGACATCCGGTCAATCGCACAGCGCTTCTCCGACTGGATCCGCACCATGAAGGAGTCCGGCGACCTCGGCAAGTGGCTCGACAACGCCAAGAAGACCTTCGGCCAGCTGAAGGACATCGGCGCCGAACTCGGCCGGGTCCTGTCCGCGATCTTCAAGGGCGTCGACGGTGAGGGGTTCCTGGAGAAGCTGAAAAACTCCATCGCCGCGTTTGCCGACTGGCTGGAGTCCGAGAACGGCCAGAACGTCATCAAGTTCTTCTCCGACGTCGCCGGCGCTATTGCCGGCGTGATCTCGTGGATCGAGAAGGCTGTCGGATTCATGCGTCGCGGCTGGGACAACTTCCGCGAAGCGACCGAGGGTTTGCGGAACGCAGTCGTGCTCGCGTTCGCCTCGATCGGCGCCGCGGGCTCAGCTCTGTTCGCGATCATCTCCGGCGGTGTCAACGCGTTCAGCTGGATCGGCGGCGTGATCGGCCGGCTCTCCGGCCTCGTCGGCGCGGTCCGCGGCGCCGTGTCGGCGATCAACGCAGCACTCAGCGCGATCCGCACGACGGTGTTCATCGACATCATCACCCGCCGGTTCGAAGGCAGTAAGGGCTACGCCAAGGGCATCGGCGGCGGGTCCGGCGGCGGCGGCGGGCTGAAGTTCTACGCCAAGGGCGGACCCGTCGCGAAAGGTCAGCCGATCGTCGTCGGCGACGGCGGCCGGCCCGAACTGTTCGTGCCCAACTCCGCCGGCACGATCCTGCCGCGGGTCCCGTCGCCGACCGACCATGTGCCCTACAGCAGCGGCAGCGGTAGTGGAGTCGCGTGGTCCGGGTCGATGTCGGGCCTCGACGCCATGTTCTTCCGCTGGTTCAACCACTCGGTCCGTACCGGGAAACTCAAACTCGGCTGAGGGGGGACTGGTGGCGTTCCCCTCCGACCGGCTCGGCGTCGAGGTATCGCTGGCGTTCGGCGCGGACCTGACGGCGAACCCGGCCACCTGGTCGTGGACGGACATCACCGCCTACCTGCGGTACGCGCCGGGCATCGAGATCACCGCGGGCCGCCGCGACGAAACCTCGGAGTCCCAGCCGTCCGAGTGCAAGCTCACCTTGGACAACACGTCCGGGCGGTTCACGCCGCGGAACCCGAACTCGCCGTACTACCCGAACGTCAAGTTCAACACGCCGCTGCGGGTCCGGGTCGATCCGGGCACCGGCTACAGCACGCGGTTCATCGGGTTCGTCGACGAGTGGCCGCTGCGGTGGGACATCTCCGGCAACGAAAAGCACGTCGCAGTCACCGCGTCCGGACTGCTGCGTCGACTCAACCAGGCCGGCGAGCTGGCCCGGTCGGCGCTGTACCGGGCCACCGTCGACGCCAACCCGACCGCGTACTGGCCGCTCGAGGACGGTGAGGACGCCACCCAGGCCGCGTCGGCGGTCGGCGGCGCAGCGATGACGGGGTCGTTGCTGTTCGGGAAGATCGACGGCCCGGGCGGGTCGGCGCCGGTGCTGGACGTGACCAACCGCGGGCAGCTGTCCGCACCGGTTCCCGGTGGCATCTTCAATGCCACGGACTGGCGGGTGGAGTTCGTCGCGCGCGTGCCAGCGGAGACGGCGTCGACGTCCGGCGGCGTGATCCTCCTCGAGTGGTCCGCGCCCGGCCTGTCGGGGGACATCACCTACTACCGGGTCACCGCTACCACCTCCGGCACCGTGATCGTCACCTACTTCCTGTACGGGACGACGGTCGGCACCGACATCACCGCCTCCGCCGTGAACCCGTTCGACGGCCGGTGGCGCCACTACCGCATCGACGGCTCGACCTCCGGTGGCACCACCTCGATAAACCTGTACGTCGACGGCGTCGGCGAGGCCGTCGGCAACCCGGCCGCTGACGGCTACGGCCCGAACATGGTGAAGATCATCACCGCTGGCAGCACTGTCGACTCCTGCCTGCCCGGGGTCGGGCACGTCGCCGTGTGGCACGACCCGCCGGTCTCCTCCGACACCACCGACGCATGGGACGGCTGGGTCGGCGAAACGAGCGTGAACCGGGTCATCCGGATCTGCGACGAGGAGGGCATCTACTACTCCCCGCCGGGTGCCTCCGGCGAGCCGGAGGCGATGGGCCCGCAACCCCTCGGGCCAGCGTTGACGATCCTCCGGGACTGCGAGGTTGCCGACGCCGGGCTGCTGCACGACCCGAACGGCGGAGTCAGTTTCCGCCCACACGCCGCCCAGTACAACCAGGCCGTCGCCCTCGCCCTGGACTACGCGGCCGGCGACGTCCAGCACCCGCTCGAGGCGAACGACGACGACCAGCAGACCTGCAACGAGGCCACAGCCCAGCGCCCGGACGGATCCCCGTACACCTACACCGACACCGACGGGCCGCTCGGCACAGCCGCGGTAGGGTTCTACTCCGACTCCATCACGACGAACGTCGAGACCGACACGGCCGTCGAACAGCGTGCCGCGTGGCGGGTAGCGCTCGGCACCGTCGACGAGTTGCGGTTCCCGCAGGTCGGCATCAACCTGGCCCGGTCCCCGGGTCTGATCCCGTCATGGCTCGCCGCCACCATCGGCGAGCGGGTCACCATCTCCAACCCGCCCGCCGAACTCCCCGCGGGTGCCGGGAACCCGGACCTGCTGATGGTCGGCTACAACGAGTTCATCTCGACCCGGAACTGGTCGGCGACGCTGAACACCGTCCCGGCGAGGCCGTACAACGTCATCGAGCTCGACGAGGGCAACAACGAGTCCAGGCTCGACGCCGAAGCGTCGGGGGTGTGGCTCGACGCCACGTCGGGCGCCACCTCGCTGCGGGTCTACAACGTCGACGAAACCATCCGGGAGGTCTGGACAACCACCGCGGGAGACCTGCCGTTCGACGTCGGCGTCGGCGGTGAGCGGATGACCGTCACCGCCGTGGCGAACAACGCGATCACGTTCGTCGCCGCCGGCACCGCGGCGCACGCCAACAACGCCTCCGTGTCCCCGTCGCTGCCGGCCGGGATCCAGGCCGGCGACATGCTGCTGCTGTTCGCGGCGATCCGGAACACCTCGGCGACGGTGAACGGGCCGAGCGACTGGTCGGACCCGTGGCTGAACCACGGCCACGTCAAAGTGTTCGCCCGGAAAGCCACCGGGTCGGAGTCTGCACCGACGGTCACGTTCACCGGCGGGGCCGCGGGCGACGACACGAGCGCGCAGATCTGCGCGTTCCGCAACGCCACCAAGCTCGTCGGGGTCGCGCACCAGACGAACGCGTCGGCGCAGGACATCGCCACACCCGGGTTCGGTGTCGACCGGGCCGGGTCGCTGATCGTCTACGTCGGTTGGAAACAGGACGACTGGACATCCGTGGCCTCGCCCGGCACGGAAATCGGCGAGCCCGACACGGTCGCCGGGAACGACCAAGGAATCGTGTGGTCGTACACGATCCAGACGACCGCGGCCGATGTGGCGGCGACGTCCTTCGTCGTCACCGGCGGCGCCGCCGCCGTGTCGAAGAGCGGCGTCCTCCAGCTCGCCGGATCGGTGCAGACCCTCACCGTCACCCGCGCCGTCAACGGCGTCACGAAAGCCCAAACCCAGGACACGCAGGTGTCGCTGTGGCAGCCGCACGTCATCGCACTCTGACCGGGGAGGTTCCGTGCCGTCGTTCTCCGCCGGGCAGAAGCTCACCGCCACCGCCCTCCAGCGGGTCGTGCCGCTGTTCGCGTTCAAGGTCGCCGACGAGATCGTCAACAACTCGACGACGTTCCAGGACGACGACGAGCTGTTCTTCACCCTAGAAGCCAACGCCGTCTACGAGGGCAACCTCCACGTCGTCTACAACTCCGGCACCACACCCGACCTGAAGTGGCAGTTCACGAAACCCAGCGGTGCGACGCAGACGGACTGGTCGTTCCTCGGCTACTCCACGGCGTCCGCGTTGACGTACGGCACCGGCGGCGAGTCCGCCACCGCCGGCGGCCTCGGCGGCAAAACCACCGCCGACGCGTACGGGCTCATCACCACCACCAACGCGGGCACGTTGCGGCTGCAGTGGGCGCAGAACACCGCCAACGCCAGCAACACCACCATCTACGCAGGCTCCTACCTGCGGTGCCTGCGAGTAGCTTGACCCTCCACATAGGAGATACCCCTCATGGCACGAATCAACTGGCTCGCCGACGTCCTCCGCGCCGCCGGCTGCACGGTCCGCGAAGACGACACCTCGTGGAAAACCCGCGGCGGCAGCACCTTCGACCCGCGTGGGCTCATCATCCACGCCACCGCCGGAGGCCTCGCCCAAGGCAACGACTCCGCCTACAACGTGCTCGTCAACGGCCGCGCCGGGCTGGCCGGGCCGATCTCGCAGGTGATGGTCGAGCGCGGCACCGGCCGTTGGCGGCCCGTCTGCTCGGGCCGGTCGAACCACGCCCTCACCGGGTGGGGCGGCAACTGCTCCGGGTTCGGCAACGGCCACCTCATCGGCATCGAGTTCCACCACGCCAACACCTCGGCTGAGCCGTGGACCGAGGCGATGCTCGACAACTACGCGCGGGGCGCGGCGGCGATCTGCCGGCACATGGGCTGGGGCGTCGACCGGATCGCTCTGCACAAGGAACACCAGCCCGGCGACAAGTCCGACACCACGTTCGACGGCAACGCGTTCCGTGCACGGGTGCAGCGGTTCCTCAACCCCGCACCAACCCCTACCCCTCAACAGGAGGACGACATGAACAGCCTCGTCTACGTGCGCCGCGGCGCACCCGCCGGACAGCCGCAGCTGTGGGCCCTCGCCGGCGCCGCCGCGCAGCCGGGCGGCTGGGTCGAGACCGACAACGGCACCATCGCCACCGGCTGGGCGGTGCGGTTCGGTGGGCCGCAGCAGAACTCCGTCGACGTACCGGCCGCAGACTGGGAGGCGCTGGCGGCGCAGCACCGCGGCGCCTCTGCGTGACGTTCGCCCGGCGGAAGGGTACTGAGTGACCATGGCCGACGAGCCGAGCCTGGGCGAAGTGAACCGGAACGTCACCGCGCTGCGACACGACCTCCAGTCGATGCGCGGCGAGCTGGTCCGCAACGACGTGTACTCCGCGAACCGGCTCGCCGACGACATCCGCATCAAGGCCGTCGAGACGATCCTCAGCGACTCCACCGACGCCCTACGCGCCGACATCAAGGCGATGCAGGAAAACTCGGCCGCGATGCGTCGGCTCGTCCTCGGCTCCCTCATCGGCGCCGGGTTCGCCGTCGTCGCGCAGATCTTCGTCGCCGTCTTCGTCGCCGTGATGCTCAACCGCTGAAGCCCCCCGGGTGCGCCCGCCCTTACGCCCCGTCGAGGGGTCGGGGGGTCGGGGCGTTGCCGTGGCCTGCGGGTCGCGAGGGGTGGACGCTGCCGCGCGGCGCACCCGGGGCCCCTGTCACCTACCCCAAAGTCCCCTCAATCGATTGGAGTCCTCCGTGCCCAACCTCTCCGCCGGAGCCCCGAACCATCACCCCGGCGTGGCGAGCCTGCTCCGCTACTTCGAGTTCGCCCACCTGCCGACGTACCTCCAGTCGGTGTCGGCCGGCTGCCACGCGCTCGCCCACGACATGGCCGAGCGCCTGCCGCAGGGTCCCGAGCTCACCGCCGGCCTCCGCAAGCTGCTGGAGGCCAAGGACTGCTTCGTGCGGTCTGCCCTCGACGCTCCGAAGGAGGAGCGATGAACAGCACGATCATCATCGAGACCCCGGTCCGTGAGGCCGGCGCCCGGCGTGACGCCGACGGACGCGAGTGGGCGGTGTTCGAGCACACCGGCGAGCACCGGATCACCGTCGAGTTGGAGGTGCAGCGGTGAACAACTACCTGCTCAGCCTCCTCCGAACCGCAGTACCCGCGGCCATCGGTGCACTGCTGTCCTGGCTCGCCGTCGAGCACGGCATCGTCGTACCCGAGGGCCTGTCGAACGAGGCCACGATCTGGCTCACCGGCGGCGTCGTCACCCTGTACTACGGCATCGTCCGCGCGCTGGAGAAGCGGTGGCCGCGGATCGGGATCCTGCTCGGCGCCGCGCGGAAGCCGCTCTACGTGGAGCCCCGCCGGTGAAGCGCGTCGGCATCCCCGAGGTGCGGCGCTGCTCCACCGGTGCAAGACAGATGCCCCGCTACACCATGCCGCGGGTGGCGCACTGCTCCGCCGGCACAAGACCCTGACCTTCGCCCGACTTCACCGAGCTTCACCGGCGCCCTCCGCTCTTCGGAGCGGAGGGCGCCTCTTCGCGTCTACGGTCGGGTGATGGACGACCTGACCCCTCAGGCCCGGGCCGCCGCCGACGGCTACGCCCGCGCCCGGGCCGCGCTGCGCGCCGCACAGCAGCGGCTCACCGACGCGAACGTGCCCCTCGACCCGGTCGACGGGCTGCCGCCGACGTGGACCGGCGAACAGCACGCCGCCGTCGTCGACCTGCACAAGGCACTGCAGGAGCTGGTGCTCGCCCGGTCGGCGTGGGTCGCCGCACCCAAGACATGACGCGGCGCCCGCCACCTCTGCGCACTGAGGCGGCGGGCGCCGCACGGGCTCCAGTTGCCCGTCATCGCCGCCCCGTGTGGCTGGCTCCGGGCGACGGGGGAAACGACTAGGTCAGGTCGTCGAACTCGCCGGCCTTCGCGCCCTCGACGAACGCCCGGAACTCGGCCCGGGTGTACGTGATGACCGGGCCAACCGGGGTCTTGGAGTGCCGGACGGCCACATCGTCACCGGCCGCCGCGACCTCAACGCAGTTGTCGCTGACCGGTCCGGACCTGCTCGACTTGCGCCAGGCCAGGCCGTGGAACTCGTTCACTGTCGATCTCCTTCTTCTCCGGCGCCAGGTGCGCCAGTCTCTGTGCCTCCATGTTCATCGCGTCGAGGTAGGCCTCGACGTCGTCGAGGGTGCAGTCCGAGGTGAGCGGCGGCGGGAGGATCACGGCTCGCCGACCTCGTGGCCCGGCCAGCGTGCGGAGTCGTCGACGACGTCGACCTGCTCCAACTCGGCGGCTAGACGCTCCTCGGCCCGCCGTCGCAGCTCCTCGGCGTCCGTGGACCGGTCGATGTCGGCGCCGACGCAGTTGCCCGAGTTCCACGTCATAGCGCGCTCCCTGTCACGGTCACAGCCGCCGAGGCGCAGGTGAGCAGCAGAACGGCGACGACGCCGACACTCCACAGCACTCTCTCGGGCCAGTTCATCGCGCCGCCCACCCGGCCGCCGGGCGCCGACCGGCGGCTACGTCCTCGGCCCACCGCCGGTCGGCGCAGATCCACCGCTGCCCGCACATCACGCAGCACACCGGCCGCCTGATCAGTCGCTCCCACCGGGTCCGGTGGGTGGGAGTGTGGAAGGTGCGTACCTCGTCGATGCGTTCCCGGGTGTGCGCGGGAAGTTTGGTGATCACCGCAGTCCTCCGTCGCGGTGCCCGCTGGCGACGGGGGATGCCGCGCACGGGCTGATGCCGGGGATGCCCGGGGCCTGCGTCTGGGCTGTGTGGTTCGGCCTGACGCCCGGCCCCGGGCTGGCTGGCCTCAGGTGGGGCCCGCGGCCAGCCGGGGAACCAACCCTGGGTGTCGACCTGGGCGGCTCACGGTCACGCTTGCACAAGTTACCTAAGCAAGTCAAGATGTGCGGGTAACCCTTGATAGACGGAGTGTGAGCGTGATCGAATCGCAGGGTCGACCTGGGATTGGATCACTCATGCCTGAACGAGAGGCGGACTACGAGCGCGTCGCGAACGACATCCGCTCGAAGATCCGTACCGGCACCCTGGCTGCTGGACAGCGGCTCCCCACGAAGATCGCCCTAATGGAGCTGTACGGCGTGGGCGGCAGCGCGGTCGATACCGCGATGCTGCTGCTACGAAACGAGGGCTATGTCGTCGGGCACCAGGGGAAGGGCCGCTTCGTCGCCGAAGGGAAGGACGACCTCCGCCCGACGGACGGGTAGGTGCGCGGCCGGCGAACGGTATGTGAACCAGCTTCACCCGCCGTGACCCCCGCAAAGATGACAGAGAAGTGGCCGATCATGCGATCCACCAGGCGAAACGAAGCGATCACTGTGAGTGGCGTGACTGGAACCGTTCCACCCGACGGGCCGCGCAACTACCCGCAGGGCACCCCTCAAGACCCAACCGGTGGCTGGCACCAGCCGGCCGCGTACTACACCCAGCCCTTCAACGCCCCGGCACCCGTGCAGCCGCGGCGCGGCATGTCGACCGGGGCGATCCTCGCCATCGTCTTCGGCTCCATCGCAGCGTTGTGCGTCCTCGCCGGGATCGGCGTTGCGCTGGTGCCGACGCCGAAGGAGAAGCCGGCCGCGGACGGCAACGCCGGCACGCCGGCGCCGTACGACACCACCCAACCAACTGCGGCCGCCACCTCGGCCGCGACGACTAGGCCTACCAGCCCGCCGGCGGGGCCGCTGACGTCGTTCGGTGACGGCACCCACGAGGTCGGCACCGGTGCCGGGCAGATCCCGCCCGGCACCTACACAGCCACCGTCCCCGACCAGGCGTTCGACTTGTGCTACTGGGCCCGGCTGAAGGGCTTCTCCGGCGAGGGCAAGGACACGATCGCGTTCGGCGCGGGGAACAAGGGCGACAAGCAGCGCGTCACGATCGCCCCGACCGACAAGGGGTTCGAGACCAAGGGCTGTGGCACCTGGTCGAAGGCGTAACGCGAGCGGATCTCGTTCGTTGATCCGACCACCCCCAGATCCACGACGACGAGGGGAAGGCTCCACCATGCTCCGGAACGTATCGACGCCGCCGGCAGGCGGCTGTTCGCCATGAGATGGAGGGCGGCGGCGCTTGCGGCCGCGGCCCTCCTCCTCTTCCCCACCCCGGGCCCCCGCCAGCAACGCCGGGCCGTGATCTACCTGCAGCCCGGATCCGTATCACAGGAACGGCAGTGGCGGCACTGCTTCGCCTACTGCCAGGAACACGACATCGACCCGATAGGTGTGGTCCGGCCGGCGGCGATCGCGGATGCGGTCACGATGGTCGTCGACGGCGACGCCGACCTGGTCGTGTCGGCGTTCGCCGCCCGACCGCACCCGGAGGATCTGCGGTCCCAGGCCGCCGACGCCGGCGTGCTCGTCGAGTACGTCCGGCCACCGGTCCTGCGCCGCGAGCTCGCCGAGGCGGTGGTGACGGTGTGGAAGAACACCGGCCGCGACACCGTCGAGGCGGCGAGGCTACTCGGGCTGACGACACGGAATGTCCGGGCCATCCTGGAGCGGCTGGGCATCTACCCGAACGGGGGAAGAGGCAAGGGCCGAAATGACGGGCCGCCCGACTCGCGTGAGTGAGTCGGGCGGCCGCATGATGTGTGGAGCCTCGTGCTTCTACCAGGGGGCTGGGGTCGGGATGGGGAGCTTTGTCACTGCCGAGTGCAGCTCCTCATTTCCGACATGCACGTAGATCTGGGTCGACTGGATCGACGCGTGCCGCATGGCCCGCTGGACGACGAACAGGTCGTGCCCTTCCTCCCGTAATCGTGTGGCGAACGTGTGGCGGAATTGGTGCAACGTCACCGGGATCTTCAGGCTGTGCTTCAGGTACCAGGACGTGTTCTGGCTGATCTTCTTCGCGTCCGCGACCCCGCCGACGGACTCCGCCACGAGGCCGGCAGGCAGCGGTTCGACGGCCGCCCAGACCGCCGGGTGGCAGAACACCCGCTGGGTGTTGCCGCCCTTCGCGACCCGGATCGTGATCACATCCCGGGTGACGTCGCAGCGGTGCAGGCCGGCGATCTCGCAGCACCGCAGCCCGGCCGCCGCGGCGAGCAGGACGAACGTGCGGTACGGGTTAGGTGCGCGCTGGACGACCTCGGTCAGCACCTCGTAGTCGACGTGCCGGGACTCGTAGATGGGCCGCTTGGGCTTCTTCACCTCGAGCATCGGGTTGTAGTCGAGGAGCGGGTCTGAGCCGGCGGTTCCCCAGGCGAACAGGCCCGACAGGTGCGAGTGGTAGGTGCGCTTCGTCTGCGCCGTCCACTGCCCGTTGGCGAGCCACTCCTGCAGCTCGCGGACGGTGGCCCGCTCGAGGCCGAAGGGCAGGTCGCGGTCGGCCTGGTGGAGGACGCGTCTGCGGTCGCGGAGGCTGTGATCGGCCATGCTCGTCGCACACGCGGCGAGGTGGGCCTCGATGAGTTCATTCATGCGTCGAATTTTCACGTCGCGTTCACCTTCAGCGGCACAGCGTTAAGGTCTCTCATTCTTCGCGCGCGCCGGGTACCGGGGCCCATCGCTACCCGTTGATCAGTTCGGCCGGGTGGCCGGTTGTCCCTGGGCCGATCGGGCACGCCGGAATTTTCAGTGATATTCCCGTTGCCCCGCCGGACATCCGGCGGCAGCAGGTCGGCCACTGTCACGCCCAGAGTGGCGGCGATAGCTTCGAGGTCGTTCAGGTCGAAGGCGGTTTCGCCGGTGAGCCGCCTCCAGATCCAGGTCTGGCTCCTGCCTAGCTTGCGTGCCAGCTCGGTCGCGGTGAGCCTGCGGCGGGCCAGGAGTACCCGCAACTCCTCGGCAACCCGTTCGCGGAGTGGGACTGTGCCCACGGGTGCTGTCGTCATGCTCGCGAGTCTGACGCGCTCACCGTGACACTGCAACCACATCCGTAGATCTGTCACTAGCGATGAAAGTTGCAACACGCTTAGCGTGTTGACCGGTACACGCTCACAGTGTAGAAAGGACGCCATGAGTGAATCGCTCACCACCACAGTGGCCGCCGAGGTGCGGGCAGAAATGGCACGCCAGCGCAGGTCACAGCGGCAGGTGGCCGACGCGCTCGGCGTCAGCAACACCTACGTGTGGCGGCGCCTGACCGGAGAAGTTGCCTTCGACCTCACCGAGCTCGAAGCGGTCGCCGCTTACCTCGACCGGCCCGTCGACCAGTTCATGCGGCGCACCGAGCATGGGAGTGCAGCATGAACACCCCCGACATCGCCGCCCGCTACGCCGACGCGAAGACCTGCGAGTGCGGCGCCCTGATCGAGCAGATCAACGTCGACGGTCACCCGGCCTGGGTCCACGTCAAGCGGATGCGGATCGCGTT
>Ga0196964_10001484_pt1 | contig 11935 bp, 30 predicted proteins | sample S1_10metaG_FD_148615 | JGI IMG/M metagenome (GOLD analysis project Ga0196964, IMG submission 148615) | Soil microbial communities from Anza Borrego desert, Southern California, United States - S1_10 | ecosystem: Environmental > Terrestrial > Soil > Desert | place: USA: California | collected...
GACGAGCATCAGCAGGCATACGCGTTCGAGTACCTCGCCACCCTCCCTGATCCGCAGATGCAGCGGGTGGCCAAATGAACCTGCCCCCCGAGGACATCGAGCTCGAGTACATGGCTGCGGGGCTCATCTCGCCGCAGGAAGTGGCCAACGCCTACGAGCGCGATCTGCTCACCGTGCTCCTCACACAGCCCTGCCCCGAGGCACAGCAGGCCATCGCGATTGTCGACGCGGACGACTTTCATCTGAAGCTCCACGGCGAGCTCTTCCGTTGGCTGCGCAAGAGCTACCAGAAGTACGGCACCTCCGAGCCCATGGACCTGCTCACGGCCATGTCTGCGGCCAAGCAGCGCGACCTGTTCGAGCTCACCAACGACCTATGGGGCCTTCCGCCCTCCTACGGCGCTCCGCACGCCTGGCGCGTGGTCCACTACGCCACCCGCGTGCACGAGCTCGCGGTGCAGCGCAGGCTCTTTCTCATCAGCTGCCTCGAGACGCGGGCGCTCGCAGGCGAAGGTGCCAAGTTGCCCGACGGCACGGTGATTGACCCGGGCACCTCGCCCACCGATGTCATCGCCGCGACCTCGGCCGCGCGCCGCAAGCTGGCACAGCGCAACGAGCGCGCGGGCATGGCGAAGCACATCGCCGACTACCGCGCGCAGGCGCTGGCCGAGGAGACGGTAAGCGGGCTTGCGTTCGGCATCCGCAAGCTCGACGAGATCCTGCGCGGGGGACTCAAGCCCGACACGCTCACCGTGCTCGGCGCACGCCCGGCCATGGGCAAGAGCGCGCTCATGATGAACGCCGTGAAGGCGTGGCAACAGCAGGAGGTGCCCGGCGTCGTCTTCTCGCTCGAAATGCCCGGCTACCAGCTCTACCAGCGCTTCCTGGCTGACATGAGCGGGCTCGAGCGCGACAAGTGGGCGTCTCACCCCGACCAGGTGGCTCACGCGGCCGACCTCATCGACGAGTGGGGCGTCGAGATCGCCGACCAAGCCGGTAGCACCATCGAGCAGGTGCGCGCCGAGTGCGAGCGCCGCGCAGCCGCCGGCACGCTCGGGTGGGTGATGATCGACCACCTCACGATCATGGGGCTCCCCGAGGGCCATGATCGGCACGACCTCGCCGTGGGCGCCATCACGAGCGAGTGCAAGCGCATCGCCAAGGACTTCCACGTCCCCGTGCTGCTGGCCGCCCAGCTCAGTCGCCGCGTGGAGGAACGCGCCAACAAGCGCCCCATGCTTTCTGACCTGCGCGAGACCGGCAAGATCGAAGAGGACGCCGACGTGGTCATGTTCCTCTACCGTGACCACTACTACAACCCCACCACCGCCGACCCGCGCGACGCCGAGATCGTCGTGGCGAAGAACCGCGCAGGGGCGACGGACACCGCACCCGCACGCTGGAACTCCGTGCTCACCCGCTTCGAGGATCCCATGGACTCCGACGACGTGCTGCTATGAGCGCCCCCACCGACGCCGACCACCTCCGCCGGACGCTCGAGCTCCTCGGTGCGCCCGGTTGCTGGGTGTCCCGGGGCCTCGCGTGCCAGTACTTCGGCGAGGCCATCGAGCGCGACGGCAGGGGCCACCGCGACCAACGGTGGGAGCCCGTCATCGCGCAGGGCCTCCGTGAGGGCTGGCTCGAGCGCAAGCCGGGGCTCCTGCGCCTCGTGGTGGAGGACGAGCCATGAACGCCACCCAGCCCACCCTCTTCCCCCTCCCTCGCCACCTCGAGCCGGGGGAGCCTCCGTGCTGCGCCGTCTGTGCCCGCCACGACGCCTCGGGGACCTACGGCCCGCCCGGCCTCGAGTCCGTCACCCTCCAGGACGGCGGGCGCTGGGTCGAGCACACCGTCCGCCTCGACGAGGTGTGGCTCTGCGCCCCGTGCGCACGTCAGCGGTGGGACGACTGGCGCGACAACCAGGTGAAGGTGCCCGCGCGGCTGAGGGTGCTGCGCACCCGGCGGTGGCTCGAGCAGCAGGGGGTGCGCGGGGCAGCGCTGCACGTGCGGCTTGCGGAGCTGGTGGCGGATCCGGGGTGGCACCCCCCGGCACCGGGGACACTCGGGAATGCCTCTCCCGTGGCCGGAACAGCCCGTAATAGCTCGGGCGAGACGGCGGACGACGCACGGCAGGGTGAGGAGCCCCGCGCGCGTATAGGGCCTATGGAAGGGCCGGGAGGTGGGGAGTGAGTCGCCGCCGCACCGGGCGTTGGTATCAGGTCGCCACCGCCACCCACATGGAACGTTGGCAGTCCGAGGCATGGCGTCGGCAGGCGGTACGGCTGGCGCTGGAGGCTGCCGATCCGTTCGGGTGGGCACGTCGCGATCCGCTCGCTGTCTCGCCGCTGTGGGTCAACGAGTTCCCGCCCTACCATGCGAGCGCCTACCGCGCGGAGCACCGGATCAGCGTGGCCACAGGGCCGGGGAGGCTGCCGTGAGTACCAAGTCCCCCCTGACGCTGGCGCAGGCCGAGGGCTACGTGCGCGACGTGCTCCTCCTCGAGCTGCGCTACGACGCGCACGACCTGCTGCACGTCCTCAGCGTCGAGGGCCTCGTGCCCCGCCGTGTCGTGGCCTACGGCGAGAGCGTTCCCGACGCGCTGCGCAGCCTCGCCGCCCAGCTGGAGGGCAACCACCCCCCGCAGCGTGCGCGACCCGTGCGGACGCGGCGCACGAAGGGGGGCACGTGACCCCACCCCGCTGTCGCCTCACCATCCACCTCCCGCACCGCGAGCTGTGGCTGTGGCGCTGCGCCGTGCTCCGGGCGCTGGGGCTGCCACCCACGGACGAGGTCCCCCGGCGCTGGGAGTGGTACCACCAGCCCGACGCCGCCGAGGTGCGCGACACCCGGACACTGCAGGTGGTGGTGTCCGGAGAGCCCGAGGCGCTCGAGGACGCGGTACGGCACGCGCTGTGGTGGACACTCGCGCCGGGGCACCGAGGGCTCGTGGGGCTGGTGCAGGTCGAGCCCACCCACGTCGAGCGCTCCGAGGAGGGGCAGCCCGCACCGCTCACCCGCATGGAGGCAGCGTGACCCCGTGTACCTGCGACTACTGCACTCGAGAGCGCGAGACGATCGGCCTCCTGTGGCGTGCTGCCGCTGCGCTGCGCGAGAAGGACACGCCCGAGGCGCTCACCCTGGCTGAGGGGTGCGAGGAGACGGCGCGGCGCGCGGAACAGCGGCTGGCGAGAGTCCATCAGCCCCCACCTCCGGAGGCCGCATGAGCGAGCAACAGAGCCAAGGGCCGCCCCAGTTCCGCCCACAGCGCCCTGCGGGCAAGGCCGACACCGCGATCCCAGCGAAGGAGCGCGACGAGGACACCGACGAGGAGGACGCCAACGTGTTGGTGAGAGCGCTGCGCAAGGTGCTGGGGCTCGGCCAGCACGACGCCAAGGACGCCGGCACCTGGATCCTGCTCCGGTTCGCCGTGCTGATGGGGCTGCTGGGCCTCGCGTACATCTGGACTCACAGCATGTGGGGCTGGGGGCCGTGTCCCCACAGGCAGCACCTCGAGATCTTGAGGGAGTTCAAGCCGGAGTTGATGGCGCCGCAGTCTGCACCGCAGCCCCAGGGACGGCCGCCCATCATCGCGCCGACGGGAGGAAGGTGATGGGCTGCAAGGAGTTCTGCGTGTTGTGCAACGAGTACGGTACCTGCTCGTGCATGCTGACCGCCGAAGAGCGAGAGGCGCGGGATCGCCCCGTCCGTGAGGCAGCGGAGGCAGCGCAACGCGCCCGAGACGAGGCCCTGCGGCAGGAGGGGCGCAGGGAGGGACAGCTGCAGGCGGCGGAGGCCGTCATCCAGCGCCTGCGGGATCGCGCCGTGCAGTGTCAGCGCCAGGCGGCGATCGTGGTGGTTCCCAAGTCGGTGGCGCGACTGGAGGGCGCAGCCATGGCGCTGCTCGACGAGGCGGACGTTCTCGAGCGGGCCATGGTGACGGCAAAGGAGGCCTCATGAGCCACGTCTACGACGAGAGCTGGCGCCGTGGGCCCAAGTGGGGCGCTCCGGACTACTACGAGCCAGGGACCTGCGCCCTGTGCCAGACGGGGAGCCTGCACCTCGTAGACAGCCGGTGGGGCCGGGTGCACGAGGACTGCGGCGCCGAGCGCGCGGAGGAGGAGCGCACCGAGGCACACAAGGCGGCACTGCGAGCGGAGGGGCGCGCCGAAGCCGTCACCGCGATCGTAGCCACGCTGCGGGAGCGCGCCGAGGCGCTGCGCGCGCAGGCGAGGACGTACGATGAGGCGGAGCTACCGCCCCTGTGGGCACACGGAGCCTCGAGCGCCGCCGGAGAGCTCGAGCGGACAGCGGAGGCCATTGAGCAGTCCCTGGCTGCGACGAAGGAGGGGACGTGATGGCGGGGACGTGGGGAGGTGGGGCATGAGCACGGAAGAGGCACAGCAGGCGGCGTTGGCAGAGGCACGGGCGCAGGGACGACGGGAGGGGCTGGAGGAGGCTGCGGAGCATCTGCGGCTGTCGGGGTGGGTGTGCGCGATGATGGTGCAGGGCATCGACGAGCCCGTAGCCCGCGCAGCCTTGGCACTGCTGGCAGCGAGCTTTGCCGAGCACGCTGGGAATGTGAGGGCGGAGCGGTTCGTGCAGATGCTGCCTGACGGCAGGGTCAGTGCGCAGGGTCACGCCATCGAGTGGGAGGCCCTGCGCAAGGACGCACCGGAGATCCTCGCGCTGTTCAGGAAGCAGGTGGCGGCATGAGGGAGGTCTACGATGCGGTGTGGTTCTGGGACCGAGCGGAGCTCCTGACGCGCGCAAGACGTGCGCGAACCGCATGGCTACCCGCCATCGACGAGGCGGTGTGCGACGGCAAGCGGCCATGGCTCGACCGCTGGCGGGAGTGGGCCGAGTACGTGTCGAACTGCGACCACTACATCGACCTCGAACAAGACGAGCCGGTGGGGCGAGTCCTGTTCGGCGGAGCCTCCTACGTCGAGACTGCTGACGGGCAACATGTCGTACTGGAGGGTCCATGAGCCGGGAGACCGACGCCTGGAGGCAGGCCATCGCACGGGCTCGGGAGGAGGGCCGTGCGGAGGGCTACTCGGCGGGCCTGGAGGACGGGTATCGACAGGCCCTCGCGGAGGTGGTGACCCACGTCGATCAGCGCTGCGAGAGTGCGGGGGGCGACATCGCCGCCGTTCAGAGCCTTACCGAGCGAGGAGAGGGTTGGAACGCCCAGTACGCGCACGTGCTGGGGGTCTGGCTCACGTGGGTGGAAATCCAGACGGACTTGGGGTGGACGGTGGGGGTGCGGTACGGGAGCGCCTCTCCCAGCCCCGGGGAGGCACCCACGAGCCCTGCGGTGACCTCGGACGTGTCGGTGGAGGGTGGGACGCTCACAGAGGCTCCAGGACCCGGGGAAGGGGCAGGGGGTGGGGGATGACGGATTGCGTCTTCGGCTACCTCCTCCTCGCGTTCTCGGCACTCCTGCTCGTGGTGGCCGTGGTGCGCACGGGGCAGGCGTTGGGGTACTGGCCGTGAGGGAGGTGCTGCCGTGGCTGCGGCAGACGGGACGCACCGTCGCATGGAGTGCGGTGCTCGTGCTCGCGCTGTCGGTCGCGGTGGGTGCGTTCGCGGTGGGGATGGAACTCGGAGAGTGGGCAAAGGCGCACGAGGAGGGGCGGTGAGGACGTACCAGGACGGGATCCGGGATGCGATACAGTGGCTCCACGCCCGTGCGGAGCTGGTGGCCGCAACGGCGGAACGGGCTCGGGAACAGGGACTCACGACAGAGCAACGGCGTTGTGAGCATCGAGCGCAGGCGCTGCACGAAGCGGGACACGCGCTCGCGGGACTGGCGCTGGAGACACAAGTCGGTGACGTGGAAGGGAGGGGATAGGGCCATGCACCCACTACGCAACAGGGTGGTCGAGATCGTGCGCGAGTACTGCGGCTTCGGTATGTGGAGCGTGCCCGCCAGCACCGTGTCTCACGTGCTTTACGGTGGGCAGGGTGACCTCGCCAGCAGGGTCGAGCGCATCGCTGTGGCTGCGGCTCTCCGTGATGCGGAGCGTGCGGGTCTCCTGCGGCGAGGCATCGAGTGGAGGCGCATGGGGCAGTCGAAGATGGTCCCGGGTTGGGTGCCCGCAGACGCACCCAAGGAGGTGTAGCCATGGGCAGGCCCACCAAGTGCACACCGGAGGTAACAGACGCTCTGTGTGCCCTGATCCGCAACGGGGTGGGGCGAGAGTCTGCCGCGCGGCAGGTGCGCATCGGAGTTGCGACGTTCCACCGATGGATGGAGAAGGGACGCGCAAACATCAGGCCCTACAAGGAGTTTCGGAGGAGGATAGAGGAGGCAAGCGATCAGTTGCATGTCGAGATCTCGGATGTGCTGCTGAAGGGCCTCCGCACGGAGCATCTGCCGACAGCGGTGCACACGGCAGAGTGGCTCGGAGAGCGCCTGTTCCCTCACGTGTACGGCAAGCGCCAGGAGCTGCGCCACAGCGGCCCCGACGGTGGCCCCGTGGCTGTCGCAGCGGAGGTGACGGGACGGGTGGCGGTGGGGCTGTTCAGCGCCGAGCAGCTCGCGAACATGGCTCCGGAGCAGATCGAGGCCGCGCTCCGGGGGCTGGGTGCGACGGAGGGGGAGCCATGATCCAGATGGAGCCGGTGGAGGGTGGGGGCGTCAGGGATGCGCACGGGGTGTGGTTCGAGAGCCCCCGTGCGCTGCTGATGTCGTCCGACGCGGGAGGGCTCGGGTGGTGCGGCTGCGGCGACCCGGACAGCGTGCTCGACCTCGTGCGCCGCTACCTCGAGACGACGGCATGGGCGTGGGAGGACTGGGGCGCTCGGCACCAGGAGCGCAACGCCCACGCGCAGATGGACCAGGATGCGTGGATGCTGCTCGAGTACGTCTGCGACGCCGCGGGCTGGACAGAGCACGGCGGCTCGGTGGGCGGGGCGTGGCTCACCGAGGAGGGGCGACACGCGCTGAGCATCCTGCAGCAACCGGTACCGGAGGAGCCATGAGCGACACCCGCCAGCACCGGGACTGCACCTGCCCCCACTGCGACCTGCAGCGGCTGCGGACGCTGGAGGGGCTGCGTCAGCGGGTGGAGGGGTTCGTGGGCTCCTATCGGGAGGACATGCTCGCAGCGCTCGATCGGCAACGGGAGGGGGTGGAGCAGCGGCTGAAGGAGGCCGCTGTGGCAAGTGAGGCTCACAAAAATCGAACGGGTATCCAGTGAACAAGGCGTGATTGGCAAACCAAGGTGGGAGGGGCAGGTGAAGACGGACATCCCGACGGAGCTGGTAGAGGCACAGCGCGCGCACGCCGAGGCGAAGGCGGAGCACGCCCGGCTGGCGAGTGAGGCCGAGGCGGCGTGGCATCGCGAGCGGGAGGCGGAGAAGCGCTACCACAAGGCGCACCGCGAGTTCATGGCGCAGGTCGACCGGCAGGTGCAGGAGCTCGCGGGCTTCGGGGAGGGCACGTGAAGCTCATCGAGGTAGGTCGAGACGACGTGAGCGGCGGAGTGCGTGTCACGGCGGAGATCGAGGACGGCTCCCGCGTCACGTGGGTGCAGGACGCCGACGAGTGGCGCAACGAGGAGACGGGCGGCCTCCCCGGGTGGGAGACGGTGCTCGAGGTGGAACGGCTGCTGTGGCTGCACGACCGCGAGGAGCTGCGGAAGCGCAAGGAGTCCGGAGGGGTGGGGGTGACGCTCACCGACCTCGGGCGGTTGGTGGCCGGGGCTCTCGGGGCTGGTGGCGCGGGTGGGGGTGGCTCGTGCACGGTGCACACGGGTGGCACCCTCACCCAGGCGGAGTTCCTTGCTGCCCAGCAGGGGGTGCGCTCGGGAGAGGCCACGGTGGCCTCTCCCGAGCGCACCGAGGTACACCTGCACAAGGCCGTCGTGGCCTACGTGGTGGAAGCCCCCGAGACCCTGGAGGTGCTGCAAGCCGACGGGACGCTCGTGCGCGTGAGCCCCGGACAGTCGTTCGCCGTGGTGGAGCGCGAGATCTCCACGCAGGGGTTGCAGGCTCTTGCGGCGACGGTGGGCGCCATGCTGGAGCGGCGGATGCGGGGTGAGCGGTGAGTCACCGTCCCCGCCGCAGCCGCGCCCGTAGCCGCTCGCGGCAGAATGCCAGCCAGCGAGGGCCCATGCGCGAGATCCTGCGCTTGGTGGAGACGGGTGCTAGGGGTCGCACGGTCGATCTCGACTGTGGCCACACCGTGACCGTGCGCTCTACGTCCCCGAAGCGGGCGCGCTGCTACCTGTGCCTGTCCACGCCGGAGGCCCCATGAGCCGCTACCCCCAGACCGAGATCCCGCCCGAACTCGTGGACGTGGAGCGCGACCTGATGCGGGCGGAGCGAGACGTGGGCCGAGGGGTGCCCGGATCTGTTGCTCGCAAGGCCAGGGCGGAGGGGGAGAGCTGGCGGGCGTGGGAGGCGTTCCACGAGGGCGTGCGGCGGCAGGTGCGGGAGTTGGCGCTGCCGCTCGACGAGGAGGGGACGTGACCTGCACCTACTGCGAGCGCTGGCCCTCCGTGCGCACCCACGCTGTACTCGGGCCCCTGTGCCCGTGCTGCTCGGCAGCGGTAGGGCTGATGCGCCTCGCGGCGGTGCCAGGGCTCACCGAGGTGCAGCGTGCAGAGGCCATCACCCAGATCCTGCGGCAGGCGGCGGAGGATCTGGGGACTGTGTTAGGTGACGTGAACGTACGGAGTACACCATGAAGGACGCCTGCATCCGACAACCGCTCGCCGCAAAGCAGGCTACGGCGTGGTGTGGACGTTCGGTTGGGATGGAGTGGCACTTTCAGGGGCTGGATCACTACGCCGCATCGCTGCTGCAGGAGCAGGGCTTGCGCGCGTGTTCCGCCTGCCTACGGGCCGTAGGGCAGCTTCTCCAGCTCCAAGTAACCGGTGCAGACACCACGAAGGAGCAGCCATGACCCACACCCTCACCACCCCGATCGACCCCGCACAGGCTGAGGCGTGGATGCGGGACCTGCTCGAGCAGGTGGGGCCAGACGCTCCATCGTTGCTGGCGGCCGTCCTGCACGGTGCCCCCGATCTGGCGCTGGAGGTGGTGGACGGGCTGCAGGTGGCTCGCCCGTGGCATCGCCGCGCCGTGACCCATCGGGGCAACGTGGCGGAGGAGTGGGAGCGGCTCGACGTGTTGGGCGAGGTAGCGGTCGAGGTCTACGAATACTCCGGCCACTGGCAGTGGGTAGCGGTGCAGGTGGAGTGGGAGGTGGACAACACGGCGTACCCCTCCCGAGAGGAGGCCATGGCTGGCGCCGACGGCTACCTACGCGAGGAGGGCTACGCGCTCTCCACCCTCACCAAGGGGACGCCCACATGATCCGGTACCTCTGGTGGCCGATGCTGCTCGTCTGCTTCGTGGCGGGCGTGTGGGTGGCGTGGGAGGGCGACTTACCCGCGGTGTGTGGGTGGCTCGGTACGGTGTTTCTGGGCCCCTGGCTCGCGAAGCGCATGGAGGCCCCATGAGCCGCGTCACCGACACCCCCTCGCACGCCCACGCCGTCGCGTGGCTCCGCGACCTGCTCACCCAGTGCGGGGAGGGGGCGGACGCCGTGCTGACGGAGGTGCTCGCCGACAGGGACGTGCGCGCGCTGCGGGTGGTGGGGCCGCTGACGGAGGATAGCGTCAGGTACAGCTTCGTCGAGCCTGTGGGGTACGTGGCGCCACTGCGTACGGTGGGTGATGGGGGGTGGTTCTGGTACCTCACCGATGCTGCGCACGACACACCTCCCGATCAGAGGACGGAGGGGATCGCCCCCACCCGCGCAGCCGCTGACCGTGCCCTGTGCCTCGCGCTGCGGGCGCTGGGGTGGAGCCCGGTGGAGGTGCCGACGGAGGAGGCGGTGGAGGCCGAGGCGCCAGCCGCACCCCCGGCGGATGCCCCACGTACGCGCGCAGGGTCCTACCCCGATCCCTTCGCCTCAGCAGGGCTGCAGGTGGACTGGGCGCAGGGCGAGCCCGTAGCGGGGCGGCCTGTCTTCGACGAGGTCATGGTCCGCCGCGTGCTAGAGGCATGGCCGGGGTCGCAGCGCTGGCGACAGGAGTATGACCAGCAGCCTTGGCCAGACGATCGACCCACGCGACAGACGTTGCGCATCGAGGATCTGCGCGACATCTGCCAGACGCGAGCGATCGAGCTGTCGGTGCTGGAAGATGTCGACGGATTCACCTACCTCATCGAGGGTGCCGCACAAGGTGGGACGTTCGCGCTCGAGGTGCCGGATCGGGTACTCCAGAGGGAGGGGGCGCGCGACATCGCGGTGCTCTGTGCGAACGTGTGCCACGTGCTGCGGCGGGGTAGCGACCAAGGCGCCTCCTGGCCTACGTGGGCGCGGGACGAGTGTGAGCTGCAGTACAGGTTCGACAACACGCAGACAGGGCTGTGGCCATGAGCGCCGCCGCCACCCTGTCTGCCGCCGAGGCGCTCGCGTTCTGTCGAGACGTGCTCGCCCAGTGCCCCGAGGCCCCTGCGGTGCTGGTGGGGCTGCTGGAGGGGCGGAGGGTGTGCGGAAAGCCGGTGCTCTCGGAGGGGCGGTGGCTGAGACACAGCCTCAGCGGGCGCCCCATCGGTGCGCTGACGTGGATGCCCGAACGCCAGCGGTGGCACTGGGAGGCGTGGTACTCGGCGGGGGTGTCTGCGGAGCCCTACCCCTCGGGGGACGCGGAGACGTGGCGGGAGGCGGATGCTGCGCTTGTGGAGCTGCTGCAGCGCCAAGAGCCCACGTGGGTGTGCGAGGCGGTGACGCCGCTCGATGGGCCACTGCAGGAGCGCGACCCCGAGACGCTCACGGAGTCAGAGCGGCGGGCGCTGGAGGGGGTGCGGCAGCGCGGGGCGGCAGCAGCGAGACCGTGGGGCTTCCGTGAACCCTACCGCATCACCCCCGAGCAATGGACGCGCATGAAGCAGGCGCTGCAGAAGGCCCGCATCACTGTGGAGCCACCCTCGCCCCCTCCCGCTGTCGTGCGAGATGGACGGGACAACCTCCGCGTCGAGGGCAACACCATCGTCAACACCGCGCGCTACTCGGCGCCACTGGCGGCCATGAGCGAGCGCTGGCGGCAGCTGGTCAACGCGCGCTTTGGGCGCAGGCCAGACGAGCCGGTGCCTCTCGAGATGGAGGCCACCGTGCGATTCGAGTGGGAGGAGGGCTGATGGGGCTGTCCTTCCCCCTGCCTCCCACCCAGATCGCTCGCCTTCGTGCGGTGCCGGAGTGGGCATGGCCCGCGCCCCAGGGTTCCGACGGGGACGGGTGGGTGGACGCCGCATGGGAGGTGGAGCACGTGCTGAGGGAGGCGCACCCTCCGGCGGTGACGTGCGAGGTGCTGGTGCTGAGTCCCGCCGATGGGGCGGCGTTGGGGGCGCGACGGTGACGATCACAGCAGCCCAGCGACGGGAGACGGTGCGGTTGCTGCAGCAGGAGCTCCGATGGAGGCAGCAGGCCGAGGCGCTGCAGTTCGAGGAGCCGAATGCGGAGATAGCGCAAAGACATTTATTGGAATTCGTGAGGTACGGCCACCCTGCCTACCGAGCGGGGTGGTTCCAACGAGAGCTCTGCGCGAAGCTCGAGTGGTTCAGTCGCGAGGTGGCTGCCGAGCGTTCCCCACGGCTACTGATCGCCGCCCCACCCCGCTCCGGCAAGTCGGAGATCGTGTCTCGACGCTGGCCCATCTGGCACCTCGGGCACCACCCCACCCACGAGGTGGTGATCACGAGCTACGGGCAGGACCTCTCCACGGACATGAGTCGAGACGCACGCGCCATCCGGGAGAGCGCGCTCGAGTTCTGGCCACACCTGGCGCCGAAGAAGGGGGGCAAGGACGGCGTAGAGCACTGGCAGATCTCGGGAGGGGGCAGCGTGAAGGCCGTGGGCGCAGGCGGACCATTGACAGGCCGTGGCGCTCATGCGCTGGTGATTGACGATCCATTC